>Ga0307513_10000212_pt1 | contig 84043 bp, 86 predicted proteins | sample 15_EM_MG_FD_202174 | JGI IMG/M metagenome (GOLD analysis project Ga0307513, IMG submission 202174) | Populus trichocarpa ectomycorrhiza microbial communities from riparian zone in the Pacific Northwest, United States - 15_EM | ecosystem: Host-associated > Plants > Roots > Unclassified | place...
AGGAACAAACATCTGAGAAAAATAAATAATAACTTAACCATCATCATAACTTGAACTTAGAACCTTAAAATTGATATTTCTTGGTAAACACCCCTGACCCTAATTATATAAAGCATTACATTTTGAATCTCCCACAGGTGTACGTTTTGGGTGTCTGGCACCATATGAGGACAAAAGTCGGGCGACACCCAGAACAGGCAATAAACCAAGACTTTTTGTGGCACCGCGCCCGACTTACCCTTGTACCCGAGTACATTGACTCAACCTACTCATTCCACTAGTGTACTAGTGCCCTCTGGTTTCCTATCGTTGGTAATAAGGAAGTTGGAACCACTAACTTATCGTTGTGGTATTTCTTCCTGAGGTGAATCTACGCCTTGTTTTGAGCAAGTTTGTTTCTTTTTGCAGAGGTTTTTTTCTTCCAAATCGCCCTGGGTACCAGGGTTAGTTCATAAACATTCCCAATACATGATTCCTTCTGACACGAACCTAGATCCACCCACCGCGAGAGCGAAGGAACTCGGCCAAAGCTCGACAACTTTTTATCTGCCAGCAGGGGTATCTATAGCTGTTTAGTATGAGTGTCTCGTTAGATTCAAGGCTGGGTTTGTTGTCAAATATGCTTGTTCCAAACTGTGGGGCTAACAATTTTAACAGGATGAGAAAATGTGCAAGTCGGAGTATCACTGTGGGCGAATGCTGTTGCGTCAACCGGGTCATAGTGTTCGTCCGCTGTATAAAACAAATAATCTTCTGGCATTTGGAGAGCAGCCTGATTCTATTCAGTTAGATACAACACTCTTCAATGCTTTCACTGAACGAAGAAAGTCACCCAACCCACCCAAAAAGGTTGCAAGCAAGGGAATTCAGCGCACTATCGTACGGAATGACAGGGAGTTGAAGTGCTGGTTGGATTTCCGATTAAATCTGAAAAAGGGGGAGTAGGTTGCTTGTGAGGAGGCACGGCAGAAGGGGCTTGAATCCTTTCGGGTTACTCAGGGCTGCGAAGGTAAATAGTTTTGTTACTCTGCTCTTCTAAGCCTACCGGTACTGTCGTTTAGACAATGATTTCTATTGAGATTTCACTTTCAGGAGGGAAGTTACTAACATGGTACATTTCTCTTTAGGTAGCATTGTGGAAATCTTTTTTAAAATTGATATCAACACTTATACACTGCAGGGGAAGCTCTGTGAGCTTGAAAATCTGACATTCTCAGAAGTCTAAGCCACGAGCGAGAACTATCTACTGATCTGTGTACCTGCAGGGGGCTTTTACTTAGCTCTGGGCTCCAACCTTCAAGGGCTTTTTGTTTTATTCTCCTATCCATATTCTTTACTTTCCGGCCCAGATGTGGGAAAAAGAGTTCAAAATCAAGTTTGAGAAAATATCACAAACTACGCACCTGTTCACCCTACCTCTGTTCCCAACATCCAGCGACACAAAGGATATGATCAATGACTACTTGAAAATCCTAAGTACTGCTTTCGTCCTGAATCTCGGTGTGGCGTATTTCATTGGGGCTAGCAAATGGAAAGAGGTCACCAATTGTTGGGACCTGTAATCACATCTGATACAAACAAGATTGGCTCCTGACTCCGCACCCATCAACACGACCTGTTTACCTCATCTCGCCCCAAAGCTACCGGCACCGCTAAACCATTCTAACGATAATTACTTGGATTACAAGTTACAACGCCGGCACCACTAACATTCAGCAAATTCCGTGGAGCTTGGGTATGAAACAGGTGCGGTAAGTGGAGCGGAGTGGGGTGGGATCCTTATCAAACCTTCATCACATTCAGATCTCGGCCAAGGTTTTGACTCATCTGTGCTTACCATACCAGCAACCTTGCTCTGATGGAGGGGTGGGTTGGTGCGTTGAAACGGTTCGGTGGAAGGAGTAAATAATACGTCATGCGCAACGATCGCGCGGGGCATAGATGGAGACTTGTTTAGCATGGTGGGATTACCGTAACTAGGCCAGGCACAATTTATTCTGTTTTGCTTTGTTTTTGTTGTTTTTTGTTATCTTTGACGTGATAACAGTGCTTAAGTTACAAACTCTAACAAACTGAACAATAAAAATAAAAAGTAAAGGTCTATTGTATGGAGTTTTTTGCTTCTGATTTTCTCTCTTCGATAATCCATTGAATTTCTTGCTTCGTCTCAAACTCGCAAACGAGTGAACGGTTGGTCCATGGTATGTTAGCCCGCCCGGGCTAACTAACGTACAGTACAACGTTCTCCAAAGTCTACAAACTTCCCGACAGACTGGAGCGGCTGGGCGTAAAGGATCAGAAGAGAAAGTGAAAAAAAAGAAAAACCCAATATACACATATTCAAAGCAAATTTCCAAACCCCATCCCCAGTGCGAAAAAAACGGTGAAAACAGAAAATGAACCGACCAAAATTCGAAGAAAAAACCCCCTGCAGTAAGAAGCTACCCAAAAAAAGCCATTTCGTAAAAGACATAAAAGAATGCATCGAAAAGAACCATAATAGAAAGAAAAATCATGATGTTTTTTCTTTTGGCGTTTTTTGTTTCCCCTGCGTTGAAGGGGAAAGAAAAAAAAAAGAAAAAAAGCCCCGCTAAGGTCCATGTCTATAAGCATAGCAAAAGACGAGACGAGAAGAGAACCACCGGAAAAAAAGAAACTCGGAGAAGCGTCAGACCCCATATTCACATCGAACCCCATGGAGAATAAAAGGAATAACAAATGAAAGTAACTTAAAAAGAGGCTTCGCTTTCGAGAAGCCTCCATTTTTCTAAAAGCCCAATCTCCGCTGCATCCTAACCACCCCGATCCGAACCCAGACGACGAACCCCAACCAGCGCTTCTTAAATCCAGGCCCTTTTCGCTTCGTGTTCGGTGCTTCGCTCTTTCCGGACAATCCCCACCTCTTACCAGTCCCGTGGCGACCACGACTATCGTTGCGTGGCTTGTTACTGGTATGGCTCCCATCAAGCCCTTCATCAAACCCCCCAGCCTTCTCCCTTATGACACCACCAATGATAATATCGTCACTATCAAAATCCGCCTCATGCGACCAGTGTTGTTGATTGCTCGACCCGGAATTTCCTCGTCCGCGGCCTGAGCAACGCGATGTAGCCCTTGACCTCTCCTCATCCTTAGCCTCAGAACGCCGCCTTTTGCGTTCCCTCTTTTCTTCCTTTTTCTCCTCCTTCGCCTCCCACGCCAGTCGCGCTGCAGTGACAGACGCTTCAAATGATGGAGATGTTTCCGATACTGATTTGTCCAGTGACGACCGGCCCTTGTTGTGAGAGCGCTTGAAGGAGGCCTTGATACCGTGTTGTGATACATTAGATGGAAAAACCGTTGAAGGTAGATCCGTAGGTGATACGGGTGACACAGGCGTAGTCATTTGGATGCTAGGGGTCCTGACCCTCTGGTGTAGATCCGTCATGCTTAAAGTAGGTAACATGGGGGTACTCCTTCCTGTGTTCAAGCGAAGTCCGCCTGGAACCGGTGACTTGCTACCCCCTAACGCATTCCTCCGAGCCTTATCCAGAGTGTGTTCGTCGTCTGACTCGTCACTGGATTCATTCGATGTGTTATACTGGGTAACATCTGGTGTATATCCGCCCCTTCTTGGAAGCTGCCGCTTAGGGTGAGAAAATGTTTGGTTAGCGCCGACGAGTAAAGGAGAGCTCCCACTGGTTTGGGAAAAATTTCTTCGATGTCGATAAGCGAAGGGCGAATCATCTTCGATCCCACTCGAGTCATATCCAGTTCCATCGTAAATACCCAATCCTACACCATTTGGAAGACCACCATCCGATCGAGACAAGTCCAGAGAATTTGAACGAGATCCGCTAACTTTCTTCAAAAGCGGCTTTATTTTCCCCCGAGCTCTGTGGGCAGCAACCGATACAGAAGCCGGAGAGTGCGAATGCGAGTGGTGTTGGTCGTAGTGCTCAAAGGACGGTGGAGGCGAACCAGGACCTGAGAAAAATCCCTCATCTACATCGTCGACAGTCTCTTCCTTATTTTTCAAAAACGACCGTGCGCGCTTGTGGAGTTTTCCCGGAGTTTTCGTGGCATGTCGTGCAGCGGCAAGTCCAGGGTTCAAGCGGGGTGATGAAGAAGTCGATATTGAGGATGGCGGACCGGTAACGGAGTAAGATGTCGGCACAGTTGATGTTGATGATGGGTAATAGGATGTTGAGGAGCGGGGTGTGGTGGGGACGAATGAACCCGGATGCCGAGGCGGATGATAGTGATAAGGGGGCACAACGGAAGCCATCTTGTTAGACGTTGTAGATGATGTTCAAAAGCAAACCGATAAAATATGAATGTATCGTGGATGGTGGGGGTGGGGGATGAACAGAGAGGAAAGATGTGCTCAAAAAGAGGACTTCTCTGTAAGCTCAGCCAAGAAAGGCCTGCGTCGAAGGGCGGTGCACGCGATGGCCTTACCCCGATCTTCGCGGCGAAGTTGGGGGGAAATATACTAGTGACAGATGACGGAGCTGCTGGTTGCGTACGGTGTGGCTAGCGCTTGTTGCTCTGTAGTGCCTGATTCCTCCTTTCCTCTCTTTCGCCTGGTACGCTGGGAACAATAAAACAAAAATTCCAGCCCACAGCTACCGGATACGTCCTCCGTGGGTGGGCGTCGTCGACCCGGTTTCGTAAAAAACGCGACCGCAAACACAAGTCGAACTCGACCTCCACGGTTGACAACACGGCCAAGATAAATCCTCCCGACCGTAAACAACCACAACATAAACAACAAAAAAAACAACTTTAACCAGCCAATCCCTTCCTTTTCTCTCCTCCTCGCACTTTTTCCGTATGTGGAGGAGAACAAGCAAAGGAGTCCAGTAGCGATGTTTGCAAACAAGCACAATATTTCCCCCGCTCTTGTGAGTCGAGTGTTATAACCACACGAGATGAGCAACTAATAAAAGTGCTCGATGAGAGGGGGTTTCGTAACCCAGGATAAGGATATCCCCTTCCCCCTTTCCCCGCGCGGCAGGGGAACCGAAAAAGGTAGGTGTGGGAAAATAGAGCAAGACAAGAAAAAGTGCTCCAGGTGAGCAGCCCCAAAAGTGTATCTCTTCGTGTGGCTTACTAAATGGGCTCAATTTCTTCGACTAACTACTCAGGCTGAGAGGCTGAGGGCGATATTCTCTCTCTTTACAAGAGAAAGGATACGCAAACAAAGACGTCGTAATGAGGGGGCGGGGTTATCTGGTATCAGCTGAACCCATGAAATGACCTAAATTTTTCGGAACAGTTAAAATCAATCAATCCTCCCCCTCGTGTCGATAAAAGAAAGGGTGGGGGGGAAAGGATGGTTATCATAGCCTTTCTTATTTTCTTACCTCTTTCTTACAATAAAAAAGCGGCGATGGTATGTTTCCACTTTTGTATTTGTAATCCTCAGATTTCCAGTGCCCAGCGTTTCCCCGACCGTATGAATGAAGCAAGGAAAAAAAGAAAAAAGAGCACAGCCTCTCGAATTGAAAAATTCCAAAAGATCCTTCACAAAGTCAAACTCGGATTCCTCGAGGAATAGTACTATGCCGCCAGCCAGATTCTCCCCCGGATTCTTTTTTTCCCCTTCGTTTCGTTTTTTCTAGTTCCTTCTTTCCTAACTTTCTAGCCCAGCCCAGAGGATGTCTCGATGACGATGTCGGTGCGGTAGATAGATAAGGATCGTCACGCGTGAGTGGGGGGGATAGAGGGATGAGGAAGAGGAGGGAAACGGAGGAAGGGGGAGAGAGGGAAGAGATGAACCTGGAGATGAGGACGCGGGCCGGATAGAAGAAAAGGGAAGGGGAGAGGAGAGGGAGGAGGGAGAACAGCACAAGTGAGGGTAGCAGATACAAAGGGAAATTTCAACCCAGCGTGATGCCCAAATGGAAAAATTTGGGGAAAAACGAAAGAAATAGCACGATGCGGGATGTAAGGTGTGGAATAAAAGGTAAAAAAGCCTCTTCAAACCCCTTAAGGGAAATCCAAGAGAGAGGCTTTTTGTAAGAGAAAAGCTGGAAGAAGACCGTGTGTTTCTCTATTCTTGAAAGAGGGCACCACCGGGGGGAGGTGTGTCTCCAACCCGTTCAAATGGAGAAGGGAATCAAGAGAAGGATGGCCCATCTAACGATAAAAAGCAATGAACCCACCTTTCATGCCAGGGAGAATGTCTCTGATTATCAGAAGGAGAAGAGACTTGAAGAAATGTCGCACGGGCATTACTTGTATCAACTGCACAGGAATCACGACCGAGCAGCTCGTCCACAGAAACTCCACCGTTCCTCTGCGGGAAGGGTTCGGTCGGGTTACGGGGTAGAGATGTCAATTCCTCGCCTGGACCATCCTATATCTCGATTGTTCTTCCCCATAGTTACATATGCTGGACATGCACTCGATTATCATCTCCTGTGTTAGAGCTCTACCGGTAATCCATCTACTCGAGTACGGCATGGCCTCTATCAATCGCAGACACCCATATCCTGTGGTACTAGTACAGGTTTACCATAATATTGTACCCTTACTGCCTGTCCCAACACCTTGAGTTGAAAGCAGCAGCCTTGAAGAAAAATAATGGAAAGGACCTCAAGGAAAATGGTTGTTGTGTGTCTGCTGCAAGAAGCCAGTAGCTCATTCGTCGCCAATTTCCAGCGACCCGATCTCTCCCACCTATCCGCAGCCTAACAAGCATCACACAGCTAAACCCCTATCATAGCCGTAGCTCCCTTCCCCACATCTCCCCCCATCCGTGTGGTTACCATAAACAAGATCACCAAACAATTAACCAGCATCACATTCCCAATTCCCGTGATCTTCCAGACAGACATAAACCCCCATCCCTCCCCATTAGAAGGGGAAAAAAAAGAGCCCCGGTCCAAAAGAGGTATCATTGTCACAGATAGGCCGCGATGTCAAATTCAGTAAATCGACCTGTCACTTGAGATCTCCTTCGTCTAAATCTCAATAAACCCCCACCCCTTGCCAATCGTATTCCCGCTCACACAAAGGACAAGCACCAGGCACCCCCGGCGGAAAAATGACAAAAACAAAACAAAAAGACTTCCAATCTCGGAACCCGAACCAGACTAAACAGCGAATGCCCGCTCATTCACATTGCACCACAGGAAAGAAGACAGAGAAAAGAAAAAGAAAAAAAAACAACGAAGCAGCACGGTGGTTTTCCACACATTCGCCTCCCATCATCAATACCGTAGCCACTTTCCTTCCTGGAAAATCCAATGCGAAGAAGGGAAAAATGGGTTGAAAAGTGGGCTGAGAAATGGGCCCTTCCTCCTTCCTTCTCCCCTGACACCGTCAAGGGGAGAAGCAAAAGTGCCGGTAGTGGGGAAACGAGAGGGTGACAAGCTTATCATGCAAGCTCGCCGGGCCCTTCCTTCTTGTGGGAAACAAGAGGGGAGAGGAAAGATGGAAATGGTAGAAGGAGGGAAAGAGAAGGGAAAAAGAAAAGCGTACACATAAGTACTGTGCTCGTACTCGTGCTGTATCTTATCAAGAACAGGAAGAGGACGAAAGATGAAGGGTCCATCAGACGCCCTCCCGTGACTGGGCCGACGATCGAGGAGGGGAGAACAAGGTCTAACCTAAACTGCCGGATTTCCTTTCAAACCATCTGGCTCGGTTGACTAGTGGCGGCGGTACTTCCGTGGCGGTGGCTAGCGCACATCACATTTTGAACCAAGTACAGGGTTAGGGGATTTATGTTAAGCCTTACAGGAAGAGCTCAAGACAGAAGGAGGGATTCCCAAAGCGTTCATACCGAGACCGCTAGCTTGAATAGCCACGGTAGCAAGCAAGCATGCTTCTGCTGCCGCCGCTGCTTGCTTGCTTGCTTGCCAGCTGCAAGTGGGTGCGAGCGAGATCACAGATGGACAACTCAGAGCTTAGGCTCGGTGAGGTTCATAGCGTTCGCATTGAGATATTTAATATCATTCCGTGGTGAATATCCTTTTGCGCTTCTTCTGCTAGACCTACTATTCGTGTGCGAGGGCATTACCCGTGCATCGAGTAGATTGCTTGCGCAGCGTGGTATCGTACTTGAGTACTCGTACTGTACTAGTAGTCTATAGAGGTGCCAGCAGGCTTTTGGCTGTTCAATCGGGGTGTACTCTACCTGCATTGTATCGTGCGCTATCGCATTGTGAAGTTATTTTCGTCTGCGGATTTTGCGAAATAACGACTTATCGTGCCCCTTGGCCTGTTACAGATTTGCGGTGAGATATCGGTATCGTAAGGGGGTCCCTTTGTGGATAATCGGGCATCGGTACGGTGCCGTAGACAGATCTTCATAGGTCAGCGGCGATGTTGTACTTGTAACGTGTTACGGTACCGTTTCTTGCCCTATGCCCCGAGAAGAACCTCTCTCTTCATTTTCGCCGCCAGCTACCAAACATTGATTCTCCCCGGCTAAACATCTCTTTTTGGAAATTCCCGCCCTTGGTTCTCATTTCTCGTCCCTAGAAGAGACGAGAAAATGCCTACGATAGAGAGTCTCAAGAGATTGAAATATACCTCATCCAATCTCCACCAAAGTTACCCCAATTTACTCTAGAACATCATTCATTTGATTCCCCAGCCAGCCATCTGCTCAAGTGATAGCCATGTTCCAGCCAGCCAGCCAGCCAGCCAGCAAACCCAAACCGACCCAGACTAAAGCGAGACGGAACAAATCGAACGAGGATAGGACGAAGCCCACACTGACTGATTAGAGCTTTTCCAGAGCCTCACCTAAGTCAAATTCTTTGGTTCAGCACGGTCCAGGACCTCCCCATTTTGGCAATACATAAGGAGAGAAAGGTGTCTGTGTTCTCAAGAATCTCAGAAACTCTGCCGTAGTCCCAATAGAAGGTAAAATAAAGATCCACATCTAACCCAACTCTCCCCCTAGGGTGGTTATCTCGAATGGAATGTTGTTTCTGCCCAGACCAATTTAAAAAAAATTTCTTCCCAGGCTCCACGAACCAGTTCCCCTCCCCCATTCATCGAACCCGCGAAAATCCATCCATCCGCCACCCATCTCACCGGCACCAAACCGCCGCAGAATTCCAGAATTCCCCTCCCCCCCCCAAACGGCACCTTCCTCCGCCCAGGGCGCAAACCAGCCGCGCGTTCCCGATTTCTCCAAAACCGGTCTTGGCGTTGGGGCTCCGCGGCTCTGCGGCTCAGCTGAGTTTAGGGTTCTGGCCCTTTACCCTCGAGAGAAAAGAAACTTTGTGCACGAAAAAAACCTTTTCTCTGCTGGCCGCTCGCTCAGCACAAGGCTGACCACATTGCCACCGTGAGAACCCAAGAGCTTTTGCGTTCGCGGCAAAAAGCTCGTTTTTTGCACCACCTGTCATAAGTAATATTGACTTGTGCCGTATGCAAGGGAAAAAGCTACGGCGGGCTCCGGGTGCTTCTCGGGTGACTGGCCGGACTTGCACCGTCTTGCATCATACTGTCATACTGGATCTCTATGCGCGTTGTGTTGCACGTAATGTGTTTTATGTTGATAGGGCTACAACGAGGCGGATGAAACGAGAGAGGGTCATTGTTTTCCGTCTTCTGGAAGGAAGGGGTGCTGGGTGCCTGGTAGCGGTTTTTATTAGGCGTGGGAAGTTGGTGCCTGGTGCGCAGTTGTGGTTTGCGGTGGTTCAGTACGGTACGATATCGTGGGAAGAGTACCGTACCCGAGAAAATGGGATTTGATACCGTAATGCAATAAGTCAAATGCTTTTTGGCCATAGCCTTCGCTTATCGTATCGTTCCCACTATTCTGTCTGCGCGCGTGGTTATGGGGAATCAGTCGACAGCGGGAAACCCATCTATCTCTCTCGCCTTAGTCCACAGATCCTACAGCAGAATATGATACGGCGGTAATCTACCGTAGTTACAAGTGGGCGTACCGGTATTTGGTTTGGTTGTTCCACCCTTGAGGGCGATTTGCACGTATCACTTTTTTTTATATATATCTTAATTTCGCAGCCTTGAGGCTTTCCAAGCGGGCTTATTGCGCGGCAAAGTGTTCGACGGGTAACTACGGTGAGTTAAGCCCAGCTCAGAGTTTCAAGGCCTACGACTCCTTGGCGGCGGAGTCCACGGTGAAATAGCCAGAGGCTGGTAATCGCAGTCGTGGAATTAGAGACATGGGTTGAGGCGGTTTTTCTACTCAAGCTTTTAGTTGGATGAGGTGTGCTCCGTTGTTTGGTTAGGCTTTGGAAGGGGCAGATGTTGCTATCATGCTACTCGGGCGCCTAGGATATGGTTTCCCGAACGGGAATGTTGAATGAGTATTACTGATGCAGCAGGGCTTCCGACGTGCGGTGAGAGTTCGGTGGTGCTTGGGATCTGATTTGCTCGGGCGAGCAGCCTCGAGAGATACCCCGAGGTTAGGCGACCTAGGGGCTTGACTGCGGACGGCGGGGGAGAGGTCAGGCGAGTGGGATTGGCGAGGCTGAGAAATATGATGCTGTAACCCGAGTGATGATCTGTGATCGCGGTATTTCTAGGAGCCTAAGCTAAGTTTCGCGAGGGCCAGACCAGGAGCTAGGACTAGCATTGAGGCGGGTTTAATCTTAGTGGCCTTTCTATACAAATTGCATCTCTTATTACGGGCATGCTGGTCTGGTTCTCATTGGTTCGGGGGTGGGGAATAAGGAAAGGTGGAAGACAAGGCTGGGTGACTAGAACTATCGCAGGAGTCAAGCACCATAACTGCATTGCTCCAATACTATTTAATGTTCGAGGTATGAGCAATTACCTCTTATTAGCTGGTAGGTTGGGCGACATTCAATACTGCAAACTTGGTCGAGTAAACTTGCCACTTCCAAGGCGTAGCTCGCATCCTCGTGTGAGTTATATATAAGGCCTCGATATTAAATTGAGTAGCATTCTAGTGCGTGCGGTACCCTGGCTACTCCTCACTATATTAAAATCCATGTGCCTTTGGGGGCTGGCAGCCGGAAGGGTTTGAGGTTGAGAAATACTGGCCACCCTCTGAGAGAGAGCAGGACAAGAGGACTGATGTTTACTACTTGCCACCTTATGGCTACCCAGTAAACCCGCGCGAATGGGGGTAACAGAGGGAAATGAGATTATATAATACTACACGAAAAATAACACTACTTCTCACTCAGCTCTCATACTCTAACGTGTGCCTGTGGTAGTCTTGTGGCCGGTAAAAATGTACCATCGCCAGCGATCTTCTATTGACACGGTACACTCTCACCGGCAACAACACTGCCACAGCTACATGTGGGGGTAGGAGAATTAAGTGAACAGCAGTATACTTCCGACACCGCCAAGGAGGAAAAGTTGAGGGAATTTAAACTATATGCCACTAAGGGGAGAGTATGTAGTGAGTGGGAGGTAACTTTAGGTTGCAGGATGTATTTCTGGTGCATTCTCCTTGTCCGATAGCACAATCAGGAACCCAGATATTTGCCGGATATTTGGAGTGGAGGTGGACTAACCTGTGAAGGCCGGAGAGACATTTCCGAAAATCTCAGGTAGGCGTCACATTTTATTGGATGGCAGAGATACTAGGAGTGGGTATAGGGGGTGTGTGGGTTGGCGTGATAGAGTGGGTGGGAAGCGTAGATATGGCCGTCGATTGGGACGCTGGTAGATCTTGGGATACGGTAGGATTTTTGTATTTTAACTGGCGTGAGATCTGCTCGCACCTCCATTCTATGAGTGACTTCATTACACCCTCATACCCAAACCAGGCAGCAACAGAGAGTAGTGCTCTGCCGTCGTCATCCGATGAATCGGGATTGATATCCTCCACCCGAGGAGTAGTTTGGCCACTGTGTAGCTGCCGTATTCAAAAGCCCATATCAGGGGGGTTGTGCTAACATAATCACGTCTAGTCAAATCCCGTCCTTCGGGTTTCGTCATCCTAGTTGTGATTTCGATGGCGATTTCGATAACGCATAGGTATGCCATGTAACCAATCCCGGTAAGGGCTGGAAGAGGCCCGAGCTCGAGGCCGGTAGAATACTTGGATGGGGCGCACTTATTATTCTTGTCAAGGATCAGTGTAGTCTGTAAATGGTCTGGGCGTCTCAAACATTTAAAACTCGAGCATTTTGGGTATTCTATCATTTGCTTTCTCTCACAGGATCCCTAGCGACACGAAGCGTAGCGAGGAAATGGCGCTTTGATGGGGCGGAATAGCTGATCGATTAGTGGGATGGCGGTGCTGTTATGGGGGACGGGCGGTTTGTCTGTGTGGGGAGGGAAAGTGTTTGGGGTTGAAATGTTTGGAAGGTGAGCAGTTAACGAGTGATGACTTGTGAGTATGAACGTTCCTGGAAATTCATTTTGCCCGGGGGAGGCTCAGGGAGATAATTGTATTGGATTTGGTAAATTGGTGGAAATAGGATTATAAAGGGAATGCCTAGGCTGCTAAAGTAGAAGTGCTTATGACAGACGAAAGAGCAAGGACGGAAAACGAAAAAAAGAGGGCAATAACCTCCCCTAGCAAGTCACCATTCCCAAACGCTTCGTTGTTCCCAGCGAAAGATTGTGAAAATTTAATAAAAAAGGAAGAGGGAGGAGAGAAAAAGTATGAGAAAGAAGACATTTTAATTACTACTTCCTTTTCATAGCAGAAAACAACCCCTCCCTCTCCAGCCCCCCCATCCCACTCCTTCTCCTCTTCTCCACCTCTCGATAATACTCTACTCTAACCCTGACCAGTCTCTCCTTCCCATCTCCCGCGGCCTTCTTCCAAATCTTCCACCTCTCCTCTTTCTCCCCTCCCGATTTCACCTTCTCATTCGATGCCGTCTCACAATGCCAACACAGACACTTCCCGTACTCTTCCCCACCCGTAGCCTCCTCGAAAGCTGCGCTGGTATACTCAAACCCATCGCCTAGCGTATCCTCAGAGAGCTTGTCGTTGTGATCAATGAACCTTCCCGCTACATTCTTGCAGTACTCGCGGTAACCAGCGGGCGTGAGCATGGCCGAGTGCCAAACTAGGTCTACATCGAGAGTCGGGACCAGGATTTTCCCGGGGTGGAGTTTAAAGAGCGTGAAGTAGGTCTCGCATCTGCTCACTGCGCGCTGAAGGAAGCCGGAGGTGTCCGGGGGGTTGATTAGCACGACGCTGCGGGTTTCAGAGCGCGCCCGGACGAGCGGGATGCAGTCTAGGGGCAAGCGACCCATGAGCGCCGGGGAGCGGATCCAGAGCTGGTGGTGCATTTTGTCCACGAAGGAACATTGGCGGAGGACGGCGAGGGGGAGGTTTAGAGAGTAGGGGGTTGGGGTTTCGGTATAGCAGGATTGTAAGAGTGGGAGGACAGGATGTGCGCCTAACGGGGTGATTATTGAGGCTATGGTGGGGTGTGATTGGAGCGTTGGGGGTTCTGCGAAGGTTGTGCGGATGAGGGTGTTTAGGGAATTGAGGACGTCGAGCGATGTGGGCGAAGAGGGATGGAGATGGGTTGCGCCCTGCGGGTCCAGGGATGTGATTCTGAGATTGTTAGCATTGATTCTTATCTTTGGGTTTAGTGTTATGGGACAAACCTCATCCGGAAATCTTCGCCACCCGCTATCAGTGATTTGATATCTTTTCGGAATTTCTCAGCGCATAGTGATTCCATAGTTATGCCCATCCCGCAGCCTTCACAGTCAACTGCGAATTCCTCGCTGATCCACCCGCGTTTCCGATTCTCGGGCTCGATTTCGCAGATGAAGACGTCAATCTCTTTCGCGCATGCCGGACACTTGATCAGCTTTTTCGGTGGGGATTTCCACAGGATTTCCTCGAGAATGTCAGGCGCCTGAGAGGTGATCCTCTCCCAGTACCGCGTGGCATGCCCAGAGAGTTTATAATCCCATTTATCGTCGTCAATGGCTTCATGCTATTCACCATTAGCCGGCTATACTTCAAGTGGGTGGGACAGCAGGTACAGCATACGATGTGTTCATAGGGAAAAGCGAGGTTCATCATCGCACTCATACCGAACCATATACAATCCTCATTATACCTCCGTGGATTAAGCATATAGGAGTGCCAAACCATCAGCACATCCAACGGCGGTAATAAATCTCTCGGTAACACCTTCATGCTATTACCATTATTCAATACCCCTGCCTCGGCTTCTTCCCGGGCTTTCAATTCCTTATTCACGACTTCCCACCATATCCCGAACCGCGCGACAGCAACCTCGACCACAGCTCTCCACCACAAATTCTTCTCCGGATCCTCCCCGAAAATCTCGGAGAAGGCCTCTTCTTTATACACCCGGTTATGCAACCACGTAAAAGCCTCGAGTAATTCTAGGTGTACAGCGCACTGGGAAACCGTGGGTAGTCCCGACACCGCCGGCTGCAGCGTTGTGATAGTGAACACCTGGGGATCGGGGATGGCCGGGGTGTCCTTTCTTGTTGCGGCTGGAGCGAATACGGGCGGTATTGTGCTTTGGCGAAAGTGTAAGAACGACATTTTTATCACTTATCAAATACTCATTCCGGGAAGAGGGGAGGAAGGGGCCAAGAGGGAGTTGTTTTATAGAGTTGGTGCGGATAAGGTCCTGATGGCCTTGCAAGGCGATGCTCGGAGGGTAAGATGCGGCTGTGATGCGAGAGGTTGTGTGACGGGGCGCTATTGGAGGGCGGAGGGAGAAGATCATTCCAGGATTTGGTACGAGTATTATGGTAAGGCGTTCTGCAGGTGGGGCTGCAGCTTGCGGCTCCTAGGAGCTTACGGCTTGAACGTGTCTTGGGCGTTGTTGTAGTACAGTCCACTAACAGGGGTCGGATCAGAACTACTCGAGTAATGATTTTTTGTTACCCTAATTTACGAGTGCTCGAGTGCTTTGGCGATTCCCCAGTTTCGCCATGGCTGCCGTTGGGACTGTAGTAACTTATCGTACTTTGTCGTAGCTAGTGCACACCGAATACCGGTAACCAGGCTCTCCATCCCTTAACACAGGATCGGTCATTTGCCAAGCCCCTCGGGCAAAAAGTTTTCCATCCCGAGTATCCATACCGAATCGCAAAATTCCCTTAGCGCAGATACTATTCCAGTACTTCAATGTCCAAAGCTATTAATCAATAACTGAGGTGGGGGGAAATCTCTGAAAGGATATGGGAAACTCATTATTAAGAATAATTGTTGAATGTTTAAGTTGCTTGATATATCTTGTTTTCCTTCATCCGGGTCGCTTACTCTCATACCTCTCACCTTATATTTTTCCTAGAATCAGTGCTGTTTGGATATCTTCCAAGCATAAAAGTTGAAACAATTGACTTCTTTAAATAGAATTGTATCAATTCTTTCTCTTGAATAGTTTGGGCTTTTCAGATGGACCGGGCTTTGTTTAGGTCAGGTGGGATTCGGGTTCGGCCAACTATCATTTGAGCCAAGTTTACACCAGACTCAAGAATTTATTGCCCATGCCAGCATATTGTAGGGATGAATAATATACTTGAATCAAAAGTGTAAACTGAGATATTGAAATGAGTAATATTATAGTAGGTAACCGTAGGCCCCAGATTATACACTCAAAATCTTTTTGCAATTTTCACGAAGGACTGGACTAAACAATAAAAGAGTATCTATCCTGGCTTGAACTCAAGTCAAATAGACAGATTTATTGCGAACAGGAGTCTATCTAGGCTAAAAGCTAGCTTATTGTAGCAGGTCTTGGTATTCTTTCATGTGTATTGGTAATCATGCGGTTGGTGGTTCTAGCCAAGGTTACCAGGAAGAGAAAATGAAAGAAACTGAAATTGATAAATTGAAGTTTAAAGCTAAATACTGATAGTTATGATGAACTGAAGTGATCAGTTCTCAGAAAAGTGATAAAGAATGTTGAATAAAGAACAGTTCAAATCAGCCGAATAAAACCCACACTTGGCCGCCTCTATCCCTTTGAGTTTTCCATAGTAATTTACTAACAAAACCCTATCCACGAAGACTGCTCACTTGTATTACTTACTACGTAATGAGCTACACAATTTGCAATGATCATGAAAATTAACTTGAAAAAAGCTATTTAGAAGTTCGGCATTATTGTACCAATAGAAAAGACCGGATCTGCAGGTTAAAAACAGAACCAAACAGAAAGGACAACTATCACGAAAGGACAACAGCCACAGAAAGAACAGAAAGAACAACTATCACACTGGCAGAAAGGACATCCGCCACAGTAAGAACAACCACTACAGAAAGGACAACCCGCAGAGAGGACAACCGCCATAGAAAGGACAACCGTCACTGAGAGGACAACCGCCACAGAAAGGACACCCACCATAGAAAGTACAACCGCTACACAAAGGACACCCACCACAGAAAGGACAACCACGACTGAAAGGACAACCGCCTCAGTAAGGACAACCACAACAGAAAGGACAACCACCGCCAAGAGGACAACCGCCATAGAAAGGACAATAGTGACTGAGAGCCTGAGGACAACCGCCACAGAAAGAACAACCACGACAGAAAGGACAACCGCCACAGCAAGGACAACCACTGCAGAGAGGACAACCGCCATAGAAAGGACAACCACAGAGAGGACAACCACCATAGAAAGGACAACCGCCACAAAGGACAACCACAACAGAAAGTAAAACCACCACAGAAAGTAAAACCACCACAGAAAGTAAAACCACCACAGAAAGGACAACCACCACAAAAGGAGTCTCTGCCATACCCTATAACTTACTGACGGAGAACCTAGAGCTTTCCAGAGGACAAAGCCTCTTCTACCATTCTCTTTGCCACAAGCTCGGCAGGTTTCGATTGAAATCTGACAGTGTTGGAGAGTGGAACTTTGGCGAATATGTTAATGGAGAGGAGTCTTTCTTCTTCTTCCAGGCTTCCCACAATCCGTGAAAAATCCTGTTCTTCGATACCTCCATCGCTCAGAATATGCTTGGCGATTTCCAAAGGAATGTTTCGAAGTACCCCATTCGCCAGGACCCCTCCTGATCTAAACTCGTCAATTGTACTCCTTCTAATTTTTTCTTCAACGTCTATGATAATTTATTAGCAATCAACTGATTCATATGATTAGTATTAAACCAATATCATAACCATACCTTTCCAGGATGACCCTGCTCTTAACTCGCGAACCACTTGGTTGATATACTTTATCCTGCCACCAACAAGCCCGTATACAACCTCGGAATACTTTTCGTATTCTGCCCCGCTCTTCACAAGCAAGTCTCTGACCTCCGCGGGATTTATATCCCCAATTGTCAAAATTTTCCCAAGTCTTGACCTCGATGAACGTCCTAATATATTTACCATATAGATTATTAGTATTAATTGTGATAAACTTGAAATAGTATAAAGAAGAGTAGAAAGCTTACCCATCATTTGTCTGGGAGCATGCCCCTCACTTGTAACAAACACAGTTACAAACACTCTATCATCTGCAGCGTCTTTAGCTATATCTTGTAAATTGCGGAGAAGCGATGGATTTTCAACCGCAAGGCGGTTTACATTATCTATAACCAAGACTGGTGGTCTTCTATTCTCTTCCTGGTAGGTTTTAGCCAGGTGGGAAAATTCCTTTATTATTTCGGGGAAGAGTCTCGTGGTGTCTATCATTAAGTTAGAATTGTAATAAGATTATTTCCTTCACTAGAACTATAATCAAGTTGGGACAACTTACCAAATTTTGGATGTTTAGGGGTAACGCTATCGATTGAGAGCAACACCTCAAACCAGCTACACCTGCATGGGGTCCAGCGTAGGGCTTCCGCGAATGCCCTAGCGAACCCATCCTCCGAGGTATTAAGCGTTCCCACATTAACATATATAATATGGTGCCAATCGTCTAAAGCGTGTACCAGTGGTGTTGCAAAATGTAATGCTTTATGTAATCAGGGTTAGGATCCCTAATAGTGTAAAAAACATTTCTCAGGGCCTGCTGTTCAAGTCTCAAGGTCAGTTCACTTTTTTTGTACATTTTGATGTAAAATTTCTTCAAGCAATATTACAATAAAAATTAAACAATTGAGACCCCACTGGCAATAGCTTTAACTATTACCATGACCTCAATCCTCCCCTGGCTGACCAACTGAATACAGCTATATGGGTCTAAGGTGTATGAAAATCTTCCAAGTAGAAACTACCACTGGCAGTCACATTGCCATGTAACTGGTTAGGCTATAATGTACTTTAATCCAATAATATATAGGCTATAATAGACTCTTCTTGCAATTAAAATTGAAAAGTTATTAAATAAGTGGAGAATTACTTCCATGGAAATATTCGATGTAAAAACAATAGCATAATAAGTAAACATTATTTGAGACTTGAACAACTGACCTCCAGAAATCATTTTTGACTTATTAAATAATTTTGCCCTAATTACATAAAGCATTACATTTTGCAACACCACAGGTACACGCTTTAGACGATTGGCACCATACCTTGATGCTGATGGCTCACATTGCGGACCAAGGTTGTTTTGCCAGTTCCTTGAAATCCGACGATCATATCGTAGCTATCGTATCCCTGAGGCGGTTGGAGAATTTCTCTAACATGTTTAGAGATTCCTGGACGCTCGATAAAGTTATCATTCCCCACAACTGAAACAGTCCCCTGGTGGAAAGCAGATAACAGTCTTTTCTCCCTTTCGTTATTTTCCAAGTATGTATAAATTACTTGGCCGATACCAAGTAAGGTCGAACCAAAGCCTATCAAGGCGAGAATGTTTGCCATCTTGTAGAGTTAGTATTATTGAATCTTGATACATTTAAATCAACTGCCACTTACAGAAAGATGTTTCCAGAATGTCTTAGTTGAAATCCTTATGTGGGAAAAAATAATGGCCGGCGTTGAGGACTTGAACTCAGACCCAGAGGACATCATGGATTGAAATTTAGACCTGAGTGGTGGGGTGGGCGTGATAGAAATCTTCGAAATTTCCGGTTTGCTAACTCCTGTGTGGTATTTCATATTGGTGGAATTGAAGGTAAAGGGGTGGAAATTTTCGGTAAACGGCTTGCGGGTAGTAGTGATGGGGGAGCGGGAGAGATAGTAAGGTGAAAGGCGGGGAGCGATTCGCATTCCATGGAAAGCCATTTGTTTTGCAAGGTTCTATTTGCTGAAGACTGAGTGAGATTGTAAAGTTAGAAGTGGGAAGCGTAAAAGAAGTGTTGGTCGGGTGGGATTGGTAGGGGGTGTAAAGAGAAGGAGGGTAATGAAGTGTTGGTCGGATGGGATGGGTAGGTGGTGTAAAGAGGAGGAGGGTGAAGAAGCGTTCAAGTTGGTCGGGTGGAATTGGTAGGGGGTGTAAAGAGGAAGAGGGTAAAGAAGTGTTGGTGGGAGTGGGGTTGGTAGGAAGTGTAAAGAGGAGGAGGGTAAAAAGGTTTGCTAGGTTGAATAAGTAACAGGAAGTTATGTGGGCTGGGGGGTGGATAAGACGCACACGTAAACCAGGTTGTATATAAATTTGAACTGGGCCTTAGTACCGGAAGTTTGACAAAACAAATCCTCTGGATTTGGCTCAAAAACGAGAAATTCTTATATAGTGCCCAGCCCCTTAACCCCTCCTCTTTATTTTTCACTAATAGTTCTTCGCACTCCAACTGCAACATTAGCTTTAAATCTTCCCTAATATTCTCATGGGAAACTTACCTCCAAACTCTATCGGGTTCATCTCTGTCCCCCTCTGGAGTCGAGATTAATGTGCTCTGCTTTTCATATGTCTTGTCTCTATATCCTTTTGGTCAAATTTCATTACCTTTTATGAGGAATGTCAGGGCATTTGAATGTGGTGATTTTGTTTCATAATGAATGTCTTGTTCTTCTTTTCCCCCTTGTTATTTCCTTAGACCTAGGGACCTCTCTCTTAGTGCAGATTAGGCCTTCAAGTTCCTCTAACCCTTGGCTTCACACTCTAGATTCTGGTTAATATACCCAGCCTAACACCACTATATCTCCAACAACAACCTCCTACAGCTAAACATAAATAACCACGAATATAGGAACCTGATGGTACCAACTTCACACTCCATCACTCACCCATCGCTTACCTTCAAGCTTGGAACATCCTGATAGCGCCAGTGCCCGTTCAAAAATCCTAGCATATCCAATACACCTGTTCTGGGAAGGTTGTGCGGATGAGGATGGTTAGGAATTGAGAGCGTCAAACGATGTAGGGGAAGAGGGGTGGAAATAGGTTACGCCTTACGGGTTGAGGGATGTGATTCTGGGGCTGTTATCATTGATTCAAGTTCATTAATTCATATCTTCAGGTTTAGTGTCACAAAGCCAACCTTATCCAGAAATCTTCCCGGCGGTTATCAGTGCTTTGAGATCTTTTCGGAATTTCGCAGCACATAGTGATTCCACAGTTTTCTACCTATCCTGTACCCTCCACGGTCAACTGCGGATGCCTCCCGTTTACAGTTCATATACGACTTTGCAGATAATAACCACATTCTTTCATTCATGCTGAACACTTGATAAGCTTTTCTTAGTGCGAATTTCTACCCAATTCCTTAAATCATATCAGGCGCACGAAATGTGATCCTCTCTATACAAAGTTTTTCTGCTACCTAGGGTCAAAGGAACTTAGCAAGCAAGTCTACCTCCGGCGTAATTTTCTCCCAAGTGAGTCACGATCGTGATCGCCGAGGGTGAGCTAACATTCATATCTGGTTTCTGAATGTTAAACCTTTTGCTAATTGGAGTGTAGTAGAGTCAGGTTCAAAACCTAAGATGATCGGAAGCACGAGGTTTCTTCTTTAGATTGCACAGAGTTTAAGGGATCCCAACGGACCTGTATCGCCGACACAAAATCTGTATCACAAATTTACCTACCCTCCTCTGATTTCCAAGTGCTCATTAATTCCCCAGGTTCATGATATCCCCTGCTGGCAAAGCCCGGAGTGTCATTCTGCTCCCCAGAGAAGTTATAGAGGTCGTCGTTACCTCCCCAATCCTTCCAGAGGATTCCATTCCCTACCACGTCATAGCCGTCGTTATGAATCCCCTTCTAGGGGCTATCGCGAGCGCTCTCCTACTCGTGGGAGACGTGAACCCCACTACGACAGTGGTGATGGAGGTCGTGCTAGATCTCCCCTGAGATAGCCTCAGTGGCCAAAAATAGGAGTATGTGAGAAAAACAGCGGGGAAAAATTCCGAAGCAGGAAAAGCTATCAGAATTTCAAATCTCAATGTGCGGCAGGCGAAGTGGTGGTATAAAATTGTCAAGCGGAAAAGGGGAAGACAAGAACTTCTCGTGGTGGAAGTGACAAGTGGTGGAGGAGGGGAGAAGGAACGAAAGTTTACAAGGATAAACCAGAAACAAAAAGGCGGGTACTGCGCCAGATCCTGGAATGATCTTCTCCCCCCACCAGTGTTCCAAACAGTTCTGGACGTCCCGGGCAGGGTGGGTAAGGGCCATCATCTGTGGGCCCGGCCGTCACCTATAGGCTATTGTCCCTACCAATCTGTCAGGCGTATGAATCACTAGCACCTTCCATCTCAGACTTCGCTTCGTATTAAATACTCCATATTCATGCGCAGGGCCGGTGTGGGTAGGATGGGGAGTGCTGGCTATGCTATATAGTTTTCGGAATAAATTTAGGTTGGGGATTCTTCCGAAATATGCGGTTAATTTTATTGGGGCAGTAGAGAGAAGGCATTAACTCTGTGGGAGCCTATGACTTCTTCGTTAATAAATCAACTGCGATTTATTTATAACCATTAGGTGTATCCACCCTACATCCACCTCTCAGAACCACAGATTCTCCCGATTGTCAATACTTGCACATATATTCCTGCCTTTTTTAACTTCTAGTTTTATATGAGCAATTTCATAAGAACCTGAGCTATTGCCTCTGATGTTAGAAGCCTTATCTCACTCCTCGGTCATCAGCCGTTACCTGTTGTCTCCGCAAATTCCCTGGAGGTTCCTCCCGTCACCTTCAGGGCCCACCCGCCAAGTGGAGGCACACACCAGATTCCGCAACCTGAGACACCCACAGTCCCCGCCGGTCCGCCCCGGTAAGTCTCCCGGACGGACGCCAAGATACCCGTCCGTCCCGGGCGTCCTTTCAGATGCGCTGTCCGTCCCGTCCATACACGAAGATGGACGGACTCGACTATTGGATTCACCGAATAGTACCGGGGATACACAGGCTCCCACTCCTTTCCCAACCTCTCCATTTACCTATTCCTTTTTGGGTGCCTATTGCGTAGAGTAATGTAGGTTTTTTGTCTCCCCCACAGCCTTGCCTATTAGGGGAGGTAGTAGGTGTTGAATATCACCGTCCATCACTCGGTACTATAGCAGGTTTTCCACCTTTTCTATATTGTCGCTTTTTTTTAGCAGTTTCATCTGTCACTCGTCTCAAATAAGAGAGGAGGATTTAGTTTACTTAGTTTATATACTATATATAAGCGTTCGCATATATAGCTAGAAACGATCGCAGTATCTCTCTATATAAACCCCTTACTTTACCATAGGTAGAAAAAGATAAGAGGCAAGATAGGATTCCGACAATCGACAGACTATTTTTCCTTGTCTTGATTTCACTCCCTCTTACGCTATTCTCTTTTTTTTCTCACAACTGGTGCCTTATAACGGCGGTAACGATCCTCTTTGTTAATCAAGAACTTGTCCCCTCCAAGATTAAGACAGGACTATGATCTTGTCCCGTGGCCTCCCCGCACGGGTGCTTATCTTGCTATTTCGCTGCCCCCAGAATCCGCACCGTCTGTCAAGATGCGCCAGTGCTGTGTATTTTAACAAACTATCATAAGTGCTTCATGCTAATTACTTCAATGTTTGCTTTGTTGTAACTGAATGTATCTATCTCCCCAGTCATGGAGCCGAGTTGAAGGTGAAAATTCCAATAAAAAATATCCTGCCCCAATTTCACTAGGCTAGTACTTGCTGCTATTTTTGCTACTGATACATTAAAGAACCTCTGCCTTCGATCCCCATTTTCAGAAGCCCCGATTGAGCCCCGCCTTCTGACTGGCGGAGGCTGATTACCGAAGACCTCCTCTGCAACACTTGGAGCCCAGAAGCTGAATCCAAATTATGCAATAAAAAGGTCAAATGTCATAAAGACTAGGAAATATAAGAAAACAACGGGTCTTTAGTAGAGGGAATACAAAGGAAAGGAAACAATGGGATACCTTTTTTAAATAAACAAAGATTAAACAGAACATATTTATAAAGCTATTATAATACTGGACTCGCAGGCATCAGACACGCCCAACACCTACATCTATGGCTTTAATTCCGAAAAAAAACACGCGAAATTGACTATCTCTGCATGACCACTAACCCAGATCAATCCCTGCCTCAGCCTATTATAGGTCCAGCTTGACAGGTTAACAGAATTGCGAATCCCAGTGAACAAGATCTAATGCAGCAAGTGGGACAATCCTATGATATATACTGCGTGAGGAAACACTAATCCCTCGCAGGAGCTTTGGACTCCGAATCTCAAGATCACAAGGCGGGCGGAGATAGTGGGCTTCAAGAGTTTTTGCAGTATACCGCCAGCAGATGTAGAGTGCTCGCAAAGCTACTGCCGTGCCAATACATAGTTGCCATTTCCGCCTCCGTGCGCGGACCTTCGGCAAACTCTTTTGGCTGCTGGTTCACCTCCACCGGTCCCATCACCCCCGTTACCCCGTTTTGTAGAAAGAATCTCTCCTGAATCCTGGGTTTCTGAATCGTCGCATCGTCGCATAAGTGCACTGTGCACAGTGGATACTAAACAAATGCGAGAGCCGACCCATTTGCGCGCAAAGTGAACAAGTCTGCCGCCTCGTATTCCGGCAACATGTCCTTCCTGAATAGCAAATCGGCGTCCTAAGTCTGCAATAAAGAACTCTCCACTCTTAAATTTGCCAAAGGGCAAAATCATTGTCCATTCCGAATCATTGTAATCAACATGCGGCTCAGTGAGGACATTAACTAAACAGGAGCTGAGATTAAAACATTCTGTAGCAGACTTACACCATAGCTCCTTCTGGCCAGGGTGTAATGCTTGAATTGTCTCTTGCATTTTGTCACGCTTGGCCTTGTCAATTGCGCCTAAGAGAAACTGTTTCAGATAGGAGATGTTGCGGAATGAGGTCATCGCTTTGCTCGTGTGGCGGGGCGATGATGTACTCGAGTACGTATCATACGTAGTGTGCAGCACCGGTGAAATGGGAGCTGGGAGGGTCCTTGTAGGGCGGGGGGGTGGGTTGGGTGCTCGAGATATGGCATGATGGGTGGTTTGGTAAGAGGGGGGGGGCATTGTGGGGTTTGTTGGTGGGTGAGGGGGGGAGGAGGGAAGGTGTGGCGGTGTATTGTCGGTGGGAAAGTCTGGGGAGTGTGGCTCACAAAATTTTTATGGTTGGTTGGTTGGTAGCCGAGGTTTGGCCGGAGTTTTTTCCTACTATGATATATAAAATTATTATGATATCTTATGATACCCCCGCGAAGTATATAGTACCGGTACCCAGGCAGAGTGCGATAAATTATGGGGAGCGTGATCTTTCTTTCGATCCAGGGATTGGGTCCTGGGGAGATAGTGGGGTGATGAGCTTTTTGTGGGGGTGGTTACTTGGGGGTATGCGGCTGGGGGGTATGATATGATAGTACTCGGGAAGGCGGGGAAGGCGGGGAAGTGGGGGGGGGATCATTAAGATTCGGAAACTATAATAGTAAGATGCTTGTCCTGATAGCTAGGGCATATAGCAAATAGAACAGTACAGTAAAGACCTTGGAAACTCGTGGTCTTTTGGAGATACGGGGATAGATACTACGTATAGCAACTGGGAGTGGTAGCCAAATACCAGGAATGATATATCCCGGGGAAACGCCATGGTGATAACGGATATTGGGGGGGGGCGCAAATCGGGATCGGAAGTGATGCAATTTTGCAAGGGTTCACTGGGGCTGTGATGATGATAAACCTTTGATTCTCACTTGTTCAGTTGGGGGGTGCTTGCAGGGCGACTGGGTCACGTTTCATTTCTTTCCAGACGGAACAATGGCCGATCCGATAATCTCTACGTTGGTGCTCAATATAATACTCGGGTAGTTTCCGAGTTTTAATGGGCTCCCGAGTACAGCACGTGGGATGTACGATAGCTGGGGGGATATGGGGCCGGGGGGCGTGGGGTATTGGTGGTTTAAATGGAATGGAGCATTAGTAAAAGCTCGAATGGGGCGACAGACGCAAGTGGGGAAGAGGAAAATAGTCCTCGGCATATATTAAAAGGAGCTCACTAAGAAAGGTCAAGATGTGAGTGTGTCCTTGGTAACTTTATATAGTGTGTTGACTGTGCTTGCTTGAGCCGGGGCATCCATTGATTTGGGAGGGGACGGCGCTTCGATGGTACTCCCGCTCGTATGGAACTTGTGCCAGTTATCCCGCCGTGCGGGTCGCCCCGCCTAGGCTTTTCTACCCGTCAGTGGGGGTTAGTATGCGGTGCTGCATAGGCCTGGGTAGGTGACTGGTGGTGTTTTTGTCGGGCGCGAGCTCCGGTACATACAAGCATTCGCGAGCAGGGGCGGGAGCGCATGGGAATGTGACGGGAGAGAATTAAGCCTGGAGGGAGCGCTCATGGCGATGAGTGATTGCTGTGCGGGAACTCGCTGGCGGAAATTGCCCCTGGTGGGTAACTTGGAGGAATGTACGGTTGCAACGGAGAGCACACAACGGAGTGCTAGTTCTGCTAGTTCGGTAGGGTAACAACCTAGGTGGATGATAAGAGGTGAACGGTCGGTACTCGAGGTGTCAACGGGAGGTGTCAACGGGAGGTGTCAACGGGCCAACAGCCTGACGGCGAGAGGAATCAATAAGTTTTAAAATAAACATTAAAAATACAAGAATAATTTCGCTTTGTTAGCAAAAAATACCAAAAAATACTAGCTATACTAGAAGAACTAATTAAGTTTATTATATGAAATAAACTGCTCTTATGATATTTCAGAATGGAGTCAAATGCACAGACACCTATCCACCTACCGGCTACTTCTAGATCTCTGCTTCCTGTCTGCTACAACACATCTGTCCTTTCTTGCTTCCTGCTACAAAAAATCAGCCACCTGCTTCCTGTCTTTGCCTCCTTGTTCTGCAACCAGAACTTGCATCCTATCCACTTGCCTTCTGTCCACCTGCATCCTGTTCAGCCTCAACCTCTTTTTTCATCTTTCTTAATTTCTTCAACTTTTTCCAATATAATGCCTGAGGGTCTTACCTACATGGATATGAGAAGAATCCTTATAGCCCAAATTCCTCCTGGACCTTATAGAATTCAATCACATGAAGAATTCCATAGGAAAAATCAATTTCCTGGAGGCGACCCTATTCTTCTTGAACCATACTACCACAAGGACTTCTTTCTCAATCCTTTGGAAATTGAGACTTGGGGTAAAGCAATAGCCTTTTCTTTGCCCAGTAGGTATTCACTATTCTTCAATTAATTATATTAATACTAATAGATTTCAGCATTGTGGCTTAGATGGCAGTTTGCTTTACATGGTCATACAGTACCTATGAAAACCTCTGAATATAAACAGATTCTAGATTCATGGAAACTCAATCCTGGATCAAAAGAAAATGTACATATTCAGATGGCAATTGTGGGTACTAAGATGTGTATTGTTTTCTTGGATAGAAACAGATTGATGCAAGCCTCAATTGTTCCTAAATATCCTACTACAACAGAGTCAATGGGTATCTGGTATGATACCACTCTAGCACCTTGTCCAATTCTTAGTTTTCCAGCCTTTAAAGCCAACCTTCTTCACCATCAAACCCAACAAGTTCTCAGGCATCAGCAAATAGCAGTCTATATCCACCTTACAGATCCAAAATTCAACCATGTATGGAATGGTATTGGTACCTCACATGCAGTTGAGATATTGCATCTGGCTGGTATACACCGGAGGAAAAGATAAGGGAGGTTTGGAGGACATTTGTTTCCAGAAACAGATTAATTGATGCTATTAATAGGTTTTTCTTAAAAGTAAGTTGTGTTTTATATTTAAATAATGAATTTATATTAATATTGAATAAATAGGGCCAATCATCAGAATACATTTCCAGAATTTCAGCCAACAAAACAGCTCCCTTTGCCTTTGAATGGTCACCTGCAACTACTCGATACTATTATAGTCAATTCACCAAAGTCTACAGAAAAAAAGAAACTCTTATCACCTACTCCACCTACAACAATTGGTTCAACCAAGGCCTATTGCATCCTGATATGCCTCAGCTACCTGAGAATTGGGAGGAAAATCAACTTACAGAATTGGGAAAGGAGAAAAAGAAAAAGGTACCAGTATATACTATAGAGTTAGGTTCCGTACTAGCAGTAGGTAGAAGGAACAGAATTCAAGAGGAGGAGCAGGATTTACAAACAGTGACAGAAGGTGAGGAGAGTGGAAAAGAGAAGAAGGAGGGGGAAAACAAAGAGCAGAGGAAAAAGAGATCCAAGTACACTTATACAGCTATTTGGAAACAGCCAGAAGGGGCTAAGGGTAGGTTATTGAGTTTTGAAGAGGTTAGAAAGGCAGGAAAATTGCTTGATCAGGAGGCCGGGAGAGCAGAGATTGGGATTGCTAGCTTTTATGACACACATAAGGAGGATAGAGATAGGGAAAGTATGACAGATAAATTTAGTCATAGAGTTAGTATTAAGACTGGTAAGATAGGAAGACCAAGAAAGAGAAAGAGATGTATAAAGGATGAGATATAAACTTAGGACAATTAGTTAGATTTTTTCTTCTTTCAAAATTCTAAAAGCCTATAGATTTTAATATTATCAATAATGTAATAGCTTACTATTTGAATATATATTTGTAATAGAAAAGAAATCAGAAATCAGTAGCACCAATTATTTTCTATAAGTACCAAAGGCTGTCGTATCAGGAAGTACCCGGCAAACTAAGACAATATCACTGAAATGCCTGCGATTATGGTCTCTCTGGGCCCTAAGGTTTATAGTACGCCCATAATGATTGGGAACACTGAGGTCCACAGATCTGGATGTTGAAAACTTTCCTACAAATTGAACACTGGTAGAATGTTCTTTTGATCTTATCACAGTTAATATATCCTCCTCTGTCATTAGACTAATGACCTTGACGCTGCAAGAGTATTCAAGTTAATTCAATAATGTAGGCCTGTTCACGCCCACTCATTCGCTGATAGTGAAGGTTTATTTAAAGTACCTACGCCTAAGCAAATTTATTTTTAAATGTTACTAGTAAATTGTATTTTCTATTTTGGATAATATCTTTTCAATTATATATAATCCTTCACCCGAAAAGAAATTCAGTTTAAATTCTTGTATGCCCCAGAGAAGTCTAGCTTAAGTTACTTCAAGTTCCTTACTTTAGCAGCTTTTCTCTTCTAATAAATTCAATTAATTAGTCTATTATCTCTATTATTTTTTAGTATTTTTTGCTAACAAAGCGAAATTATTCATATATTTTTAATGTTTTTCTTTTATAATAGGAACACACACGTGTACCGACAGAACCACTCATTTCCTATGGTTACCCTACCGAACCTGTACTTAACTGAGTCCTCACCGTTGCAACCGAGCTTTTCTGCACGTTGTGTACAGTTGACCTGCCGTAGGAATGACTAAAATAGGACCCAGAGTTGTGTGGATGATAGACGAGTGATCTCCAATGAAGTGTCCATCCATAAAGTGCGCGCGTCTATTCCTGTCCTGTGGCTAAACCGTGGGGCCGTAGCACACATCTCGAGTGCAGATCCTGCCTAGAAGTTTCAACAGCTAGAACAAAACTACCATCTCACTAACTCACCTCCGATTGGTAAAAAGCTTAACCGGGGTCCCATAGGGGGGGCATGATAGCATCACACGCATTCTGTGTTTTTGTCTCTCGAGGTCCCGGCGTGAAAAATAGATGTAAATTGCTCACCCCTTGATAGGAACGATATACTGAGCGATAAGTGGAATGCAGGCTGTATTCGAATGATGCTTTTGGTTTCTTTAGTGCTCTATAGGAGTTTAGGCTTTCCCATTCTCTTTCCACCCGGGTTAGGCTTCCAGTGTCGATAGATCGCCGTCAGGACTGCGTTTCAGGAGGGTATTAGCGATAGGGATTCGCGGCTGCCTTAAGGTGACCCTTGGCTTAGCAATTCTTTCTCCATCCTCCCCTGAGATAGCTCTGGTAGTCAGTCATCTGAAATCACTCGTGTCACCTTTTTTTTGATGGGCGAAAATGGTAGCTTATCTCGAATACGTCACAAGCTGTTGTTTCGCCCAGCGATAGGATGAGTGAACCTCGTGAAGGAGGCTTTAGTGAGAGTAGATGAGTCGTTGAATTAGGCGTTTATTAGGTATGAGGCCTGCCCCCCTCAAGGAAGGAAAAGTTCCTGTCAAAGCAGGTTTACCCACATCGCGCTCGTCTTTTGATTAACTCTCTGGCAGATGGCTGTTCCACCCGGATGTGAATTTAGCGATGCTGTAGGGCTCCAGTCTCAGGCTTTGCACTGTGCCTTAAAGCCATAATTTACCGGGTGGCATCGGCTGTTTGCCTTAAGGGAGCATGCTCTCGTTCAAATTTTCGCGATCGAAATTTATAACCTAACCCCTTGTAGCAACGCAACCACAAAGATCGCGCCTCTCGCCCTACCTACCCCATGCCAACATATTTCAGACAAGGAGCGAGAAGGGACAAAAAAGTGAGCAAAAGAGTTCAGCAACCGGGATTCCCACATGGTCACCCACTGTAGTACTAACCGGTCGATAAGATGCTTGTTTACCGCAGAGCGGACGGGATGCGAAATTTTCATCTTTCTGTGGCCGAACACATCATTGGTGTTGTTACTTGGAGATTTATGCACCCTACCGAGGGTGCCGTTGAGTGATAATTGGTGTTTGCTGGATGAAAATTTTAGAGTGAGGAACTAGTGGAATAGCCGGGGAAAACTTTTGAAAGTGGGATGGTCTAGGGATGTAGTACCCAGGGGCTGCCGTGGGATGTGCCTTTCATCTCCCGAAACCCTCTTACCGGCGGCTGTCATCAAGAGAGCTTAGGAAGAGATGGCGTTCGGAGGAAATCTACTCCAAGCCGATGCAGCAGTATACAATTTAAGCTCTTGTAGCAACTGTGTCATACGCATTTCCCCCTATTGTCTGGATATGACCTACAGTTGTGTGCCTGCCATCTCGGGGATTGATGCACCTCTCATTGCAAGCGATCACTGGTGGCTCTGGGGATGTATGAGCACTCGCAGCGAAGCGAACCGGTATCCTGCTTGCGCTATCGCTCGGGCTCGGTTGCTGATTTCAACGCACACCCCTCATATTTCCTAAGAATTTCTCGAAACCAAAAGATTGTTAAGTTCTAAATTTGTTTGTCAGATTCCGCCCTGGGAACTACAAAACTGATGAAGAAAATGACCACTATTGAACAGATGAGGTTTAATAAGGTAAATATTAAAATATCTTAGGCTAACTGTTAGCTAGTGAAATCAAGGAGTTGGAAACCCTCGAAACCTACCAACCCACTCCTTGATGGCACAGTTATTCGTGTTTCTTTTCGCCTTGGCCTTAGCTGTATCAACAGAACAGCAACCACCGCGAGCTTACAACACCCTTTCTTCTCTACCACTACCTCCCATTCATCCTTGTTCATTTAAATATTTAAATCCTTATTCTTCTCAAAAACAATAACGTCTGTCGCCCACGTAAATTAGAGTCTTCCATTGCATTCCCGGGAGAATGGAAGACTGGATTCCCCCAACCCTTCAGTGCCAGGGGCCATCATCCACTCCGTGTGCTCAATGATAAGGCTAGCCCTAGAAATACATCAGAAATGGGGCGTAGCGCCGGTACGGAACTCCTCGAGTAACCCCTCTTTCGCGAGGGTATCCGAGATGGCGGCGCGGCCTCGAGCTTTAGAAGGCGAAGGTTTCGGCTAAGAAGGGAGGTTTACCCACCTGAGCGAAGAGGTTTAGCACATAGTTTGAGGCAACTACGTCGGCAATTAGGGGTGGGGCTGAGGTTATGATAGACCTTGTCTGTGATGATACTTTGGCGTTTTTGTTTGATAGGCCGACCATTTCCTGAAGAATTCATTAGTTTATGTAACATGTGGTAGGGTTTTGCCATAGTAATGGTAATGAGAATATGGTCCTTGAGCCATGTCGATGCCTATAACTCTCCCCTAGGTCCTACCCCGCAGGCTGCGGTAGACCCATCCAGTCCTCCGCCCGACCCTAGGTCGATGGTTTTTTCTCTCTGTGCGCACAAGGGATGAGGAAGTTCCCAAGGCTAGATAGTAGTGATGCTTGTTTTAGGCCTGCGGTAGGGAGTGGATTCCCGCCGCTCACACCCAAATTCGCAGCCCCCAGTGATGCAGGGTCTCTGGCCGAACTTCCAGGGGCGCTCGAAACTCCCTTGCTATGAGCGGAAGGGTCGGCACTTTAAGGTATTGGCTTTGTCGTATTTTGCCTAGTGGGATTGGATCAGTCCCTAAGCACTAGCAGCCACCCCAACTAAGAACCGGCAATACTCGTTTTCGTCCTAGAACAATAACGGCAGAAACAAAGTCCGTAATTTGTACTTTTTGGTACTTCCCTTCAATGACCTCCTTTTTTTTTAAAAGGATTGTTAGATGATTGAATACTTAACTATTCCAGGGTTCCGTGTCGGTGGTACGAGCAACATTCCACTCCTCTGTCAAATGACTAAGCACCAGGGAATGTCACTCCTGGCGCATCATTGGCCCAAGCTCGGCCCATTATTCTATCCTCCTCCCCCGTTCATTTCCCCGCCTAAAAGAAAGAGTTTTCTCAGAGGAAAACACGCAGATGCAATATCTAACATGTCCTCATCACGGAAAGTAAACAACGACGTTTGTGATATCCTTTACCTCGATATGTTCGTGCTTGGCGGGCCACTAACCATCTATAGGACCCCCGATTAAGCCGCATTCGCGAGAACCAGCGTCGCTCGAGAGCCCGAAAGAGGGAATATATGGAGGATCTTGAAAGGCGCTGGCAAAAATGTAAAGAGATGGGTGTCCAAGCCAATGTTGAACTGCAGCAGGCTGCGAGAAAGGTTATTGAGGAGAACGCGTTGTTGAGAGAGATACTCGCCGAGGCCGGAATTGTCCATGAGGAGGTCGAGAGACGCCTCCAAGTTTTGAAGGACAAGAGGAAGGATGCACTAGCGGCAAGCGGAGCTGGGAGTGATATCGTGTGCGGGGATAATGGGTGCGGAGGTGGCAGCAGGGCGCTCGATGGATTAGAGGAATTCTTCAATGAGTTTGAATTATTGCCGTTGCCCCAGGCAACTTCCAGTGCAACCAGCCTGGCCGGGGACTCGTTGGATTTAAGTCTCGGGGACTCCGCTAGCATGGGGGATGGTGGGGCTGGTTTTTCGGCCCCGCAAAATCTTCAAACTCCTGGCTACGACCCCGCCATCTTTGAAGACTTCCCGAACCTCGACGAATTGGATACTAGCGAATTCCTAGAGAACGTATAGCCGCTTTCCCTTCTGGTTGCTTAGTTAGTCCGGTGCTAAGCTTCAAGTAGCTTGATCTTCCACACTCACTCAACTGGACACTCCCGGATCATGGGTTATCACCAGCCCCAGCATCGGAACCTACCACACCCACCGTAGCAACCTCCGAACGAAGGCCACCAGGCCTTGAGGGCGCAACGAATTGTGTGGAAGCACATCAGCTCCTCAAGACGGTGGATGAAAACTGCCCAGAGCAGAGGGATATGTTCGAGATAGTGCTGGAACTGTGGAATAAATTTTGTCTACCTGAGCCAGGGGGCAAAGGTTGTCGACTGGATACCGAAGCGCTGAGGAAGGCAATTGATGCGTTAAAGTGAGTTAATATATATATATATCGACTTCCTTCAACTATTGAGCCTAGTGTTTGTGGTTGTGAGCAATTTGCCTTGGTTGAGCCCGGCTTTGTCCGTCCGCTACGCCTCGAGATCCGAATCCGTCGCCGTATTGTCTCCAAGAATGCGAGGGTAGGTAGGGAATCTTTCTGGCTGAATATAAGACGTTTTCCTTTCCCTGGGAAAGGGGTTTTCATTCTCCTTCACGCTCCTGAAAGTGGTATATGCCATGTCTAATAACACAGCGCCCCGCGGATGCTCCCCTGGAGCGGATCGTAACCACCCGCTCGGGTGATGCTGACATCAAGTGACCGGCAGTATTTTCCACCGTTTTTCTGGACTCGAACCCCTATCAGTAAATTCAATGAGTTGTCTGAGATGTAGTAGAGAGCAATCCGACTGACGCAGGCATTCCTTTGGGCCCATTCGTATGTTTTTTTTTTGGGGGGGGGGTTGTTTGTTTTCTCTGCGTACGGTGAACGAGCGGTCGTTTGGAATATACCGAATCATATTGACCTGATTTCGGCTACTTTGGGCAAGGCAATTTATGGAGCGCGGGAGCGAGCTTCCTGCCAGTTCCCGGCACCAAAATATGGTTCGTGATTTGGAGATCACAAAACGTCGTCTGTAGTATTCCTCCCGGTAACCTACCAACTGTCCCGCCCCTAATGCTTTCTGGGTTTGCGGTCTCTTGACCTTGAAAACATCCTCAAATGATCCAACCCTTCAACTAGCGGCTCAGAATCCCTAGTTCCACAAACCAAAAAGAGAGCAAACCTTACTTTCTAGACCTTTGCAATTCCCAGAAGGTTTCTAAATAGCTGCCAACACGCACTGTCCGATACGGAGACATGCCAAAACACCAGATATTGGGGTTTTTTGATCGGGCAAAAACTCAACGAGTTTGTCAGGAGAAAGCTACAGGGGAAAAAGAAAAGAAGAAAAAAATAGATTGCCCTAAGGTCTCCTAAGATGTGGTATACTTCAGAATTTTTTGCCCAGCTATGATAGAGAAGTGATCGATACTGTCTCTGTGGCCCCGTGGTATAATATGAATGTTGGCGAACAAACAAGAGGAGCACGGGGGCAACTAAAAGGGGGAGCTTTTTGTTTATAAAACTAGAAACCCTATTCCCCAAACCTTAAGCGGAGCACTCTTCTAACCACTCTACTTCGACACCTATACAGTTTTGTATGAATAAAAATCCACCAGCTATCCTTTGAAAAAGATTCGCTTCATTCTCTATCACTCGCTACCCCACCCAAGCCCTCTGTACGTATATGATTTCTTGCTCCCCCAAATATGTTTTTTTCTCCTCTTAATTGTTCCTTCCAGCCCTTTATGTTTTCCATACTCGCTACTGGTTGAAGCCTAATGAGCGTTCTTTCATTGTTCCTATTGTTCCTCTCAGGTTACTTCTTTGATAGTCTTTGTTTTTCCTTGTGGAGGGATCGCGGTGGTAATGGCTGGACTCAACCACTGTACTATATAGCTAAGCTATGTCTATCTTATTATTCAATGGACAAGCGTTATCACAATAAGAGATCTTGACTACCGGTACTTTCTATTATCACTTCTTCGTCCAAGCTCCGATCGCATATTGCAACACCCTCTTTCTTCCAAGGATGTAATACCCCAACTGCCAAGTGATCTAGGTGTGGTGTATTAATAGCGTATACGGCTCGGGCCGTCTAGACACAGCAGCTCGGCGGATACGACGGGAGACGCCTTGGCACAAAATTCAGTGCAAAAAAGGTCCAATTAACTTCAAGTTCAATTCCCACTCTTTCCGCATTTTCTTTAATCTTGATTTGAACACAAGTCGAGGATTCTCGCGGGAAATTTATGCCAAGACGTCCCCCCCCCCATTGCATTCATGAGCTGTTCTGTTTATACGGCTGGAACCATACCAGGGACGTTTCAAAATGTATCGCCTTCCGTAACCAGCGTAACTTTATAGAGTATTTAAGAAACAACGTTGATCTCTAGTTCTTGGAGGCTCAACCCCCATGGCCAGTTAGTTGTTTTTTTGTATGATATTATAATCTTTTTCTCACTCTTATGCTGTGATACTATACTGCCCATATCGTAATCCATCTCATAAGTAAATTCACCCAAAAAAATCATAAATACACAGGCAACCTAAACTTGTGTCCTCCAAAAACCAACGTTGTTAAATACCCCCCACCCCGATTATATTAGGTATTAAATTACCCCCGTTTTACTCTTTGAGATGCGATTAGCAGACATTCTGCACTGATATGGTATACAGGCTGCTCACTTCATTCCGGGCTTATTGGCGCACTTTGGTTATTGTATTTTGTTGTCAACCCCTCCGAGGCTAGATGGAGTCCTGCTGCAATCCTCTACTTGGCAATTAAAAGGTCTCCGGACGGGTTTGTGCCGAGATAGGTACTACCAGTCATATATACAAAGCGTCAGGAGACTTTCAAAAATGGCCAAGTAAAATCAGGGTCAAAATTTAGGTTTGGTGTGGTATCATAGCTAGAAACGCCCACCCAATATTTCATAAAAATGACCTTTACAGTTTATATTTTACTCTGTATTTGAATTCAATCTATTCCTTTATTTGTTTGTAGGCGTCAGGTGCACTTGGCTTGTTTACCTGACCCTTGCGCAAAGTATCTGGTGCCGAAGGGGGGAGGCTCTTCGGCTCCCAGACTGGTGCCACGGACGGGAGACAACCGTTAGGCAATCTACACCACTAAAAAAATTATCTCTGGCCACCTATGACAATAGCACCCCTTTCTTCTATCGATACAATTATAATACTTCCCAGACTCCTAACTTGGAACAGAAATCAACTACTTGCGGTTTTCAAAAGTATCCGGATGCCTTGGCGCTAAGACTGTAGGATTTAGGTGTAAATTTGGACGCCTCGGCGCCCAGACATCCCCGTACTTTTGAACCCCCAAGTAGATGCTGTACCCGATGGAAAAAGAAAAGGAAACCTGGACAGTAGGAGCAAAACAACAATAAAACATTAACCACTAAATAACATACCGGTGGTGGGAAAAAGTAATTAGTAAAAGAGTAAGTCGTACGCCATCACATAAAGCAAACTCAGCTCCTATCTAACTCCGCACAAAATCAGACAACCCCCGCAAACCAAAAAAGCAATAGTGAAGATAAGAAAAAAACGGAGGAAAGAATGAAAGAATCAAGGTGTGATGGGAAATGAAACACGTCAAATCAACTCCTCCGGACCATCTCCTCGAGGACATTTTTAAACTCCCCTCCAAGACCCCAGACTCTCATCCTCCCCAGAATCCCCACAACAACTCTGAGCACCTCCTTAGCTCCCATCTCGGAGCATATCTCAGTCATAGCATTTCCGGCGTGCTGATCACTACCAATAGTCGCCTTGCCTTTCCCCTTCTTGATCCAATCATCCACCCCTTTCCATGGCTGGGAGTCGAGGCGGACTACCTCCTCTTGAATTCCTCCCAGGGGGTTGGAATGGAGAGGGTCGGGTGGTAGGGGTTCTCGGAAGTAGCGGCCGAAGCCCCAGAGGACTACTCCTGCCATAAAAATGCGCATACCTTCGACGGGAGAGCAGACAGGTTTCAAACGGGAGATTGTTATTATTTGCGCGGCGCTCCAAGCCATGGTTCTAGCGTAGACGGGATCTGTTTGGAAAATGTTTTTGAGCCGGGTTATGCGCGGGTCCGCTGGTGTCGTGGTCGATGAGGGCGGACGTCGTGCGAGTGATAGGATTAAGGAGACGGTGGGGAAAGCGGCGTGGAGGTGGGTGTAATGAGATATCAAAAGGGCCAGGCTGCCAACGTCAGTAATAGAACAAGTATGGGGAGGAGTGAACAAACGTCATATGAGCTCTATCTCCATCAACTTCTCCGTCTCTCCATCCAGCCTCCATCTGTCTCTCCCTCACCCCTTCACATATAACCATTAAACTCTTTAGTAACTTTTCCTTCGCTGGCTTCAATCCGGGGCTTAGCATTGGCAAACCTAACCCTCCGTCATTTCCGGCTGAGCTGCTCTCACTTAACACACTTTCTTCGAGTTCCTTAAAATCCCAGAGGATCCTTCCGATAGCCTGCGCGCACAACCTCCTGCCCCAGCTCGTCAAGTTCTCTGGTGACATTTTCCCAGAGATCACATCACGCAGAGTTGGATAGAATGGTGTTCCTTTTTCTGCGTCAGGGGGGAGAACTCCAGATTCCAGTAACGCCCCCCAGGCCTGCGCGGTAGGGGCCTGCCATAGGGCCTCTGCACATGGCATCCGTGTAGAGATATCATTCAAAGTGATAGCGCCGCGCCGATTGGATAGAGTCGAAAATGAGCAATCATATTCGAAGATGGACCAGGCAAGACGCCTCAACTTTTCTTTCACATACCATCGACGCCACCTAACCTCGATGGCCTCCTTCTCATTGCGATTATCCTCATCACGGGCAGTCCTGGGGTTGGGTGAGCCCGGTGCGGAACCAGGAGAAGATGATGGTGGCGATACACGACCAGAGAACAACCCAATCCGGCGAGCACTCCCGATTAGTGCACTCCTTGATACATCTGCGCAATCGTAAAGACGATGGGACCCGGATCCTAATGCGTACACACTTTGCAAGCATGAGGCCATAAGGAAGAAATCCGAGTGGGGATACTCGGGGTTGTGTTCAGCCTGCATCATACAAGTCAGTATTCACGGTGAGAATAGGAGATCATACATAACTACCATCCAAGTCAGTGTCCTCTTGCAAAGCTCGCTCAAACTATCTGCAAACATCTTAGCACCCTCCAGGTGACTATAGCTCGCACCAATGCTAGCCATGGCCACCAGCACGATGGTGGGGCAAGTGCCCGCACTAAATGTCGGCTTGTGGATCATTGGGAGAATCGAATGAAATTGTTCAAAGTAAATTTTGATGAAGGAACCAATCATGGTCTTGGATGGAAATTTGCTCATATCAGCGCTCTCATATGGAAAACGCTCCACCGGAATCGAAAGCAGAGAGACCATGTCGTTTAGTATCCTGTCATCGATCCAGGATTCGTCCTTACTCACATTGGCCGGAGAGTGAGTCTGAGTGATGGTTGGTGTCTGAGGAGTAAGTTCTTCAAGGATTTGTCTAAGAGGAGGCAACGTGACTCTTCGTTCCAGCTTCTCTCTCGATGACTGCCAACCCCATGGGAGAAAGTCCTCAACAGAGGTATGATCTTTGATCGGTCTAACTGCCGGCAAGCGGGTTTGGTGGTCATCGTGATGCTTGATTTTGAACAACGAACCCTCATCCGAACACACCGAGACAGGAGACGCAACTCGCTTGCTGCTACCTACCCCGGCTGTGGTGGAGTGGTTCAAATCTGAGAGAGCACAATAATTGGCTTGCCCCTCCTTTTGCGGGACAGCTGGCCAATCACCCCAGCCCCTAAGCCAATCAGTACTCTTGTCGAATATTTCGTAATCAAAGAGCCAGTTATCCTCAAGGCTTAGCTCAGGTAGGCTTTCCACGCACTCTGAGCCGTGCCTGTTAGTTGATGGATCATCGCTAGCAACAGTCGTTTGGTTCGAGGGTTCCGCTTCAGGGGGTTTGTTTTCAATAGTTCGGTCTGGAAGAAACGATGTCGGTGAGCCTGTTGTCCGATATCCTTCAGATCCATCATTGAAGAAAGCAATAATGTCCGTAGCCTTTTGGGTGCTTGGTGATCGAGGATCTGGGACAAATTTGATCCCTTGCAAAGCACTTGCGCCGTGGACGTCCCCCTCAGCTATGGTCACTAGCCCACCCACTCCCGTTACCAAGCTATCTTTTAGAGATTTTCCGATTTGAGAAGGTGAAGATATAATTTCCCGTAAAGAAGGTGGGAATGAGGTAGTCATGGGGGCTGAACAATTTGTGCTCTCACCATTGCCAGAGTTATTAAAATGCAATGAACCAAAGTTTCCTGCCTTGCCACTAAATAAATCACAGCTAGGCGATCGGCCCATCGTATTATGACCTGTTGAGCTCGAGTGATCTTGGGGATGCGCTCTAAACATGGTATCTACAGCCGAAGGTGTGTTTTCCAGAGGCCGCACGCCGCCATCATTCACCGAGTTGCCGAGACTAGGGCCTGGCAATTGACCGTAAGTGTTTGTTGTCATTATTGACATTAGTTTGTCTGCCTCTGCTAATTCAGCTGCCCCGGGAGAATTGAAGAGATTCTGAAGACTGGCTGCGGGGGAAGATGAGGTGACGAATGGATCCGGTCGCCTGTCAGGACTTGCACTCTTCGATGAGGAAGCCATGCGGGCTGCAGACAGTAGATGAGGGGACACCTGCGACATAATGGAATAAGACCTATCACCTAGCGGTTTACCCGTTGAATCTATTGTATAGCTGCCGGTGTGTGTTCGTCTCCTCCTCTTGGGTCGACCAATACTCTCGCTTATCCCATCACCGCTCTCAGAACCAGATGCTGCTTTTTCAGACCCTGGTTCATCGCAATTGTCGCCTCCGCCCTCGCCCTGCCCCCTTCTCTCACCTCCGGGTTTTTTATCCAAACTACCCTCTGCTATGGTCCCAAAATCGTATATGCACACAGTACCCCGCTTCTTGCATGCTTCACACGGGTCATCAGTCCTTCCTCCCTCCCTTGTCCCATCCTTCGCTGTTCCCCTACCACCACCCGTGCACTTGATCTTGAACCCAGCGCACCGCCGGCAACTTCGTCGCCGACTTTTGCGAATATCAGGCCGCTTAGTTTCATGGACAGCCCTAACATGTCTCGTCAGGACATCTTTTCTAGTGAATCCCTTTGAGCAAGAAGAGCAGATAAAAGTTTTGGAGGTGTTTGATGGAAGATGTGTAGTTAGGTGGCGGTCGAGGTGCTCGCCTCGAGAGAATGTGCGTGAGCATGAAGGACATGTATGAGTGGCCTTGCCAGAAGTTGCAGGTGCACTTGTCATTACGGGAGAAGTTTCTGCCATGGCCCTATCCGATGAGGAGTAGAGCGATGTTGGAGATGGCATGATAGAGTTCCCTCTAGAATCTGAAGAGGGTGGAGAGTGTGAAAGATGCAGTTGGACTGCGGAGTTTGCCATATCGTGAGGGGTACAACGCACTATGCCGGCGCTGGGGCCAGTAATGCGCCCCCGAGATTGTGCCGAGATTCTTCTTTAAAAGCGAGAATAAACGGCGATTTGGTCAGTACAACCTGAGCATTTAATTATGTAGAAACGAAGAATAGGATGTGTTGGCTGGCAATACTTACGAGAGGTAGGGGCCGCCAACTGGCAATGGCACCAGTACCGTATATCCGTTGATACAACTTGACTCCAAGCCCAATCAACACACCTTTCCTAGTACTATGATCGTCCAACATGAAACGTGGGAAAAGGGAAGGGAAGACGCAAGAAAGGAGATTAATATACAGATATGATTTGGATTTCCTGACTATATGATACCTCTGCACTCCCGCCCCTCATCAACACCCTCTCCCTCCCGCCCGCCCACTTACCCCACACAGGATTTCTCCGCCAGGTAGGGTTTCCCCCAGGTATAGGCAGGATCACCCTGAAGCGAATGGTCCTCTGGAAACCCCCGGACCCCTTCTAAGATATTAAGATTAAGATTCTAAAGAGGGGTAGACTTGGGTGTGAAAATAAAATTAAAATAAACCCCGAAAGACATGCACTCTCAACTTGGTTCTAGGACGGGCAAAGTAAAAATTTCAATAGAATCTCCCGATGCTGTACCACTCGCTCCTGCCAATGCACGTATGGCGAAGCGCGACACGAGAGCAAGTAATTGTTTAGAGCCACGCTCTCCTCCCCTCCAGCCTTTAGCTATAGTAAGAGGCAGATGGTGATCGCCCGGTAGACGAAATAGGGCGAAATAGCGGGAGAATTCGAGGTAGGCGATATAACGGAATAAGATCTATATTGTCATCAGCCCTTCTGTCTGGAAAATAGCCAAACCCATTGAATGAACCTCAATGTGGGAAACCGATACGTCAATGTTGGTTTGGCCTGCGAGGTTTAAGACGAGTTGGTTCAAAATGATATGGACCAAGCCAGAGAGATGCACTGGAGTGGATTCGAAGGTTAAGGGCGGGCTAAGAGACTGAACCGAGGCAATAGCAACGTCCAGACTAGCTGAAGCAGATTAAAGCCTCCCAACTCGCTCTTTCCGGGAGATGGTGCCTTATTAGTTTTGCGGGGTGAACCAAAGTAAGCTTCGAGGATGACGGGATAAAAACCAAAAAATGTCAAAATGCAGGTTGGAGCAGAGAGATGGAAAAAAGTAGTGTGGCCCCTCTGTGGTTAATTTGTTTTTCAATAAACTGGGAACTACCGCCAGGCAAGGCAGGTGTTCTCTCCGACAGCCGGAAAATTCTCCGCCTGGGGCTCGATTACCTATTAAACTCTCCTCCCCCTGCTAGCTGTCTCTCACGGCTAATCGGGAGGCCCGTCCTATAAAATTCTGTGGTATATTGCGGGGAGGGAAGCGGGGGAAGACGGACAACGGCTGTGTGTAGCGGTCACAAACAAGCAAATATAATGACCCACGTGGCTAACTATCCATTCGCTACGAGCCTGGCTGAAAAGGGCGGCCGAGAATGAGTAACCCTAAAAAGGAACCCTTTCCTCTGATCTGGGTTTCTGCGGGAGCTAAGGGGGGTAGAACGGCTACGAAGGGAAGGGTTGATTTGGTGGAGGGTGAGATTGGGAGGTTGACTAGATGGGGGAACGGCAACGAGTGAGGGGGGGCAGGGAAAGGAACTTGGGGGGGTTGTGAAGACAACTAGAAGGCTAGGTATGGTTCGGGGGGGCGAATAGTAACAAAAGTGATATAGCAAAAGATTGCGACTGCGGGGCCAGGAAGACTCGTAGGAAGCGTGTGGGTCGAAATTGTCTCTTGCTCAAGGTCTCGCTACTCTGAAACAGTTGCAGCCGGTACTTGCACACCAGAGGAAGAAGACAAGCACGATGTCAGACCAAAAATGGGTCCAAGTCAAGCTGGTAAAGAGAAGGGCAAAGTCGGTAGCCAAGAGCGGACGAACTGTCAGTGCAAAGTCAACGTCGGAGCGAGAGGAAAGGAAAAAGACGGAGACATAAAGATTTCTTGGCAAGGTGGGAATACTTGCTCCTGATGGGGAAAGGGTTTTCCCCAATATTCTGCAAGCTAATTTCTTCCCAAGTCAGGCAGAACAGATATCCAGATTCCAGACGGGGTAGATACTGGGGGTGTCAGCCGGATTTGCCCTATAAATGTTTTTGGGTCGGCAATATGATGAAATCTTCCCTCCCCCGAACGAGTATAAATCAACCTGGAAGCCTCCAGTAGCCCCTCGGGATCGTCAAAACAGTTGAAGTCTTCTTGAACGCAATTGGGTAACAGGGGGGAACGTTGATCCGTTGAATGTCCAATCCGAACACTGACTTACACGCCAGATAGACAAGTACGAGTACGGTAGGTGCACACAAACACAAACAAGACCACCCCCAAAATGAAAAGAGGTGTGAATTGCGTAAGAGAGTGAAGAGGGGAAATCCCTTCGAGGCTCAGGAAATCGAAATCTAAACAAACCGCCCTAATAGTCCCAACAATACCCGCCCCGGTTCCTTAACCTTCGTGCGCCGGCAAGAGCCTCAGGGAGCCGGGTACATTTGTATACCTCGGCCGCGGTTTGGGTGACGATGATGTGAGGAAAGAAGGAAGGAACGGACTGTAGAGAAAGAGAGCTGAGCTCAAGCAGAGTGTCACAGACTAGAAAGTACTCGTAAGGAATCCAACGAAATGCCAAAAACAGCAAAAATTCGAAACAAGATATATAAAAAATAAGCTTGCTACTGGAACAAGAAATAAAAATAAGGAAATATCAAAGAAAAAAAGACTGCGAGGAATTGCGCAAAACTAGATCACAAGAGGCACAAAAAAACAAATATAGCGCACCAAAAGGCACACGCAACGTTCCCCTGTATTCAATTGGACTAGGCCAGGCTCAATACCCGTTTGGAAGTGAACCGCGAACCCTCCAATTCACGGACGAGGGTTTTCATGAGAAAAAGACGAGCGAAAATGCAAGGACAAGAAGGGCGAAAACAACCTAACTTTCCTGCCCGCACCCAAAAATGTGGGGTTTAGGGGGCGTTGTGAGGCCGGAATGAGAAGCCGAAAATGAGAAATTAAGACGGTGAAGGAAACGACCTCTTTTTTTTCTTTTTTCCCCGTCTCTATAACCCCCCGAAACCCATCTAAAGTGCACGCACAGAAGGGAAAGTGAAAAAATAGGAAGGAAAGGGAAGGAAAGGAAAGGAATGGGAGGGGAAGGGAAGGGAAAGGGGGAGCGATGGGGGGGGATGGGCAGAGGTGGGCTCTGAGCCATTCCGCTGAATCGTTGTGGTTGTGCATCGCTCCTCACCAATCGGAGTAAGGGGTGGGGTGACAGAGCCGTTCGGAGAATTTTCCCGCACCGACTGCCCTGGGGTGCCGGTACGAGGGATCGACGCGCCATCTTGTTTGCGAGAGTGTTTCTAGTTTCCACTTCTCTTTCAATAGTGATAATGAAGTCAACCCCCAAGAGAGCACTTTCAATATATCCAGCCTTCCACAATACAATGCAGCACCCTCATGCTAACCTCTCCTCGGTGGGGCAATGGCTGCACATTACCGGCATTCGCTTCATCCTTCCCAGACCCTCCTTCCGCTCCATTCCCAATACACAAAACTTGAATCGCAATATCAGGCATTTTTCGACGGTACTCTCCGCTATGAAGATCTCATTCCTGCAAGTCTCCAAGTCAAGCAGTTCCAATACAGTCAGCACACTTTGGTGTGGAGACAGCGAATCTAGAATCTGCCAGAAGTCTTTTTTTTTTGCTTTTTTTTGCTTTCTCCTGCCAAAGCCTCTTGGTGCCCCTGTTGCCCCCCACGACTCGCGGTGGGATTCCCTTCAAAATATTGAACTCTCGTCCCTGTTTGAGCTTTAATAGCGAAAAAGCAGCATACTCGAGTACAATTGTACCTTAGCTCGAGAAACGCCTTTCAATTGGTTCAAACGGTTTTATGAGTAGGATTTTCTTATTCTTCCCCCAACGGTGCCCGACCGATGCCAAAACGTGGCCTGAGTTGTACTGTACGTGTACTCGAGTAAATAGGACTTGTGGCTATCTTCCATTAATTGATCGCTCCAGTACCCCTGCCCCTTGTTCGGCTAATTTAATATAATTCTCCTTTCACTCCGAGTCGTTTAGCCGTGGTATCGGATTCGGAGGATGTGGATATTTACCTTGCAGCGCATCATCCTAGTTCTGTGATATGGGACAGGGACATGAAAAAAAAACGAGCAGTCGCTGCCGGCGCGGAGGTGAAAAAGAAAGGGTGGCTTGCGGTTCATTAGCCCCGTCAAGGCATTATTAAACCAACCCGTATTCTAGACAAATTCACGTTTTCCATACTTGCGATAAGAAGAAGGTGGCTTTCAGCCAATAATCATTCCTCCTTCAAGATAAACAAGGTTTGTTTTTTGGCTTAACCTAATCTTTAAGCACTGAAAAGAAAAGAAAAGAAAAGTAAAGTAAAGTAAAATTGCGAGGGGCTGGGGCTGAGCTTCTGTCAAGTTTTTTATACCTAAAATTACCAGGCAACGTTTCAGAAGCATCAAATGCACCCTCAGTGACATGTTGTGATGCTTGCGGGTTGTTCTCGAGTGACATACCGTGATGTCTCCCCAGCTTGGCGCCAGACACAATAACCTGAGCGAATACCCTCAGAAGGGAAGAGCGCCTCGCAGAAAGGTACTCCTTAGATTGGCAAGAATAGGGGGTGGGTTTTGTTTGCTACCCCTTAGTAACTAGGGAGGTTTTCAAACTGATATGGAAGGGCTGCTGTGGAAGGACAGCCTCCTTCCAATACTGTTCGGAACCTTGAGGTATCGACACTTAGTCGCCATCTCAAACGCAAGAACTCTGATGGCACGGATGTGTCCCTGCTCCTGCCGAAATATGTTGGTATTCGACCGGTGAGCACGTAGGAAACCCGGCCCGCTAGCTTCGGTGTGGGATAGGCATCGTGGCCAAACGCCTCTTTTCTCCGATCCAATCCTGAGCTACCGCAAAAAACTCTTGCGATTCGCTGACGCATTCTCGGCGGAAACCTCCGCATCGGACCACGGTGGGTTTAGTCTAGTGCTTTAACGGAACTACGAAAGCAAGTTAATGAGATCAAACGCTTCCAAACAGGCTCTAGCGATACCATTTCAGGAAAGCACTAACCCTTCTCAAGGACTTTTGTCCTTGAATCCGGAGATAGCCAATCGAGAGGGTTTTACGGTATAGCTTTAAAAGCACTATTAAAGTGAGCATACTCTGAGCCAGAGTTTTGGAAGTCGGCAGTATTGTTCGATACATATATATTTCTCCAGAGTAGTCCTAACACATTGTCACAAGGGCCTGAAATTTTTCGACTTGTGGGGGGGACGCAGCAGAACCGTTTTAGTACAGTGGAAGCAGGCTCGGACTACGATAGGAACCTGGTTCTACAGAACCGGACATCCACCACCCCCCTTTCCTCTCCAACCCGCTCCACAAGATTTACACCCAACTTATCTTCTCAACCATAACACCAATTCCCTCTCACTGGAGTACCCCGTTTACCATAACTGGTCATAGGCACGGCCCTCTATCATCAACTCTGAACTCCTTGAACCAAAGAAGCCAGCCGGGATTGTCCAAGGATCTGCTGAACTACTTGTACTGCCAACCACTTAATATGCTGGAATAAAGGGACTGGGCTTGTCAAACGTCGAAATGGTCATGGAGATGGTCATGGAGATGGTCATGGAGAGGGTCATGGAGAGGGCCATGGAGAGGGTCACGGATTTCAAGCAATTTACATTCGCATGTCGCGATGCCTTGGTGAAAGTAAGATTGAGCAAAAGACTTGTGGCTAGTTAACCTTGAGAAGTTATGAGAAACAGTGTCCCATGCTAGAGCCGTTTAATCCTATGCTCCTACAGCTCGAGAACGTTACACTCAAGTTTTGGATGACCTTCCGAACCTTCTCAAATCCATCACGGAACCGGCTGAGCACTTAAACAAACCAACGCTTATCCCCTTCCCGAGATTTCTTAAAGAATGCCGAAGGTTAGCACTTCAAATTGCTCCAAATTTTGAATACCCCAGGGGACGAACTCTTTTGGCACTCCAAGCTTGAGCTATCCTATTATGGGCCCTCTAGTCACCCATTTGTAAGCTAGCTTGAATGGTGGACGTAATTAAGCGTAAACCCATGCAGCTATCGTAACTCAAAACGTCTCCCGTCGGGCGGAACGCGACACCTCGACTACACCGGGCCCCGCACAGCTACATCTCTGTCTTTTCAGCACCACGGATTCTGGTCGGCTGGGAGCCGTTTCACCCCATTTCACGACCAATGCCCCACACCCGACTCAATAGCTTTATTTGCTACTTGTGAACCTCCATTTACCCGCCCGGTCGGTGCTGTGGAGACTTGTTAGGGAGTGCTCGTCCTCAAAGTAACTCTTGTTGGCCCGTAATCCGGCTTTCATGGGAAGAAATTCAGACGGTGGGGGTGGCGGGGTTTTTTCCCTTTTTTTTTTTGGACAGGCCGTAAGCCAATTGCGGGGCTGGTGGGGGCGTCAATCGTGAGTTACAAGGTACCTGTATTCTACGGTATGAGTTGCAGTTCTCTTCGGACCTGAGCGGAGTTGGGAAAGCAGCTTTGCATCTTGACAAGCTTTCCGTTGAACAACACGGCTAATTTTCTCGAAGGTTCTAGAGTTGGGCAAGGGGTACCTTGCCTCCGGATGGACGGCGGAACCACCCGTCCATCAAGCGTTAACCATCGAGTGATATACTTGGCGACCTAAAAAAGTCACCGGACGCTTTGCATTTATCAGTGCCTATCTTGGCACCAAAGCGTCCGGTGACTTTCAAATTGCCAAGTAGATATATGACTTGTCGTCTAAGGCGTGCGAGGGGAGGTATAAGACCATCATTATATCTCCAACTGGGCTGCTTTGCGGGGATGCCTGTCATTTTTGAAGGGGCAACGGGTACGGTAATCCTATATCCTCCTTAATTATTTATGGAAACGGCGGGATTTGATTATGTTGGGTAAAATTGGGCTAAAATGAAAGATCCCACGAAGAATACCGTGGCGTTACTGGTATTCTAGACGTGTTTTGCAGGAAGATAACCTTCCAGCTGACCAAATAGTTATTATTATTATGGCGTACGAGCAAAAATGAACTTCTGCGGGCGAAACTGGCACTGCATGTCTACTAACACGGGGTTTTAACATAATGCGGTATCCCACAGATCCTCTTTCCGCTTTGGGTGGATGAATTGATGCGGAGGCCGGGGGAGCTTACCATTCTCGTAAGTACAGTACTCGTATACGGGAGATGCCTTAAGACCGGAAAAAATGCGTAAGACGTAACTGACATAGGACGTTAGTTTACGGCTCGGAGAACAGGTTTTCCTGGGGACAATGGTGGAATCTAGGGCATAAAGTTCATCTGCGGCGTACCGATGATTTACTGCAGGTCGGGAAAATATACTACGGGTTGTTGTATAAATATGGTCAACAGACGGACCATGAATCATGCTGATGAAATGGTACGTATGGACAGCGACTCCCAACCCGCTTCGGTTCGGGGTACCCGAGAATGGCATATCGACCCCTCGCGCAGGGTTCACCCCAGTAACAATGACACAAGGTATGTAACCAGCATCTTTCTAGACGATTCTCAGACAGCTCCTAACCCAGGTTTCCTCCTTTACGAGCTTCTAGAATTGGATTCTTTCCCTCACACACGCGCGGGTTACCGTGTCCCCACTGAATTGTTTATATTTAGCAAAACCCGTGTTGAAAAGGAAAAAAAATGCATGCACGTCTGTCGACCGATATTTACGCGAGACTGCCGGCATTGGAAAGGGGAAAACTAAATGTGGGGCCGCGTACTCTACGAACAATATTGGGACATACTGTACTCGAGTGCTCGAGTACCGTATGGTTCTAGTACTGTACGGTGCTCGTACTTGTGCTCGTACAATCCAACGGTCTGTCCACCGGTGTGCCATCACGTCTCTGAGATCTGCATCGGATCATTCCCGAGAGATAAACCGGGGACATATCCGGTGTCTCTTCTCCACGGAAGCCCGAAAGAAAGAAGAAGAAAAAGAAAGAAAAGGGCCAAACTGATCCACTACCGTACCGGAGACAAGCATACTCGAGTACAGGTCTGGTGTCTGGAGAGACACCAGATACCTGGAATGCGCACAGTGCGCGTACCGGGGGAATTAATGCTTCTGCTAACGTGAGTCTTCCGCACATCTGGACTCGAGCCCCGCTTTGGAGGGCAGGGAAAACTGCCGAGACACGGGCGCGAATCCTAGGCTATCACCCAATGGGTGAGTGATTATATATGATTCTCCACCTCAATCCAATTATTAAAAATCATGAGATTTGACTATCTAAGGGTTTCAGGGACTCCTAGTAAGCCGGAAAAAAACCGTTGGTATTTCCGCAAACAGGCAGACATCTCGCTCAATTCTTCGCCTCGCTCCGAAAACGACTTTGCACTCTCGGCATCCACTTCTTCCGGTCAAACGGGTTCTGGGGATATTGAAGCGCGATCGATACTAAGACAAGGGTGCTATACGAGCACTAATGCAACCAGACCTATATTGCTCAGGTTTCATACGTGTGCGTGGTGCGGGGGCCGATGTCTACATATCTGGCTTAGCAGCGTTCGCTTTTATTGTTTTTTCTTCACACTAGCCGTGGAGAGCGCCGTGAAAACCATAGCGGCGAAATGGGCGGGTGGCATTTCCGGGTCAGAGGCTTACCGGTAGCTGCTTCTCCCCAGGCGCCGGTGTCCAACTGTTGCTCTCCGGATAGAGGCTAGTGCTGGAATCCCGCGTGGGGTTGGTTCGGACTAACTTAGAGCACCGGCGAATATTCCGGGGCGTGAGAGCAGTTCACTCTTGTCTTTGAAGGGATGCTTGGGGGTACCAGTACTACAAGTACTATTGTAGCTGACACCGGAGAGACGAGGTGGGGTCCGTCTCTATCGTATGATGCCCCGTGCAAATAACTGTTCTACCACGACGAGAAGCTTTCATCAATAATCGAAGTGGAAGTGTGCATTTAAACGATTATACAAACAATCAAGCATTTCTTACTCTACAATCCGGTGGTTAAGCTTAGAGTTAAGCACTAGCCGAGGGCTCTTGTCCGAATAGCCGAAAACTCAGGCAGTCAATTCTTTCAATAACCTAACCCTAAGCTATTGCATCTTGACATATCACTCGTCCGAAACCCACCCACCACGCCTCCACGTCCTGAAATCCGGGGAGCGAAGAGAAATACTCCCCACATACTCTATGCTATCCCAATTCCCTCCTCCATCAGCCCTTTGGCGTCCGTTTGGCAACCCTATTCCCCAGAACCTTGGACTACAGACCCATCAGCGAGAATGTCGTCAACAAACCAAAAAGACAAACCCCGGAAGGACAAATGGAGGAGGCAGAGGGGATGCTTGCGGGTTCTGGGTATCGGGGTGGGGTGGGGGTTACGGGGGTTGAGGCTTGTGGTGGGTTAATATATTATGGCGTGATGGTAAGGAAGGAGTGTTTTCAAGTTGGTCGCGAATGGGTCGACTTGGGCGATTGATCGTATCGAAGGGACCCTGCCGGGTTTTGTCCCAGCTGTTGGTAGAATAGAAGGTGGGGAAGACGGTGGAGTTTAATATCGAGCGGATCGATACTGAAATGTTGGACCACAGAACAATGATATTGGAGACTGACTAAAACTTATGTGAGGGCATCTCAACCGTGGCCATGAAGCGATTATCTGCAAATAGCCCCCCCTCACTCAGACCAGTATAATAGCCTATTCAATTCTTTGCTCCTGGATCGGCCCAGCAGAGCACCAAGTACTGTAAAATCTCAAGTCTACTACAATATAATACCTACATCTGCAATCGCTTTATTCCAACGAGCGCAAGTATCAATCCCCCCAATCTCCCCCCACCGTAGAAGAAGAAGAAGAAAGAGGAGAACCAGTAACACCCCAGCACTTTTAAAAAAGAGAAATGAAAGAACAATCCACCTCCACACAGGCTAATATTGCCTGTTTACCTATAGCGCATACTGCTATGCGGCATGTGGGTGCGGGGCGTCATTTTCGCACATCCCATATGATACCACTATGGCGTGTCAGGAGCTTCGAAGCGTTTTCTCTTTTCTTTTCTTTTCATTTTGGGAAAGAGCAGCAACTACACATGCTACCCGGATCCAAGCAAAAAAAAAAAAAGACCAAACTTTTGTGGTATGCAACAGCAATCCTTTCTTCCTCGAAAAAGATTTCACATTAGAGTTGCTCGTACGAGGCGCCAACGTTTGCTTTTTTTTTTCCCTTTTTCTTTCTTCCCTTTTCTTTCTTTTTCTTATATCCGGCGTCGTCGTCGTCGTGCAATTGGGTTGGCCCGGTTTGTTGCACCCTTCGTTCTACAGCCGTTCGGCATACGGTGGGCATAGTTTCCTTGGTTGGTCGGGATTTTCTGGGATGTTATTTATTCCTTGGTGGGTCTGATGGTCTGAGTTCTCGTCATCGCCGGAGTGTTCCCCTTGGTATAATATCATCCTGCTTTTGAGTTTATGGAGCTTTGTTTTGGTTTCCGGGGTTGTCTTGTCAGCTGTTGGGGGCCGGGGGTGCGGTATGTTGTCTCCTGGTATCAACTGTTCCTTAGATAGGGTCTCTATCAGTTACATACAGTAGCTCATCGGTTCTCAAATCCAGTAGTGGCTCTCACCACTTGGTCTTTTGGTCCCTTCTTCGAGTGCATCTCATGCCAATAAGTCTCTCTCTGTACACATTGTTGGAATCCTCCATCCCCCCCCCTTCCTCCGCTTCTCCTCATCAAGCATTTCTTCTCCGTTGGGCTCCCTGGTAGGACTAGTGCACATCACCCAACGAGACCGAGTCCGCGGACATCGTCCCGGTGCCCCCGAATATCACTTTCATACAGTCATAATTCTCACTTTGCTAAATACCCGGTCTAAATTAACGGCTCCCAGCTATCGTGCTCTGCTCTCCGAACTATTGTGCTCCTCTTTAGCGCGTCGCGGGGGCATCCACTTAGCTTAGGATGTGGCTCTCGCTGTATCGTACGTTGATTACAGAGAGTGCGGAGAAATGGCTGGGTTTATGGTAAACCGGGAGGCATTGGCGTATATGTGAGGTCGGGGATGATGCTAGTGGCGTTTTCGGGTGGGGTTGGTATGGAGGGGAGGGTGTTGTGCTGTATCTCGTGGTGGAGAGAGTGGTGGGGGATAGAGGCGGAGATGGTTGCTTGGTGATTAGCGTGTTTAGCTGATAAGAGTTTGGTCAATGGCGGGACGGGATGGGCGTCTGTCAGATAGTGTTGGCGGTGGGGCGGAACTTTTTGGACAGACTTGGCCCACTTTCTCGGGCGAAGGCATTGGTGACAGTAGACGGAGGTCGATGAAGGGGCAATGAGGGCGGGAGGAACGGGAGGAGTAAGAAGGAAAACCAAAGGGTGATATGCACGATAGTACTCACTCACCCCAATCCGGCTGGAGACGAAATGGAGGATGCTAATGGGGTATTCAAGCGCATGCTGAAATCCCCTTCCCAACTAGGAGCGTTGAAAATAATGGAAACGGAGGTAATGATCAGCGAGGAGGGTTTTACGCAGCGGAGTGGAGTGGTTCAAGTGAACGCAGGGGATTTGTATGAAGTGGTATAGGAGTTCGGGGTTGCTTGAGTTGGGTGTGCAGGAAGGAAGGCGAAAGGCTAAAGGAAATAACAGGAAGAGGGGGGAACGAATCGGAGAAAAACTTTCAAGGTGTGCATATCCTTTGGCTTGCGCATACGCATACCACTGCAAAAGAGTGTGGGTGTTTCGAACAAGCGGGTTGGGTCGGACTTTCGAGTGAGGGGGTGTGACGGTGAGTTATCATAGTATCTCACCAAACAACATCCAGAAAGTATACTTCTCACTAATTCCGGTGATCTCCAACCAAATACCACCACCACCACCACAGCCCTCAGCGAGCTTCCGACAAGGCAAGCTATACCACCGTGATCCTAGATATGAGAAGGAGATTCTAGTCGGAGTAGTGAGTTAGCAAGGAGGATGCTAATATCTTCTATCAAGGCCTTATATCGAGAGCTTACCAAAATAAAATAAAATAAACCCCAACTCCTGTCCAACCCCCAGCAGGACCGGTAGCTGGGCCTCCACCACCCATACACCTTCTAAGTTTCGCAGACATTAAGGATATGGTTAGCTCCCAACGGGTGGTTAAGAATCGGAGTTGGGGGAGGGCCCTTCCCTAATCTCATCGAAACCCAATTGAAAAAGATCCCTTCCCCTCCCCCGCCGCTACATTCGGAGAGTTCGATATTTTCCTTTCTTCGACCCCAGTAGCTAGCCAGGAGTACTACTTCTTCCCACCCACCGACGAGGGGGCCGGGCTTCCGCACGTTTCATAAACAACAGACCCGGGCGGGACCTAAACATCATAATCCGGCCAAAAAGCACCCCACCCGCAAATCCGGAGAGCTGCGGATAACACATCCCTCGACAGTCCCGATATAGCATTATCAGCGTAAGACGTATGATATCCATTAACTTTGCTTGCCTTCTTTAGGATCTACTAACCCCAGTCCGTTGCATCTAGCCCGCCCCGCCTGCAGACGTGTATAGAATCACTAGCAGATGCAAACGTCCGAACCACCAAATACTTGGCTAATTCGAACAGCCCGCTTTCTCGCTATTCACCTCCTACGAATAATCTGGGGATGCAATGGGGAAGGCGAGTCAGAATCAGAGTTAGAGCAAATCCCCAAGCTATCATACGACTACCCTCGAGTTAATAGAACTTACAAATTCATGGGTAGGATACTCCGTTCCGTACCGCACCATACCATACCACGCCCTACCTTAAAGTCTATACCACACGCACACATTCCAAATACGCAGTGCCTGTACGTATATTGCTTTTTACGCCACGGGGGCAGTACAGCAGCCCCATCACGATCCGCATCCGGTAGATCCCTTCGAGCCACGAGCCCACAATGAACTTCCCGCGCTAGACCACCAACCGCCCTACTCACAAGTCACCAAGACTCTCTAGCATTCAACGGAATAAGAGAAAGAAAAAATCTCACAAGAAAAAAGAAAAAAGGGAAAGAAAGAAATGTCAATCGAGTGAGGTTCAGTGACTGCATGAATGCAATGGCAAGGCTAGCGTAAAAACCCGCAGATACTCACAACGACTCCGCCGCAACGCGGTCCCGACAAATAAATATGATTTGTCCATTTCATTTCATTTATTCATTCGATAAACGGGTGCACAAAGGAGGGCCTGAAGGAAAAAATGGAGAGGGAGGGAGGGAGGCAGGCGATATCCAGTCGATTTCCCACTGTTATTCCGGCTTCTGGGAAAGACGGGGGGGGGCTGGTTCCACTGGTCAAGTAATCGCTAGATAATCCTCCTCTCCCCCCCCGTCCCATACCGGCACTATCATTGTCATACCTCTCAGCTGAATTTATGTCAGTTTAGCGGTTCCCTCGTCCTATCAGGCTATCACACAGACTACTGCCATATCGGTAACCCCCGTATCGTGAGTGATGGGTTGTGACCGATCGCAACTGGGAACTGGGTGGCTTAGCTCGTTGGGTGCTCACATTGCAGCTAATGATTATGATAGAGTTGTCACACTATCCTGCTCCGCCCCATTCAATTCAAACCCGGATATGTACGGTCGCACCTTGCTGTCCTGTACCTTACTCTACCGGATCCCCCGCTGCCCCGGATGAAATTCTCTGAATTCTAAATTGTTTTGCACCAAAACCTAACTTGTTGTCCCGGATAATTCGCTATCCCGGACAGATTCCTTGGATCTTGACTATCCGGGACAGCGAGGTGCGACTGTACGCGAGCGGGCGCAGCATAATATTGTGGAGGTGGAAAAATTAAGTAATGGGAATATCAGGTATGACAGTAATATAATATTACAGGAGGATTGGGAGGGGGGGAATATACCAAGCTAAGGGAATATTTATGTACAGTGCATGCAAAGGCAGATAGAAAACGAATGATTGAATAAAGTTATCAGATATAAAAAGCGCAGGAAAGTGAAGTGAAAAGACAATCGAAATAAATTATTCTCATGAAGCTTGTTATAAGGTTTTAGGATTAGATGAGATTCCTGGTGGTTTGCTCCCTTCCCTTCCAAGGAATGTGCTCTCTTCCTCCCCACCCATCTCCATCACGTGCATGTATCTCCTGCTCCGTTCGCCATTCCATTTTAACCACAAGCTTAATGCAATTCCGCTGGCATAGCAGCCGGCTGCTGCTTTTGTGGCTCTGGGGGATACACGGGTGAAGAGATCGGTGGGGCTATAGGGTGCCCGTCGGGGCCGTAGCCGTTGTGTGCCATCTGTCCTTGGTACCCGGGCAAGGGACTATACGGCGGCTGCGGCGCGTACTGTTGTTGCTGGGGCGGAGGACTATACGGCTGCTGTGGTGGCGGGTACGACATCGGCGGTTGTTGTGCTTGTGGATATTGTTGGTGCACAGCGGCAGCATCGTTAGAACCATTACCCCCCTTCTTCACACAGAGGAAGAAGATCAATCCTGCGACGATAGCTATTCCGGCCACGCCCCCAACGACGATACCTGCGATGGCACCTCCACTCAACCCGCTTGATTCGGTGGGGGTGGGGGAGGGAACCCCGGTGCCCGTCATAGATGGGGTCGAGGTTCCAGCACCGCCGGTTACCGGGGCTGTGGGCACAAAGTCGGCCGATGAAGAATCGCTTCCCGACGTGGTCTCTGCGGCCGCCGTTACGGTCAGGATCGTGGACTTTGTTGCGCATTCTAGCCAGGTGTCGCCGCCGCCGGCAATGACCTCAGTTGCGCAGAAAGCTGCGGTTGAGCCACTAAAGGTTGGGATTGTTAATATAGCGATCTCAGATGCTGAATGGAGGGGGGTGTACCATCTGAAACATGCTTGTCCGACGGTACATCCAGATTGTGAGAAGTCATAACATTTTCTTGAGACTGTTGGCATCACCATTGTAGTCCTGGAAAGCGAGCCCTTGCATATTAGACGTGTTCGTTCAAACTAAAAAGTGGTGGTGGTGAAAAGGTAGAGGGCAAAACACACGAGTAGCAATCGATAAAACCACCGGCAGTGTAACACGCATTCCCAGCCAAACAGCCCCCTGGAAGAGAGAACAAAGACAGTCATTAGCAATGATACGTAGATTATCACTCGATTCGACATGGAACCGAGTCAAGTAGATAATGTTATTAAATCCAAACTCACATCCGGCATCGGCATTGCAGCACCGACGGGCAGCAACACAACCCAAAACACCACAAGCCTTCGACCCGGAACTGCACTGAACGAATTGTTGACGAGGCTGCAGGGCACGACGATAGTCCTCCGCGCGCTCCTCCATCGCCCCGAATAACCAGCTGCCATTGACACCGAGGATGTTGCCGAGCCCTAACAAGGCGAGGAAAACGGTCGCCGAGTTCTTCTGACGGAAACCCATCTCGAGGATGAACAATAAATTTTTATCGAATTAATTTTTCCTTCCTTCTTCCCTTCCACCAGCTCAGTTCAGCCCCGATGGGAAGTGTCGACTAGATAAATACTGTGATCGTGAACTGTAAAGGAGAATTTAACTCGGGGGGGGGGAGAAGAAAAGGAAAGAAAAAAGAAAAGGGGTCAAGAAAGAGAGAAGGGAAGGGAAGAGTTGAGAGAGGGGAAGGAAAGGGGTTTTATTCTTTTTCGCTTGTGAGCCTGGGTACTAGTGGAAAGGCTGCTACGAGTACGGTACATACTGCTATATCAATCGTGCGGTAGGATACACCATGATGTGCGCGCACCTCGTTCGATAATGGATATACACGCCTGTCACAAATTCAGCCAGCCAGCCTCTCTCCCTCTCCTTTTCCTAAATGGGGCCCCTTTGTTATACAAGCATACATTTTCCCTCGAGCCACTGAAATTGAGTTGCTTCGTATTCGAGGGCCCAGACACATGGATGTGAGCGGGTGGGGACATAAAAACAGCAATGGTGAGCATACGGTAGCTCGACGACTGGTCTTCCGTGCCCCCTCCAAACCATTTCTCATCTTTCTTTCCTTCTTCACGACTGGATTTGATATCAAAAAATGTGAGGTTTTTTCACGAATGAGGAGATTCCGGGGGTTCTTTTACTTCTTTCGGCCCAATTCATTGGGAGGCCGGCTCGTCGTGGGCCTGAATCCTGGGGGAAAAGAAAAGAAAAAGAGAACTCCGCCAAGTCTTTGATCCCACTTCCACTCCCAGGTGTGTAACCACACCTCGTGGTGCAACATTACATTGGTCGAGGGATCAAGGTTTAAGCCACTGCACTGCGTTGTTGCATTCGAACGAGAACGGAGGCGTTCAAGTTTCAGCGGGAAAAGTCTATGATCTTTTCAGAATATCTCTTCCTCAGTGGAGGGGCAGATGGATGGCATAGCGGCAGTGACACTTTGCGTCAACTGGGAAAAGAGCGTTTGCAGAACTGAAGACTGCTCAAGACTCAAGAAAGGACCTTGAGAACGCTGCGGGTTGGGCTCGCCTACAAGTACAAATGCGAGTGAATCAACCCCTCTTCCCGGCTTGAGACAGTTACAGCGGCCCAATTGGCCAAATATTCGCTAAGCCATTATGCGACGTTGAGTGGTTTCCAAACCATTCCAACGAAGGGGAGACTCGTGGTGGCAGAAAGGAGTAGGAATTACCCTATGCGAACAGTTTATTTTGGTGCACCTTTTGTGGTGCTGCCTTCTCTTTCCGATCGACCAACCAACCCGCTGAGGCTCATTTTTTTGCTGTTGCTGCTTCTGAAAAGCGCGAGATTAGAGTGTTTGAGCAAGTTGGTGTACTCGAGTAGATGGGTGGTTTCGAAATGCTTGAGAATCCGCCACTGTATGCCTTCTTGAGAGGAGTGAGTTTGTAGTAGGAAGCCCTACCGGTCGGTATCTTTGTCGGGGGGTTTCATGGGCTCCTGATGCGAGCGACAGGCCTCTCTACGAGTAGAAACACTATTGCCAACCCCCACCTTTGTCAGACTGTGGTACTCTCTCCTCTGTTGATGTCTATTGATATCCAGCCTCGTCCATCCCTAAAAGCACTTTGATCAGCTTCTCAGCCGTACCATCTCACCTGCCACCCACGCCATGAGTGGAGATTTGCGTTTTATCGAGCTAAAATGCTTTGCTCCATTGCCGGTAACACTAGGCGACTTTGGGGGTGCCGGTACTTAATTTGTGGAAATAGCGGTAACCCACTCCACCAGTCAGGTAACTCGTCTTCGATTATTTTAAGATCCCCGGGTAGTGCGGAACCTTAAAGTCAACATTGCTCTGGGATACAGTGCTGCAGAGTAGACTACCCCTATCAAACAAACACTGTGGCACTCGCAAGCACTCGTCACCGCCAAAGAGTGCCCCGAAGCAGGGATTAAAGAAATATACTCTACAGTACAGTATGATAAAATATTTGTGCCTCTCTCTGAGCCTCAATCCAAAACACACTGTACCGGCGCCCCCCGCTCCCCTTGTGGCCGGGGGGCGAGTAATACAATGTCATGAATTAAGCAATTCTCGTCAGTCTGCTCGAATCCAGAGCCAAGAGAAAGCAAGGCGGGATGCAGTGAACCAAACCTCGCCGCCAAATCAAAGGGGTGCCGATTTGGTAGGATTTCAGAAGCGAAACACACAAAACGACAATTGTGAAACTTTTAAACCTACAGAATTTCGGGTAACTTTAAGTCTTTTCAATACTGTGCCTTGTTGCGCCAAGAAAATTTCCAAACAATTCCAGCCCCATTATCCAGTTCATCCTAAAGAATTCTAGAGAGAAAAAAAAGTTGGAAAAATATCAGCAGGCCTCAAGTAATTCTCGTTTTTGATCTTTCGCAATATTTTTACATCGTGTGAGGAATAAAAAAAAAGACAGGGAAACTGTCAGTAAATATTTCGTTGTCTACTGCTATTATATGTGAAACCTTGCGATGGTAGGCTTCCGCCGGGAAGGGGTACAGTATTACTCGTATCAAGGCTACCCCCCTGTTTTTCCATGGTACAGTCGCACCTCGCTGTCCCGGAACTCATAGAACCGGATTCCCCGCTGAGCCGTAGAAATTCTGTGGACGGGTTGAAATCATATATAAAAGCTCCCGCTGAACCGGAAAACAAGGATATTCGGATTCGTATGATATCTCCAGGCGAGCTACCCCTGCTCTCACACAATTTGGTTCTGCTGAACCGGATATTAATGGTAGACTTAGAAGCCCTATTCCTAAAACGGAATAAAAGAGGAGAAGTGAAAGGGTAAGTTAGTGGGTTTTCGTGAAGTTTTTTTCCACCTTGAGCAGTTTAATAGTGTAGTGGTATAAAAATAAGGCAGGAAGGGCTTTCATTGATATTGAGGTTGAGTGCAGATATAATTGGATTAACGGGGAGAAAGACAATGGTGAAGAAGGGGAAGCTGGTGATACTACTAGTACCTGTGTCCCAACCAAATGGACAACTGGGAATATCAATACTGCCTATGAACGATTGTTAAGATAGATACATTTTGCACAACTTTTATCTCGAGAGATTATGAAATAAATATCTTATGCATCTCTCCACTATTCCGGATTTCCCGCTGATCCGGACAAAATTCCTGGATTTTGGCCATCCGGGATAGCGAGGCGCGACTGTATCATACCGGTACTAGTACAGTACGAGTATGATACATGAAAAGTTTTCTCGTAGAATTTCCTATTCTTACTTTATCTGCAGTGGCTTTAGATTACCCCCTATCCTCACTCTCTTCAACTTAAATTCAACTCAAGAGACATGAGCTACGGCTCGGATAGGTGAAAAGGGAGAGTTCGATAATAGCTCGTTTACAACCAACGACTATACCACTGCACCGACCTTTCGCGACGGGCCGCCCGAGTGCTTTTTTGTGCCATATTCGGCGTGGTCGGACAAGGGTCGGTTCACTTTGTGCTATCTCTATTACCTTGTCATCATCAGTGGCATTCTGGAAGGTGGTGAAGAAAGCTTAGGGCGCGCGTTCCAGCTGCCGTCGGTTTTCGAAAGTGCTGAAATCGCAAGACTTGAGTTAACCCTGCAACCCTAGTTATTCCGAGTCAACATGATCTGTGCAGCGCAAATAAATAAATAGAGGTCACAGTATTCGAGTCCTATCATACGTAAACCGGTAGTGTGCAAAGCCTAAGGAGGGCGCTTTATCTACGATCATTGCACGCATCAAGAAGGCAGATCTAAAAAAAGTCACCGGGAGAAATAGAAATAAAAATAATTATCAATGAAATACTAGTCCCTGAGTTTTGATGTGCTCATATTATTTATTTATTTATTTATTTTCTTTCACTTTATCTTATCAATTGTTGAAAGTTGCAATAGTGCAATTATGATATCCCAAAGCTGTTTAGGAAGTTTTGTGTTTATGTGATTTTGCAGAAATAAAAAAACAGGTTCTGCCCATTTTTTGGATGCCTTCTTTTTGGTCTCATTAATGCGACTTGATTGTTGCTATTTTTTGTTCACTAGACACAACGTTAAGTTTTTATATCAAAAAATGGAGTTTTTTTCACTCAAAGCTCCATAACTGTTCTCATCATGGGAGGTTTTTGCGCTGTAATCAGACCCACCACCACTAGCGCGGGAGGAACTCCGGAAGGAATCTCCATTTAGGAAAAATGTTGTGCACTCCCCGAGTATCATAGTATCAAGGTTTACGGTATGGCGGTTAACTTGGGGGGTCCTTCTGTAGCTGCTCACCCAGTACCTCGGGATGAGGGCAAACGCTTCTATCCAGATAAAGGAAGGCAAGGCGCAGGTATATAATAGTAAGTGAGGACGGCTGCGATTTCCACCACCTGAAACTCTTTTTATATGATCCATCCTGCATACTGTCCCCGTAGTATGCCGGGTAACGTAGTTGTAATCTCAATCAATCTGCAAGCAATTTTCGCTCTATGGAGTATCAACTCGAGTGGTTCCGGGTGCGAGGGTACTGAATATTTGGAAACTAGATTCACTATTCATCACTCGATAACTAAGCAGAATTGGCTGTTAGCCCTGTACTCCGTTCCACACCTAGCCCAACACGTCATGTCGCCCTCTGAAATCAGACCAGGAACCCGCCTCAGGCGGCTAAGTGCATAGGCAATATGTCGATCAATATTATTATTATTACAGGTGGCCAGCTCGAATTCTGGCTTTGTCCTCCCTACCCCAGACGAAGGCTTAAAATATCATATATCTAATTATATATTAGCCCCCCCCCCCCCTTTAACGGTGGGCAATATAGTACTGGGCTGATGCAATTTTGACGACTCATGCAGTTGCTTAAATTCTTCTAGATTTCCTTTCCAAAGTGATGAAGGAGGAGCTCTCTCCTCTATCTGCTATTAGCTAACGAGTGATAATTGGTGAATGTGCTGTATTGAGGTATTGCTCCTCAGGGGATGACTTGGATTTCTGCAGTATTTTATTGGATTGTTAGGGGGGTAATCTAAGGGCTGCTGCGAAGTGTTTGCTCCCGTTATGGCAATTACATGATCGCAGCTTTTGAGATCTGGGCACTAGTAAACGTAAATTGCATAAGGCTACCTGGAGGCACAAAAGATCCTACTACTTTCTCTTTGTACTCCCTTTTAACTGGCTACTACAAGGGATAGGTCTAAGAGTCCTGAAATTTCAGGTGCTTCAGATGTTGTTTGACAGAGTGTCATTGAAGGCCTTTGGTTGGTGAGTGGATGGACTATGAGTTTTGTGTGCAAGTGCAAGAGAGAATAACTCTAAATTAAAAAAAACGGTTGAGAACAACGATTGACAACGGCAGGAGTATCTGAAGCACACACAGGGTCTACTCGGCTTGTGTTTTTAGTTGATGGATTCTATTTATCAATTAACTTGAACACATGAAAATGATGAAAAGTCCGAACTCGGATGGACAGCTATTAGATTTGGATATCTTCAGTACTTCTCCTGGGCTCCTTTAATGGCTAGGAACGCTTGCCGTTCACTCCACCCCTTGGGCTACATATGGCCCTTCCTCTACTCACTCTACTCTTCACCCCCTCGTTTACTATATTCAACGTGTCTCTAACGAGAATGCTTTAACATGAAAGGGTGATAAACTAAACAACTCGCCTAGCTGAAAATCAAAAAGAACAAACATTTCATGCCTGTTCATAGTCAAAAATATCAAACCGGCTCCTCTCGGCCATCGCTTGGGCTCCCTCGAGACTCTCCACTTTTACCAATGAGCAATCTCATCTGGGGTCTAGGCGAGTAATATGCCGGCATTATTAAATTTACAAAAAGCCTCCCCCCGGGATATTGACATCACCGCTGCGGGCTCGTTCGGGGATATATCGACTTTCTGATGATATCCACACATGATGGCTTTCACCGGTTGGGTGATACCCCAAAAGCTCCCTGGTCTAAACTGGGTAGCAATTTCACCGAAATAAGTAGGGCTCTCGCCGGAGCCGAGACGTAGGCCATCGGAGAACCGGTGTCTAATGAGCCCAAGCGTCCAGTCGGCCCATACTCGGGTCTGGGGGGGGGGGGGTACTACAGGTACACTCAGGGAGTTGCCGATCGGTAGAGGCCGCAAGGGCCAGAGGCCTTTCCAAAGGGACGGACGCTCTCGCTCTATAGCTCGAGATATATGCTTAGGACCCTTGGGATCACCGCGGATGTCAACAATGAAAAAACGCGATCGCGCTTCATCACCTCGGGAAAGAAGCAATGGGAATATTGGACAAAAGGTACTCCCGTGGATGTACCCTTGACCCTGGGACTACCGGTAAGTGAGTAGGCAGGCACAGTTACCCAGCCCTCCTGGTCGTCCATTGTCGGGATACCCTCTATACCGACACCCTAGGTGCCTTTTGCACCCAGAGTACGTTTAACCTGCAGTCTCCCAGCGAGACTCTCGTTTATTCCTGTTCTTGCGGTATATGGAAGGCTCCACAGATTGCTGAATTTGGAGTTGACTGATGACTGTCCCGGGTCAGTTCATATCATACAAACAGAAAATAATTTATTATCATAGTTCAAGCTGCAATATCGACTATCAAAAAAGTTCTTCGGCTCAACGCATACATCATCTTGACTATCATCACGGGTGGAGGAACCAATGCCCCCGATCACCTAGCAAACTGCCCTACTAGAGCTTAAGACTGCCCAGCACCACTGTCGGTCAATCCAGGGATGCACCGGGTGACGATCCATGAATGGCGACAAAACTCCCCCCCCAACTTATCAAGGTTCCTGCAAGATCCTAACTTCTATCCCCTATACACCCATAGGCCTAGGGGAAAGGATTATTTCTAAAGCTTGGTTAGTGGAAAGAAGAATAAAACGAAAAGTCCTTGATAAGCGCCGCGACTAGCTTGCCTGACTAGCTTGCGGTCAAAATAGCCGGCGTGGGATGCCCGCCTCCGAGCAGCTTGAAGATGGAACAAATACATTAGACCGTCGGCATTGGTACGTGAATTTACCGGATCACCGATATCTGGCAAGATCCGCCTGCGATACCGCTAGTGCTCTAGTACGCTAAAATAGAGTACAGTAGGGGCTAAATTTGCATTTACCCGATCAATTACCTATTCCAGGGGAAAAAAAAAGCCTCCCTGAGTAAACGGATGTGTGCGACCTTCGAATCGAATCGAAGCCCCCGCTTTTTCCTCCTCCTTATTCCTTCCCAATTCTGCCCCATTCCATAATATATACTAGTACTAAGAAGCTCCCCAGTCAGACTATTCCCAAAAGGAAAGAGGAAAATAAAATAAAATACAGAACGCCGAAAGTTAGCATGGTACACCTCCCACCTACAACACCCTTTTTTTCCATCTTGATCCTAGCCAAGAGAAACGTGCCTTCGTGAAAATAGACAATTGGAGAAGAAAAAATAACTAGAAAGGACTCAAGAAGGTTGTGCTTGTAACTGGCGATAAGTATCTGGAAATACGGCCATTTCATTTTCAGATACTTGATGTCAGATACAAGTGCAGTTAGGTACGAAAAGTACCAGAAAGGGCGGAAATGGGAGCGATGGTGGCGGAAAGGAAATTAATGAGTGCCACGTGTAGTTCAGCAATGAGGGGGGAAAAAGAAAAAAAAAAGACAAGGTTTAATACTGCACAAGTTAGTATTGTTCTTCCAGTCCTTTATCCAGGATACCTCGGTCAGTGATGACCACAATGTGCTTTTGCATCGACTTTTGCTTCGGGTATGGTGCTACGAAGATTTCGTTGATTTCTTCTAGCGTTCTGCCTTTTGTTTCCACGAAGCTAGAAGGCCGTTAGCAATTATTTCCCTCTCCACTAGAGAAGAGGGGAAGAGGGGGGGGGGGGAGTGAAAAAATGACTCACCAGAAGTAAATAAACACAGTCTCAAATACGTCCCAAGCGATATATACAAAGTAAAACCTCCACTTAATCTTCTCCCAAACCGTCGGGATAGCGTAAGTATTGAAGAACATCGCGACGTTCACAAACAGATTGTACATGCCCATGCCCTTTGCACGTGTCTCATAGGCTAGACACTCGACGGGATATAGCGCTTGCAGTGGGGTGTAGGAGAAGGAGTACGTGATCCCAAAGATGTAGATGAAGGCGATGGCGGAACGAGAACCGTACGTGTTATCGTTCTCCTTCTCCCCATACAGCGCCGTCAGCGTGGTAATAACGGTCCACCATACGACGAACAGGGATGTGCCCATTAGCAGGACTGCTCGCCGACCTAGCCGGTCTACGAAGCGAGCCCCAACAGTGGCCATGACGAAGGAGATCACGTTCAGGATTGCGTTGTAGAGCAGTTGGGTACGTTCGCTCTTGATTCCGATTTGGTTGAGCAGGACAGGGAGGAAGTATGATACGGCACCGTTGCCGGACCACTAGGTCGTTTTGATGCCAGTTAATTAGCCCGCTGCTTTTGAAGTATTTTGTGGCGGTGGGGGCGGAGCAATTGGTACTGTACATACCTGGCTGAAGAAGGCCATTCCGCCGACACAGGAGAGTCTCCACCATGCGGACTTAGAGTTGAAAAGATCCTTGTAATCCCACCATCTCTTGTCAGAGCCTTCGGTTGCGATCTCTTCGATCATTTCTTTGTATGTTAAGAGCACGATCGGGGAGTTTCTGTCTCCCTCGCCGTGATACCGGGCCATCACTCGAATTGCCTCCTCGTGATGGTCATTTGAGACGAGCTGTCATAAAGTCAATTACCTGCTATTATTTCCTTAGAATTTGAAAGGGGGGAAAAGAGGGGGGGAGGTGCGACCTACCCATCGTGGGGTCTCTGGACAAAAGAGGCAGCCTAGCATTACCATCCCAGCTGCAATGGCCTGGAACCAGAGGGGCAAGCGCCAGGAGAGGTCAGAGTTGATATGTTGAGTTCCGTAGAGAGTCCATGTTGCAGGAATCTATAGAGTATCAGTATTGCTTCATGATAGTAGTCTAGCCACCGCGGGCGCGGATGGTAGGGGATTCCAAACTCACCCCTCCAACAAACCAAAAGGTATTGTAAAGACCAGTCAACGTTCCTCTCCATGCGGGATGAGCCATCTCCGCGACGTACGAAGGCCCCGCGGTTGCACAGGTCGCAACACCGAAGCCGAGAATGAACCTCCCTCCAATGAACATATCGCGGGAAGTGGAAGGAGCCTGTACGCAGGTACCTGCGATGATAATACTCGCGCCAATAAACATTCCCCACCTTCGTCCCCACCAATCGGTAAACGGACCACAGAAGAAAGACCCAACGATATTCCCAACTGTATAAGCCGAGAAAACCAATCCTGTCTCCTCCCCAACCGTCTTCATGTTGAAGTACCTGTGTCACAATTTCCATATGTCAATTGCATGAAACGTGGAGAGGGCAGATAACATTCTAAAACAGGTAAGGAAAAGGCCACGTTGGGAAGAGGAAAAATAAACCAACCTCTGGTAATGCCCCATTGCGTTGATTCCTCCCATCAGTGATCCGTCATATCCGTTTATGCACGAATTCAAAAATGCAACGAAGAGGAAGCAGTAGAGTTTGAACATGGTTTTCGTCCAGGGACTCGGTTTCTGCGCTATCAGAGCATCTGAAAACCCAACGTGAGCTACTGTGGTGATATGTTGCTGCTCCACCAGTGTCAGTACATCTAAAGAGACCGAGTCGTTATTCCTGTAGTGTGCGCTCTCTAGATGATATGATTGATCCCGCTTTTGAGATGTTGGCGGCCCTGAAGAGCCCATTGGTGTCCCGGATACGTCCATGTCGTAGTAACCTTTACTCACCATGTACTCGGAGTCTCCGCTGGCGAAGATATGAGAACTTCAAGGAAATGGTGTGCTATTAAGAGGGAGAAAAATAGTCAAGTAACCAAACTTTTTTTTTTGCTTTTCTCAATTATACGAGTAGTCGATACCTGGTACTCGTGCTGCCGGTATATCACCTCCGGTGGCTTGTGAGGGGTAGGTTGTGAATGTCAAGTATTTCCAAGAAGCATAGGCGGTGGTGCTGCAATCACCCAGAGGCCCAAGCTCACAATAGCTTGCGCTTATAAGAGCCTGTGTCTACCCATGCGAGCGCTTGCCCTGGTAGGTCCGAAAGGATGGTCGAGCGGGCTACTAGGTACGAATAAGTGAAAATCAATAGTGATGATTCAAGAGCTAAGGCAACCACCTAAACATCCCAACTTCTTTATAGATTCCTCGTATCGCGGGTGCTGTAGTCATTTAGAATGGATGGGGGGGCGAAAGTGCGCGAGAGTGAGCCGGACCAGCCCACAAGCATCCCCTCCTAAGTAGGAAAGAGCAGAAAGGGATACACTAGTGACGAAAAAAGTCGTTCCGTAACTAGTGGTCAGGAGAAAACCAACCCAATGCTGTAGAAAAGGGAATAAGTAGACCTTGTGCTAGGGCATTGACATTGGAGTTACCTCTCTCAGTAATATCGGGAGTGTCCGTTTTTTTATTTTATTTGTCTCAGTGGAAAGGAAGGCAATTTTTCCACTGCGGTTTCCTCCCCTTAATCTAGGGGAGGGAGTACCGGGCTTCTTGGGGTAAGATCCAATTATTCCGATTCTTGATATACAACCGGTAGAATGGTGTAGTACGCCCGAGCACTCAAGCATGAATACTATCTGCCCCCCCGCTCAGGGAGTTCCCTCCAGATCTGTAGTTCCAGAGAAAAAACCCGGTCACACCTCTGAGTATGAGACCCAGGAAGGTATTTCAAAGGGCTGGAGAAAATCTGCAGAAACACCTAGTAGATCCCCACTATTGCACATTCCAGAGAAACCAGCCAGAACACACATTAAACCACTTCTCTGCCGAACAAATATGTGGGTTTCTCTATATTGTCTCTTATCGCAAATGGATAACTAGTGCCTCTATAGTATCTCCGTTGTGAAATAAAAAGGATCGACACAGCACGAGTAGCAAATGGGGAAGCACAAGGCGCAGAGGGAATACCTGACTTGGTAGCCTCAACATAATCCTGGTGTGTTTTGGATGGACGGTAGAGGAAGGTTACAATCACAAAGACAATAAAAAACTGTACTTGTAAGGACCTTCTTGGCCTTGTACTGTACGCCCTCGTTAGGAAGTTTTCCAGAGCTCTGTCGTCGCACAGCCTACAGAAGCACGAAAACCGATTAGCTCGAGCCACCAATCGCGCCAATCAGCATTCCGGGACCCCGCGGGCTGCAAGGGATGAAGCCCCCAAAGGGTTTCTCCAGTTTGAGGGGATCCATTATAGAAGGTGGGCTTGCAAGTCCCGTGATGGACTGCCGGCAAGTATATCAGCACGTTGCAATACCGGTATTGTAAAGTCTGTGGGAATTAGGGATTGTTCTGGGGCATCTGCAATTTCCCTCTTTTGGTTAAGAGGAGAGAGCACAGTGAAAAATTTCCCCCTTAGCCCTTAGTCGAGATAAATAGAAAGAAAAATGTGATAGACCTCACTAGGGACTTCAACCCCCTAGCGGGGTTCTCAAATATTCCAGTTTTTAACAGTATCATACCCGAAGAATACAGGTAGGCGAACGTCCTGTCCTAGTTATCAGCGCAAAGTTCTCATACCCTTCTTATGCCGAACAATACCGATTAACAACAGAGCAAACTGGAGCCCATCAGATAACCAGTTTCCGGGTATGCCCTGAGAGGCATTGTAAACCTTTATCAAAATTCGCTTCTTGCTGGATAATAGGAAGAGAGGCGAGCAAAACGTTTCCGAGAGCTGGTAGTACCTGGAAGGACACGGGAACTCTGCCGAGGACAGTACTAGTCCCAGTACTGTACTCCAAACAGTTATATACAACATCCTCACCCCCAATATCGTTCCCGCCGCAACTAGCGCGGGCTGACGCCGACTGACGCAGATGCTTTCTGGCGTCAGCTTAGGCACTAGTACGGTAAACATCAGCACTTCAGTGAGCACAATACAGTGTCTCCAGGTTTCAAGGCTCCCGGAGTGGGCCACCTTAGCCTTATATGAGTAGTTAAGATTACAGTCCCATCGTCACGACGAAACTACGCGGCGGATGAACGGGGATCTGTAATTAGTAATCTTTTGTTACCCTAATTTGGGGACCTCCCTTTTTTGCCTGAGATACTCGTACCAAATACCCGCATCTGGACCGGTATAATAGCCTGTTCGTCACACATCCCTTTGGTCATAGCTCGGTGAAGGCTGTGAGAATGATTGGGTTGGCTATCAGTAAAATGTGGGGTAAAATTAACACAAGTCCGGAAAGACCAACGGTAACTATCAATACAATGCTTGAGTAACATTCTCGGTTCACTCCACACACGCGCAGCACGCCTAGACCCAGTGCTCGTTAGAGCAATATTTCTCCGGTAGAACATACCGGTACTAGGAATCTGTGTGTGATTCCAGTATGGGTGTTGCGCTATCTATCAATCGTATCACAGACCCACTCATCGCTACCGCATCTGTCTCACGGGAAACACATGGCAAAACCAGGAACTGATTCAATTGCATTCAGTAATGTGGTTACTCTGTCTTTCGACCCAATCTGCTGACGTGACACCCGAGTAATTATGGTTATGGCTTGCACAGTACTAAAAGTCTGTAGTTCTCAGGAATCACGCAGTATTCTCATCTTTCCAGGTTGAGAAAATATACCGCAGGAAATAGGTGCGCCGTTGAAAGTATAAAGGATGATACTTGTAAGACGAATCCCTTAGCCAAATTCTAGGACACAGAATGATTTTGGGACTAGATAGATTTAATTAACAAAAAAACTACTTCACCACTACTTGGAAATACAAATTGGCACTAAGCCAAATCACATCTCACTTCCGTATGGGCTGCACTTCCTTATGATAGCCAGTCAAGTCAAGGGAGGGGGTTCTGAAGTGGAATGAGCAAGCTAGTTGGCTTCCAGGGCTTTGTGCCTTCGTGAGCAGTAAAGGTCTGGTATTTTCCGACTTGCGGCTTTCTCTAGTGACACTCATTCAGCTATTTGTGCTCGTGAAGGTGCCCTCCCGCAGCTCTCCCCTATCGTAGGATGCGGGATTCGAATTTCAGACACTCAAAAAAGAGCGGGCATCAAGCCTGTAGGACGGTAGGCTCAGTCCTTGGCCTGGTGTTAGCAAATTTGCAGCCACACCTACCGTACCTCGGTACCCCTAAGCGCTCAAAAGACAACTCTGGCTTCAACTTACGTGTATGCCCGGTATGAGCCTAATCTCCAGAAGTGGTGCTCTAGGAGGGTGCTTTTTTGTTTTCTTATGGTTTGGTGATTTGCCCCTCATTTGCTACTCAACTGCACCTACTCCGAAAGACAAGGACTGGGGTATTTTGTGCATAGGGTGCCGGCAACACCCGACGATCTGACTCAATATTGTTTCTTTTCTTCGCTTTTCTTCAATGGAGTGTCCAAGACAATGCTCTACCGTATCGTAGGAGTGGAAGAGACTCCTTTTCTTTAGAATTGCCAAAGCAAAGAAATATATAATAGGCGGGATTGGCCTATCCCTTCAAAAAAGTCCTCTTAGCTCAACTTGCAGCACAGAATTTTTGCTCGTGAAGTTCAATGGAGTTGTAGTTCATCACTAAGGGTCCTTTTGGCTCGTCCCTTTTTGACAAGTGATTTGTATAAATTTAAAACGAATTTTGGGAAATTGCAAAACAGCTTGAAGAGGAAGCTCAAAGAGATGTTTTAATATATATTATTATACTTGTGTGGTGCCAGTATATGTAAAGGGAGGTAATATGTTGAAAACTAATAATATTAATTCGAGCGCTTACCAGAGCATTAGTTGCAAAGCGCATTTTGACTAGACGGAACCTAGCGATAGCGGGCCAAACGGTCCCCAGGTCACGCGCCTTACTTTTCTCTATTTTGCCCTATTTTATACAATCTGGTTTGTGCATTTCCGTCATTCAAGATAAACTTGGGGAGAAGTCTAGGATCACCAGGGAAATCGGGGAGGAAATAAGCAAAATGCCAAGAATTCTCTTGCCTAAAGTAGGGTCCCCACAAAGAGAATCTCCACATCTGAGCCAGAGAAAGGGGGAGACGCTGTAAAACATAAACAGTAAGCTAGGCCCGGGCTAGTACTATACTCGAGTATCTCGCTCCCGAAAAGGTGTTCCTTACCCATTTCTGCTACCAGTTTGCAGGTGGCTACCGGTATGGTTCCGGCAGATTGACTCCGCTAGATCCCAGACAAAAAGTGACCATTTTGGTAGTGTTGCCAAGTCTGTCGTAACGTCTAGAGAGCATGCTCTATGATACTACTCATACCTTCCATTTGAATGGAGGGATAAAAGGAAAAGAAATTTCAGTGATAATTCATGTTTCACAATTCCTGAAAACTTAATCTGCTATCATACTTTCTACAAGGTCAATATGCTTTATAATAAGAGACCGCTTTTATTATTTCTTTAATGGATAGATGTACTAGTAGTAGATTCAGATTTCAAACATGGCACTGTACGAGTAAATCACGAACTATTCTGAACCTCCCTTTTTTTCCTATGTTGAAAGTAGGGTAACATGTTCTCCATGCCTTATGCTTGGCGCCACCACCAAAACTGTCGCTTGAAGTAGCCCTCCATAGCCAATCTATTACTAAACTTTGCCCGAGGCTCAAACTACCCCACTTCAGACTCGGGATTATCGCCTTCCAGCCCGTGTCTCAAGAAACCAAAACCATAGATCGACAAGCAGGCGTCCAGCTACATTTCTATCATCCCAAAAATAAAAACTCCATTCTCTCATTGCTCAGACTCGAAACTGGACCACTGTCTTTCCTTGCCTGGGTAGGTTTATCGCGACCGGAACCATACACTGGCAATATCGCTACTTTAATCGGGGTAGCCCTGCCGTCCGAGTGACCGATGATGAACGGCTTGGGCTCCGAATGCAGTACTGTGCCGTAAGAACCTGAATAATCGGACCAGGTGCTGGGTAGTCCGGAATTACCTCCTTCGGAAAAAGGTCGACAAACATGCCAAAAAAAACCAGCTCTCCGGGGCAAATAAAAAGGAAAAAAACGCCAGACCCTACTTAGAGAGGCAACTCCAACGTCTTAGCACATGGTCCAATTGCTCGAGTTCTTACGGCACCTGAGCATCGTTCTTAAGTACTACACTCCGTTTTTAAAGGCACGAACGGGCAGCCAGTGTTTTCGCGCCCATCCCATTGTAGCTGACCCTCAAAATCTAGCAAAACCGGCCTTTTAATCACTACCTCAGTCCTGCGCCCTATAGTTTCTTGAGTCAGCTGTCTTAGGCCGAGGGCTACGAGCTCAATCCGGCGCCACAATAGTAGGTTATCATACAGGGACGGCAAGAAGGGGTACTCGCGGGAAAGCTCAAGGGTTATTGGGAGGTATTTTCGAGGTTGATCAAAGGGGGCTGAGTTAAGAGGCGATATGAGGGTCTGAATAGGATATGTCATCCCAGATTTCCATCCTCCTCTAGTGGGGTCCAATGGCTCTACCTGTAGCTAGCCAGCAAGAATATCATGAAATTTTCTGAAAATGGATAGCCGTCAAGGGGGAACTTCTACTGACCTAGTGGTCGAGAACTTTAATCCAACCCCTGTTCTGCGAGACTATGATAGATACATACCACAGAAGAGCCAATGATATGGAGGAGCACCCGTCCCCCCGCCCCCAGCCAAAACTTGGCACAAAACACCCTACGATGCGCTTACGCCCATCACTGTGATGATGGTACCACGAACGCAAACTTTATTAAACTGCAATTAGCAACCTTGAATCACAAACTATCACTTCACCGGCTAATTGCCCTGACAATTCCATTCGGCTGTCACACTTCCAGCAGCTCCAAGCCAAGCCAAGCAGCCTGCGACATGCGCGCCATCGAGGGGTAAAACTGGCCAAATATCTCGAGCACAGGCATACTTTCCCCACGGACTAACTCGGACTACCATACCTATATCCCCTCTTTGTAATGTCGTAAGGTGTGGCGACTGGATAAAGAGCAAAAAAAAACCCCCCATGAAGTAGTCACAACGGTGCGCGACGGAGCTCTGCCTACCCATCAACCTCATAATACCCACCGCGAAATCCCGTTATTATTTTTTATGATGGATGGGGGTGGGGCAGGGGGGGAGGGGCATCCTCAAGAGGGGTACTATACTAGTATAGTAGAGTACCGTACCGGTAGAAAGTGCCGCCGTGCTACTGTAGATTATTCTAACCCTCGCTGCCCGACCGGCTGAACTAGGGTGGAACCCGCTGCTAGCTTAAATTGCCATCTGCGACTACGTATGATACTTGTCCTTGAACTTGCTATTTTGCAGCGGCGTCTGCATCTCCCCCATCTCCCCCCCCCCCCCCTCATTCCATCCATAAGGAACCACAACCTAGACCGCGACTACGTAAATCAAAACAAGTCGCGAGCACAGGTACCTCCACAACAATCCGAAACTTCCCCATCCCCTCCGCTTGACCCCGCCCCCGCCCCAGTGAAAGAGAAAATGTCGAAAAGGACAACCCTGATCCACAGGAACTGGGTCTTCAAGCAAGCATCCCCCGCACCCTCGGAGCTAGCGCAATTTCGCCCAGTCTCGCAATTCCCAACAAACGTGCACTTGGACCTCCTGCACCACGGGCTGATTCCAGATCCATTCTTCGCGAAGCAGGAAACAGACGTGCAGTGGGTGGGAGAGAAGGGATGGACCTATAGGACGAGCTTTGCAACGCCAGGGGCGCACGATGTGCGAGGGGGGAAGAGGGATGTGCTCATTTTCGAGGGGTTGGATACCTATGCTACTGTCAGGGTTAATGGAAAGGTGGTTTTAAGGAGTGATAACATGTTTGTTACGCATCGGGTGGATGTCACGGAGTTTTTGAAAAGGGATGGGAATGACGAGGGGGAGGGGGAAGGGGAGAATGAGTTAGAGGTTGAGTTCGATAGCGCTTTTCTGGTGGGGAAGAAAGTTGTTGAGGAGTGGCCGGAGCATCATTGGGGATGTTGGAATGGGGATGCTAGCCGGCTTGCAGTGAGAAAGGCCCAGTATCATTATGTTTGTTTCCCTCGCTCGCACTCCAACTCGAAGACAACTAACTTACCGAGTTAGGGATGGGATTGGGGCCCGATATTGCTTACGTGTGGACCCTGGAGACCAGTTTACCTCGAATCGTACACCAGCCGCATTGCCGAGCTCCATTTCACCATTGATGTTCCTTCGAGTCTGCATGACGTTGTTGTCATGGCAACGGCCGAAGTAGAGGGTCCGTGCAGCGAGGTTGTCTTCACATTGACTTCCCCCTCCGGAGAGAGGATCTCTCCATCAACCGCTTCTGTATCGAGGTTCAAGAGTGGAAACGGGGCAATTGCAGAGGCCAAGTTTGAAATCGCCAACCCGGAGCTATGGTTCCCGCACGGATATGGCGCACAGCCGTTGTACAAGCTCACCGCCGTCCTCGGAGATCACATCGATAAGCATCGGAAGACTCTCGGTATTCGGAGATCGCAATTAATCCGGAGGAAGTTTAACGAGCCGGAGCAGAAGGGAGAGACGTTCCTCTTTGAGATTAACAATCTTCCAATATTCTGCTGTGGAAGTAACTGGATCCCAGCGGATAGCTTCATCCCTAGGATTACCGATGAGAAATATCAAGAGTGGTTGAAGTTACTTGTGGCCGGGAACCAGGTCATGGTTAGGTAACCCCTCCTCTCGTGGATATTGAGAGTAATCATTGCTGACCAGGGTGACATCCAATGACTTAGAGTATGGGGTGGCGGTATCTACGAAGAACCAATCTTCTACGAAACATGTGACAAGCTTGGCATCCTCGTCTGGCAAGATTTTGCATTCGGTTGCGGGAACTACCCGGGCATGATCCCCAAGTTCCGTGAGAACGTCCGGAGCGAAGCTATCGATACCGTCAAGAAGCTCAGGCACCATCCCTCGATCGTCATCTGGGCAGGCAATAACGAGGACTATGCCTATATGGAGGGCCAGCCGAACCAGCTTGGATACAAGCATGAGGACAAGAACCCTGATAACTGGCTCAAAACTGGATTCCCTGCCAGGTATATCTACGAGAAGATATTACCAGAGGTGGTTGCAAAGTACGGAGGCGGCGTACCATATCATCCCGGAAGCCCCTTCACTCCCGGTAAGGGTGATAGCGCAGAGAAAACGGCTGGTGACATCCACCAGTGGAACGGCAGGGCTTCCTACTCCGCTGCATCTCGAGTTCCCTACTGACCAATACTAGTCTGGCATGGTAACCAAGACAGATATCAAGATTTCGACACCCTCGCCGGGCGCTTCATCAGTGAATTCGGGATGGAGGCCTTCCCCAATATCAAGACAATCGACTCTTACCTTCCCAAAGGCTCTAGGGACCGCTACCCACAAAGCTCAACTATAGACCACCACAACAAGGCCACCGGACACGAACGCCGCCTAGCCCTCTACTTGGTGGAAAACCTCCGCTACACATTCTCTCCGATAGAAAAATACATCTACGCCACGCAGCTGATGCAGGCCGAATGCCTGTCAACCGCATACCGCCTCTGGCGCCGCCAGTGGAAAGGCCCCGGAAGGGAGTACATTGCTGGCGCGCTTGTTTGGCAGATCAACGACTGCTGGCCAGTAACCAGTTGGGCGATTGTGGACTACTATCTTCGACCTAAGCTTGCTTATTTCGCGATCAAGCGAGAGTTGGAGAAGTATACAATTGGCATGAAGAGGGTGCAGGTCAGGACCCCCGAAGACGAGTATACGAATGCGTACGTGGACATAGACGAAAGGGTGCAGGTTTGGATCGGATGTTTCAAGACCGGGGGGATTAAGGGCGCCAGCGTGGTTGTCAAAGCTTTTGACGTCTGCGGGGAGAAGATTGCCGAGAGGACGTTGAAAGATGATGTAGCTCTCGAGAGCAACCAGTCCATGGAGATCACGGATATACGCATCCCCGGTTGGGACGGAGAACCAGACTCGCACCAGGACATCGTCCTGGCAGCGTACCTAATCGGCAACGATGGAAGCATCCTCGCTCGAAGAATTGGCTTTTTCGAACCACTAAAGTAATCGCTCCCCTTCCCCTTCGTTTTCCATTGCCAACAAGAAACAGATACGTAAATCTCAAGGACCCAAAGTGCGGAGCCCGCGTAGAAGACGGCTGCGTTCACTTATCGGCAGACGTTCCGGTTAAGGGCGTTGCGGTCGAGTCCTCAAAGGAAGGTATTGTGTTTGAAGATAATTGCGTGGATTTAGTGCCTGGTGAGACGGTCAGGATTGTGGCTAAGGGATTGGTAAAGGGTGATATGGTCACGCTTCGATACTTATTGTAGGGGGTAGGTCCGGAGAACGCAGCACCTACAATAGACCATACTTATAAGTGGCGTGTGCCCATGATTGATGTCCTCTATTTATTTCATTAAAGCACGTCGAAGGCTCCTCCTTCCTGGGCATCGGGAATAATCAACTTCTCGGATGAAGCAGTATGCTCACAGCCGATCACTCACTCACGCTGCAAAGTTCCGACTCCAATCTTGGATAACTCTCTAGTACTTATCCCACTCTAGGAATCCAAATCGCCCGCCCAAACTGCATTCCCCCCGAGCGGTACCAATGGTAGATTCCACTGTATTGCGCCCTCCACAACTTGAATTCCAAGCTCGCCGTGCAAAACTAAAAGGTTAGGGTTCCCAGCCTGGTACTCGGGCGGGTCATAGAATTCAGGCTAAAATGCCAAGCTATGATGTAACTTGCTGTGCTGTGCTGTAAGCTCGCGTCAACATAAAATGACATTCATGTGAGAGAGGGGGGATAGCAAACTTCACGACAGAATTGAAAACTTACCAAAACTAGAAACAATTCACCCGTTCCCCCTCTTCTTTCTTGCCCCTCCTTTTTTCTTCCCCCTCCTCTTATTCACCAGTACCATACAGGCAATTTAAGAGCTCCTCATCCATCTTCCACTGGTAGAAGTCTCGTATCCGTCGGTCATCCCCTCCCCCCATCTCTCCTTTCGCAATTTATCGGGAAAATGTCCTCAAAGAACCCTTCCTTCGTGTTAAAGTCTGTTAAAGACGTTGTCTTCGAGGAGCGTCCGGTGCCAAAGATTCAAAACCAGACAGACGTGCTCATCCGCGTGAACGTTACCGGGATCTGTGGTTCAGATGTAAGCTTCTCCTATTATCATGATCTCCTTCTTTTTTCCCGAAGGAATAAAGGTAACCCTGGAGAGAGAGAAAACAGGTCCACTACTGGCAACACGGCCGCATTGGCGACTTCGTCCTCGAAGCCCCCATGGTGCTCGGCCACGAATCCGCCGGCACAGTGATAGAAACTGGGCCCAAAGTAACTTCACTAAAGCCCAACGACCGCGTAGCCCTTGAGCCCGGCGTCCCCTGCCGGCGTTGCCCCTTCTGCAAAGCGGGGAGATACAACCTGTGCATAGACATGAAGTTCGCCGCGACACCGCCATATGATGGGACACTGGCAAAGTATTACATCCTCCCAGAGGACTTCTGCGTGAAGCTTCCGGAGAATGTAAGTCTCGATGAGGGTGCGCTGGTGGAGCCACTGGCGGTAGGCGTGCACGTAGTCCGTCAAGCGGACGTCAAGCCGGGCAACTCGGTAGTGGTATTTGGCGCCGGACCGGTGGGACTACTATGCTGCGCCGTGGCGAAGGCATTTGGTGCAACGAAGGTTGTAGCGGTGGACATCGTCGACTCGAGGTTGGAATTTGCAGGGAGATACGCTGCCACAGGGACGTTCAACGCTACGCACTCTAAGGACCCCAACGTCAACGCCGCTGAGATCATTAAGCGCTTCCATCTTGCACTTGGAGCGGATGTCGCTATCGATGCTAGCGGCGCTGCCCCTAGCATAAACACCTGCGTGCACGCCCTCCGCACCGGGGGGACGTTCGTGCAAGCCGGTATGGGCGCTGCTGAGATCACCTTCCCCATCATGAAGCTCTGTGCCAAGGAGATTACCCTGAAAGGTAGCTTCAGGTACGGACCCGGTGACTACGGACTTGCTGTGGAATTGATTGCCAGCGGAAGGGTCACGGTAAAGGACCTGATCACGGGGAGGGTCAAGTTTGAAGACGCAGAGAAGGCATTCGAACAAGTCCGCAATGGACAGGGTATCAAAACGTTGATTAGTGGACCCTTAGATTAAATTCCTTCCCCAAATTTTCGTTTTTATCATACTTCCATCCGTCGTTCTTATTATCTACTCCCCTCATACTCTACTGGGATAGGGAGTGGAGTTCGGTGGCGCGGTGCTCGCCCAGTGCATGTATTCACTGTTTTTATTATTATTACTATTTATCTATACAGTCTATTCCTAGGTCACGAGAATTAGCAAGTCTTTGCAGTCCGATTCGTCTAGACTTGCTTGTGGTGCGTATCTTCAGTACGGGTACTCGCAATGTCACAATCTCGCGAGCTGGGATAGACCGCATAACATAATATAATTCTCTACTCGTAGGTTGTCATACTACACCATACAAACCAAGGAGGTGATACCACAAACGCGAATAAACTAACCCATCACCTATCCGTTGCTCGGTACTTATCATACCATTGCACACCACAACTACATTCGCACCAACCAGCCAAGTAAGCAGCCAAGCATTTCATCACTTTTCCCTAACTTGCCCACCGTCAGTCTAGACCCTACCAGGAGTCAATAAGCCGACACCACACCCCTGTTGAAGTTTTAAGTTCCCGAACCCTGAGGATCTATCGTTTCAGACAATCTACCCCAAACCCGGAAGCCAAAACAGGTACGAAAGTCCCAGAAGACGACCACGCGATATTCTGAAAGGAACCGAAGTTCCGACTGCTTTGTGGGTATACTGTCGATTGGAGAGTTGGCTGGTTAACATCTATGAGGGCTTAAGAGATAAAGTGAGCTATTTGGGCCAGTGGCGATTATATAGCGGAGCAAGACAAGATAGCAAATAGTGATATGTCAGGAAGGTACGACAGGGAAGGAAAATCTTGAGGCACAGGTATGAACCATATTATCATCAACCCGTCTCGGCCAGGCATAGTCTACATGGCCGGGCGGGACGGGTCCGCGCAAGCAGGCACGGCGCCCACTGGTTAAGCCCTATAGTTAGCTTTGTGCTTCATAGGCTTTAAGTTTCCCCACACTGCTTAGCAGAATATATATACCGTAAGAACTCGAATAGAAGAAAAATGTGCTAGGACGTTGGAGTTGCCTCTCCTGGTAAGGCGCCTCGTATATTCCTTTTCTTTTGTCTTAACTGGGGGCTGAGTTTGCGGTGTTTCCCCCTCGCGTAGCTCAGAAAGGAAACTCCAACGTCCTAGCACATTTTTCTTCTATTCGAGTTCTTACGGTAGTGCCGTCACAACAAATCACCCGTCTCTAGCCCTAAGACCAAATAGTACCTATTTTTAACGTAAATAAAAGTGCTCACTCTGCTATCGTATATCATACCCCCCCCCCCCCTACCAACTCCAGAGCTTTGGCCCAAACTTTATCCTTGGTAGGAGAAGATATATGAGATATAGCTAGGCAACCCGAACAAAGGTATTACGGAAGCCCGCCAAAAGAGAGAGATCGCCCAGAGGTAAATATGCAAAATATACAGCCCTACCGCGAGGGAATACAAGTTGGCGAAGTTATGAGGGAGTACGGGGGCAGGCTGCGCCACCTTTGACATCGCGGGGGAATCTGGGAGCGAGCAAGGTTCATATTTTAACGCTCTGTTTCGGCAGTCCTGTATACAAAACCTCTATCTGATGGCCCTATGGTAGGGTGCTGTACTCGTTTTTGTTAGGGATAATACAGTTGACCGAATGCTCCCTCGTGAAATTAAAAGGCAAAAAACTCCCCTTTTGGTATAATGTGCAGGTTACAGGAATATAGAACCCGAACACTTGAGTCTGAATTTTGTATGGGCGGTCAGATATACATAGATAATTTACCATACAAAAGTTTTATCCCTGTCCTTTCCCGTACCAAAGAATCGTTACATAGGGAATACTAGCCATAGAACCCGGGGAACATTTATCCTCAGACAAAGAAGGCTAGTGTTTCGGAGGCAGAGCACAGATATACACCGGAACCCCCAGTTCCTCGTTCTATCGATATCATGAGAGTGTACTATGATTGGACACCGATGTCCTCTTTAACCAAAGATAAAGTATCAGGCGCCTGAACTGTCTATTTTCTGAAGAAGCAGTTAAAAGATCAAGAAGAAAAGGTATTATCGGCCAGTTCCTATGGTCTAATGGCTCATGAGACTGGTCGGCTAATTTGAAATAGGGGCCATCATGAGTTTTCTAATCCGGGGGGCAGTGGAGTAGTCGAGCATTAAAAAAATGCTCGGCGAACCACTTTTTTTGCTAGGGGGTAGGTCTAGAGTTGGTGATGCCCTTGGGGTCAACTCCTGCTAAATGTTGCGGTGGGGCTGCTAGATAGTGTTCGAGTGCTATATAACCGTAACTTGTAGTGATTAGATTTCCAGTTTTGCTAACTGCTATGGCGCATGAATCGTAAAATGGAGTTGAATCGAGATGAGCTCTTGGTGGGAGTAGATATCCTAGGTATCCTCGTAAGCTTTTTTTTGATACACAAAAGGAATTGTATGAAATGGTCTATCTAACCCCTCTGAAAAGAAAGAAGAGGAAGCACATCGCCCGCTTCGTGTGCAAAGGGGTAATCGTGGTTAGGGTAATAGTGTTGGGGAGAAGGTGTGAATGGCTATGAGGGAGGTAGGTCTTAGAGGGGTCTCGAATTGCAAGCCGAGCTCCTATCATGGCTTCCAGAAAAATGTTCGCGAGTGATATTATGTGACTGTAATAGTAAAAAGGAAAGGACTAAGGGAGTAAGGCCGGGAAAGATCGAAATGGGGAACAGTAAGTGGGTTTCTTGATTATCATTTTTGCGTTTTTTGAAAATATGAATCCTGGCACTGTAGCTCCCCATCGCGGTCCCCCTGATATCCGTGACATTGTGCAGCAGGGTGTTCTATTGATCATAGAGAAAAAATAAGTCCTTTCCCACCCCTTTGTCCATTATTCGCAATGGTATTCCCAATCAGGCCAGAGATAATTTAATTCTCCTCCACAACAAACTCATATAAAAACGGAGTTTCTCTTGCAGAACCCCAGGAGCTCAGAACCCCATTCTTCATATCTTCGGCAGCAGGCACAATACCGGCAGGCGCGAGCTCACTGGCCGTGCCTGGGGGACTGCAAGCCACTAAGACGGCTCCATCTGTCTGTCTGACAACAGTGCATCTACAATACCGCAGACCACGCAGGCCCCAGGAAACCATTCCTGACCCTCACACATCGGATAGAGATGCGGGAGCATGGTTCCTTGTATAACACTCAACAAACAATCCCATTCGGGAAAAGAAGTTGAAGTCCAGACCCCCCCTTCCCCCCCTTGGGTCCTGCGGTGCTACATTATACATACGATATACTATACTATACCTCCTATAAAACTCGTGAAACGCCTTCCGCTCACCGATAACTTGCAGAGCAAGTTTAAAGGCACGTTATGTTCTGTAGATGGCCAGAGTATCCCGGCAGGATGCAGCATGTATATATTAAGATTAAAAAAATAAGGGAAAGGAAGGGCGGACGGACAGGCATGCAAGACTCCAAGGGTTTCCATACGAGGACTACAGAGTGGTAGGTAATAGAGCACTTCATCTCCCCAATATTAGTATTTCTGCCTCGAATGGGAACCAGGACGATTGAACTCCAGCTTAGGCGCGTTGGAATCTTCTCCTAGTAAACCGCTCTATATTTCTCTCTTTACCCTCCTCAGGGGGGTGCCGAAAGCCAATATTATTATTTTTCTTCAGTGGCGATTCCCACCATTCAAAAGCAGAGAATTCCAGAAATTTCAGCATGAAATTCAATCCTTCTAGTTCTCACAATACAAGCAAGAGTGCTCCTCTATGACCCCACTATAATTAATACCCCCCGTTGCACCGCTCAAAATGTTGCATGTTATGTCCCACCCTTTCATCACTACCAGCGCTTGTCCCAGGCCAGAGGTAACCGAAAACGGGAGGGGGGGGGTATATTTCGTATTGGCGGTCAGATACGCGCAGATTCTCCACCAAATATTTCCCTGATCCCTGTTTTCGGATACCGTACTTTTTGTCCCAGAAAAAGCAGATTGGGTTCGGCGCGAGAGGGGCGAACGGTCACCCCGGTGGGGGCTCGGAGCCCAAGCGGGGCTCGGAGAGAAGTGCGAGATGCTTGTATGTACGAGTAACCATACTTGGGAGGGTGTAACTTTATCAAGGACCAATCTTGGCGCATTTCCTTTGAAGGTTGAAAAGAAGAAAAAAAAGAGAAACACGAGCGAACCATCTGCTTCTCTAGCTATGATACGAGTACAACAGCATCACAATGTCCGATCCTCTGACCTGATAACTGACACGGAAGCCAACCAGGGAAGGTTTGCTACACATACATTTAATCTTCCCTACGGTATTGGACTGAACTGTTGAGTCGGGTGAGTGCGCACCTTATCGGTGGAGCGGCGCACACAAGGCCTGCTTTCTGCGTGGCGATGTTTGCGTGACTGTGTTCCCCCATTGTTTGTTATTATGATAACAGTATTATTTTTTCTTATTTTTACTTTTTCTTACCTTTTTTCTTCTCCTTGAAGGAGAGAGTTTGATATCATATCTTCTTTGGAGCCGAATGTGTGTGAAGTATGGAGGCTAGCCTGATGGGGGCAGATTATAGCCCTTTCCCAATGCGAGGCTGCCTGACAGGTGGGGGGGGTGTAGTAGCTTGAGATGGTGTCGTTGCTTTCACGGTGCGGAATCATTGCCTTGATGTGGCATGGCGCGGGGATCGTTCATACACACGCGCCCGCTGTGAGTGGTTTGGGTTGGGTTCGCTTGATCAATAGGTTTGTTGATTCACTGATGGAAAGGGAAGGAGTGTGTGGAATATCGAGGCTGCCATAGCTAATGCGAGAAAAGCGGTTCCAGGAAACAGTCAATATCACATATCTCAAGAACAGTAGCTTGAGGTGCTCTATCTCTCAATAAATTTATGTTGCTCCACACACCGTTCAGAGGGAAACCCCTTACTACTGACAGAGTAAATGCAAAGAAAGGGCTCGGATACTTCCATCTCGTCCTATGGCGACCAAATTCACACAGAACAGTGCACCCGACTCGAGTGATTCGGCATGACCACATGCTGAGCCAAACCAGCTACTCTAGGTGATTACTTATCTACTTCCATCGGAAAAAGGAAAAGCGCGATAATAATACAAAAGGGGGAAAACACACCCCACATCCCAAGATTCATAATCATTCACCTGGCGCGAATCTACGGTGATCACTTTGCTAAAACCGCGGTACGGTACCGCACAGCACACAGCACACACAGCCTTGAAGTCAAAACTAATCAAGTACCGGTAAACAACCTCCGACCGCCCACACACAAACTGAACGTCACCACATAAATACCAGAGCGCAGACCAGCTATTGCCCTTAGACTCACAAACCCCGCGGGTTCTACTTTTCTTTCTATCCGTTGTGTCTATCCATTGAACAATCCCTACTAGGATAGGATATATCTCCGCACAATATCACTCCCTCACTCCCTCGCACGGAGCAATTCAAAAGCAGCAGCCTACCTCCAATCCTCCTTCCTCCCTGAGTCAGGCAGTCCTCACGTGTACCGCACAGTATAATACCTCAACTCTCCAGCGCAATACGAGTGGTGCCCCAAAATCCCAACCACGTCCTGGCAGAGCTGAGCTACAAGCATCAGACACGAAGCATGCAAACACATAGACTAAAAATCCTACGCCAACCCATCTGCGGGCATTTGGGCCACCCATACCAAGTCCGGACCCAAATTTTAGGGCATTTCGTACCGGACACTTACGCCCAGCACAAGTGCAGCGCCGTTACACCGGGTCGGAATTCCGCTACCTCCCCTGTAAACAGGCAGGCATGATAATGCAGGATTGCGGCAACGGGGGCCGTGTTATTAAATAAATCCTACTTACCAAGACCAGGGCCAAGCTCAAGGACGGGTCGGAGCGCGGGGTTAAGAGATGGTCGCGGTCGCAGTGTACTAGTAATGGAATGGCGGACGGCTCCTTCTTATTCACCGTATTTTCTCGCCTGCTTGGGCTTGTGTCACGGGGAAGGGAACCCTAGCATTGTTGTGTGCGGGTCGGCTACCGGATGCCGGTATTGTACGGTACAGCGTAGAGACGGGTACGGCACTGCACGAGTTGGAATTTAGTTCGTCCAGCCAGAATATACAGGGCAGGATTGTCTGTGCAAAGGGCAGAAGTAGGAAAGTGTTTCGATACTCTCGCACTCCCCCCTCGATGCCCACATCCACACACACGCATATAGACCGGACGCACCAGGACCTACACCGCCGTCACCGGAATACACGTACGGCAGTCTGCTGGTCCCCCCCCCCCTCCATCCATTATCGCGCCAATCGGAAGCTCTTGGCACAAGAGAAACCAAAGGATAATTTGGAATTATAGCGGGTAGGGCTGCGACCCCTAACTGACACATGTGATAAGGAAAACGTCAAAATGAGGGCTTTGGATAAGTGATTGTTTTCGATTGAATCACGGTCTATTTAGCTATCTAGCTATATATGATACTGCCCGGGATATTTTATTCGGAGGTAATCATATCATGGGGCGTTTTTGTCGATGCGGTTTTTTGAGCGTTGACAGTTGAAGGACCCTGAGTGGTTTTTGGTTGGGTTGGTGTGGGAGGATAATTGCGGCCAGAGCGCCACAAGGGAGGGAGGGCATGTCACCAAGAATTGGCGTTTCTCTTGCGCAAGCTTTGCCGTGACGGAGTGACTTGACTGGTTGTATCAGTACGGTAGTCTGGCTTGGCTCCGGAGAGGCCATTCTGTTTTGTAGCCAATTGCTAGGGCCAGTTTAGAAGACGGACTTCCGTAAATCTCTCGAAATCCACCATCTCCGTCTGCCCAGGGTAGGTTTAGTCCGACAAGTTAACAGAACTGCGAGTACCAGTTAGTGAGATCCAACACCTCCTGTAGGCTGGACTTCTACCATGCCAGGAAAACGCTGGCCCCCCTCGTCAGGAGCTTTTGGCTCGGAATCCGGAGATTGTATAGGGCCAACGGAGATGGTGGATTCCAAAGAGACTTTACGGGGTACCGTACTGCACTAGCACTGTGGATACAGCGCCGATTTTGGCCTAGCCAGCACGATCCATCTAGCCGGGTACCGGTACGGCAGAGTAATTAGCCCTCCTTCAATAATAATTCAGCAAGCGTGATGCTTCTTCCCACCGTTCCTCCTCATAATGTGATACAATACCGGTACCAGCCAGGGTACAAAGTGCCCATACGTTACCGGACAGTTAAATTAGGTTTACCAACAAAATAATCCCTGCCTCGTCCGAAAACATCCCTCTGGTACGATACTAGTCTAGCAAGGCATAACCCCCAAATCCTGACTCCAATACTACAAGTGTAGCAACGGTACGTAGGCATACCGTAAGAACTCGAATAGAAGAAAAATGTGCTAGGACGTTGGAGTTGCCTCTCCTAGTAAGGCGCCTCGTATATTCCTTTTCTTTTGTCTCAACTGGGGGCTGAGTTTGCGGTGT
>Ga0307513_10000213_pt1 | contig 83405 bp, 83 predicted proteins | sample 15_EM_MG_FD_202174 | JGI IMG/M metagenome (GOLD analysis project Ga0307513, IMG submission 202174) | Populus trichocarpa ectomycorrhiza microbial communities from riparian zone in the Pacific Northwest, United States - 15_EM | ecosystem: Host-associated > Plants > Roots > Unclassified | place...
TCTCAACCGCTTCGGATTGATAGGTCGGCCTACCAAAGTAGTTGGAGAAACCTCCGCCAGAGAAATATATCCCCTGCTCAGGCGCAGTTCCATTTGTTCCACCAACAGACGTCACGTAAGGACCTGAGTTCTCGGTGTGATGAGTGGGCCCGGAAATCTAAGGAGTAAAGCACCTACAAGATGCGGGGAAAATAGGCAAGAATTCGGTCCTGTTCTCTCCGTCATTACTCAAACAACGACCGCCACCAACACCCCAATCCCCGGAACTGAACAGCACGCTTGATCCCCTGGCGCCCAGCTTCGCGAAACCGTCGCAGACAGCCAAAGCATAGTCGAGGGGAACAGTTTGCTCATCTTCCCCGTAGGAAGTGGTGATGGTTTGAGGGATAGACTCTTGGCCTTGAAGAAAGTCGATGAAAGAGAGGTATGGTTCGTTGGTGTTTGTGGGCATATTCTCGTCTGGGATGAAAGGTGGGGAGCCGCCAACGCTACAGAGTTGAAGATTGAGAAATCTAAAGCGCATCATGTCAAAGCCAAGGGCGATATTACCTGTAGTAGGTACTGGGGGTCGGGTACGTTAAACCAACAGTGTACTGGATGTCCAGATTTGCCTTTGAAACTATCAGTTTGGGTGGAGGGGGTGCCCCAAGTCCGACTTCACCTCAACGCCCGGGTCGCTCTGGTTGTTGCCGCCATTGGCTATTTGAACGACCTGAAAGTCCCCACCGATCGCGTCTGGTCTGTACCTCGTGAAGAATTCCTAGGAGACCCACTGAGTTGGTAACAAGAACCCTTCGTGAAGTCTACCTTACCTGAAGGTCAGCGTGATTGGCAAACTGATCCAAGTACCCCGCAACGCCCAGTGAGTTGTTCCCGGTCGAAACAGGTGTGTAGGATATGTTATATAATGCGTTGAGGCAGGAAGGGGTGATCTGATCGTTGCATATGGGGTCAACGGTGGAATTGCTGGGGTTGGGAGCGTTGGTCGCAAAGTTCGCAGGTTTGTCCACATCTTCAGAGAGGACTCCTTCAATGCTTTGGATGAACGAAGTCTTGTGCAGTGGCTTTGGGTGACCGAAATAAGTTGAGGGAGTGACAACGGTCACGTGATCGTGGAGAATGCTCGGTAGACTGTAGCTGGTTGTCCGGATGATAGTAGTTTCGGTGGTGGTATGCTTGTAGATGTGGTATTTCGTCCCGAGCATCCGTTCTAGTTGGCCCACCGGTATGGAGAGGGAAATCCAATCTCCGGAAGACGAGCGGGTTAGTTGACACTCGGGGCTATGAAGGAGGTCGTAATGCAAAAGCCAATCCTCTACGAGGCCGGTTGAATCTGGATGAGGAGCAGAGAGAACGTCGACTTGTCCTTTCGTCAGATGTTGGCCATACCTGATGCGAATAAAGATGAGTTGATTTCGACCGCATACATCCAGGGGACCGTCTGGCTTACCGGTGGTGTCTCGGATCACTGACCGCGTACAGGTGCTCGATGAGATCGTCAATCCCATCCTGCTTCAGGCCAATCCTCACGGTAAGCCTCTGCTCCAACGGCGCCGGGCCAACAGCCTCCCATCCCTTTGGAACACCATCGACCCACACGTGTTTCACTTTGAGGTCGTCCCAGCGTTTATGTAGCGGTTTACACAGCGCGGTTCCAACGAGGAATGCCAGGAAAAAAGCGTTTTTGAGCATCGCTGGGTGTCGTCGCCGTCGCTATACACAAAACCGTCTATCGCGCTGGGGAAGAGGAGTGATACTCGGGGGAGGGGAAAGAGCGGCCAACACCCCACTGGGGATTCAAATATTCGCCTGCGGGTTCTGTTCGGCGCCGCGACAGCATGGCATCAACTGTTGACATGTCTTGGCGGGTGACGCGACCCACTTCTGTCTTCGTTGTTTCCTTGAGACAACCGAACCCCCTGCCTCCTTCTGACCGACGGCAGCAAGAAGAACCACATCCGCACAAGATGTCTACTTCCGCGACAGACGCCCACGGCAGGGAGAAAGTCCCGTGATCACCGGGGGGGGCTGTACCTGTTCCTTAGCCGCCAATGCTGTGGCCGGTAGATCTCCCACCGTTGCAGACCCGTTTACTCACGATCACCCAGGACGAACTGACCATTGACGCGGGATCCATCGGTGCCGCCGGCCTCTCGAGCGAAACCTAAAACTCAAAACCGGAGTTATATTGAGCGCCCGCGGAGATAATCACACAAACTTTGTCACGCCGGAGCGGGCTCCTGGCTGCTCGCGCCTGCCGTTTGGCCCAGTCCTCCTATACCCACACAAATTTACACTGGGAACTATCTCATCTATGGGCGCCGAGCTCTGGTCACGCCACACGCCCGCCGGCGCGCTAGAGATGCTGGGGGGACCTCCGCTAGTACCATGTTTCCAGGTCGGCGGGAATAACGCCATCTCAGAAAGCGTTCTGCGGCGTCACGGAAACAAATCCTTCTGGCACTTTGTGGAGAAAATTACAGTCGTTCTGATAGACCGTTTCTCATCGGATACAACCCCACCTTACTGTTGACAGCGAGTTCCTGGTATTACTCTCTACACCATCACACCCGACCGTGGGTTCCTTCGTCCCCGCCTGCAAATGTGTCCATACGTATATCATCCCCCGTAACACCAGATCCGTGACCCTCATCAAATCCTACGCCCACGTTTATGATTGGCCGCCCGAGGCCCCATAAATCTTCTTGGGAAGCGGCCTTCTTGAGCGAGATCACCAACCGCCCGATCATCACCGGAAGATACCTAACACACAGTTCAGGCCGGACGGCTTCGGAAGCAAAGAGAGGTTTGGACGTACACGACATTTCCACTGTTCCGCAGAAAGGAACCCGGTGAACAAACGAAGTAGACGGGTTCTAGAATAACTTACAGACTAGGGAGCAGTTGGATTGTAGGCTATCAAGGCCTCAGCAAACGAGAAAGAGGGGGCAGAGCAATATGACAATATCCTTACCCTTGCAAGTGTTAGAGTGAATTCGAGTAAGAGATGCGAAGTGAATATGACCAGGAAATAGCGTGCTGAGTCCCGTGCCATGGTCCTGAGCAGACCAGACATCTGGAAGTGGCGGAGGTTGGACCGTGACACAGTATAAACGACGAGCAGGAAGGCTGGAAGGTCTGCGGATGGTCAGCATGGGCGTCTCCTACCAGGCGGGGGGCAAAAGGTGTCTCGTACCGAATACTAGGGACAATGTAGTAAACGCGATTTCCAGGTGGGGAGTTCGCGCGTAAGCGCATATCCTATAGGTATCAAACGGGAGAGGCGGTAGGATCTGTTGTGCTGAAGTATCGAAGTAGGTGCAAGTTGCAAGCACCGCCTATTCGGAGACTCACCTCCTCTCGCCCTCGCGGAAGCTGTGGAATATATGCCAAGAATGAATTGTGACGTTGTTATTACACAAAAGCACGTTATGATTATCCGGTTTTTCCTTGTCACGGCATAGATCCTATGCCATTCAGTCGTAATCAGCACGGGGCCGTTCCATGCCAGAAAAAAACGGACCTCAAGATTACAACCACTTGAGCGAGAAACGTAGTCATCGTGAAAGTGAATACGGATAGGAACGCAGTCTTCTCGCATCTGTAACAGACATGTGAGAAATTTGGTGGTTCAAGGGTCATCAAATTGTGGTCATACACCTGGAATTCGTTTCGTCAGCAGGTCCGTCATACCCGATATATCAATCGACGACATCGCTTACCCGTTGGTCAAGTGTTGGAGAATAAGACACTGCGACGGAATTGGCTTCATATGTCTGGGAGAGATGGTGATCGCACATACTGATCAACAGCCAGAGCTGGTAACCCATCGGCAGATACCTGTTCTATACTGTCCTTTCAGAAAGGAAGAGCCTTCCGCAAAGAAGGACGTACCGCAAGGAAAAGCGCAAAGCCTATCTGATCGTTAACGGATGTCGCACAGCAAGTGGTGCTCTCTGCATACCCCATGATTTCCTCCCGGACCAAATGAACTCGATCTTTCACGGGGATCATGAACCTATCTACGGGCGACATTGATATAACGGCTCACCTCATCCCCTAGGGTCAACAGGTAGTCGTAGAATAAAAGGACGGCGCATGCCAATGAATAGTACTGGTCGCAATCGGTTTAGTCCCCCGCCCAGAGTCGCGGGAATGGGGGAGGTTGATACTTACCTTGGTTGAGATTCTAGGAATTTTGAGATCCAAAGGTCAGGAAAGGGCACTTCTGCTGAACCGGATGGACGGGGAGGAGGCTCACATATCATGACCTATGTTGATGATCTCCTCGACTGCGTCGGAAGACATTGGAGGTGTGTACGAGGAACCTTGCTCATGTTATGACACAGGGCAGCCTTTTAAGGAACACTCTCGAGTCTCGCACGTTCAGCGTGAATGTGTTGCGCCCCAATCTATCACATGAAGGCGTTCCGCTTGTGTGCCTTGGTTCCCTGGGCGCTCGGGAGAACAAGGATAACGACACAGGGTGTGTTAGTGAGGACCGAGTCGAAGTCAAGTTTTTTTTTTTTGCCTTACGAGGCATGATAGAAGAGAGGCGTGGAATCCCGAGAGACGTGATCGGTTGATCGTCGTTGGAACGGAAAATAGAAAAGTCAGCCCGCCACATTCAAGTCGCGGTCAACCTGAAGTTCCGACCATCGTGTTAATTTTCCCAATGTCGGCCAGAGGCAGCGCCTGAAGCTGAGCGCGGAAGCTTTGAAAGGCCGACGACAGGTAACGCCAGACGCTCCAAGTCCAAAACCAGGGTACTGAGCAGCGGACGCCCGCAAATTTTGGTCGCAAAGCACTTACGAGCATGAATGGAAGGATTCGTGCAGGCAGCGGAGCAAGTTCAATGACCGCCAGCAAGGGTTTATACGCGTAGAGTCCAATCAGGATGCAGGCGGAACGCTGGAGAGATAGCGGAGCTCAGTGGGGTCTGCGGGAACGTGCCTCAATCTGTGATCAACGGCGTCAAACTGTCAAGTGGCCACCAGCCACTGTCTACCGACGCTGGGACCTTCTCCTGACTGAACAGACATACGGTACAATCCGTATACATATATGTACCCACCACCGACTCGACAGACCGAAGAATGAATGGGAAAACTACAGGTTGCCGGCACGCTAGCGCTTGGGTCAACATACTTATGAACTGGTGAACCCCGCCAGTTATACTTAGCACAGTCAAAGGGCACCAAACAACGAACCGGGGCTGTATCCCGTGGAAAATTATCTACCGAAGTGCCAACAGACAAAGCTTCGAAGAATGGATCTTGCGCTTCCCAGTAGGGTTCTGTGAGAATTTCCCCGCAATTCTAACTGTTATTAACTCCAATATGATATGGCCAATCATTACGGCCTCATCAGTCGGTTCACGATCCTACTTCCATTTGTACGGGTCCAGCGGCGACTGCAGTATTCTCTGAGGTTGGTGCTCGTGTATCCGAAAACATACCTTGAAGAAAAAGTGAGTCTATTGGGTTTGCTCCGCCGCCAGGAGCGGTCCCCCCACCTAACCGAGACACCACTGTACGAATGCCTCGTCCTATCGGATGCAGACTACATCGCTACTTGTATATAAGCTTCCCCGTCCGAGATCGGTCTGACACAGGTGGTCCGAATGAGCGAGTTAAAAACAGGCCATCCGGACCCCCCGGTTCCCTCACAGTTTATAATAACAGTTATTATCACAGTCATTAACAGGCCTGTGAATATTTCGGGTAATTCTCACAGAACCCTCCTTCCCAGGCACTACCGATACTTATATTTAGGCCTCTCCTGTGCAGTCGCAAAACCAGGAACACCGCAAAAAGACCGTTGGCGCGAGGACAAGAGACTTGGTAAATAATCCTCTGTAGCGTTCCAGCTCACCGGAGTTGAGCTCAGTCCATGTGAAGCCGGTGCATATTATGTCCAAGCGAACGACAATACCGAACAAACGCGAAGAAGGCGTACGGGCCGTTGAACAATGTGAGCGATGCTAAGCAGCACGAGGCCTAGAGTGTACTCAACGAACGCTCTCCAAGCCCCTCGCTGACTGCTATCCCAAGGATGAGCCCGGTGAGATTGTGCCCATGGATTTCAGATACCTCGTGTATGGTTTCCCGGTGTCTTCTCTGCTGTTCGTGTGTTTGCACGTGTCCTTTCCATCCCTTGGTCCCCGAACGTGTACATGTGTTGGTATTTGTGACGCGTCTCGCGACATCTTGGACGGGCAAAAGTGGAGTAGTAATTAGCTGGTACAGAGGATAGGATCCAGGGACAACAGGAAGAGGTCCGAAAGGGGACTCAGTGAGCCGCTCCAAGGTTCTTCTTCCTTCCTTTCCTTGATGCCCCTCCTGTGTGTTTCTGACCGCGTCGGGCAGTGCACGCAGGACAGTACCAACCACCCTCCGGGGGATCTTTAAGACCAACACACCCCACATGGAACTGGAAAGCGAGATCAACACAACCAAAGGAACACAGTGTAGAACTGGGGTGAACATTACCCATTGGAATTGACACTGGTCGTCGTCGCAACCGACCATCTGAGGGAAATCCATTGTGAGCCAGGCGCATTGACATTGGGAAGATCGAATACCCACCGTTCCATACGAGAGCTTCTGACAAAAACAATACAGGTTCTTGTCCTCTTCGTTACCATCGTCTTCTTCACCCTCACCATCTTCGTCGGCTTCCGCCGAAGGCGTCTGTTGACGAGGCATAGGGGAGGGTCGGGCGCTCTGGTTATAATCTGAAGCAGCGAGACGAGTAGAACGCTGGGTTCCGGTTCCAGGGTACCCTGTAGAAGGCGCCGGGCTGCCATAGCCAGTGGAACCGGTCGTGGTGCCTCCAGCAGCTCGTCTCCCTACATATGGCATTGGTTAAGACATAAGAGAACCTTTGAATAAGCACTTTACTTTTATTTCCAACAACCTGAGTGGGGGTTGGGACTACAGATACAACAGGTGTAGTCTCCCGGGGTGTTCTCAGTGTCTCCTTGATTTCCTGGATAACGGGGCGCCGTGGGACGGATACGCTAGAAGTGGCTGAAATCGTGGCGACACTTGGATCTTCACCCTGTTGAACGAGCACCCTCGATAGCTCATGGTCCAACTTGGCGCGTGCTCTTGAAATAAGATCGACGACCCGTTGTGCCAAAACGAGCTTCTCGTCGGCTAATTGTTCGATCTGCGCGTAATACTCCCCGACAGCCTCACGAACGGCCGTGTCCTTTGGATTCGGTGGTGCACTAGGAGTGGATCGACCAGAATGACGAACATATCGTAAGGCTTCTTTGGCGGCTTCTTGCTGGAGTTCTGTGAGGAGTTGTGAGATACGCGGGTGGCGAGGAAGTGATTTGTAATGTACCTTGAGACCTGACGTCGATGTTTTGTATTTCGGTCAACAAGAACGAGATCTCGCTGGGGAGATTGTCAAGACCTGCGACGCATCAGTCAGCCCAAGAGAAACGAGCGTTGAGTCCGAGACACACTTGAGATGTATTCGGTGGCAATCGCCGCAGCCTCTTCAAAGTTTGGGGCAGCCATGATGGCTGACTGAAGGACGGGAGGATACGTGACGCGTGACGAGACACTCGACCTCTTCGTGTTCCCATTTCCCGCCGTCGAGATCAACGCAGACGGGCTGGGTTCTCTTTTCCTCCTGGCTTTCTGCACCACTCAGCAGCACACGCCGAGTTGCCCAAGCTCTCCGGTATCGGTCGCGGGTTGAAATGCAAGAAGAGCAAGGTCAGTTGTGGCTCATGCCTCGGCTTCCTGTATCCTCGTGGTCGGGTGAGAGGTGTTAACTGGCGTTTCTACCAGACACATGTCGTATATGCAGTGCTCCAGCGGAACTAGATCAACCTCTATTTCATCCCTGCAAGTGCTCCGGGACCATTCGGTACATCCATCAAGATTGGTACGCTCTCAATCTTTCGCCCCCGCCACCGTCCATTCCGGTTACTCATACGCACTGTAACGCAGTTTGACGACATGGTTGGCTCATAGCAAGAAACAACACTGCGATGTTTGCAAGTATCCCTACTCCTTTACCAAGGGTTCGTGTCACACCCCTCCCGATCATTCAAAGCAACGTGCTGATATGCGGGTTCCAGTCTATGCCTCTGATATGCCAAAACGACTGCCCATTCTGCTCGTATTCCGCAAGCTCGTTCAACAGTTCTTCTTCATTTTGTTGTTCAGCATCCGTACGATCCTCGTCGCGTGTATCTGGCTGGCCCTGCTGCCCTGGATTACCTTGCAGACGTGGAGGGCATATTTTTCTATGGGGGATATTACGTGTGTAATCGTCGTCCCTTCCTTCCATCAGGTTGCTCACGTCTCGCAGCGCGTTCTGGATAGCTGATATCCCACGGCCACCTGCACCTCATGACAGGGAGGAACCTAGCCCCGCATCCAACGTGACGCTCTTCTCAAACCTCAGTGACCCAAACGCAAACTTGATTTCCGTCATAAGTTCTCACCCTGTCTGGAAATCCCTTGCCGCAGATATATTCCTTGGCCAGATCATCGCTTCGCTCATTGTCCTCACATTTGTGGCAGTGTTTCTTTTGCGTGAATGGGTGTCCCAGAATGCCCGGCCTGGAGTATTTGAGGACGCCGACGTTCCGCCACAGCTCGATGACCCCCCACCCGAACCCAACGCTGATCAGCCGCATGAACGCCAACCTGATGAGCCGGCTCCCCCTCCGATCGCCCTTCGACCCCAGACTCCACCGCCTCCCATAGAGCCCATTCCTCCTGCATTTATTCCAGAACCCCAACAAAGAAGAGCCATCCACAGACGAGCGGTCACAAGAAGGGTTCGCGGGGTTCGCGCCAACGGAAGTCTTGACAGAGTAAAAGAGACAGATTACGTTCTGGATGATGAAGACACTCCCGGTCGTTCAGTCCGGTTCACGGGGCTGAGCCCTATGGAGTCGAGTTCAGACTCCGACGAGGAGGCTACAGGGGCGACTTCTTGCGCTGTCTATTCAGACTCGAATGCGACCCTGAAAGAGGCATACCAAGAGGCAAAGGGAAGGAGGGAGGCTGCTGCTCTAGCTGACAAACCTCCGCTGTCAACCAATCCCGAGGAATCGAAGTTTACTTTCATTGCCCCGGTTCCTGCAGAGTCTAAGACGTGGAACGAACTATCGTCTATGTCATCCCTAGATGCCCCTCTCTCTGACCGGCACCTCCGACCTTCTTCCCCGATCTCAATCCCCCCAACATCCACGTTTGGTCGTCGAGCCGTTCCAAATGACACTGTTCCCCTGCGTCCATCATCCCTCCCCTCCACACCCAAGCACGATTTCGAGTCTCCTGGTTCGCAAAGCCAGGAATCATTCTTTCCCTCAACAACCCCCTCTTCCACACTCCCTACTACGGGTCCACCCCTTCCCTACCCACTAATCCCTCGTCGCCCGCCCATGCCATCAGCGACTATCCCATCTCCGCAGGCTATTGCCCTATCTTCACCTGGGGCTGGCCCGTCGAGTGGTAAGAGATGGTTGGGCAGCGCACCTGAAAGCCCCAGTCTGGCATCGTACATCGCCCCCGAGGAGCTGGAGGTCACGGCGTCGAGGTTGTACCAGGACTATTTCGATTTACCAGTGGATGTCGACGAAGGACCCAGCAGCGTGGATGGGGGGATGGATCATGACGGGTACGAGGTGATGCGTGAATTGCCGAAGGATGAAAGGGGAGATTACGTGGAAGACGACGAGAGCGATACCGACTTGTCGGACCTTGGTGAGGGTACGAGCATTGCCGGACTCTTCGGTCTTGCGGCACGTCACGCCGACAACAACGACACGCTTGGGCGACCAGAACAGGCCCCTGAGAGACGAGAGAAGGTGGACAAGGAGGTGGAGGACGATTTCGACCCGAAGGATTTTCCGACATACTTCACGGATGGAACCTTGGACCTCATAGAGGAACCCGATCGTCACTCCGATAACTTACTCTTTTCGGATTCAGACGACGAGGATGACGATGCGCAGGATTTAGGACACCTCGAACACATTCTGAGGGACGGAGCGCCTGTCGGATTGAGGATACGAGAAGTCCGTCCTGGGGCCGTTGAAAACTTGGCAGGAGGAATCGGTGGTAATGGACAGCAGAATGGGGCCGGAAATGGCGTCGTGAATCCGCCTGTGAATGATCGAGCGGACCCCGCGGCACCAGTACAAGAGGTAAACGAGGAGATGGAACCAAATTTAGATGACGATATGGAGGGTGCTATGGAGGCTATTGGGTTGCGAGGACCCGTTTTGACGGTCCTTCAGAACGTGAGTATTGTCCCCCAGGCTGTGCGTCATCGGCTTTGACGGCTGATACTATTGTTTGTTTTTAGGCCGCATTAATGGTTCTAATCCTCGATACCACCATTGGTTTCAGCATCTTGCTCCCGTTCACGCTTGGAAAGTCTATGGCTTTACTCACTGTATGCTCCTGCTAATCCGGTTACCGCAAACCCTAACCAACTCATTTGCAGCTCAATCCACGACGGGCGATTCAACTCGTCCACTTGCCAATTCGAGGGATCCGATTTGTTACCGATCCTATCGTGGACATGGTTGGGCTCGCGCTGCAGATCGCGTTGTTCGGGCCCCTACCACGAGTCTGTCAGAGGCTCGTTGACACTGGGTTCTTCCGGTTTATCTTAGGTGAGGATAGAGTCAAGGATGTTGCTGAAGCATTGGCATCAACTGTGAGCCTTTTATCCGTGCACCACCAAGATTGTGTTTTGATTCAAATCATCTCAGTATCAACATGGTTTGGATTTGGCTTCACTCGCCCAAGATAGGCTTGGGGAGATCGTCTCTGCCATTGAATCCGGAGGAACGACCGCTTCCAATACACCATGGAACTCACTCCTAGACAAAGGTTTCGACAGCATGCTCGGACGACTCATTGAGCCATATTTTGCTTCTTTCGGTCAGGAAGTTCGTAGCACTGTTGAAAGGATTGTGAACTGGTGGATACGCATGAGTTTGGGACGCGGACCGGTTGAAAAGGCTTTCGCGATTGTCCACGGGTACCTCCTGATCGGAATCAGTCTTGCGGTTTACATGAATATTCTGACCGTGGGCACGATCAAGACCGCAGAAAAGGCTCTGAGGACTGCTGTTCGCCAACAGTTGCTCGTCGTCAAGGTCATTTCCCTCCTACCCCACCCAGAACTATACGGGACTAACGAGCGGTTGGAACAGGTGGCCACTTTTATCATCATCGAATTGATTATCTTCCCATTGGGCTGTGGTGTAATCCTGGATCTGTGTACGATATGGTTTTTCCCAGAGGTCAGCCTTAGGGCACGATTGGTGTTCCTGCAGTATGCGCCTTTGACGGCGACGTTTTACCACTGGGTTGTCGGGACGATGTTCATGTTCGTTGTTCTGACATTCTCCAGTTATATCTCTCTAACTCTTGAAACAGGTACATGTTTGCTATCCTCCTGGGTGGCTGTCGCCGGGTCATGCGTGCTGGGGCGATGTGGTTCATTAAGGACCCTCAAAATCAGAACATGCACCCTATCAGGGATATACTCGAGCGACCCACCTTTACCCACCTTTACAAACTTTTCCAAAGTGCGATTATGTACGCGCTTGTGGTGGTTTGTGGAGTAGGGAACGTTTCCCTCGTCGTGCAGATATTCACCCCATCACTACTACCATTTAGATGGAAACCGAGGTAGGGCGACATGCTTCTCTCAGTGAATAATGTAACGCGGCTGATGGTGAATTCAGGGAACCGTTGTCGACTGTTCCATACGATCTAGTATTCATGCATCTCATCCTCCCTTACACCATCCACTACTTCCGGCCTCGGACAGCAGCTCGACAGATTGGCACCATCTTATGGAAGTGGCTCTCCAGACAACTACGCGTTTCATCGTACATGTTCGGTGGGCGATATCCGGCCGAAGAGGTGGCGTCGAAAGGGTCCTTCAGCTTCTGGTTCAAGAACGCGAACGAATCAGATACACAGGAGCCACGTATGGAAGGAGGTTGGAGACGAGTTCCTGCTAACGACAATGTTGCGATCGTTCGGAGCATGCGAGCTACGGTCGAGGTCACCGAAGATGGACAACCCATTAACGAGGTCGAGGCTAGATTGCTCAAATTGCAGAACGCGGAGGCTGAACGGCACATACGCATCGTCGCCGAAGATTACACCACGGTCTATATACCACCATACTTCAAGTACCGGATCGTAGCGTTCATCCTGGCAGTCTGGTCTGTCTGCTGTATAGCCATCGCGGCAACGCTCGCCGGACCGGTCTTGTTGGGTCGAAGGTTCTTCCTGCTCTTCACCACTCGAGAGGTTCATGACGGGTACTCGTTTGTTATTGGCTTTCATCTTCTATGGGGCTGCTGGCTCGTCGCCCAAGCTGTCGAACGTCTCGATCGCCATAGGCAGCGTAGAGAGGGCGGTTCTCGTGCCTGGTGGCCGCTCTTCCTTGCCAAACGCAGCTCACTGTGGCTCGCTCAAGCTTCGTACATGGCGTTCTTCCTGGTCTTCGTTATCCCGACGTTGATAGCTCTGGTGATGGAGATGTATGTGTTATTGCCGGTCAAGTTGGCCTATGATCCTAGGGGTCTGGTGAGGGTGAGGTTGGTGGATATGTGGGTCCTCGGTCTGTTCTATACGAAGATCATCCTCCGGCTTCCCGGATTCGAAGCTCCGCAACGCATGAATGAAGGGATCCAAAGGGTAAGTCGGGGAGTGACTCACCCTCCGGCCGCTCGTTGACACCCGGCTTGCACATAGATTAACCGTAACGGATGGAGTCGTCCAGATCCCATGACGGCGACGAAGGAGGTCATCGGTCCGGCAGTCGGAGGGCTGTTTGCGATGTTGTGCTGCCCAGTGGGAATGTTGTGGATATTAAAAATGCTCACCAAGTCCCCCGCCACAGACCGGACACTCTGTATGTTTCAATCTTTTCTCGGTCGCCCGCAAATCTCTAACGCGTCTTCCGTAGTCACCAGCATCTATCCTGGAATATTCATGGGTGCCGGCATAGCTCGTGGTATCTGGGGGCTACACCTCATGTACCTGAGATGGTCACAGGCCGTTCGCGACAAGGAGTTCCTCGTGGAGATGCGGTTGAGGAACCTCGAGGCTGAAGAGACCAAAGGAAAAGCGGTGGAGAAAAGAGAAGAGCAGGAACAGGAGCATGAACGGGAGCAGGAGCGGGCTGCGGTTCAAGATCTTCCGGTGTTGGATCTAATAGAGAACCAGAGTGATGGGGAGTCGGATAACGAAGAACGGTTTTTGCTGTAGCATATATTTACATACATGACTAATTACTGGTACCACTATGGACGGACGCTCTATTGCGGCCTCGGATGTAGACTTGCCTGAACAGCTATATGTAGGATGCCGCATACATAACTGCCGCTCCTATCTCACTTGGGGAAAGTTTGCTGGACGTCCCGGCGCGGTTTAGGACTCCAACGCTCCGAAGACTTCTTTGAAAACGTCGTAGTTGGTTTGCCCCGTTTGGCCGGCCGGGTAAACCGCAAAGATGACCTCCTTGAACCAACCGGCGAACTCCTCATCGAATAAGACGGCTTTCATCTCTTCAGCGACTTGGCGCGGCGGACAGCCGTATGCGCCACAACCCATGGCACCTAAACGTAGATCAGTCGCAAGTTGTAAATCACACTGGGTGGGGGGGATCACACACCAAGGATCAACACTTGTTTCCCATTATGCGCCGCCATCCGGTAAATCAACCTGATCTTCTCCCCGAGGTCGCGAAGGTCCGAGTCTCTCGCGAATATACCGTTCGAGATCCTTGGAAGTCGGGGGGCAGCGATGGTGAGAACGGCGACGGTTTCTCTCTTATCGACCGGGAGATCAACGCAGGAGTTGTCCAAGTCGTCTTTGAAGATTACGATGGCTGGAGAGTAAACGCCCGCATCTGAACCTGGCCCGAGGTTTGGCCAAGGGTAGTAGTGTTCCTTGAGGGTGATGTACAGAGTGGAAGAGTAGCATAGTGCCTCTTCCTGTTATTGGAAACGGTGAGTTTAGTTGTGAGCGCTCCAGAGTATGGTAGTGACAGGATGCTGCGTACCTGGGTTTTACAGAGAGTATCCCTCCATCCGCCAGCTCGGTATTTGTCGCTGGCGAGATTTAAGACGGCGACCTTTCCTCTGATCGTGGAATCTTGCTGGATGTACTTCCTGGCGGTCGTGAACGCATCCAACCCTTCAATCCGGACCGTAAACGGGGGGAAGTTCGGACAGTCGTCCTTGTTCAGCGATGGGAGCTGGTGGGCGTGGAAAGTCGAATCCGCAGATGCACCTGGGGTGGCGGCGATGATGTCGGGCGTACGAGAGATTGTGTCTTCAGCGACGATCTCGAGTTCGTCCATGCTTCCCCGACGCAGGGGGTGCGAAGGTGATGGTGTCTCTTGTTCTACTGCCCTGTGGAGGAAACCTAGGATCGCGTTCATTGGTAAGGTGGGCGCCACCAATTATCATGTGGTCCAGAAGCAGCGGACCTCGGCGGCCTCCTCAGTTGGGAGTCCACAAGCCAGCCCCCCAGGGTCACTAACAGTGGGGGTGGCTAACTGGACAGATTGATGATCGGGAAACGGAGGCGAAAGCAAAAGCATCTTCAAACTACGGCGATTGTACATCGAGGATGTTTTATTACATCTCTTTCCTGCGACCGCCGCCATCGTCTTCCACACCAGGTCCCGTCAAATTCACACCTCAGGTAGCGAATGATTTGCGGACGGAGCTCTTCCCGCGGACGCAGGATATCTATTATGCTTGGTTGTCTTCGACCGAATCTCTGGAAGACGTTCGGGTGAAACCTCGAAAACTCATGACTTGGAGTCAGGCCATCGCTTATAAGGAGATATCCGTCGCGCTACCTCCGAACGTACGGCCAGGACAATCTTGGAGACTTTTGTTGTCAGCCTCTCCATCGATCCAGGACGGGTTTATCTCGCTCGGGGGCGTCCGCTCGACGGGGAAAGTGCCCTTCCCCGTCCTCTCGATGCCTATACAGATTACGCCGAAGCTGGAGAAAAACTCAGCGAAACAGACTCAGATTGAACGCATGTATCGCGCCTCACTGTCTGACCTCGGCGATGTTCATTGTATACTACGTGAACAAACGTCGTTTGATCTGGACAAGGTATCAACTTTTGCTTCGTGTTTGGACGACAGAAATACTGACCGTTCTAGAAAGTTTGGGACAGTGGCATCGGGTTGAGTTCATGGTTGGTAGAATTGCTGAACGGTCCGCCGTCCGAAACGGAACCACCGGCAGTTTCCAGGGCAAGGGATGTGCTCTTATCGAATCCTTGCAGTATGATTGAACTGGGTTGAGTCTATTCAATCACTAACAGTCCATACGAGGCTGACGATATTCTCCCAGGCACAGGCACAGGGATCGTCTCCATCGTGCTTTCTGCTCTTAGGGCCGCATGGCTTGGCGAGACACCACGCGAGGGTCAGCTTTTCACGACTGACTTGGGTTGGTGTCCTGAACAGTTACTTTACATTACACTTACGAAGACCCATAGCGTCTGCAATCCCGCTTCTATCCTACAACATAACTTCCAACGCCAAGTATTTCACCCAGCCTCCAGATTCGCCTCAGCCCCTTCCGTTGGATTGGGATGAGGAGGGTCTTCCAGAACAAGTCTCGGGAGCCGGAGGCTTCGACGTTATACTGTACGTTTCTTCTCGCAAATAGCCTACCCTTCGGACACCTGAACGTACTCTTTCTCTACCAGAATGGCGGACGTGACATACAACACCGCTTCGTTCCCTTCCCTCCTCCGCACACTATCCTCCCTCGTCCGACTGAACGTCAAAAATTCACGCTCACTCCCCGTTGTGATCCTGGGTTACAAAGAACGTGACCCGGACGAGAGGTCATTATGGAGTATGCTTAGCGCTAAAGTGAGCGTTGACCTCGAGAAGGTCGGAGAATGCGAAGGATGGCCAGACAGCACTCCGATCGAATTTTGGATAGGTCAAGTCAAGTCGCCACTCCCTCCCTGACATTTGGGTCCGTTCACTGCACTTCGCTCGGGGAAAATAAATCAAGTAAAGACCGCATCTTAGAGAGGTTTTAGTAGACACACTACTACACAAGACGTAGGTAGATATCCGAAAGCAAGCGGGAGGCGAAACGACCGATAGGATGAAAAAACGAAGGATAGAGAAACGAACAAAGCGATAGAAAGCATGTAGATGCGTCTGCGTATATGTACTATTGATCTAACGGTATCCACCCACTCCTCCCTCACGCCGAGGGAACAGCGGTTGGATCTCGGAAAACCTAAAGAAGAAAGGAATAAAATGAATCAGCTCCCGAACGATCGGAGAAATGGAGGGAGACGAGAAGATTGTTTACCTTAAGGCCCCAAAGATCTCCAACTCTGTTATCTCCTTCCTCAGGCAGCCCCTCATCCTCCGCGCCGGGGCTCTCTCCAGCTTCAATCTTCAATCCACGCTCGTTTGCCAAGTGGAGCAAACAAATGAAACAAAAGCTTGTGCTGATGTCTTGCATCTTGTCCTTCGGGTATGTCTTTCGCAAGTTTGAGACGACCGAATCGAACACCTTGGGCTCGGCTGGATCGGTCAAACTTCCTCCGTTCTCGTCCCCGCTATCCACATCCTGATGGAGAGAAGAGATCAGCCACATCACTTGCGGAGGATGAAAAGATGCGATGCGTACCATCGAATCGTCTGGGTCCTTCGGGTGGGGGACCTTGATGTCTAAGCTCTTCCAGATGTTCTCTTTCAACTTTCGCACATCCACCCTCTTCGCCTTCTTCGTGTAATTCACGTACTGCGGTCTGACCCTTCTTGAGGTTCCCGCGAGGGTGGCCATGAGGTCCGGTTCGTCGCCATCTTGTCCGGGGGCAGCAGAACCAATTCCACCCCCATCATCCCCATCGTCAAATCCGAGTCCATCACCATCATCATAATCATCATGGAAGAATTGGGTGTTGAATGGTATTGCCTGATCATCACCATCTGCGGGCGGGATCAAATTCGGGATTCCCGGACTTCGGCATGTGGGGGGAACTTACTCTCGTTGCCATCCTCTCCTAACCCTCCTGCCGCTTGATCCGCAGCAGCCTGGGCCCAGAAGTTCTCGTCGATCTCACCATCAGCATTCGTCTTCGGACTGATCCGTGTACCCCGCATCTTCAGCTGCAATAACCGGGTCAGTCAAAACCAGCAGCCAGAGTAACCTGCAAGTGCGTACTGAAAAGTCTGGCTTGAGGAATAACGTGACCAGTTGTCGACTTGAGAAATGCATGTCGTCTGGCAACACTTGCTCTTCCCTCTTTTCCTTCTCCTTCTCCTTGTTCTTCCTGCTACTCTTCTTCCCCGGCTTGGAAGAACCCGGTAAAGAGTACCCGGGTAGGTTAATCCCAACGCCTCGAGTGGGCGGCGCGAACTTCTCTTTTGCGAACTCCTTGGCGGTCATCCCGAGGGATTCGTGGAAATTAATCTTGAACGCCTCTTTCTTCTCCCGTTTCTGCTTGGGGGCAGCTGCGGTGGCCTGCTCTCCTACGGCTGAGCAGGAAGGGTCTTCAGTAGAACTACCACAGAGACCGGGCTGGGCACTTACGTTTCCGAATGACCTTTCTCAGTTTCCAATGTTCAGGACCAGCCCAGTTCTTCAGCACATTCTTGTCGAAGTAATCCATAGTGCCTCCATCTGCTTCCGGGTTCATCATCGCCATGATGAGGTCTCTCTCGTTCGGCCCTTTTGCAGGGTCGAACGGAACAAATGTCCCCCTCGCTGGTCCCGGCATACCACCATCGATTTGATGGTCCGCATCTGCACCTACGGATCCATTCTCACCATCTCCACCAAAATCGTCATCACCTCCGTAGTCACCGTCACCGGTGTACCCGTCCTGGTTTGCCTGGTCGCTACTGAAAAAGTCCTGAACCGGCGCAATGTCTTGTGCGTCCCCGCTATCAAGCGGTGCTCCGTCTTCCATGTTCTCCTGGGTATATCCGATCGGGTCGTTATCTCCCGCATCGTCGTCGTCATAGTTCTCTTGGGTGTAGGCAAAGGTATCATCTCGGTACATGCTGTTGTGGTCGTCTTCGAAAGAAAAGCTGTTGCCTGAGAACGAGAAGTCCCTGAGTGAGGGGACAATCGATTTGTAATCCAGGTCGTCGAGGTTGGGGAGGAATTGAGCTTCGAAAAAGAAATGCGTCACTAAACAAGCTGAGAATACCTCACAAGAAAATCCTACCTTTCAGTTCACTCAGATCAACGGTTTCAATGGGCTCGACCTCGTCCGCTTCTTCATCGTCTCCGGACTTGGCGACCGCGTCGCTGGCGTCGAACACAACCCTTAACCCTCCCCCGTCGATACCCACACCCAAGTTGAGATGGTTCATCAACAGCCCATGAGCGCCCCCCTCATCAAAATCCGCACAGGTCTTCTTGAACAAAGGATCAACGGAAAACTCCAGATCGAGCTTCTTACTCCTGAGCTGGGCAGCGGATTTCGCCAAAGTCGCTTCGGCACGGTGAGTTCCCTTCCGCTGGGTTCGCTGAGAACCAGGACCTCCGTCTGCCCCGTCTTGGTCGTCCTCGTTGTCAGAATCTCCCCCACCTGGACCGTCCCGCACGCCTCGAAGGAGCTTGTTCGTCTCGTCGTTGACGCTGTCCACACGCGAAGTCCAGATCTTTACGCACCCATCGAGTGTACAGGAAGCTCGTTGGAAGTTGATCGAGTTATCGGTGTTGTTTCGCAGTAGGGACATGTCATGGAAATAATCGATTAGGGCAAAGTTCCAGGAGTTGTTCGCGTTGATTTTCTGTCGAAAGATGAAGCGTCGGTCAGTTGCCAAAAGGCACGAACCAAACCGTTATCCCAGAACAGAATACGAATACTCACATTGTCCGTTGCCATCTTCATCCACTCCTCAAAATTCGAGTTCATCACATCCCTGGGGACATTGATGATAGGTGCAGCAGGTACGACCGAGTTCAGCTGAACCGGTTGCTTCCCCGCGTTCAACCCAGTCACCCCAGGCCCTGGATCCGTGAGGCCATCGAAAGCGGTCGGCTGTTGCCCAAGTAACTTGGCACTCTTCCTTCGTTTCCGCTTCTCCGCCTCATCGTCGTTGAACCTTCCTGCCGTCTCCGTTCGCTTCAGATTCACTGTTGTCTTTCCACCGCTCCCACTTGCCCCCGCTCCATTTGGTACGTAGGCATCCGCTGCGTTCTCTTTATCACCGACGTCGGTCCGGATGGGGCGTTTAGAGGGGACCTTGCCGGTAGGTCGTGAAGAGGACGCCTTGCCAGTTACATTCGCAGGCTGTTCGTTCCACGCTTGCTCTTCGGTCTCGGTGTCACCGCCAGAGTCGTCCGATTCCGCGTATGTTGGAGCCTTGACGGACGGGCCCCGCGACCTCACCGATCGGGCCATTTCCACAGCTAGTCAGGGTCGAAAGAATCACAAAGCGCCGACCACGCGGTTTGCAATAGAGTGGACGACAAGAGAGAAGTCGTAAGAGATAAGATCTTGAAGGGTGATTTACCCTTTGTCCAACCGAGTGGTTGAGGTGAGAGGATATGTGTGACACGTGACGTGACGCAACGCGTTCGTGTCGGTCACGTGCATAATTATCTTAACATTCGCGAGTGAAAGAAAACAGCAGAACAGTCTCTAGAACTGGAAACACATTACAGTACACAGCAGCGTGAAACAGAAATGAGCACATTGTGTAATTACTTCTTAACACCGAAATCTTTTCAAACTCCCAAAAGAGAGGAGGTAAAACAACAGAGCGTCTCCTTTAAATAATCCCAGATTCTATGCTGCCTTGGATAAGACCAAGCAACACCACGGGCATGTGGAATAAAGAGAACGAGAGGAGCATAGGATGTGTATGTGAAAGCGTGATCGATGAGACAGCGACAGCGTAAGTTATTGGTGGAGACACGGTGGTGGTAACATTGGGGCGAAAAGGCTGAGATGGGATGAACGAGAGACGATGTGGAAGGTGAAACAGCATGACTGAAGTCATTAGTGTACCGGTGACCCGTGGAGAACCAAGAAATAAAAACACATGCGTGAACGAGTCGTAAAAATGAATGTTGGGAGTCTGGTGGATGTGGAGCGTGACAGGTGGAGGGGGATTGGTCCGAGTGATTTTAATCGAATGACCAGCGCGGAGGAGGAGTGCGCTCAGAGGCAGGGGAAACATTCGGGGTATAAGCTCAGGACACCAGACGGAGGGAATACCAGACGCAATGCGAGGTATAATCGGCTCATACGGTGATTACCTGTGGGACGACGGTCATTTCGATCTGTAAGAAGTTTCCCCCCCTCTTCTTTGCCATCTCTGCTAGCATACCCCAGCCGACCCACCAGTCTGCCGCAGCGTCACTTGCAGAGTAAGCAAAGACCTCGCTGACTGTGTCCCATTGGTCCCTCAGCATACCCTCGCTGAATTCGTCTAAGCCGCATTGTTTGTCTGCCCGCATAGCAGCATCACGGGCGTCCCGATAGGGCCCAGGTGGGAACCAAGTAATATCGGCGTTGGCCTGGTCTTGGCATGCGACAAAATGGGTTCTCTCCTGTCGCAGGTCCTGGTAAGCCTCCATCAAAGAAGGAACTTGGTCCCATGACCGAAGCCTAGAGAAAAGCCCCCCGAAGACGGCCGCATCTTCCATACACATCCCTACCGATTGATTGGAACATGGCTGTTCCAGAACGGAAAATGGATAAGATATTATGGAGTTCCGATTTGTGATAGGAAAGCGCGTTTGAGGACGTGAGGCGACGAGTGCGGACCAAGAAGAACCACGGAAGAAAAAAGAGACCCGTGAGAACCAATCTGATGGATGACCGCGTTGGAAGGCACCACTTACGAGATTAGGGTGCGCAGCCTCTCCCAGGAGCACAATTGTCTGTGAGTCGTGTACCCATGTCTCGCATTTAGGAAGGACAAGGTGCCTAGCAAGAATGATCGGAGAGTCGATGATTTCTAGAAGTCGCTTGGAACTGGAGGGGGCAAAGGTACGGTTAGTTCACGCCTATCACCAGGAGGACAGAGAAAGGGAAATGAGGCTGAGCTAACGAAGGTAAGCACATACACGGGATTACAGTCGGAGTACAGCTTGAGAAGCTTGTCCTTGGGCCATTCGGTTTCCCAAGATGGCTTGTTGCACGGAAGTGGGGATGTCTCCTTGGTGTGGACATCGTCGTGGCAGAAGCTATGTACGGCATATTTGCCGTCCCTCCCCTGTAATTGCCACATGAGAAAAATCAAAACCATCAGCATGGCGCGGTGGGAAAATAACGGGAATGCATAAGATAACGGGAAGTGGGAACGGTAACTCACGACCGGATAGCTCAACAATGACCTCCTATCGTCCATCCAAATGTGCCAGTCTTGATCGTCCACGAGTTGTCTGAGAAGTGGATCCTCGTTCATCCGCTCAATGTCAACATCGGTTCTACCAGGCGGAAGGGTCGAGTGGGAGAAATAGCCGACGCCAAACAAAAAGATTGTCCGCAGGAAAGAGTGCGGTAATTGAGGAAATTGATGTCCGACGGTTAGGTTGATGGCAGAATTCAATCAGTGAATGGAATGAGAAACGATCAAGAGCGGGGCGAAACTTACGAATAGATGGTGTAGCCCGACTCGACCCCGTGGTCGTGTTCGGGTTCGAGCAGGAGTTCTCTGACCATGCTTCGCGAGCCGTCGGCACCAATAACTATATCCGCGGTCAAGAATTCACCATTGGCAAGTCTGACGGAAGGCGGGCCGTGACCAGTGACAGACGCTGAGGTAGCAGGGTCCGAGTAGGAGCAGCTGGGAGACGGGGCGTGCACGATCCCGTTGCCATTCACGGACCGGTGAGAGAAATCGTCCTCCGGAAGTTCTTCACCAGGGATCACCTGTGACACCCTGGTGTCGTAACTAATTTCGACGCCAGCCTCCAGGGCGATTCGGAGCAACATCTCGTGGAGGTCTGCATGCTGTTCCCGAGGGGTCCGGGGTGAGAAAGAGGATAGAGTTGTGCAAGAGTACTTACGTGCATTAAGAGGAAATCACCACCAGTTTCGGCAATAATTTCGTCTCTCCAGAGGATGGCGCCAATGTTTTCGTTTGTGCGGACTAGAAGGATCGAGCGTTAATCTCTGTCAATGGCGGGGCCAGGGCAAGGCACGAGACGAAATGAACGGTGGTGATGGGAGGAGGGCCGGTCGCGAGGTATGGAGATAAATGGTGAGAAACTAACGATCGTCAAAGGCGGCCTGCCTGCATGGTCTCGTCTTTGTCTTCAACTCTTCGCCCAGACCCCACTCGGTGAGGATTTTAGACATGTTCGGGGGCACGCGTAGGCCAGAGTAGGACTTGCGTGCATTTTGGGGCAGAGCCTCGAGGATCTTTACCCGATGGCCGGAGGAAGCGAGGGAATATGCACAGGAAAGCCCTCCGATACCTAGAGTGGGCGGGGGAAATTGGCATCAAACGAAACCTGGAAGGTGGGGGGAAACGGAGGGCACCTGCGCCGATGATGAGGAAGTCGAGGGAGAGGTGGGCCTGGCGTTGGGCGGCGGTGGAACCCATACGGGACTTGGATGGAGCAAGGAAGGACATTTGAGGTGTGGGAGGGGGGGATGAGGGAATCGGCAGTTCATAATATAAATAATCAACGGCAATTATATTCCATCACTCGCTTGTTTTCCACCCCGACCATGACCGTTCAGCTCAAGAAGCTCCAGTCACCGACCCCTATCCTCACCGACTGGGACAACGCCGTCGCAGAACCCTCGGACGTCCCCCAAACCCAGATCGCGTCGCTCCAGTCCCCGCCCACAGCATGGCTCTCTGCACGAGACATGAAGGTTTTTGGTTCCACCCCCCTCAAAGAGCAGATCGGCATCGTCAAGTGCAAACAATGCAGCCGACCCGTCCTCCGCAGCGCGTTTGCGGACCATCACTGTAAGCCAAGCCATCTATGAACTTACGGAATGCGCGCTGAACCGTGGAACCAGCCAACTGTGCCACCCTGCGCGCAGCGCTCGCAAAGAAGGGAGGCACGGGTCTCGAAGGTGCGCTGCCGCATCCCTCGTGATAATTCCTCTTCTGACATCCCCAAGATCCCAAGAAGGGTAAGAAACGAAAGGCGGAAGACGAAATCGAGGACCCGACCCAAACCAAGAAAAAGAAGCAGGTGGCCACTAAAGTCACCAAGGGTCGGTTCAAGGGTCCGGTCGACTACGACAAGCAATGCGGCGTCATCAACGACAAGGGTCTTCCCTGCTCCCGCTCCCTCTCCTGCAAATCCCACTCGATGGGTGCCAAACGAAGTGTCCAGGGTCGATCCAAGCCGTACGATGAACTCTTACTCGAATGGAACCGCGCTAACAAGCCTAACTTCGTCGAGCCAGTAAGGAAGGAGTCGAAGCTGGAGCGGAAAGAGAGAAAGGAGAAGGAGAAGGCTGAGAAGAAGAAACAAGCGATGGAGGCTGCTGCCGCTGCAGGGATCGACCCTACGAAGAAACCCGCAGCCGCTGCTGGGCCCAAGAAAAGCAAGAAAGCAACGACCGCCGCCAACCCGCCTCCAACGGTGGAAGACGACGGCGAGAACATTGACGATCTTGACTCCGAGGCTGAGATGGACTCGCTGATTTCTGCCGTTCAGACCGCCCAGTCCCGTGGACTGGTCGGCACCCCGCTCGCCGTCCCATGCGACGCTGGTTCCTTCTTTGTGGTAAGGAGGGAGAGACTCCGGAGCTGCCGAGGATTGTATGAGAATGCATTTAAACGGGGAGGGGCCACCGCTGTCGGCCCCACTGTAGGGAACCCGGCGGCAGGGGGAGTGACCCTCAGGCCAACTTAGTCATTATCTTATTTTATCTCACTACTCTCACCCTGTACATTATCACGACACGACCACTCTTCTCCGCCCCTCATGATCGCTGTACAACAACCTACGGACGTGCCTGCGAATGCACCCGACCACTGTCCAGGCACGGAGTCGGACTTGGCGGGCAAGGTGGACGCATGCGAGGGGTGTCCGAACCAGGACATCTGTGCGTCCGGCCAGTCCAAATCGACAGCCCAGGACCCAACGACGATCCCGATGATCAACGAGCGGCTTGCAGGGGTTAAACGGAAAATCCTTGTATTGAGCGGGAAGGGAGGCGTTGGAAAGTCGACCTTCACCTCCCAACTCGGTTGGGCCCTCGCCGCCGATGAAGACGTTCAGGTCAGTTCTTTTTCTTTTCCCCCTCATTCATCCCCATTCACTCCACATGATACAACGAAGAGCCCCGCTGACTGCCGAACCGTTTCCTTCTTTTTTTTTTCTTTTTTTTTTCTCCAACGCCCGTGTGCTCCGCGAAAACCCACACGGCTTTCGGCTCTGCCCTTCTCGGCCGCGTCCCGACGGCTACGATCCCGCATCGCAATGGATCATGACTTCCGTCGACGCCCCTCGCGTTACAAATCAAACGATATCTCAATTCAACGGCCTCCCTCATCAACGGTGTCGTGCAATTGTGACATGCCTTCGGTCTCAATTTCTCCATCTGGCCTCGTTTGGCTGTCTGACTGGGGTTTGTTAACTTCTGACTTGATTCGTTGGTCCGGCCCTGTCACGATGCGCGCCCCCCTTGAACGAACTCATGGCACCACCGCCCTCCAAATAAAATGCCGACCTGTCAAACCCAACCCCGGCCGCGGCTCTCTATCGACGACTTACGAAACACCCACCCATACGTATACCCCCCCGTGTGATTGACCCTAACCCCCGAATCTGGCCCGCCAGACCGGAATAATGGATATCGACATCTGCGGCCCCTCAATCCCGACAATCCTCGGCATATCCAACGAGTCGATCCACTCCTCTTCCTCTGGTTGGTCCCCGATATACGTCCAACCCAACCTTTCCGCAATCTCTATCGGTTTCCTTCTTCCCTCTCAATCCTCCGCCGTCATCTGGCGCGGTCCCAAAAAGAACGGGATAATCTCTCAGTTTCTTCGGGACGTGGACTGGGGTGATCTCGATTGGATGTTGGTCGATACACCGCCAGGCACGTCAGATGAACACCTGAGTATTGTCAAGTACCTGAAAGATACCGTCGGCGTTGATGGGGCCGTGCTCATTACGACCCCACAAGAGGTCGCCCTTCAGGACGTCCGGAAGGAGATAGACTTTTGCAGGAAAGTCGGCATCCCGATCCTGGGTCTGGTGGAGAACATGTCTGGATTCGTATGTCCAGGGTGCAAGACGGAGAGTCAGATCTTCAAACCCTCGACGGGCGGGGCGAAGAGACTGGCCGAAGAGGTCGGCGTTGAATTGCTGGGCGCAGTCCCACTCGACCCGAGGATCGGCAAGAGTGCGGACTACGGCGTAAGCTTTTTAGATGAATACCCAGATAGCCCAGCCACCCAAGCATATCTGGATATCGTTGACCGTGAGTGATCCCCCATCATCTTCAAAGGTGGCTCTAACGTGTGTGTCTATAGGATTGAGGGATATTCTAGGAGACAAGTAGGGAAAGATAGCAGGAAATGAAAGCATGGTGACGTTCTACTAATGTCCGACCCCCGCGGTCTGGGGGATCTATATCCACCTCGCGCCTGTGTCCGTATACCGTAACCATAAGTAATCACGGAATAAAGAGCACTTCAACCCCTCACCTATTAAAGATTAAACATACCCGCACTCTTTCTCTTCCTCCTCTTCCCTGTACCGGTGTCAATGTCACCATTCTTATACCCGCCTTCCTTTAGTTCCTCCGGTACCTCACTCGCGAGTAACTCGTCATCCGTTCCTCGCTCAGTGATAAACTTCCCAATCGGCGCGATATCCGCGAGTCCACCCTTCAGCCCCTGGCCGCTCTCGTGTATAGACACCGTAGAGAGGGTTCTTAACAGCCTGCTTGGCACTGTGCCTGGTCCTACGGTGTAGTTTCCGGTCCCGGGTAACCCGGAAATACAGTCGCCTGTATGCGTTGAATCTGGGAAGGGAATACCGGAAGGGTAAGGTCCAAAAATCGAACCAACCCTGGTTCGCGCAGGGACAACGTAGCTATCTCCGCTAGGAAACGCGACAGTATTCCGATGCAGGTGCTTCCCGTGTCCATATTGTTCCTTCAGATTAGCACCTTCATCAAAGTACCCTGCCTCCCCGAAGTTGGGAATAGGTTTTCGCGATGCATGGTGGTTTGAATGGTAAGGGTTAATCGACGGACTGGTCCCCGGGTTCGGTGTTGGCGGCCACTGTGGTTGGAGCAACGAAGAACGGCGTGCATATGTCAGAACAGGGTCGGTGGGGGTAGTGATTGACGCAGTGGAGGATGCGCGCTCAAGCTTTTCAGAGCTAGGACGTCGTTCGCTCTTCCTACTGTTGGCTCTTGATATCGGAAGTAACCCTTGGCTGTCATGAGAAGGGAGAGGAGGGAGAGGTTCAGACGGTGGTAGCGTTGGTTGTAACCCTGATACATTTTGAGAGAGCTCGATTTCGGCGGGTGAAGGCGAAGTCTCTGTTGTCGTTGGCTCCTCCTTCTGTTGTGGGGAGGCAGACCCCGAAGATCTCGTCGTTCCGGATTTCAGGTCCGCTGCGGTCTCCTCCTCTATCTGACCCAGGCCAGTTGTTGCGGCGGAAGGCTGGGTCTGCGAATCCACCGCGGAATGAGAAGACGTAGAGGATACCCTCTTCATCGTTACAGGTGATCCGGCGACGGAGTTCAGTCCTCGGACTTCCCTACGGTAGTCTTGGATCTCATCCCAAAGAGCTCTCTTGAAATCATCATGGGACTCGAGTTCCTCGATGTCCTTCCATCGCTGGAAGCTCTCCACACAGTCTGGCTCGTCATCGGGGTTATGGTACGTCGAGAGCCAGGGGTGTTTCAGAGCCTCCGCAACTGAGATTCGCTCAGTAGGGTCAAAAGTTATCATCCGTTGCAGGAGCTCGATCGCTACGGTGAACGATGGGGTTTAATTGTTGTTCACTGTCATCACATATTTCATACCTTGTGGATCAGCGTCCGGGAACAGCTGTTCGGGTGGTACAGGTTTGCGCTTTGGTAACGACCGAATGTAAGCTTGAGCCTGAAGCGCAGTCAACACGATCGTTGCCAGTGGAGCATTCCGTGTTTTCTCCAAACCTTTTGGCTCCCGACCCTTGTGATCGTTTCCTCGCTTGGGGTGCCTGACGCCATAATCAGCACCATGCAGGATACATCGATGAACATAGAGGTTACCCAGGATATCGATTATCTTGTTCAGCTGGTCCACTGTCCAGATAACACGTTCATCGAAATAAAACAAGTCGAGCCTCAGAAAGCTTGATCCGACGGAAGAAATAATCGCTCAGCTGACCATAACTTTAGATGGCGGGGAGAGGTTAGATACGATTGATGCAGGTCAAGATGGGGCGGGAACGGAGCTTACTCTTTGCCCTTGAACAAAGGCTTGGCAAGAAGGAGCTCGGCGAATATACAGCCGATCGACCACACATCAACTGAAAATACAGACTGTTCAGACTCTGCAGCGGAGTAGTCATGTACATGTCTTACTGGCCGTTCCGTATCGCCTACGCACATCACACGTTAACAACAGGTGACCCACATCGACACCTTCCTCAATGCTCACCTGAACGCAAGCATAATCTCCGGGGCCCGATACCATCGCGTGGCCACATACTCTGTCATATTAACCTCGCTCTCCGGCGAAGCATCAAACCCCCTACTGAGACCGAAATCACATATCTTAAGCTCACAGTCCGCGTTTACCAACAGGTTCCCGGGCTTAAGGTCTCTGTGAACTACAGAAGCTGTTGGAGGAACCAGGAACGTCTAAGGAATCATATTTTGGGGTGGGCGTGTTCTCTGACCTGAGTGGATGTACTTCATGCCTGAGGATTGAGCGTCAGCTTGGAAGTGGCCAACGATGAAGCTGTTTGAGAAAGGAATACCTCGTAATATTTGATACACGAAGTATTGGATGTGTTCGCTCGTTAATATCTGTCCGGACTTGATGATCTGGTGTAAATCGGCTTCAAAACCGGCTCAGCGGGACCTCTCCCAACACAAACACCCGATCGCGTACCTTCCATAGGCTAACAAGAATCACAATTAGTTCCCAACTGATCCTCACGATCATCCAGGCTCACCTCCATAAATATATAACTAGAAGTCGAATTGATGGATCAGAAACGTGAGCCGTGAGCCATTTAAATAGAACTTACATCTCCTCCAAGTTCGGAGACGAAGCATCCACATCAATAAGACCGGTAATGTTCTCGTGATTGGCAAAATGTCGAAGGAGCGTGATCTCTCTCAGCGCCCGTTTCGATAGTTGTACTCGTTCCGTTACGCGTGTCACGAGCTTGATAGCGACGACCTCCCCGGTAATCTCGTCCGCGGCTGACCTGAATGGAAGTATGGATAGGAACACAAAAGATCAGATTCTGCCGTACGCGGGAACTAGGATCGACTGACACCACGAAACCATAAGCCCCAGAACCCATCTCCCGAATGATCTTCCACCGCTTCTCGACATTGAACACCTTCCCAAACGAAGAAGGCAAAGCGTGGTATCCCCTTAAATGGATCAGTGAGCCAGGGGTAGGAAACTGAGTGGACCGAGGAAGGATGGAACACACGAACCTTCTTAGACCATTATGTTCGTCTCTGCTACTCCCAACACCCCTCGTCCTAGATCTCCCTCGATGCACCTGAGCATTATTCCACGACGAGGGGGACGGCTTGGGCGAAGAAGATTTGGCATCGTTCTTCCCACCACCGCTGCTGCTAGCACTCGCATTTCCCTCCGCATGTCCATTCTGAGACTGATCTTCGTCCGCAGTCATCGCCCTCGTTCAGCGCTTCGTCGGGATCCAACGCAAAGGATCGCACCGTAGCAGAGGTATAGAGGTATATGGATAGTGGTGTATGACGGTAGATCGCCAACGGTATCTTTTTGCAAAATTGAGTTCCCGTGGATCCGATTGGCACCTGGGCAGGGGATTCTTCTCCGTCCGGCGTCCCTAAACCGCCGGAGGTATGATAGTGACAGAAAGCACTGGGAACAAGGAACGAGGAGCGAAATCAGCAGACGGTGACCTCGTCGACGGCGATCAACAAAGTGAAAGAAGTAAAAACGGTTTAACGTTGCGAGCGATAGGGGAAACGGACGTGATGGTCGTCCGAGATCAGGGGGTGGGTTCTAGGACTTGAAGGGAAGTCTGAGACCGTATGACCGTATGTGGGTCACGGGTCCCTAAGCTCAGGCTGACGTGGGCAAGGAGGAACAGCTGACTCGCACGTTGCCTCCGCAAGGCGGATGCTGTTCGTGGTATCTTTTCCCGGCTACTTCCACCCTTCACTTTGAGTTGCCGGCACTCAGCGACAAGCGAAATGTCACTGGCATCCATTCACAAGCGCGACTATGGTAATTGGGAAAGGAAACACGTTTTGACTGTTTTACATACACCATCCCACAATGGGGAGGAAAGCAATGGAAAGGAACGGGAAATGAACACGGCTGTATCACCCTAGCGAGGAACTGAAGAACGAGACGTCGACATCGGTGTACATATTAATACTCAATCGCGAGCGAACGAATGGGGAAGGGAGCAGGGAGACAGGATACAGAAGGAGAGATAGGTGCAGAACGTAGGAGCGGTGGGGGGAAATCTACGTGGGGAAAGTCCGATGATGGGAGGGAAAAGAGCAAATCCAACCTCGAGAGTCGGAGGCTGGATCACACAGCAAAAGGGCAAACGGCTGGAACGGTCTCGATCAACCGTGGTGTCCCATCTGGGGTTGGTACCCGTTGTGGTGAGACTGCCCATCGGGTGTCGTCAACTGGTGCATAAAGTTCATCCAGATCTCTTCGTGACCTCCAGGTCCATGCATCGGCAGGGCAGGAACTTGATGGTGTCCATAATCCTGCTGGTGATATCCGTGGTGCGAATCCTATGACCAACGACCCACTAATGTCAGAAGGCGCAGCAAACTATGAGAGGAATACGCACCATCATGTACTGTTGCTGTGAGTGAGGGTCTTTGTACATTTGATCCATACCTAAGTGAGCTGGAGGGGGTGGAAGCATCCCTCCGTTCCCATGACTCATAGTCCCATTTATACCGTTCATACCATTCATACCATTCATACCCACCATCCCGCTCGCACCGAGGCCATTCATACCTCCCACACCATTCATGCCAGCTCCATTCACCCCACCAGCCCCATTCATGCCGTTCATATACTGTGAATGCTGGTGCGGGTGTGTCGGGCTGTAATACTCCAGACCCAGATCCTGCATCACGTCACCCATACTCATGTTGACATTCCCGTGAACATTGTATACCCTTGCGTCAGAGACCACTGGTGACGTGTTCGGAGAGGTCGTGGTCCCTGCAACTCCAGAAATACCCATGGGCATCGATTGCGGCGATTCCGACAGCCTCGAAGTCGAGTTGGGCGACTGGGAGGACCCAGATCTGTTGATGACGCTGGCCCGCCCACTGATGATGGCGACGTCATCTGGGAATTCAGACTCGTCGACCGCGGGCTGTGGCCCAAGCCCACTCTGAAATTGTGCGAAAGCGATCTTTGCCCGGTCGCGAAGTCTTTCGAGCATGGTCTGGTCAATGGTGTATCGAAGTATCCCAAAATCAATGGAACTGGTTGCGTAGTGGAACGGCGATGCACACTTACAGTGGTAGACGGTATTCTGGTTGTGCTGCCCTCCTCGTAAAACGTAATAGCGCGCTCTAACTCCGATAAAGCCGCAGGGGCCAGTGGACATCCCGGGCTCTCGACAACGATACCTCCGAGAATGTAACACGCAGAGAAGACGGCGGACCAGAAGAACCTAAAGACCATCAACATAAAATATATATACCAGCGGGTTGCAAATGGTCGACAAACCAGATGGTGGCAGTGAGTTGTGGATGTTTGGCATACACGCCTCTCAGACTCGAAATCAACCTTCTAGCACTCCTATATGCGGCCAGGACTGAAGGAGAGTACTTGTGGCCGAGTGGGTTCCTCGAGGGATGCCGGATTGCTTTCACGAAGTAAGCCCGGTGAAGGTACAACAAGTCTGGAAACTTCGATCAGCCGCGCCACCAAATTATCAAATTCTCCGAATCACTCACTCGATTCTCGTTCACAAACGACTCCGTATTGTTGCATCGCCAACGACGGATCATCCGCCCACCCTTCCGGAGACTCGTCTAACGGCGATTGAAGGTGGTTTGGCAGTGGGAAGGTCCGGATCCTTCGGTCCAGTTCAAGGAACTGGGAATAACCGGGGGTCTTGAGCGAGCTGCAAAATTTGACGGTTGGGGCAAGACACGCGGCAGAGTATCTGAACTTCCATCCATGATCTGTGTCATGGGGAAGATAAACGCCATAAGCGTAAGCAGGATCAATTAGTACCACATGCACCAAATTACATATTAGAAGGGGAAAACAGCCCAAGCCTGAACTGGGGAGAGAGGTGGAGGCTAGAAGCTAAACGCGAGGAAATCACTCACAACTGTATTCACCCTCCCCGTCCGGACGAAGAAACCCGTCGTCGTCTGGGAATTTGCAATCTGTATCCTCCAGCCTAAAAGCGCCGGGACGAGCATTGACGAAACTCTGTGATCAAGGCACGCCAGCGTCACAGACGAGTAACGAGAGAGGCCAACCCATGTCGGAACCAATAAAAACAAACCAAAAAAGAAGCACTGTCAGCTGATTTTGAACCTCCCAAACAAGTGACGGCAGAACGCCCAGGGTTTGCACTTGTGGAAACGGCGGAGGATGACCAAGCAGGAATAGAACTCACAGCCCAACTATCCCAGGTATACATCTCCCAGAACAGTGCTCTCCTCCGCTGGACTTCTTGAGGGTCCAGATTCCAGGGTGCACTATCCCGCTCTGTTCGGATAAGGAAAAAAGGCAGGTGGTGAGAGGCCCGAGGTGGAAACAGAAGAGGATAAACGGTATCAGATGTGCGGTTCCGAAGGGTCCACGGTGAGATGAATACGTACGAAGACCGATCTAAGGAAAAGGGGATGTAGTAGTTAGCATACACGAGTCCGATTGCATTGGAAAAAAAAAGTGCACCCACGATCTGAGCGGCTCTACAAAGGGCACCAAAAAGCAGCCACCTGGTTTCGTCGGTTCCAGGGTCGGTGAAGTAGTGGTATTGGATTATCAAGAATAAGGCTTGGAGTGCTGAGCAGGTCACTTCGTGGATAATCGACGAAAGAGAGAGAGCAGCGAGTGCGAGCAAGTTATATGTTTCCGAGTCGGATTCCGCTGCAGCACTTTCTGGTTCGTAGTGGGCACCGAGAGCGAGAGCAATGAAGAAAGTAGAGATTCTGTGAGGGTGCAACATGTCCACGCAAGGATTGCCTTCGTGATCGTAAAGCATATTGAGGATGGCGTTGTCAAACTCCTGGCGGGATATTGGGCGGTACCTAACAGGAAAAGGATGATCAGGTGGGGGGGGGGACGAGGATCAGAAATGGCTTCTTACATCCAAGCGGCCTTCTCATAATACAGCTGCACAAGGCGCAAGGAGCGTTGATATGGTGGGATATAGGGCGCGAAGATTGTCCTCTCGGATCTGCAGCCCTTGACACCATACGGGGCTGCTATCGCTAGCTCCGCGATTTCTGACGACAGGCCGAGTAGGTGAGATTTAACGGATTTAGATAGTCGGTTTTCGTGCTTGTCCTCGTCGGACTAAAGTGAACGGTCGAATTTAGTATGGGGCCAACTTGATTACGAACCAGCACCTACCCAGACTAGACGTGACAGATACTAGAGGTGGGCGACAGCGGGGGATCAGTCGGTGTGGCGTCAAGGGGTAACATGGGGTAACGAACCTCTGATCCAGCAAATCTCCCGTGATACTTCCCGGCTCCATCAGAGCCGATGGAGAAGGAGCCAATGGATTCGGCCACTTCCTCCACATCTTCGAATGCACCCGGCATGGGGGGTGAGGAGGGACTGAATATATCGGTCTCGTCTCGACTACCACTCGCTCGCGCATTAGCAAGCGCTTCCTCTAGCTGTTTTACTTTGGATCTCATCGTCTTGACTTCTACTTCTAGCCGTTGAGCATGCGCCATTAGGACTCTAGGGCCGAGACAAGACATTAGCAAGCGTAATGACGCGAGAGACGCCACTAAAAACCCACTTGTTGCCCTTAGTTGCCGTGAGTGTCCCTGACGTGAAGGTTAATGGCTTCTCCAAAGGCAATGGGGCCAGGTCTGAGGAGGACTTACTGTCTGGACACAGCTCTGCACAACCTCTGCGGACACATGAGCTACATGGGACTGCCCTGTTGACCAGCGATGAGAAGGATGGATTTGAGGGTCACCGAGAGTTTAAGATTCACCTGTCACACTTCAGCTTTGACCTGGAAATTTGGAAATCAGTGACCCCTGTTGTGCGGGTGAGGGAGATAAGCAAACCTGCGGCATTCTGCGCACGACAAGGCACCTCGGCGGTCGCCCGCAGTCGCTCTTACAGGGCTGGTAGGGGCGGGAATAGCGGTTGGGGACATTGGCTCTGACTTGGGATTCATGAGCAGGACGACGACGGCGTTGGACGATCAGTCAACGGGCTGGTTGGCGAACACCAGTGGACGCGAGAGTTGAGGGGGGTGTCGGATGCGATGGCGAGGGGCGGGGGATGGGGGCGAGGAGAGAGGATGGAGAGGAGATGGGAGTTGCGGGCAGTGCGGGGGAATGGAGGGGAACGAAGAGACAGTGGATGCTGATGAGAACATATACAGCGGCCGAACTAGGCGAGTGTGATCGAGGTCAAAGATTACCGGCCTGCCATGCCACCTCGCATATCAAAAAAGCAGCGTAATATTCCCTGTCTACCGGTGTACGTATCCTTCGAGAAGGGGCAACCACGCTAACCTTGGCCCCGGAATGCGTCCGAAGGCGTGCCTGTCCACCATACAACTCATATGACCCTGAGCACACCTAACCAAGTCACCCCACCGGCGTCCCAACCACAGGAGCCCAAAGCCCCAGAAACATGGGCGATCACCAACGCCAAATCAACGCTTCCACACAAGCGGCGATCTCCCTCGGATGGGTCCACGTTTCATTTGAAACGGGAATAAATCTGGCGCAGATGCCAACGCCGCAGGGGCCATACCGTATCAAGACCTAGCCGGTGAACCACGACAGGTCAGTATTTCAGAACAACAGCGTGACAGCACCGTCCAAACAAGGTCAAAAGACGTAAAACGTGAAGATTCAGACAAAACGAACGAAACTGCCAAAGCAGCTCGCCCGAAGGTAGCTGAGATAGTGTTCAGCATCCAGGAGAATCGACTCTCCCGCTCATGCCAAATGCCTCAAACATCATATGCAGAAGATGGGGGGAAATGCAGAACGTCCGGAAATGGAACGCGAACTCACCCTCTGAAACGGAGAAAATTTTTGGGATGATTGTGGTCTCTGTGGAAGGAACACTCGGCAGATCCCGAAGAGGTAGCCGCACGTGCATCACCTCCACGCTGCTGACCGCCATCTGGAATATGTCGACGCCACCCAGCAACTCCCAGACTCAGCAGGCGTCCGGCGCAGAGCCTTCGACGTCGTCTGGCACGACCCAGCAACGACAAGGCCAAACTACCGAGGAGGCCAGGAAGGACCGCACCCTCGCAGAGTTCTTGTTGATGCTGGATGATTACGAACCCCTGGTAACTGCTCTGGTCATCCGCGTTTTACCGCTGAATCTCCAACTCTCTTTATCCGTCTCAAGATTCCGAACGAGGTTACCGATTACTACCTGCAACGCGTCGGCTTCGAATGCGAAGATGTCCGCCTGTGGGTCTTCTCCGCTCTCCTGCCCCGTGGTCTGCTCACGTTCACTCCACCTACGTTTTCGATGAATGCAGAAAGCGTTTGTTGTCGTTGGCAGCTCAAAAGTTTGTCTCTGACATCGCTGCGGACGCTTACCAACACGCTCGTATCCGCACCAACGCCGCTGGGGGTCGAGCCAGGTCCAACCAAGCATTGGGACCAGGAACGTCTCGCGTACGTTCTTGCCATCGTCTATCTCGCGACATTGACAGCTCACCGTACACTTCACCCGCCACAGGATAAGACGCGGACAACTCTAACGATGGATGACCTCAGCGCCGCGTTGTCGGACTACGGAATCAATGCACGCAAACCAGAATTCTACCTTTAGGGGCCTCTGTCACGCACCCTTCCAATTGCCTGGACTTTCCTCCGCGTTTCCTTCGTTTGTAACCCATACATCTAGCCAAAACTTCGGTTCGCCGTGTTGTAAGTCTCGTATCCGGCAATTAACTCAATTTTGATGCCATCGCCCCCGGCCTCGGAATAGGAGGTGCTGTTTGACCCATTGAGGGCACGAAGGCAGATCACTTCATACTGATTAGATCTCCATACAGTAACAGACTCTTGAATACTGTCGAAGAATAGATAACACGCGAATTTATTCGCTTTGGCTCAAGCTTGGTATTTGAAACACCGGATCCTGGCTGCGCAAGGCCTCGCGCCACCACCCACGAGGCCGCACGCATCTTCGCCGTTCTCCTCCCTCAATTCTGTCTCCATGCCACCGGACACTCGAGTCGCGGCATTTACCTTGGCCAAAACGTTACACGCGACGCGACAACCAATCCTAACCCAATTTGTGAGGTCGCACGGTAGCGTGGTATCGCCAATTCGATTGACAGCGTTTCACGCCCTGGGTCGAAAACGGACGCGTCAGTCAGGTTTTCACTGACACCGAAAGCCCTCACGTCTGCTATACGCTCTAACGAATTCCATCTGAGGATTGGTAAGTACTTCCGTACTTTTCGAGGCAGACCCTAAGCCCTCAGTTAAGTGTAATTAACTTTCTACATTATTACGCGCTCCGAAGTGGAGGCTCAACGTTTACCCATCGCGGGAAAGAACCAAACTCGGCGCCCTTGACCTTCGCACTAGCCCATCCGAGGAAGGTTCGTCCGCTAAAGTCTACTAGTGATCGCCCTCCATACCGACCAGCCAGCCTCCCACGCGAATCCTTCGTTGCCTGACTCTCTGGGGGTCATTGTTCTTCTGGTGCCTCGGTTCCGGATAGGAAAACCCTTGACAGCGGCCTTCCGGGCCTCGAGCTTTACCCCTGGTGATCGGTGAGGGGGACTTGGACGGCTAAACTGTTGAGTGTCTCCAATGGAGAACAGTCGAGTGTGCATGGTTCTACTCACCGCAGCTCACCTCAGTTGTGATTCCTTGTCTGAGGCGCTTCGAAGGAAAAACCCGAAATGACACCCGCTTTCCTCCGGGCCAGTTGGGAGGCCCAGCTCCGAACCTTCCGACCTCCTAACCGTGAACTAGATCAAAACACTCGCCCATCGGGACCGGCGATCATAAGTTTCGCTGGCACCAGGGAAGACAGCTTCGGAACATCCATTCCATCATTTATTTCCCTGCATGTCTTCGCGGATGGCGCGCCGGCTGCACGATTTTTCCGCGCGTGTCTCGGGCGAACGGTCCCGCAGAAACATCCAACCCGTTCGTTTGCGTTTACCCCCAGACATTCAAATCTGACCCTGTATGACCGGGTGGTGTCATTCCTTCCACGCGCCACGGGTATGTGCACCCCACGCGAAATACTTGCTTACGCACCGGAGCAGAGCGGAATTACATTCGGTAACCGTGCAACCGCCGACTCCGCTGGTGATGGTACAACATTTGGAGCCATCTATATCCGCCGACGGCGTTCACAACCGCTGGTTGCTGGTCAGCGTTTCCGCAGGGTTTGAATGCTTTCAGCGGAGACACCAGGTGGGTAAGAGGCTTTGAGCCCACCGGCGTGCTGATGGCGCGACGGCGACAACCAAAAAAGGAGAATATAACGGACATACAAACGTCGGAACCCCACGAACCTTATCAAACTCACGTCTTAATTTTCGTGGCGAGCGGTCAACGTATTGTGGACATTATTCCATTACATACATGACAATTATCCAACGTTCGATGTTCACTGCTCTGAGATTGAAATCGCTCGTACACGCGCAATCTATTGAGTGATAAGGGGTGTCTATGTTCGATCACGAGTGTCATGCATATACTGGGGTGGGCGCATGTGTCGGAATTGGGAGCTTCTAGCGGTTGCTTCCTTATGGCACCATAAACGGGCTTAGAGAGCTTCACGACCCTGCGTAGCAAGCTTCCGCAGATACAACCGGTGGCCCACGCGCGCGACGGTTGAATATCTTCGATCGTCAAGCCCGAAACTAAAGAAATATCCATCAGGCTGCTGGAGGATCCGCATGGGCACCGTCTCGGATGGGTCTCCGTAGACGCCAAGGGTATCTCCAGGCCCAACGATTCTCCACTAGAAGTCGACATCATCTCCGTGGGGGTCACCCAACGATAAGCAGTTGAACGGGCCACTATGACTGAAAGAGCATAGCACAGGATGCCGTCACTAGATAAAACCAATATACGTACAGTTACCTACCACTTACTGAGAGGCAAGATCGCGTCACAAGATAAGTGGTTTTACTAGTTGCGGAAACAGATTTACGTTCAAGGTCTCCCGGAAAAGCCCTGAACCTAATCGCAGGGAAGGCCAGCAATAGATCAAAGCTTTGGAAGAATTCTTCCATGGTGGCATTTTGTTCGGAATTGGGTATGGAAGCGCACTCCGGACCTTTCGCGTGGCGGGACAGGGGTCCACCCGGCCGCTTGTTAACGGTTAAACGTTAACGGGTCAAAAGCTGACGCTCCGATGCTCCGACCCTCCAGCATCCCTTTGGACTTCCAGGACGCAAGTACACGTGGGGTCAAATCCACTCGGCCTCTGTCGGGGGAAACATCTAGTAACATGGCGGCTGTCCAAGTGGTAATTCCTTCGGATGAATGAGGTGGGGTCCCGGTGTTCGACCATCCGAGCACTGCGTAATGCCATGTGCTCTTTCGGACCGTGTTCCTCGGGCGGTAGGTGTGGCCCGTCCTCACTCTCGCAGTCAGGCATCTCCTTCAATTGGCGTCAAACGTGTCAATTAGAACGCCACCGTTCAGTGCTACAAATTAGCCCTGATTCACGCATAGACCCTGTGCCCAGCATATGACCAACGGTTGAGACTGGTAGTGACACCGGAGCAAGGGGTTGACGGCCTCTGTTCTCACATGATCATCCGTGCACGCCGAGGACGGACGACAGCACCCAAGTCACGGTAACACGCGGAGGATCCAGAGAGTGGCCTAGGCGCTCGACGTGGATCCCACTTAGCGGGGCCTAGTGAGTTCCAAGAACTTCCAGAGATTGTACCAGCGACTAAGACCAACCCAATTGGTCCTTGGAAAGGCGAAGGGCTCATAGGAGGCCGCTCGGTATGCCCCGACCACGGAGTGCACAGATACCTTCGGCAAGTCCATTTGGAAGGGGGCAACTTCGGGACAGAGCTGATCGGTCGAGAGCCTACTATGGGGTGTATCGCGGCCGCTGGCGTGATATTCGCGGCATTCCTCCGCAATCGCCGCCGCACGGCCCATATTACTATGTAGTTTCATTCTCAAAGAAGGAAGAACACACGGCTGTTGAACCACTCAAATCCTTTCAGCCACCAAGTCCTTTTCTGCCCACGGTCGGAACCTCAAAGCGGGAGCGCATCGTCGTGCGTGGTGCCACGAAGCCCTCTCCAGACCTTGGGGGGGTTGGGACCTTTATCTCGTGATATAACTGGGGAATATACTTGTCTGGATCGTAGTCAAGTATGAATCATCACCCAACCGACACGAAAACGCACCCGTCTCGACCGACGAAGTAGGGTGACGGCCGGCGAAAGACCGCGGTGGGCGCCTCGACTGGTATGCTAAGACCCACCGGGGTTCAGATGGTCTGCTTGAAGGTCTTGGGACGATACTGAAATATTAACAGGGTCTGGTGTGTATTTAAATCACGAGCTGGCAGTGGTTTCGAGGGCTCGTTCCTCCCGGTGGAAAACACCCCTGGTGTTCACCCGATCTTCACGCCACACCCCCTCAGAATTTAAAAAAAAAAAAAAAAAAAACGCCACACCCCCGAGACCGAATATGGCGGGCGTGCGCGGCTTGTTGGCCAACAACTTCCCTTCCGTCGGGGGCAACTACATCTCGAGAATCTTAGTCAACACCCACCTCCGCTATCGGTCTGCCTTAGGATCCACGGCCAAGGGGGTCCAACCTCGCGACGGATCATATTCGGAGAGCCTACGGAGATCCAGGCATCGATAACCGACTTTCGCGCACAAAACCTACGTGACTCGCCCGTGCGTTTGGTCCCGCGGGTGTACCCAACTGAAATGTCGTGATAAGGAAATGCGAAGATGGTCGAGTGCAGGTGAAAGCTCATCTCGTACCTTTCATTAGTCGGACGCTGAGGCCCCACCAATTGCGACGATCCTGAGTGATCCGTAGATCACGACCGGCTGACTGGCCCACACCATGATGCACAGTGCCACCAAACACCTACAGGAGTTCAACGTCCAATCACATTCAACCGGGGTCGAGATGAGCTTCCTGGGTTTCCCGAGAAATCCCATGGTGAGTTTGAGAACCCCTCACGGCAGTACCAAAACCGGAACCGCCTTGGGCTTTGCCCCGATGACTGTTATGGCCTCTGCCGGACGTAGTCTTTGTCGGTACTAGGCGATTCTTTGAGCGTGAGCCGAAGGCACAGTGAGGTATGAAATGACCTGAGGTCCGAGCGAATAAGCTCGGAACCATGTCAACACCGGGCGTTCACGGTGCAGTGACCACACTCTATTTTGTCAGAGGACGGAACCAAGTGAATAGGATGTTCAACGGAGTGCTTACAGGACCATGCACTTACCCACGATCGTGGACGTTAGGGCGTATCCACGTGTATGTGCGCACTGGGGGGATGGTCTTTCTCACGCTTGCTTCATCTCAAACTCGGACCTTGGCATCTGACGTCACTTAAACGAGACAAACAGGGTCCAGAGGGCCATGGTCTATCGGATCGGATAACTGGTAATACCGAGGAGGAGTAAGATCACCCCCTGACTGACCCCGCAAAGTCACTTACGCCTTGCCGCCCCTTCGATTCATCGATTTCATCGATCCCAAGAATCATTGACCACCCCTTGTCCCGGCTTTGGAAGAGACTTCCCTCATCAATCTGATATATTCTCCTGCGCTAATCGATGGTAGGTGGCCTCTTATCCTTCTCACCGCCTGCGAGCCACCAAGGTGAGACAGTCTGCCACGAGGAGGTCATGGCCACTCTGACGGTTCTTCCCAATTATGTGACCTCGGATGTTCTGCCGATCGGCCCGCTCCCATTGTCATTCCGACCCTCAGTTGAGCCACTAGAAGGCATGTCCCTTTGCCATTGTCTTCTGCGATGCATTTCCACACGTGTCTGCCATGGCCACCATGGCCGTGCAACGCAACTTCCGGATACGACAGTATTTAAGAAAGCCTGGTGAAAAGCTGAAGTTGGAAACTGCCCCTCTCTGAACTTTACACCCTCCACCGACCATGTCGCCCTATCGTATCGAACATAACATCCGTACACATGACAATACGACTGCCATATGGCACGCTCGTAATCACCGAAAGAGGTCTTCTATCAACAGGTGAGGCGTTTCCGATCCCTCCGACACTCATCACCTTACGAAGCCAATCCAATGTAGTGTGCGCGAGAATTCTCTACCAAGGATAGAAGTAATCGAAGATGAGATAGATACCACGGCCAACCATAGGTAAGTCTGATCTGGATCGTGGCGGAGTCGCCGTTCTGACCAGATGCGCTCTGCCCTTTGTAGCTCTTGTGAGACCGAAGACAATCCAGATTCGCCTGAGGACTCCGAGAGTGAGGACGAAGCGAGCAGCGCTCCGAGCATCCAACGGTAAGGTCATTCAATGGTCTCTTATTCGGATGACCAATGACTCCAAGCTCAGGTCGCCCACACCCCGGACAGACCATCTCTACCCCTGGCCGTCATATCACGATGGTCCAACATTGGAATCCCAATCTCCCCATACAAACCTCCCCGGACAGAGGCGAACGTCGAGCGCTGATAGCCGGTCACTTGCGTTCGTGTCAGTAGATGTCTCGCGGAATAACTACGGCGCTCCAAGGCGGTTGTCTGCGCCCCATATTGATAGCAGGAGCGTCCCTTCAGATCAGGGACTGCCCATTGAAACCCCTCCCCCAAAGCCTCCAAAACCCCCACTCCGTCTCAAACTCTATCCCTGGATGACCCAAAGGGAGAGCTCACCACCACGCCGGACCACTCCAGACGACATGATCAAATGTCCCTATCCAACCAATGGCTGCACAGAAACACTGCCCAAAAATATGGTTGTTTGGCGGAGGCACCTGACGAAAAAACACGGCTTGGTGAAAGACAGCGTACCACAAACATGTCAATGGCCAGGCTGTACGATGACAATGGGGGGTCGATCTTTGAACCGGCATGTGCTGATGAACCACATGGATTTTAAACTAAGCTGCCCCCATTGTAAGGTGCGACGGCGGTATGATCATATAAACAAACATATCTTGAATTGTCCATCGAACCCTATCGGGGGGGCGAGTGGGGGTTGATTTTTGCGATGTACCCTTTGTTTTTCTATTCTGCATTTCACACCTATAGACGTGTAGATCCTCCAGGTTGGAATTCTGTATCAACAAACTCTGTTTGCCTATGTTCCCCTATGTTTCGCTCAGGCCCGTGGGAGATAAGATCAAGAGGAGGTTGACGCGGTTTTTTGTTGAGGGTAGCCGATCACGCTCACCGCTCCACTCCCTCGTTCAAACTCTCAAACTTAAGTTTTGAGAGAATGTCTTGAGCCCCAGACGTACACATCATGCGAGGCTACCATATCAGGATCCGAGTCACACCCCAGTCCAATTCCACTGCTACTAAGACTCCCGCTACGACCGCGACTAGCACACCTACGCGTGCAGCTTGGACGACCGAGACTTTCATACCGAAATCGATTTTTGGAAGTCTACCATCACATATCCCGAGGGAGACCTCGGGGAAGAGCGCGATACTCGGCTCGAAAAGGAAGGATTATAGATACGGTCCAATACGCATCGATTGGCTGGATCTGACGAGTCCCCCTCCACCATTTTCGTCCATCGAAAAACCAAGGGGCAGCGCCAACCGTGATAGGATGGGTAGTGCACCCACAACGAGCACCGGTGGGAGCGGCAAGGAGAAGGACCTCCGCGAAAGAGGTGTGGGATCGGCTTTACGGTTTTGCTGAGCTGACATCCCATTCAGGTGGTCAAATCGTAGCCAAGTTTGTGCCTAGGCCGGGCCAAGCGAAAGTCGACGTAGATTCTCCTGACCGACCTCACGGATCTACAAATCTTCCCGAGGGCGTCGTTCATATCTTCCGGGAATCCTCATCCAGGACAGACACCAAGACGGCTGATAATAACCTTACGGACAGCGAGACCAACACGGAGCTCTGCGCAGATGACAACACATTGGCGGTGCTGGCCGTCCCGTCATGGATGACGCCCTCCGATTTCTTGTCGTTTGTCGAACCTGCTGCGGAAGGTATCGTGCATCTCAGGCTGATAAGGTATGCCTCTGGACTTTTTCGTTTGCATGACTGAAGCGCTCATGAGCATTATGAGTCTCAAGAGATTCAGTACCTAACCGGTCGATGGTGTTTATACGGTTTCGCGATTCGACAAATTCCGAGGAATTCGTCGAAGCTTATAGTGGAAAAGCGTTCAACTCCCTGGAGGTAGGTTACCACCTGGCGTTATGTTTCTACACCTTCTTAACGTGTATTTAGCCTGAGATATGTCATGTCGTTCGCGTTTTGTCCATAACAATCGACACCGAGGACGCCGCTTCCACCTCCATCGCCCGTTTTGCGTCGTCTTATGAATCCATTGCCTACGAACTCCCCACTTGCCCGGTTTGCCTCGAACGAATGGATTCCGCCGTCACAGGACTAGTTACTGTCCCCTGTTCACACACATTCCACTGCATGTGCCTGAGCAAGTGGGGAGACAGCAGATGCCCAGTCTGCAGATACTCTCAAACCCTTCTTTCCTCCCACCCGACATCATCCAACACCACTCGTCCATCCTCGGTCCCCATCCCCTTCTCGAACCCCAATCCTCAGTCTTCCCCACAGCTCAGTAGATGTGCAGATTGTGGTTCGGTCAGCAACCTGTGGATCTGTCTCATTTGTGGGAACATTGGATGCGGGAGGTATGGCAGAGCTCACGCACAGGCCCATTACCAGACCACAACCCATCTATACGCGCTCGAGCTGGAGACGCAGCGGGTGTGGGATTACGCTGGGGACGGTTACGTGCACCGTCTGATTCAGAACAAAGCGGATGGGAAATTGGTGGAGTTGCCCTCGGCTGCCACATCCTCGACGGCCGGTGGGAGAGAAGGAAGCGGGATGGGTCCCGGTCCTTCCGATGCCCTTACCGCCGAGAAGATCGAGGCAATTGGGATCGAGTACTCTTACTTGTTGACATCTCAGCTGGATTCTCAGCGCTCGTTCTACGAGGACCGCGTCAACGAACTTGAAATGACCGTGAGCGACCTGAAAGGGTTGGTCTCTCGGCTTTCAATCGAGGCAGAGGAGAGAAAGAAGAGAGAGGCGGAGGAGGCGGAGAGGAAGAAGATGGCAGAGGAGGCGAGAACTGCTGAGCTGGAGAGGGACAAAGAGAGGGCGGAGAAGAAGGCGGAGAGACTGGCCGCGCTATCGAGAAAGCTGGATAAGGAGCTCAAGGAAGAGAGGGCGTTTGGTGAAGGACTGATGCAGAACGTCCAGAACCTGAAAGAGAGGGTAGAGGCATCGGATCGACAGAAGCAAGAGTTCCAGGTTCGGATTGACGAGTTGCAGGACCAGGTGAAGGATGTGATGTTCTACTTGGAGGCTCAGTCAAAGATCGCAAACGAGGGTTCCGAGCTTGCTGGTGGGTCAATTGAAGTTCGTCCGACTCCCAAGAAGAAAAACCGAAAGTAGTTTACTTTCACATTTAATCGTATTCACGTTTATTTGCTGTTTTTTGAGGAGATAAACGTATCTCGTACGCAGTGAGAAGGGATTTATTGCAAAGTACCCGAGCCAGCCTAAAGTTTGTGTAATAGGGGGACAAATGTCGGGGGAAGTGGAAAACGTTTGTGGGGAGACATCCGATTCGTGAGCAGCGTGAAAGCATGACGAAAGCAACAGCATTAGAAAAGCGGTTGTAGGTTGGGATTACCTGCGCACTGCCCGCCTTACTAAGCTTGTGAGCAGTAAAGCACCAACGGCTGCGGCGCCACCTGCGATTGCCATTCCGATATATCCATCTGGGGGAATGTGTTAGCGAGTGCCTGTAAATGTTTGAGGGGATTCACCTCGGGTGGCCTTCTCCTCAATGAGAGAGTTCAGGCTCTGGGCTTGGAGATTCGATGGCTCTTTCTCCAACAGACGATCTTGGGCCATATTAGCATGATTGGGGGGACACGGGAATCCGGGGACACGCACCAACAAAGCTCTTGGCCTCTTCATAGTTCCCCATTTTAAAGTATCCCAGAGCAAGGTAGTACAAGCACTCTCTCCTACGAGCAGGCTCATTGCGGTAGATATCTGCGGGAAGGGGTTAACCAGGTGCGCAGTCGGATAACCGGATGGGATACCTTGTAAAAGACCGACGCCCTCGACTTGATGCTCTCTCTTTGGACTCTTGATTAGACCCCAAGCGTAGTTGAACTTCGTCTGCACTGTTACGTGCGACTGTGATACCTCCCTCTGGTATTGGAGACGGAGCACCTGCGAGACCGGGTGTTAGCAGAGCCCACAAATTCCTTGAGTGGGTGAGGTGACACCTGGAGCTCGTCGTAGGAAAGCGAATCCTCAGCGTCTGCAGCGTACGGGAGTTCGGTTGGCATCTTTGGTCGGGGGTGGTGGATGAGGAGAGGACTCGTCTGGGCGCGTGATCGACCTGCCATTCTTTTCATCCCCCACCACCGAAAAACACATTGCAAGGCAACCATGGCCGACGAAGCTGGCACGTCTGATTTCTTGCTCCACTTTCTACGCAATTTCTAACCCCCGTTGCAGGTTCGTTCACGAAAGACGACCGAGGTGATTATTTTCCTCCGAATACCTGTTCCATCCGTTCGCGTCTCCCAATACCTAAGAGACTCATGGTGGCATTTGCTCTCTCTCCTCCCGCGCACCATGCATTCCCCCTCCCCTCAGCTAGCCCTAGCATCTACAGCCAATCCACCCCAATCATAGAAAAGCAGAGTTGAACGCGTACATCCCATCCCATAACACATGCCCGCACTATCCCACACTACTAACCTCACAGAACGAGTTCCTCGAGTGCGATTTTACTTACCAGCGTATCCTTTTCTCCGTTCTTTTTTCTTGCAGAACACGACCGGTATCACGAAGACAGACACCGCCCTTCCAGACACGATGACCGGAGGGACCGCGACCGTGGTGATCGGGACAGAGACAGGGATCGTTACGAAAGACGCGACAGAGAGAGAGGATATGACCGGGACCGTTACCGTCGGGACGACGACAGGCGGTCTGGAAGACACGAGGGAGGACGGGGGTATCGACGAGAACGCGAGGAAAGACCCCGCCCAAGGCGCGACGACGACATGCAGGTTGATGGCCCTCCAAAGGCCGATCGCGGCGACCGCGATAGAGGACGGGGCTCTAAACGTGGGAAGGATGGTATGGGTACTCCGGAACGAAGGAGCCCCACTCCAACAGACGTGGTCCCGCTGTCTCTGAGGAAACGGAAGGCTAGCGGTTGGGACATACACGCTCCCGGATACGAAGCCTATTCCGCCATGCAGGCAAAACAAACCGGTATTTCCTGTGCTGTGTCTATCACATCACCGCCACTCATTATTTTTGATAGGTTTGTTCAACCTTCCTGGTGCTAACAGGACCCAGATCCCACCTATCCTCTCTATTCCTGGGCTGCCACCACCCATGCCTGTTCAAACGTTCGGTATGGGTATCGGGAGCAACCCTAACCTTTCGCGTCAGTCACGTAGACTGTACATCGGCAGCATCACCACAGACGTCAACGAACAGAATCTCGCCGATTTCTTCAACGAGAAAATGACGGAAATGAACATCGGAACTGGAGGTCCAGGAAACCCTGTTCTAGCCGTACAGTGCAATTACGAGAAGAGCTATGCTTTCGTTGAGGTGCGTGGAAGAACCGCCACATATTGTTTCTATTCTAACAATCCTGTATTGTAGTTCCGATCTGCAGAGGACGCAACGGCAGCTATGGCGTTCGATGGTATCATTTTTATCAGTGGTCCCCTCAAGATCCGTCGACCCAAGGATTATGGCGGCCCTGAATCTGTCGGACCTAGCACTCACGTTCCAGGCGTTGTCAGCACCAATGTCCCTGATTCGATCAACAAGATTTTCGTTGGAGCCTTGCCTGCATACCTAAACGAAGAGCAAGTAATGGAACTTTTGAAGAGTTTCGGGGAGCTTAAAGCCTTCAACCTTGTCAGGGAAGGTGGAAGCGGACCGAGTAAGGTATGGGGTTGTCCAGAAGATCCTGTCCAATTGTTCGACTGAATTTACTGATTGTCCTACCTACAGGGATTCGCCTTCCTCGAATACGTCGACCCAGATGTTACCGATGTCTCCATTCAAGCACTTCACGGTATGGAGTTGGGTGATAAAAAACTGATCGTCCAGCGAGCCTCCGTCGGCGCCAAATCCGGTCTCGTCCTCCCACCAGAAGCCTACGCCGCTGCAGCAGCCATCGCAGAAATACCAAAACCGATCCTACCGGCTGGAGAAAACCAAGACGAAGCCAGAATCCTTCTCATGCTCAACATGGTCGCTCCCGAAGAGCTCGTCGACGATCAAGAGTACCAGGATATCTACGAAGACATCAAGGAGGAATGCGGGAACTACGGAGATGTTCTCGACTTGCGTATCCCAAGACCGACGAAGAAGGAACGGAAGTGGGGCGACGCTGGCTCGATTCGGGAGGCGCAAATGACCGACGAGGCGAATGGGGTTGGAAGGGTGTATGTGAAGTTTGTAGATCCACAGGCGGCTCAAGGGGCGCTCAAGGCATTGGCCGGAAGGAGTTTCTCGGGTAGGAGCATCGTCGCGACGTTGTTGACGGACGACAGTCAGACGACCCCTCCGTTGAACTTGATCTTCGCCCCTCAGCCCAGTGAACCTAGTGCCCCACCTCCCCCTGCTCCCCTGCCGGAATGAGAGGTGTAAACGGGTAGATAGGGTGCCTGGTTTGTTTATGATTAATTCTTCTCTCGTGATCTATACTGGTGCGTGTGCTCGACGAATAAAACTCTTTGCAGAACACCCCTGGGTTGTGGTTTCGTTCTGGCTCACCCACTGGCAGTAATGATCGTTGACATTGTGGGATACTCGAGATGTATATATGCACTAGTAAAGATACGACGAGATACAGAAGGTTCTAGAGGTAGACATACGGTACCGGTGGGTAGGGGTATAAGCTAGGAAAATGTGGTATGAGGTCTGAACTCGATAATGAAGCAAAAAAAGAAGAAAGTTTTACTACTCGGAAGGAGTGACAGGACGAGGAGGAAGAGTAAATCCAGGTCGACTAGGCATAACGACCCTGGCCAGATCAATGTCAACCCTATCCAAATCCCCAATGAACTCGACAAACGCTTCCCTCTCCTCCTCGCTCCTCTCCATTGGACCCATTGACACCGCCATCCTTCTCCCAAAAGTGCGATCATTCACGTCGACGAACTTCAAGCGAAGATGAAAACTGCCCGGATACGCCTTCCTACCCTGGAACATCTTGAAGGCGGCCTTCGCGTCCTCAACGGTCTCAAAGTCCACAACGGCGTAAGAAGTGCTGTATCGAAGAACACCTCCGACGATCCGGCCATCGAAGCTGCGAACGTTCTTGGCGCCGACAGGATAGAACAAATCCTCAATGTCTTTGTTCACGTAGGGCACGTTCGGCTCCGTGGAGTGGTGACGAAAAGCGTTAACGTTGTCGATGACAATCCTGGTGGAGGGGTTGGACTTGTCAACGTCACGAGGAGCGAAGAAGTGGATAGGAGGACGAGGATGACAAGAAGCCGGGATCTTGAACTTGTTCCAGCTTTCAGGCTCGAAGTGAGCAGTTTCGAGAGCGCAGCCACACTTTTCGAAGACGCGACCCGGAGCCCCAGAGATCCGTTCATTGCCTTTCATACCGTCCATCTCAGCCTCGCAAGGACTAAAGAAAGCTTCTTCGACGTCTTCGGACCAATCGAGCTCTGAAGAGATAGCGGGAGCGATGACATCAGCGGAGGTGGGAGCTACCGAGATGCCAGAGGTCGGAGTGGGGATAGAACGAGTTGCCTTTCTTCCGCCTCCGCTGATGAGAGCATCGATGGATTTCTTCCAGGCAGTTGTCGGTCTAAGTCTAGGAGCCCTAGAGGACGCTCCCCGGGAAGACCCAGCCGATTCCGTCGTAGATTCGGCGCTCCTAACATCCGTGGCAGTCGAAGTCGAAGTGGCGAAAGATTTGTCGGTATCCATCATCCGTGCACAGACGAGAGGCTCGTCGACATCTAGATGGATGTACAATCGGGTCAATAAACGTGTAAAGACAGAGTGTGAGACATGGGACAAACCATTCTCAACACCGCCATGACCTTCGGTCGCCTCATCGTCAAGGTCGACCGGGGTACGAGGAGTGGCCTGAGGGTAGCAATCCCAGACCGAGGACTCGTCGTTGAAGCAGGTGTCAACCAGATCCTCCCACAGGTTCCTTGAAATCCTTAGAACCACGGGGGGAGTCCCGGTGACAAACGAGGGAGAAGAAGAGAGGGCAAGAGTGATTTCATCCAAGAACTGTCGAACGTGTGATCAGTACAAGATATAGAGAGAAAGAGGTTGAGGGGACACACATTCCGAACCGATCCTGCAGCAGTGCTAGCGATCGATCCCGCAGAAACACTGGAGGAGTCACCTGATGAAATTGGTGAGCAACCCATCGGTCGAAAAGCAAGGCAACGAATAGAATAAGGCTTACCGTTGGAAGAAATCGTGACATCCGGACAATCACCCTCCTCATCTGAAAGCGAGGATGAGGAGCCCAAAGTCGGCATAGAGGATAGCGAGGACACATGCGGAATATCCAAGTTGGCCGGAGCGGAAGTGGACGAGCGAATGGGGGAATCTAAGGATGAAGATGCAGCGGCGCAGATGCTGCGGGAAGACAGAACAACTGGACAGATAGCACGCGGTTAACTGGTGTCGAAACGAATAAAATGATGTAGGAATACCTCTGTCCGAGTCTTCAGCGGAAGAAGGGATGGGGGTGAAGAAGATGGGGGATCCAAGGATAGAGTGGTAAAATGGGACTATTGAAAAAGGTTTAGGATCAAATGCGAAGAAAGTTTCAAAAAAAGGTACACACCGTCGATTGAAGACCAGGATGAAGAAGAGGGGGGAGTAGGAGGAGTAGGAGCGGGAGAAGGGGAGTACAGCGGAGGACGGTCTTGAGCAGACGAGGTTTCGTTGGAAGGCCCTTTACCTGAAAGTACAGTTAGCGACAAGGAATCGTTGACCGGATGTTGGTTGACTCGCCAAAAAATAAGGCGAACCAAGCAACCGCCTCCTGGTAAGCATAGTGTACTCGGTGAGTGGAAGGTCATGTCAGGAAAGTATGATGCACTCACATGGACCAGAAGACCAGAGATGATAACCATCAAGAAGCTGACCGTCCAATCTACCGAGCGGCTGTTCGTACCATGACCAACCGATGTCGCACCCACGAAAGTGTGGGGAGGAGTGGGTGCATAGTCGGGGTCAAACGGGAGGGTGAGAACAGGGGGAGAGGGGCCGATGGTCAAGGGGACAGAGGGGGGAGGGATGATGTAGCAAATCGAGTACGTGGTATCGTACTCGGGGGCATCGAGGAGAGGGATGAGAGTAGAGTGGTCGTTGGCGCGGAGGAGGTGGACGAGGACGACGATGAATGTGGCGACGATGTTATAGATATTCATGGTGGGCGAATTTGGGGAGTCCACCGTAGGGTGTGGTAGAAGGTAGTGGTCGAGGGAGAAGATGTAGAACTCGAAACGGGCAGGATGGGCAGGTTTATATACCCGAACATAGGGGCGAGTTCGACAGTGCTGAGAAATTGTCCCAGGGGGGGTCGTGCTCGAGAAGGGAGTCCACAACGTCGCTGTGATCTCCCTGGGTGTTTTTCTAGCAGCGTATGGCACCATAAAGGGCGGATCTAGTTCTGAGACTCAGTCGAGGACCGTCCAGCCAACACCACAACAGTCGGTGTCCAACATCAAACGTTTGAACTTCCAGACAACCCAGAGAGAGAGACAATAGGAGCTAGTGTACAACCAGCTCAGAAACCCGCAGCAATCGTAGATAAACAGAACCATGAGCAAACTGATGTCGTAGCTCGCAACGCGAGAGCAGTAGCCCTTTCCGATGACGAGACGGATAGGTCGCGGATCGCGCGTTCAGAGGAGCAAAGGCTCACACCAACGTGCTGCGTGAACATGTAAAGCTTTGCCAGGCGAGGGAACAGTCCTTAGGAACAGGGCTTTCCGCAGGAAAATGACGTGTTTCAGGAGGGGTGGGGTGGGGTCCGCTACCGTCTGAACGACAACAACCACCGGGTAGAATATCCAACGAATGTCAAGAACTAATTCAGCACAGAGCGTTCGTCCTTTATTATGGGCGGCGGAGGAATGGGGGTTTTCGGAACACGTAGCAAGCGTGGGAGAGATTTATCTTGCCCAACGCCGACCTTACCGTGCGAGGGCGTCTAACTGTCCAACCTCATTTCAATTCAAGGTCGAGACGCATGGAGGAAGCGCTGTCCAACTCTGTTTCCCTCTCTTCGGTTGCCATCGGGCGCAATGTCTTACAAAGTCGTCGTCAACGCCAAACGCGCCAAAAGAGAAGAAGCAATCAGAGAGACTGCTGCTCTCACCACCAGAGAGTTGTCCCAAGAGGAACAGTACGTTACGTCTTCGAGCGGTGCGTCTTATCTCGGCGGTCCTCGTGCTTTGTTCTGATACCTCGCAGCGAGCCAAATTGTTCAGGCAATCAAGGAGGGTCGATGGACATCCACGCAAGTCATGACCGCGTTCATCAAGTCGGCCATACGAGCCCACGATGAGACGAACTGTGTTACGGAAGGTGTGCGCGTGTTCTATTTTTATTCCTACGCTGTCGCCCTGACACGATGGCTTCCAAGTGTTGTTCTCGGACGCGTTGAAGACAGCTGGAGAGCTCGATGTCCACTTTGCCGCAACAAATGAGCTCAAGGGACCATTACACGGCGTCCCGGTCAGCTTCAAGGATCTCAGTGAGTTGGCGCGAAGATTTGGAGCCCTCAGTGTTGTAATTACAATTACCCCCATTGTAGTCGATGTCAAAGGTTACGACTCCTCAATGGGATTCTCATCGTGGGCAAACCGACCTGCTCAGGTCGATGCAGATGTGCGTCTGTCAGGAATACCATCCTTTGACGATCCTGACTCCTTGTGTAGCTCGTCCTCCAAGTACGCCAAGCGGGTGGGATTCCCCTGGTCAAAACCAATGTCCCTCAATATTTGGCCAATTACGAATGTTCAAATCCCCTGTGGGGAGCGACCAAGAACCCTTACAACGTGGAGCACATCCCCGGTGGGTCAACTGGAGGGGAAAGCGCGCTTCTGGCGATGGGCGGTTCTGCCATTGGGTGGGGATCCGATATTGGAGGGAGTATCAGGATCCCATCGCATTTCTGTGGACTGTATGGTCTCAAGCCCGGTTCTGGCAGGGTCAGCCTATCGGGGACGGTGGGTGAGTGGTTCCCGCACCTCAACTAAGATCCCGCGGTATATTCACTCCGTGTGTAGATCCGAACCCAGGGTTCAAAAATATCCCAACGGTGTTAGGACCCATGGCAAGAACCGTCGATGATATCGAGATCGCGTCCCGTGCGGTGTTCGGAAAATCTCCCAACTATTCCTCAGCACCTGTACCATACCGTGAGGTCAAGCTTGAACAGAAGCTGAAGTTTGGTTATTACTTCAATGACGGAATGGCTCGAGTTACCCCTGCTTGTCACCGGGCTGTATCCGAAACTGTCGAGGCATTAAGGAGGCAGGGACATGAATGCATAGAGTTTGAACTCCCATCCCGTGCGTTCTCCACGTTTGTCATGTGCCTCGGATTCCTTACTCTCTGTACGTCACAGCCGAAAGAGCGGCCGAGGTATTTATTGCTCTCTCGTCGGCGTTTGGGAATAAAGCTTTCTTCAAAAACAAAGGTCCAGACCCCACAGTGCGTGGCAAGAGAGGCTTTGGTTGCTTGGGCTTCGCTGACCTCTCTCTCTTTAGGAACCAAACCTGGAACTGGCTTTTGCCTACATGCCAGGTGAGTCTCTCGTATTGCATTTTTTGGGTTGAAGAACCAACGTCATCTCTTTGCGCATCCCCAGGGTTCTTACATACTATGATTGGGTGGTACTTCAAAAGAGTGGACCCCGTCCTTGCCCGGGTGTGGAAGGTTTCGACCGAAAAAAGCACGCAGGAATTTATCAGTTGGGAGGTCAAGAAGGATGCCTGGATTCGCGAATTTCATGAAAAGGCACATATTTGGTTTTCCATCCGATGCGTGCAGTGATTTACGATCATTTCTGCCAGGTCTGGGACGCTCATGGTTTCGATGCAATCGTTTGTCCAGGACTGGCTTCACCTGCCTTGATTCACGAGTAAGCTCGGGTTCTTGGTTAGATCGCATTGATCTCACACGGTCCAGTGCCACCCAATACTTGTTAGCTCTTGCCTCGGCGACCCTATTCTACAACCTCCTTGACTGCCCTGTTGGGAGTATACCTGTGACTCGCGTCGATCCTAACCTTGACGCGCTGCCCACGGACTGGCTAACGGAAACTAGCAGCAGCACCCCGTCTTCTAAAGAGATCGATGCATTCCTTTACGGGGGGAAGTGGGGATACAATGCTGAGGAGATGACAGGACTGCCTGTGGGGATACAGATAGTGGGTAAGAGGTGGGAAGATGAGAAGGTCGTTGAGATGATGAAGGTTGTGGACGCTGCATTGGGTGAGAGGGGATTCGGTCCTGATGGGTGGGAGAAATGGAAGGCTGCGCATCCCAGCTGATCTCTCGAATATGAACTTCGTCCGTGTTTCCCCCTGACCCCCGCACGAGATACACTCGCATGCGAATCCTCCATATGATATAAGTGAAGCAGCTCGAGGGGCAGGTGAGAACGTCAGGCCTCGTCGGGTGCGTCATCTCAACACCCACCCAATCGTTCTCTCCGCTGTACCGTGTCTAAGCTCCGGGGTACCAACACACTCGATCTGATCGATTCCCTCCTCTTGCCTTTGTGACGAGAAACACGCCCTTCTTCGTTCCTCCCGTAAGCGTTGATGAAATATTTTTAACACGGTATGTCGAAATAAATATGAGCATGTGACAATCGGATGCTGGGGTGCTCAACTCATGCGACCGTCGGTTTTCAACAACGCCGCTCAAAATCAGTAACAGTTCCGCCCCCCGCCTGGTTGAGCTCTGCCACGGAACCCTAGGTAAGGAAAATGTCGAGCCGGCTCCCACGAAATTGCAAATGCCTAGAACAATGGGAGGTATCACAAGGGCACTTCCAATATCTAGAAACGTGTCGAAGCTCGTACAATCGTGGCCGAGTATTTTTTTTCTCATCCGACCTGTTCTGCGGGCACCGGGTTTATACAGACTGGACGACACAACTAGTTAGTCAGTCGTGAACTTGGCTGGCTGGCATCGTGTCCGGGACTCTCCAACCTTTATGGTCAGCGACCGACCCGTTCCTTGGTACAAGGTGAAATATAAGAGCCCGCGATTGAAGCCGTCGGTTGGAACGAGAGATAGGCTCTGAATTGAGATCTGCCACTGGACAAATTCTGTGGGCGGGCGGACCGATTCCTCTGGGCTATCCCCTGAACTTTGTTTCCATTCCATCACCTTAATTTCAAGGGTTTCCCACTCAACTTTCTTGCATAGGAATTGATTCAAACTTCAGCAACTTCGGTACAAAACCGGCATTCCTTTCGTGAAAAAAATGTGGTATTGCCCCCGCGTCAAGCGCAAAGGTGGGGTATTTGCCTTTGTGGGTCCACCATTTTGGTCTCCTCCTGCCACTATAACACGAATGAACCACCCCTCCAACGAAAGACACGGGAAATCATCCAAACCTTCCCAACAGCATATCGTTTTGGGAGTTCCCACCAACATCGCCGTCGGACCACTCGGTTTCCAAGCAGAGCTCGACGTCGACCCCAAAGGTGATCTCATCCTGTATCTGGGAGTAGATTGACCTGATCCGACCGTGACGCTAGATGAGGACCCCAGCTTTTCACGGATCGTGATTCGCGACAAGAAGAGAGAAGAAGATCAAGGTCCTCCCGCGCTGAAAACCTCAACCTCCGGTGTTGTGATCGATGGTACCGAGCACAGGAACGACACGACAAGTGAGTGTTCTCGATCCTCGCTATCGCGGCTGACCATCATTCGGATCTCTGTAACCCCCCCCCCTGTCAGAGGAGAACGCTGGTAGCACTAGGGAGGGAAAAAGCGAACCAGTAGAGACGCAGAGGGGTACGTGCCGATACCGTCGTGTCGTTCGCCTCCCGTTAACATCTGCCAGTTCTGGAGAGCGACCCGGAGGACACCACGTTCAAGATCCCCGCCGTTCACATCGATGTCCCAAAGGAGCCCGCGGGCGGTTTCGGTTCTCTCGAAGACGTCCTAGGAGCCATCTCTGCTGTTTATACGAATTGTCAAGTTCGCACATGACCCACCACTGCTCGAATCCCCCTTTGACGGATCAATCTGCAGGAAGTCAGGAACAAGATCGAAGGCCTCCTTTCACGTATGGTTGTACTGGAGGAACGTTTTACGACTCGTCCGGGTGACGTGGCAGAACAGAGATGTCGGAGGGAGTTGATACGGTATGTGATTATTCCCCCCCTCAGATGGGGTACTGAGCTCCGTCCAGCAAGTTCAAGGACATTGAGGGACGATTACGGTCATGGTCTGAGGGGCTGGGACCGCAGCGATCCGCTGACCGCATTCAAGATGACGAAGCGGTGCCTGGGCTCCTCGAAGATCTACGGGAGACTATCTCCCACTACCAGGTCTGCTCGTGACCTTAACACCGTTCTCGATGCTGATAAGGACGGCAGACAGTGCAGCAGATGGCGATCTATATGCAAGGATGCAAGATGATTGTGAGTGTTCTATTTCATACCAAGGCGACTGCAATAATCTTTTGGCAGAACGCAGGTCAGAACATCTTCCATGTTCGACAACCGGCGCCTGACGCGGATTTCTGATAGGCGAAGCAACTGTTCTCAACAATTTCCGCTGTGCGCAGGGGGCCGAGTATCGACATGGTGGCCGCGAAGGATGTCTCAAGGGAACTCGCGGAACCGTTCTGGATCAGATCAGATTCTGGATGAGGGACTTCACCCAGCCCCCTGTCTACTGGTTGAATGGTCTGGCCGGAACGGGGAAGACCACCATCGCCCAGACCATCGCGGAGAGGGTGTTCGCGGATGGACAGCTCGGAGCCTCATTCTTCTGCTCGCGAGACTTCGAAGACCGGAGCAACCTTCACTTCATATTTCCCACTCTCGCTGTCCAGCTCGCGCGCAGATACACCGAGTTTCGATCGATCCTCGTCCCATTAGTGCAGTCGGATCCGGGAGTCGCCTACGAGTCCCTGTATCACCAAATGGACAGGTTGATCGTACAACCCCTCAGGGAGTGCACCATTTCGACTGTGATCATCATCGACGCCTTGGACGAGTGCAAAGATGACGAACCCGCTTCGGCGATCCTGTCTGTCCTCGGGCAGTTTGCATCCCAGATCCCCGAGGTCAAGTTCTTCCTTACTGGCCGTCCGGAGCCACGGATTCGGGAGGGCTTCCGTCTTCCGCTGTTGGCAAAAGCGACGGACATCCTTGTCCTCCACAAGGTCGAACCGGGCCTCGTTGACAACGATATTCGGCGATTCCTCAAACATAGCTTCCTGGGAATCGCAGACCATCGGAGTGGACTGGATGGTTGGCCGACGGAGGATCGATTGGATCTCCTTTGCGAACGGGCAGGGGGGTTGTTTATCTATGCTGTGGCAACTGTCAAGTTCACCGACAACCCGAGAGATGACCCCAGAAGACGGCTGGATTTCCTTCTTCAGTCACCCGGGAGCAGCGCTCACGAAGGAAAAGCGAAGCTCAAGATGAACATGACGCTCGATTCGCTCTACATGACAATTCTCCAGGAGGCCTTCGGTGACGATGACCCATGGATTGACCCCAGAATCCGTTCTGTCCTCGGCGCTGTAATCCTCGCCACAAATCCCCTTTCTCCGTGCACCATCGCTACATTCCTGGACTTCGATACAGAGGGTGTCTTCCGGCTCCTTTCACCATTTCACTCGCTTCTCGTTCTTCAGCAGGACACCAATCATCCCGTTCGGCCCTTCCATAAATCATTTCGCGACTTTCTCGTCGATCCGACCCGGTGCATCAACCCGAGGTTCCACGTCTCTCCTCCCGACCATCATTCAGAGCTTCTGGTTGGCTGCCTCGAGCTAATGAACCAAAGGTTGAAGAAGAATATCTTCGGGTTCCCAGATGGCGCTACGAATGATGAGGCTGAGGGCTTGCGGAAGAGGGCTGAGGGAAATATCGACCAGGGTTTACGATATGCGTGCGAGTCGTGGCATAAGCACCTGGTTGATACGAACACGGCGCCAACCCACACGGTCAGAATCACCTCCGTCTTACATCAGTTCCTGGAGCAAAAGTTTCTACTCTGGCTGGAGGTGCTTAGTATCCTTGGGACCATAAGAGATGCAGTTGACGCATTAGAGGTGACTAGAAAGTGGCTAGAGGTATGTCGAGACTGTATGTTCGATGAATTTCCTGAATTTGTTCATACTGGATCCAGGCATCACCGGCTCTTGACCTTGTCGACATTGTCAACGACTACTTTCGATTTGTCACCAGATTTTTCGAGGTCATTAACATATCCGCTGCACATATCTATCACTCGGCCCTTCCCTTATCCCCCCAGACATCGATGGTGCGGAGATTGTACGAGCCGTACGCTCATCCCCTGACAAGGGTTGTGCAAGGGGTCCCGATGTCATGGGATCCGGTTGTCGCGGCTGTGAAATGTTCTTACGAGATCCTGCACGCCGTATGGTCACCGTGTAGTAGGTTCATCGCGATCGACTGCTCCACAGAAATCCAAATATTGGATGGAGTAACTCTCGAACGAGTCAAATCCCTCGCACTCCAGCGGGGTCACCCTCAAGTGCTCACTTTCTCCGCCGACGCTCGCTTGTTAACGGGACTCAGTGGGTGGTCAGAAGAGTCCACCAGCTGGGACCTCCAGACAGGTGTTCCGGTCAGTGCCATCTCCACAGAGCAGGAGGAAGGGCAGTGGGTCTATACAGAGCCTGCCTCAATCACTTATTCTGAATGTGGAACGATGTTTGGAGTCTTATTCAAGCGTCACGACGTCACCGTCATCATTACCTACAATGTTCTCTCCGGCCGATCCGTAGGTTATCATCAATTCGAAAGGTCGGTCACAGGGATGATCTGGACACATGGCAAATGTGTTCGATTCGCTGCTTTGGAGCCAGGGTCCATCACCATATGGGAAGTCGGATTCATCTCGGAACACCCAGCCGCGGAGGTCGAGTCCTTGCCCACCCCGGGAAACTTCGATCTCACAAGAGAATTCCTCTTCCTTCCCACCCTCTCCCGCCTTGCCTTCGTCCTCAAAAATCGTATCTTCGTGTGGGATATCCAACATTCAAAACTCCTCCTGAGTTGTGTGGACATCGAGGAGCCCACGAAGATGACATTCTCCTCTGATGGACGCTTCTTTGCATGTGCAACCAATGGTCCAGAAATTTACCTCTGGAAGGACTCTCCCACTGGCTATACCCTTCATCGGAAGCTCATGTCCAGTGCCAGCAAGTATTTTGACCCTTGGAAACCGCTTCTCTCCCCAGACGGACGATCGATTCTCGCGTTCAAGGATTCGACCCTTCAGTTGTGGCATACAACAGATACATCCACCTCCCTTTCCAGCGTTCCGACTCAGACTTTTCAGAGCGCCAATCATTTCGTTCTTGGATTTTCACCAGGTGAACCGCTGGCAGCGGCTGCGCGGTTGGGGGATAACACAGCCACAGTTCTCGACCTCAGGTCTGGTGTCCCACGGTTGAAAATCGATGCGGGTATGGAAATTTATGGTCTGGGGGTAGCCGGGAGCACTGTCATTGTCGTTGGTGACGGTAGGATCGTCACTTGGAACTTGCCTCAAAGCGATCGTGTTCTCAATGCCACTACGAACATTGACGACAGTACTCGGACAACAACCTTCGATCCACCAGTCGCTTGGATGTGGCTACCACCTTCCGCCTCAATATCCCCAGATTTCAACCACATCGCGATCGTAAGGGTGGATGTAGCACAATCACAAGGCCTGAATATCTACGATATGACTACTGGGAAGCATCTCGCAGGCATCAAATCAGATGCGTACGCGACATGGTTCACTCCCAACGGGCATGAACTCTGGTGTTGTTGTCCCCCCGACAAAGTACAAGGATGGGCGATCGTAAAGGACAGCGAATCTGACCCCCTCAAGATGGAGTGTCTGGAACCAACTCAGCGCCCACCAGAAGGATGTCCCTGGATACACCCCCGTGGTTACAGAGTTACAGACGATGGATGGATACACAATTCCAATGGGAAACGGCTTTTATGGTTGCCTCCTCACTGGCGGCCACATGAGATGGACAAGATGTGGAGTGGGTGTTTTCTCGCATTTTTACATTACCAACTCCCGGAGGTTGTCATTCTGGAGGTACTAGAGGAGTGACCAGCAATCTATGTTTCCATTCCTCTCTCATGACTTTCCATCCCCCACCATGTGCTACGTTGCGTCCGAATTTTAGATGTTCGTATACTAACCGCGTATTCTTCACGATCTCACTTGGTACTTATCCTTCAGCTCATTTGTTGGAGACGAGGATGTTCTATATGTTGTGTGCTAACGAAATATAGTGGGAGGATGTCGCAGCGACGAATGATTAATGAGCACTAGCGTGATACACGACCGATCAGCTGGGACGTCCAAAGGATGTCCTTGGTTTTAGATGTCCCATGATATCCACTTAATGCAATTGTAGGTGGTCCGTGGATTGCTGGATGTCCGTGGACATCCAGCCTGAAATATTTTACATTCAATGCCCGGTCATCCTTGGATGTCTGGCCACGGATGATATCTGGACCTCTCAGATCGTTGGCCGTGTAGACGTCCAGCCACTACCTACCTGTTCGTCCTGTCACTTCACGCTCATTATGTGGTGCTATGGCTCCTTCCCTTCCCTTCCCTACTCCTCTCATGGAGGCGCTCCCTCCACTCCAAACACTCATAGCTCTAGTCCGGATCCTCTCTCCCGGACTAGAGCCCTCACCGACTTCCCCATTAATGACGATCCGGTAACTGTCATGAAACCTTCAACCAAGAGTGAACTTGTCCAAACTGCAGCATAAAATCAACATCTCTGTTACGGAAAAATACCCCACCGCTCCGGTGCGTCCTTGTCTTGGTGATCATGCGAAGCACACTGTGTGAACTCGACACGCAAATCCGACAGCGCGACATAAATGGCCGGGGACAGAGTTTGTAAGGGTATCTGGATTGGCACCTCAAGCTTAACCCACCCGATCATCCAACCGGTGTGCTAGGCACGTAGAGTAACAAAGAAGTAATGTCCCCCCCACTGACTGAATACTGAGTCTCTGAGTCCACCATCCCTACCCACTCTCTTCTCCTCCACCCGCCAAGACTGCCCGCAGAACCCTGTCACACGGTCGGACAATGGTAAACATTCGTGGTCCCAATGCAGGTGCTGAGTGGAATATATGAGTGGACGATTTTGTGATCACATCGGAGGGGGAAACCGAGCGTACTTTCTTCAACCATTCCTTTGATGTGTTCAGCGCATGAATCACACCCTCTGTAGCACCGAGGACGCTGAGTACCTCTAAGCTGAATAAAAACATCTCCTCCAGGAAATGGTGCAGGAGAGAGGTGATATTGAGTCCGTGTGCCGGTCTCGTGTCAACAAGGTGCTTATGCTACGACCTGTACTCCAAAGCGTGATCGATGTATTGCTCGGTCCTTTCCCGCAGATCATCGACCTCAGGGTTGGTGACCGAATTCGGAACATCGCACATTTTTCTTGATTCATCAGCTCAAGGCAACTGATCAGAAGCTCTGTGTGGTGATCGGAAGGAGATAGGCGAAACCTCTGGTTGGTGCGTTGGGCTCGGCCGGTGATGAATACAGGGAGGGATTTATGGGACGGTCGAACGGGGTGATAGATGTCCTCATGATCGGTGTCCTCTTTGGGGACGAGGAGCGGGTGAACCGATGACAAGAGTTGGAATACCTCTGGGATTTGCAACGAGGACCACAGCATCGAGGACAGAACGAACCCGGGGTTATTCTCTGTATTGTCATCGCCAAAGGCCTCGTGAAGAATTGTCCCTAAGCCTGATCCTCCCCACATCTGCACTGTCCTCGGGTGACTGAAGAAGGAAATCTAGCCGCTTTCTGGGACTATCGTTCCAGCGGCCGATGAACTTTACAGTTTCCACGGCATAGATAAACAACCCCTCTGCCCATTCCCAGAGGAGGTCCAGTCGTTCTTCCGTTGGCCGACCATCCAGTCCCCTCCGACGGTTTGCGGCCTCCGGCGGACTACGCCTGAGGAGCCACCGAATGTCGTTGTTGACGAGGCCCGGTTCGACCATGTGGAGGACAAGAACGTCCATCGCTTTTGCTAACAGCGGAAGACGGAACCCCTCCCGAATCCGTGACTCCGGACGGCCGGTAAGGAAGAACTTGACCTCAGATGTAAACTCCCCGAGGACGGATAAGATCGGATCTTTGATACATTCCTCGTCTTCGCATTCGCCCAAGCACCAACCACGGTCACGATTGAAGCTGCAGATTTCGCGAGGGGTTGGACGATCAACTTGTTTATCTGCTCGCGCGGGAACTCATCGGTGACTCCTGGATCCGACTGAATTAGCAGGAAAATGATCGACCGAAGCTCGGTGTACTGGCGTGCGGGCTGGACAGCGAGGGTGGAGAATATGAAATAGAGGTTGCCCTGGGCCTCGAAGTCTCGCGAGCAGAAGAGGGAAGCCCCGAGGAACCCACCCGCGAACAGCTTCTCCGCGATGGTCTGCGCGACGATGCTCTTCCCCGTCCCAGCAAGTCCATTCGACCGGTAGACGGGTGACTTGTCGGAGTCCCTTCGAGAAGCCCAGAAACACCTTCGGTAATGCGTAGGGTGCGGAGTTCTTGGATAAGGACCGTAATCCTCTCTCGGCGCCCTCGAGATTGCTGGAATGAAATCAACATTGTGTCCAAAGGGGGGGGGAGGGCGGGTGTACCATTTCAGCTTTTTCCGGCACATCTCCGCCATGCCACCTTTTGCGGGGGGTATCTCCAACATATAAGTATGTACGAGAGGAGGTCGGTAATATACTCGCTGACGACGACAGTCTCCTGTAAATGGATCCGTTAGGGACAAGTTTTTGGTGGAGGGTTTCAAACGGACCTCGTATTGAGCATAAACCGGGATGGTTTCCAAGACGGTTTCAAGGGGACCAACCACTTCAGTTGCATCCCCAAAATCCCCGACCTCCCCTTGCGTTGCCTTGCCCTCCTCGCGTTCAGGAGCCGTCGCTGAAACACCTGATGCGAGGAGCCCTTGATCACCGCCTTCGTGGCTGCGAGACATAATCCACGAATCCTCCCGTTCACCTTTCAGTACGTCGAAATTAGCCACCTCGTGGACTTGATCTTAATGGGTCAACATACCTTCAAGATCATCGTTCAGTTCTAGGAGGATGCCGAGCGCTCCGGCAGCGACCCTGGCGGATATTCCACACGAGCTGGATGTGGTGCGCTGATTCCCAGTCCCTCTGAAATGCATTCAGGTCCTTCGAGTAGGGAGAGAAGGGTGAACAAAGGTAGTTTGAGCTGCTGGATCCGAACAAGAAGCAGTGTGAAGCACTCGTGGTCCATGGATGGGGCCATCCTGAGTGATCGAGGGAAATGTTCCAAACAAACTCCTTGGGATAAGCAACGGGATGTACGACACAACGAAACGAAAGGCGGTAACATAGTAACCCAATCCCCCGTCAACGTGGCTTCGCGGTTGGTAAGCTACCACGGCCCTGATTTCACCTGGGGGTCAAAATAATGCGGACGCGTAGATCAGGGATTTGGCCCTCGCGCTTCCTAATGGGGGGAGTTGATAACAAAGGTCGCCTGGCGTCCAAATTGGGTGTGCAAATCAGTGCCCTCGGAACTGGGTGTCAAAAAAGACATTAAAGTCACCTCAGTATCTCATGAATGCAGATGACGGGGATGGAAACGCACTATACTCGTGGCTGCGCCAGCCCAACGTCGACGAGCACACCTAAATGGTCGCTCACGTACACCTCCAGGTCCAATTCCTACTCCTCCGAGTTCATTGCTCGCTTCCCTTTCTGGATTGGCTCACCCCTCACTGATCCACATTTCTTAACCTTCACCCCTCTCGCCATAACGTAGTCTAACCTCGACGGTTCTTCACTGTTGTTCGGGGAGTCCGATCCGTGCGCTCCGGCGGTTCCAAATGTCACCCCGGTCTCACGGGGGTCGGGCGAACTTGCGAAATCGGAGTGTGTCGAACCATGAGTCGACGCAGCCGGCAGAAAATATAGGTTCGGTTCGGGGTGAGTGTCGATATTGGTGTCACCGCAAAACGCGCTTGTTGGCGTCGCTGAGAGGGTGGATATTGCTGGGGCGAACTGGGTCGCGTGGGTCTGAGGAGTGTAATCCAGGTAGGAGGTCGCTATTAAGGGTCGGTGTAAATGGTACGTTCCGATGTTAGCGAGTACGTGGACTGACTTTGGGTTAACCCCACCGGGTATTTTTGACCACTGTGGAGTTAGGTTCTCGAACCAAATATTCCAAGTCAGGGCCCTAAGTTGGATCGGATTCGAGGGTTCTTCTGATTGAGGCTCGGGCTTGGCGGCAGCTGAGGGATTTTGGTGATCTTTGAGGTCGGTCGACGCGAGAGAGGATCGAGTTGGAAATCTGCGGTGAGGAAAGCGATCGACCTGTTCATGAACCCACTCCAAGGCTTCTTGGAGGTCGGTTCTTCAGGCTCTGGGCTGATTGGGCGAAAACCAGATGTGAGAATAAGCATATAGAGGGGCAGGAACCCGAGCGGGCATGGCAAGCAACTCAGGAAATTGTAACATCTGAGCTCCGCCCGGAAGAGAAGTGAAGCACTCAAGCTCAAGGGTGATGCCGGTGCATACCAGACACCCGACGCCGCCCGACGCCACACCGGGTGCGGCGGCGGGGTGGGCCATGGGAAAGAAAATCGAACAGTCTTCATAATCGCAGTGAAATCTAACCCATAACGGATGTCGGGCCGCCAGTCATTCTCAGACTGAACTCTCACGCGCACGGATTGCCTAAAGGGCAAAGAAAGGGCAAGAGATCACACCGTGGTACACACAAACCATACATTATGGACGGCTACAAGGTTTGGCTACTAGCACCGTAAACAATCCTACGTCTTTTTCCCTCCCGCCTGGCTCTCACCAACCTTCACCATCGCCAACGAGTCCATAGACTCCATCGTGGATACAAACTCTGGAGCCCCGGTGCCGTCTTAGGTGAACTTGAAGATGAACACGACCCCCACAGGGATGTCTGGTTCTCCCGTCCTGAAACGCGTAGTGGGTAACCATCTTAGAGGTAAGTCACCTCTAGCATTTCGCGCTTCAAACACATCTCAGCCACGGCCGGCGGTGCAACTTACATGAAGCATGATGGAGCCAGGGTTATCTATAGTGTCGAGGATATCAGACTGTACTGTCACCGAGACGGGATTTTTGGGCACATCAACCACTCAAAATGCGAGTTACAACACGCGCCTTCCGCTGGTCTCTCGTGTGTCGGGGATCCCCTAGCCTGGCCGGACACTGCTCACAATCAGTACCAATTCCGCTCCCAGCTTGGAGCTGAGACTCCCGATAAGACGTACCGTGCCGGCAACGCCTGACGCGTACAATCGATAGCCACAAATGGAGTCGCAACATTCGGGTTCCCGGTTTCCAACGCCTCCCTGAGCTTGCAGACGATATCAAGCTGGACCGACATGGGTTTCCAAGCGCTCTGGAACGAGGTATACAGGGTTATGGTTACTGCGAGCATATCTCACCCATAATTGGGCCCATAGGCACGCCGCCAGGGCCAGGGGTGGGGGGCATCGTGATGAGAACCGAGTAAAGCGTCACGCGAGGACGACATCTGTGCAAGACCGGCACCAATAACCGATATCAGACCCAGGAATACACAAATCGAGACTTGCAGGATTTCAAGCCCTGGCTTTTGCCGCGTCCAGCTGTACCGTCTGGCCATGAGGGTGGAGATGGATAATGGACAATCGGTTCCAGGCGAGATCCGGAGGAAACAGGAGCGCGAGCCTCGCGCTCCTGTTGGCACTGGGTTTCTTGGAGGTTGGTTCTTCGGGCTCTGGATAGGTTGGGCGATAACCAGATGTGAGAATAAGCATATAGAGGGGCGGGGACGCGAGTGGACATGGCAGGCAACTCGGGAAACTGGCGCGCGCCAGACGCCCGATGTCTGGCAGCGGAGCGGGCGAATATTCAACGGACGTCGGGCGATCAGCCATTCTCAGATTGAACTCTCACTCTCCAATGCGAACAGGGGGGATCATATAGCCACGGGCACACTGGTACGCAAAAACCACGTATTACGCATGGCGGTAACGATAGTTGTGTACTGTAAACAATCCTACACCTTTTCTCTCTCGCTCCGCAGACTTCACTATTGCCAACGAGTCCATCAACCCCATTGTGGATGTAACCTTCGGAGCGCCAGTTTCGTCCTGGGTGAACCTGAAGACGAAAACGATCTCCGCGAGGATGTCCGGCTCCTTGCCTTGCAACACGCAGTGGGCAATCGTCTTAGGGGTAAACCATCGCTAGTATTTCGCGCCTCAATCGACAGATCCCGGCCATGGACGACTGCGATGTTACTGAGGCGAGTTTTTTTGGCACGCCCACCACTAGAAATGCGGGTTCCTACCTTGAGAGACTTGAGCCTGGAGTTCATCCCGATAATATCCACTTTCCACTGGTCTATCGTGTGTCGGGGAACTCCCCTGGCCGGACACCGTTCAAGGTCGATGTCAATTCCGCCCCTGGTCAGCCTGAGGCTGAGATTCTTGATAAGACGTACTGTGCCAACAACACTTAGCTTGAACGTTCAAACGTTCAACCTGGACCAAGTGGACGCTTGCCTGTGCCTATACCGGCCGATGTCTTCTCGCGCGCAAACGCGTCTGCCGTGCCTCGGGGTAGTGACAAGTGGTGTTGCATGTCTTCTAGTCATGAGGACCGAGGTACTATTTCCGAGAATGTAAGGAAAGAAATTAACGAAACTACGTTGAGTGATGGAACGACGAAGGCGGGGCATCGAGTGGACGCTTCGGTGGCCAGGTCAAGCCTCAAATTTCAAACGTGACTTTAAAATGCAGGAAGAAAGGGACTCCGCCGGTCAAGGAGAGACACAAGCGGGAGATGGGTCGATCACCTTCGTCCGCACACAGGCAAACGATGACACTCCCTCTCAGAATTTCCCGACTGCCCATACCCAACAGAAGTGCCTCCATCATTTCCTCGATCCATCCACTGATTAGAGGACCCCTGAGGGCGATCAGTGACGTGTTGTCGGCAGCGTACACCACGAGATACTCCGTTAGCTCCGCCAAAACCCACGCGACAGTCCTAGTCCCACTCTACAACGTCAACAGCAATCCCAGTTTGAGGTGAGGGGGAAGCTGAGGGGTACCTTCCGGGAAATTCAGGTTGGTTACTCTTGTGTTTTCTCCGGCCGACCCTCACTCACGATGGTCAAGTTTCCCAGGTGGTTGAAAGGTCGACCCGGCTGGTGAATCGATCTGGCACGCCGTGCTGAGGGAAGCGAGGGAGGAGGTGGGGATAGACGAGGACTGGATTGAGGTACTCGGAAGGCTTGGTCTGCTCCTCCGTGGTGAGTTCCGAGGGTTGCGTTCATCTTTCCGTCAAGTAACCTCGTATCAACGTTTTTCTGCATGAGAGGTCCCACGAATCGCCCCCTGGCATAGACGATACACCGCCATTGACTTCGCCACACTTGTCATCCCTAACGCAATCCCGAGTCGAGGTTGCCACCGTCTTCCATCTCCCTCTCCTTCGACTCACAAACCCCTGTTATCTCCGTGAGCACCAATTCCGCGGATCTGCTCCGTATTGGGCGTGCGATGTTGCAGACCTCGTAGCGCCTGGAGTTGCATGGCTGAATGCAGGTTCAAACTCCAAGAGCGAGGTGGGTGGAGGACTCGATGAACGGTTGGAGATCTAAGGGTCAACGAGGTGGTACCCCAACTTCACGAAGGGCTTTTTTCAGTGGTGGTCGTCGCAATTAGAAGCGGAACACCACCACACTTTTCCTGGACATTTAATTGGGCCTCAGGCCTTGGTATTTCGTACCTCCTCGTCTTACATAGTTCTCTATGAGCTATGCCAGGTTAGATATGTTACGAACGCTATTTCCCGCAGGCTCGGACAAACTGAATGCTCAAACAAATGCTACGTGCATCGAACTTCACAGCTGGTAACTTACCATGTTTGATGAGTAATGTGAATACTCATACGAGGTGAGACGACGAGGGTTGTCAAAAATCATACATCCCATATGGGCTGTGGCCTTAGTTATGGTCCTTCAACGGTGAATGCCATCGTCGTAGCGACGTCCCGCCGCTACACTCCGTTATTGGACGACAGCCGGGAATCAGACCGAACCTATGCAGCGCATATATGGAGAGTCTTCGTCCCTAATACATGAGCTGAATGATACATACCAAGTGAGATCGTGAAGAATACACAGTCACTATGCCGACATCTACAATTTGAGCGAGACGTAGGGTACAGCAGGGAGGAGGGAAAGAGAGAGAGGAAGGAAAACACAGGCTGCGTGTCACGTCTCCAGTACTTCCAGAATGACAGCCTCCGGGAGTTCAGAATACAAAAGCGCGAGAAACCGCCCACTCCACATCCTATCCATTTTGTACGACTGCCAGTGAGGAGGCAACCAGAAGAGCCGCTTCCCATTGGAATTGAGTATCCACTCATGGCTCACGATCTCATAACCATGAGAGGATGTCCAGGGGAATACTTCTGGTTGGTCCCGAAGTAGTCCTAGAGACTCCATCTCGAGGAAGCCAGATTCGCTATCTTTTACAATCGCCCATCCTTCGAGACTGGATCCATTACGACACCAGACTTCGTGTCCGTTTGGAGTGAGCTGCAGCCCAGACACTCCGAAGCTGCCTGAAACAGTGATCAACAACCGGCCCAACTGTCTTGATGTGGTGCCACAAAGGTACTTTCCGGTGGTCATGTCGTAGATGTTCAGGACCCACGGCATATCCATATGCAACTCCACAATGACGAGATAGTTGAAGTCTGGGGATATCGAGGCGGAAGGTGGTCGAGTTGACTCACGAAACGGCGAACGATTGAAGACCGTTGACCGAATGCTATCATTAACGTTCGCGGTGGCATTGAGAGAATGATCCCTTTGAGGCAAATTCCAAGTGACAATTTTACCCTCACCAACGACAACAACAGTGCTCCCACCTGCCCTCAGACCATAAATTTCCATGCCCGCATCGATCGTCAACCGTGGGATACCAGACCTGAGGTCGAGAACTGTGGCGGTGTTATCCAACCACCGTGCAACCGCTACCGACGATTCGTCCGGTGAAAATCCGAGGGTAAAAGGTTCGGTGCTCTGCAAAGCTTGAGTCGGAGTGGTTGAGAGGGGAATGATTGAGTCTGATGTACGCCATAACTGAAGGGTCGGACCACTGAACGCGAGAATCGATCGCCCATCTGGGGAGAGAAGTGGTGTGGAACCTATGGCGCTGGGCATGAGCTTTCGATGAAGGGCATAACCGGTGGGGGAGTCCTTCCAGAGGTAAATTTCGAAACTGTTAATTGCACATGCGAAGAAGGTTCCGTCGGAGGAGAAGGCCAACCCTCTGGGCTCCTCAATGTCCACGTAACTCAGGAGGGGTTTTGAATGTTGGGCATCCCACACGACGATACTATTTTTGAGGACAAAGGCAAGGCGGGAGAGGGAGGGAAGGAAGAGGGACTCCGAGAAGTGACCAAAGTCGTCTGGGGTGGGTATGGACTCGACTTTGGTGGCTGGGTGTTCGGAGACGAATCCAACTTCCCATATGGTGATGGACCATAGCCCGAAAGCAGCGAATCGGATGCACTCGCCGTGTGACCAGATCATGTCATCGACTGGCCTTGCAACCCGATAAGAACCTACAGATGCTCTGGAGAGAACATTGTAGGTGGTGATGACGGCAGCTACAACGCTGTTGCAGTCGTCGTAATACTCGAACAAGATTCCAAACATCGTTCCACATCCAGAATAAGTGATCGAGAGAGCCCTTCGGGTAACTTCCTCCATCTCTTCAACATAGGAAGAGTCCTCCGCGTGGTGCCGCTCCCACTCATACTGCTCTGAGGAGATGATACCCGCCGGAACACCCGTCTGGAGGTCCCAACTGGTAGACGCTTCTAGGTCGCCGCTGAGTCGTGCTAACGAGCGACTTTCAGGCGAGAAAACGATCGATTGAGGGTACCCGGGGCCCGGCCGGGATTCGAGGGATCTGATTTGTTTGAGAGTTGCAGCATCCAATATTTGTATCTCTGGGGAGCATTTGATCGCAATGAACCTACTGCATGGTGACCATACGGCGAGCCAGATGTCGTGAGAACATCTCATGGCCGCTACAACTGGATCCCATGACATTGGGACCCCTTGCACAATCCTCATCAATGGGTGAGCATACGGCTCATACAACCTCCGCACGATCGACGTCCTGGGGGATAGGGGAAGGGCTGAGTGGTAGATGTGTGCAGCGGACGTGTCCATGGCCTCAAAAAATCCAATGACAAATCGAAAGTAATCATTGACAACGTCGATGAGGTCAGGGGCCGGTGATGCCTAGATCCAGTATAAGCAAATTCAGGAAATTCATCAAGTGCACAGTCTCGACGCACCTCCAGCCACTTTCTAGCCACCTCTAATGCGTCAACTGCACCCCTCAGGGTCCCAAGGATACTAAGCACCTCCAGCCAAAATAGAAACTTTTGTTCCAGGAACCGATGTAAGGTGGAGGTGATTTTGACCGTGTAGGGTGACACTGCGTTCGCATCAGCCAGGTGCTTATGCCACGATTCGCATGCGTATCGTAAACCCTGGCCGATATTTCCTTCAGCCCTCTTCCGCAAGCCATCAGCCTCGTCATTCGCAAGGCCATCTGGGAATTCGAACATGTTCTTCTTCAACCTCCGGTTCATTAGCTCGAGGCAGCCTATTACAAGCTCTGAATGGTGATCGGGAGGAGAGACGCGAAATCTCGGTTCGATGCACCGGGTTGGATCGACGAGAAAGTCTGGAAATGATTTATGGAAGGGCCGAACGGGGTGATTGGCGTCCTGTTGAAGAATGAGGAGCGAGTGAAATGGTGAAAGGAGGGGAGGGACATCCTGTGGATCGAAGTTTAGGAACGCGGCGATGGTGGATGGAGAGAGGGGATTTGTGGCGAGAATCACTGCGCCAAGGATAGAACGAATCATCGGGTCGGTCCGCGGGTCATCGTCACCGAAGGCCTCCTGGAGAATCGCCAAATAGAGCGAGTCGAGAGTTGTATTCGTCTTGAGCTTCGCTTTCCCTTCGTGAGTGCTGCTCTCGGGTGACTGAAGGAGGAAATCCAGCCGCTTTCTAGGGTTATCTCTCGGATTGTCGACGAACTTGACAGTTGCCACGGCATAGATAAACAGCCTCCCCGCCCGTTCGCAAAGGAGGTCCAGTTGCTCTTCCGTCGGCCAACCATCCAGTCCCGGTCCGCTCCGACGATTTGCGATTTGCAGGAAGCTATGTTTGAGGAATCGCCGAATGTCGTTGTCAACGAGGCCCGCCTTGACTTCGTGAAGGATAAGAATGTCCGTCGCCTTTGCCAGCAGCGGAAGACGGAAGCCTTCCCGAATCCGTGGCTCTGGGCGACCGGTGAGGAAGAACTTGACCTCGGGGATCTGAGATACAAACTGCCCGAGGACGGACAGGATCGCCGAAGCGGGTTCCTCGTCCTTGCATTCGTCTAAAGCATCGACGATAATGACAGTTGAGATCCCGGATCTAGTGAGGGGTTGGACAATTAATTTGTTCATCTGGTTGTACAACGACTCGGAGGCAATTCCTGGATACGACTGGACCAGCGGGACAAAGATCGATCGGAACTCGGTGTATCTCCGCGCGAGCTGGACGGCGAGGGTGGGGAATATGAAGTGGAGGTTGCTCCGGTCCTCGAAGTCCCGCGAACAGAAGAACGAGGCTCCGAGCTGTCCGTCTACGAAAATTCTCTCTGCGATGGTCTGGGCGATGGTGCTCTTCCCTGTTCCGGCCAATCCATTCAACCAGTAGACGGGGGGCTTGTCGAAGTTCCTCATCCAGAGCTCGATCTCGTCCAGAATGGTTCCGCGGGTTCCCTTCAGACAACCCCGACGGCTCCCGTGACAGTACTCGGCATCCTGGGCACAGCGGAAATTGTTGAGGACAGTTGCTTCGGCTATCGGAGTGTCAGGCCCTCGTCGTCGAGAACAGAAGGTGTTCTAACCTGGGTTCTGTCGAAAGGTTATTGCAACTGCTTTGATGCGAAATAGGGCACTCACAATTATTTCGCATCGTTGCTCACAGATCGCCATCTGTTGCACCGTCCGCAGTCCTCGTCAGTGTTGAGAGCGGTGTTAACGCCGCGAACAGACCTGATAGTCGGAGATGGCCTCTCGCAGATCCTCAAGAAGTCTCAACACATCTTCGTCGTCTTGAGCGTGATCAGCAGGTCGCTGCAGCAATGGCCGCCCGTGCAACGACCGCAATTGTCCCTCGATGGCCTCAAGGTTGCTGGAAGGAACTCAGAGACGAGTTTCAAGAGGAAAAATGGCATACCGTATCAGTTGGCTCCGGCGCCTCTGCTCTGCCACGTCACCGGGACGTGTTGCAAAACGTGCTTCCAATACGGCCAGATGTGAGAGGAGGATTTCAATCTTGTTTCCGATGACGGCAGTTTCCTGCAGATTGGTTCGTCAAAAAAGAATTTTGAGAAGAGATCGTAAACGAACTTGGTAGTTAGCATAAATGGTGGAAATGGCCCCTAGAACTGTTTTGAGAGGGCCGAATCCACCTATAGCCTCTTCTGCGGCATCGACGGGAGTGGCAGCACCCCCAAGCACTGTGCCCCTCCGGACTCTCTTCGCAACTTGTTTGTGTTAAACAAAGGCCAACGCAATAATTGGGTAGATACATACCTCTCGCTGCCTCTGCCGACTCACATTCTCCCCCTCCAGCGTTACCAGTGTCCTCATCTGAGGGGAGAAGAACGGGGATACGCGTAAAGATCGGTCCAAATCAGAGGGATCAGGAACACTCACTTGTAGGATCATTTCCGCGTCCAACAGCAGCATCGATAACACCAGATCTTGAAGGTCCCGGCGCGGGAAGCTCTTGACCCCCACCATTCCTGCCCTGAAATACGATCCGTGGATCCCTGCTGTCCCTCTCGCCTAGTATCGTAGTCGAATCAACTCGATCAATAGATCCTGATAGGAACAACCCTGCACACCTTCTGGGCCGATGTCCATCTCTGCGCGGAATCCAGGCCCAACACCGGTGTTGGTAGAGATCCCCGGTTGTTGGGGAGGTTTAGGTGATTTCTTGCGCTTTTTGTTGAGGAATCGATTCATGCGTGTACTGGCCGTAAAGAGGAGACTAAGGGGGTGGACCCACAGCGTCAGACCCTCCGCTCCGCTCGGCGTTGATGTGGTGACAGCGCGGTCAACTGTTGCATAGCACGCAAAAAACACGTATAACTGAATGGAATTGTCAAACGACCTTCATACTGAGGGACAAACTGCTAGAATCCCGGGCCCACCCATCGGACCGCACCACTGAGGCACCCAACTCGCAGCTTTCGTTCAAGTTGACCCAATAGACTTCTTTGAGTTTTTTGGGTGTCGTAGTACAAGGCTCTCGGCGACGAGTCGCGCCGCGGATAGGGTTGTCTTGTTGGTCCTTGATCAACCCGGGCCAAGCGGACACTCTTCTCGCGCGAAAACGCACCTGTGTTACATATATCTACCAGCTCCGGGGTGCTATTTCCCAGAGATACAAGGACAAAACCCGACGAAACTACGCTGAACAATAAAACGTTGAAGGTGAGGCATCAAGTAGACACTTCAGCGCTGGCCAAGGAGAGACGCAAGTGGGAGACGGGTCGACCACCTTCATCTGCACTCAGACAGAGGATCACACTCCCTCTCAGGAGTTTCTCGACCACCGATACTCAACAGAAATGCCTCCATCATCTCCTTGACCTCCCCACTGATGAGAAGATCCCTGGTGGTGATTAGCGACGTATTGTCAACTCGTTACCCCCACCGAAACCCAGGCGGCAGCCCTACTGAGGGTACATTCCGGGAAAGTCAGCTTGGTTGCTCTTGTGTTTTCTTTGGTTGATTTCCACCCATGATGGTCAAGGCGGGGGTAGACGAGGGTGGGATTGAGGCGCCCAGAAGCCTTCGTCTGCTGATGTGGTTGCTGAGTGGTCTTAGGGATTGAGTACTTGAGTCGTCGGGAAAATGCGGGAAACCTTTTACCCCTTACGACTCGTCCGCCTGCTTATAGAGCCTTGTAGGGCGGTTCGACTTTGTGGAAGACAAAGACGTCCATTGCTTTTACCAATAGCGGGAGATGAAACCCTTCCCGAATGCGTGACTCCGAACGGCCGGTAATGAAGAACTTGACCTTCGGGATTGTTGAGGATAGTTACTTCGGTTATCGCGGGTTCGCGTCAGTCCCCGGTTGTCGGGAACTGGGGATGTTCTGGTCTGATTTATGTCAAAAGTTTATTGAAATCGCTATGATGCGAAATGGAACACTCGCGACTATCTTGTATCGTTACTTATACACCGCCATCCGCCGAACCGTTTGCCATCCTTGTCAGCATTGAGAATGGTGTTAATGTCACGAACAGACCAGTTCGGCCCCTTGTAGATCTTCGAGAAGCCCAGAAATTTCATCGTTAACTTGAATGCGATCGGCAATGCTTAGGAGCGTGGAGTTCTCGCATAAGGACCACAATCCCCCCACGACACCCCCGAGATTGCCGAAGGAAAACCAATATCGTGTCCAAAGGGGGGGGGGATAATGGGGTGTACTTCTACCGCTGCGTCATCTGTAAGTTTTGGGGTAAGTGTCTTTGACACATGTACGCACGAGAGGAAGATGTTAATCCTGTCGCTGATGGTGATAGCCTCCTGTAGATCTGTAGATGGATCCGTTGGAGGCAAGGCTTTGGTGGAGGGTTCCAAACGAACCTCGCGTTAAGCGTAAACCGAGAAGATTGTTTCCAAAGCGGCTTTAAGGGAACCAAACACTTCAGTTGTATTCATAAAGTCCCCGCCCTCCCCTTGCTGTCTTGCCCTTCCTACGTTCAGGAACCACCGCCGAAACGCCTTCGTGGCTGCGAGATATAATCCACGAATTTCACCTTTTAGTACGTCAAAATTAGCCACCTTGTAGACTTGATCTTAATGGACCGGCATACCTTCAAGATCGTCGTTCAGTTCTAGGAGGATGCCGAGCGCCCCAGCAGCGACCCTGGCGAATATCCCACACAGGCTGGATGTTGTGCGCTGATTCCTAGCCCCTCTGAATGCATTCACGTCCTTCGAGTAGGAAGAGAAGGGCGAACTTGGGTTGTTTGAGTTGCTGGATCCGAACAAGAAGCAGTGTGAAGCACTCGTCGTCCATGGATGGGGCCATCCTGAGCGATCGAGGGGGTTGTTCCAGACAAGCTCCCTGGGATAAGCAACGGGATGTACAACACAACGAAACAAAAGGCGGCAACATAGCAACCCAATCTCCCGTCAACGTGGCTTCCCGGTTGGTAAGCTACCACGGCCCTGATTTCGCCTGGGGGTCAAAATAATGCGGACGCGTAGATCAGGGATTTGGCCCTGGTGCTTCCTAATGGGGGGAGTTGATAACAAAGGTTGCCTGGCGCCCAGGTTGGGTGCACAAATCAGTGCCCTCGGAACTGGGTTTAAAAAAATAAAACATTGAAGCCATCTCAGTATCGCATAAATGCAGATGACGGGGATGGAAACGCACCATACCAGCGGCTACGCCAGCCCAACGTCGACGAGCGCGCCCGGGTGGTCGCTCACGTACACCTCCAGGTCCAATTCCTGCTCCTCAGAGCTCATTGCCCGCTTCCCTTTCGGGATCGGCTCACCCCTCACTAATCCGCATTTCTTAACCTTCATCCCTCTCGCCATAACGTAGTCTAACCTCGACGGTCCTTCACTGTTGTTCGGGGAGTCCGATCCGTGCGCTCCGGCGGTTCCAAATGTCACTCCGGTCTCACGGGGGTCGGGCGAACTTGCGAAATCGGAGTGTGTCGAACCATGAGTCGACGCAGCCGGCAGAAAATATAGGTTCGGTTCGGGGTGAGTGTCGATATTGGTGTCACCGCAAAACGCGCTTGTTGGCGTCGCTGAGAGGGTAGATATTGCTGGGGCAAACTGGGTCGCGTGGGTCTGAGGAGTGTAATCCAGGTAGGAGGTTGCTATTAAGGGTCGGTGTAAATGGCACGTTCCGATGTTAGCGAGTACGTGGACTGACTTTGGGTTAACCCCACCGGGTATTTTTGACCACTGTGGAGTCAGGTTCTCGAACCAAATATTCCAAGTCAGGGCCCTAAGTTGGACTGGATTCGAGGGTTCTCCTGATTAAGGCTCGGGCCTGGTGGCGGCTGGGGGACTTTGTAATTTTTGGCGGCGGTCGAGTCGGTCGATGTGGGAGGGTGAGGGAAGCGATCGATTTTGTTCATGAACCCGCTCCCAAGTTTCTCGGAGGTTGGTTCTTCGGGCTCTGGATTGGTTGGGCGAAAACCGGATGTGAGAATAAGCATATAGAGGGGCGGGAACCCGAGTGGACATGGCAGGCAACTCGGGAAATTGTAACACCTGAGTTCCGCCCGGAAGAGAAGTGAAGCGCTCAAGCTCAAGGGTGATACCGGTGCATATACCACACCGAATGTGGCAGCGAAATGAGCCATGGGAAAGAAAATCGAACAGTCTTCATAATCGCAGTGAAATCTAACCCATAACGGATGTCGGGCCATGTCATTCTCGGACTGAACCCTCACGCGCACGGATTGCCTAAAAGGCAAAGAATGGGCAGGAGATCACACCGTGGTACACAGAAACTATACATTATAGACGGCTACAAGGATTGGCTACCGTAGACAATCCTACGCCTTTTTCCCTTCCGCCTGGCTCTCAGCAACCTTCACCATTGCCAACGAGTCCATAGACTCCATCGTGGATACAAACTTCGGAGCTCCGGTATCGTCCTAGGTGAACTTGAAGATGAACACGACCTCCACAAGGATGTCTGGTTCTCCTGCCTTGAAACGCGTAGTGGGTAACCGTCTTAGAGGTAAGTCACCTCCAGCATTTCGCGCTTCAAACACATCTCAGCCGCGGCCGGCGATGCAACTTACATGAAGCGTGATGGAACCGGGGTTATCTATAGTGTCGAGGATATCAGACTGTACCGTCGCCGAGACGAGATCTTTGGGCACATCGATCACTCAAAATGAGAGTTTACCCTGACAGACTTGAGCCCGGAATTTATCCCGACAACACACGCCTTCCGCTGGTCTCTCGTGTGTCGGGGAGCCCCTAGCCTGGCCGGACGCTGTTCACAATCGGTACCAATTCAGCTCCCAGCTTTGAGCTGAGACTCCCGATAAGACGTACCGTGCCGGCAACGCCTGCCGCGTAAAATCGACAGCCACAAATGGAGTCGCAACATTCGGGTTCCCGGTTTCCAACGCCTCCTTGAGCTTGTAGACGATATCAAGCTGGACGGACATGGGTTCTCAAGCGCTTTGGAACGAGGTATACAGGATTATGGTTACTGCGGGCATATCTCACCCATAATTGGGCCCATAGGCACGCCGCCAGGGCCAGGGGTGGGGGGCATCGTGATGAGAACCGAGTAAAGCGTCACGCGAGGACGACATCTGTGCAAGGCCGGCAGCAACGACCAATATCAGACCGAGGAATACACAAATCGGGACATGCAGGATTTCAAGCCCTGGCTTTTACCGCATCCAGCTGTACCGTCTGGCCACGAGGGTAGAGACGGGCAGTGGCAGTCGTTTCCAAGCGGAGTCCAGAGGAAATAGGAGCGCGAGGTGGGGTCTGGGTCGCTTTCGAGTAACAAGTGTGAAATGACATGGCGAACAGACAGGTGGTGGTCGGACGTCGCGAGTCACTCGAACGCCCATCCACCACGGTAACGTCCCCCTATTATGTTCCGTTGCTGAATCGGGCCTGTACGACATATGGAGAGACTTGGTCCCTAGAGGCCTAATACACGGGCTGAAGGATAAGTATTACGTGATATAGTGAAGAATACACAGTGACGATGCTAACATCTAAAATTCGAACGAGACGTAGCGTGTAGCGCGGAGGACGGAAAGAGAGGGAGAACTTGGGAAACGCAGATTGCTGGTCACTTCTCTAGTACCTCCAGGATGACAGCCTCCGGGAGTTCAGGATACAAAAATGCGAGAGACTGTTCACCCCACATCCTATACACTTCACCCGACCGCCAGTGAGGAGATAACCATAAGAGCCGCTTCCCGTTGGAATTTAGTATCCATCCATCGTTCGTGGGATTTGGCTTTGTGGGTCCACCACTGCTTTGGTCCCGATCTCAGGCTCTTGCCACGACAACACAAATGAGTCACCCCTTCAACCAAAAGCACAAATCGTCCAAACCTTCCCAACAACGCATCGCTTTGGGAGTCCCCACCAACATCGCCCTTGGACCACTCGGTTTCCGAGCAGAGCTCGACGTCGACCCCGAAGGTGATATCATCCGGACCTAGGAGTAGATTGACCCGGTCTGACCGTGACGCTAGATGAGAACCCCAGGCCTTCACGGGTCGTATTTTGCGACAAGAAGAGAGAAAAAGATCAAGGCCTTCCCGCGCCGAAAACCTCAACCTCCGGTGTTGTGATCGATGGTACCGAGCACGGGAACGACACGACAAGTGAGTGTTCTCGATCCTCGCTGCCGCGGCTGATCGTCATCCGGATCTTTGTACCTCTCTCTACCAGAAGAGAACACCGGTGGCACTAGGGAGGGAAAAGGCGAACCAGTAGAGGCGCAGAGGGGTACGTGTTGATACCGTCGTGTCCTTCCATTTCTGTTAACGTCTACCAGTTCTGGAGAACGACCCGAAGGACACCACGTTCAAGATTCCCGCCGTTCACGTCGATGTCCCAACGGTACCTAGGAGCGGTGTCGGTTCTCTCGAAGACGTCCTAGGAGCCATCTCTGCTGCTTATACGGATCACAAAGTTTGTATATGACCCATGCTCAAATCTCCCTTTGACGAATCCACCTGCAGGAAGTCAGGAACAAGATCCAAGACCTCCTTTCACGGATGGTTGTACTGGAGGCACGTTTTACGACTCGTCCGGGTGACGTGGCAGAACAGAGACTTCGGAGAGAGTTGATACGGTATGTAATTATTCCCCCCTCAGACGAGGTGCTGAGTCCCGTCCAGCAAGTTCAAAGACATTGAGGGACGATTACGGTCGTGGTCTGAGGGGCCGGGATCGCAGCGATCCGCTGACCGCGTTCAAGATGACGAAGCGGTGCCTGAGCTCCTCGAAGACCTACGGGAGACTATCTCCGACTACCAGGTCTGCTCGTAACCTCAACATCGTTCTTGATGCTGACACGGACAGTAGGCAGTACAACAGATGGCGATCTATATGCAAGGATGCAAGATGATTGTGAGTGTCCTATTTCATACCAAGACGATTGCAATAACCTTTCGGCAGAACGCAGGTCAGAACCTGTTCAATGTTCGACAACCGGCGCCTGACGCGAATTCCTGATAGCTGAAGCAACTGTCCTCAACAATTTCCGCTGTGCGCAGGGAGTAGAGTATCGGCACGGCCGCCGTAAAGGTTGCCTCAAGGGAACCCGTGGAACCATCCTGGATCAGATCGAGTTCTGGACGAGGGACTTCACCCAGCCCCCCGTCTACTGGTTGAATGGTCTGGCCGGAACGGGAAAGAGTACCATCGCCCAGACGATAGCAGAGAGGGTGTTCGCGGATGGAAAACTCGGAGCCTCATTCTTCTGCTCACGAGACTTCGAGGACCGGAGCAACCTTCACCTCATATTTCCCACTCTCGCCATCCAGCTCGCACGCAAATACACTGAGTTTCGATCGATCCTCGTCCCATTAGTGCAGTCGGATCCAGGAGTCGCCTACGAGTCCCTATATCACCAAATGGACAAATTGATCGTACAACCCCTCAAGAAGTGTACCATTTCGACTGTGATCATCATCGACGCCTTGGACGAGTGCAAAGATGACGAACCCGCTTCAGCGATCCTGTCTGTCCTTGGGCAGTTTATGCCTCAGATCCCCAAGGTCAAGTTCTTCCTTACTGGTCGTCCAGAGCCACGGATTCGGGAGGGGTTCCGTCTTCTGCTGTTGGCAAAAGCGACGGACATCCTTGTCCTCCACAAGGTCGAACCGGGCCTCGTTTACAACGACATTCGGCGATTCCTCAAACATAGTTTCCTGGAAATCGCAGACCATCGGAGTGGGCTGGATGGTTGGCCGACGGAGGATCAACTGGATCTCCTTTGCGAACGGGCAGGGGGGTTGTTCATCTATGCTGTGGCAACTGTCAAGTTCACCGACAATCCAAGAGATGACCCCAGAAAGCGGCTGGATTTCCTTCTTCAGTCGCCCGAGAGTAGCGCGCACGAAGGAAGAGTGAAGCTCAAGCCAAACACGACTCTCGATCTGCTCTACATGACAATTCTCCAGGAGGCCTTCGGTGACGATGACCCACGAATTGACCCCAGAATCCGTTCTGTTCTTGGGGCTGTGATCTTCGCCACAAACCCCCTCTCTCCATTCGCCATCGCCGCGTTCCTGGGCCTCGATCCAGGGGATATCTTCCGGCTCCTTTCACCATTTCACTCGCTTCTCATTCTTCAGCAGGACACCAATCATCCCATTCGGCCCTTTCATAAATCATTTCCCGACTTTCTCGTCGATCCGACCCGGTGCATCAACCCGAGGTTTCACATCTCCCCTCCCGATTACCATTCAGAACTTCTAATTGGCTGCCTCGAGCTAATGAACCAAAGGTTGAAGAAGAACATGTTCGACTTCTCAGATGGCTCCATAAACGATGAGGCCGACCGCTTGCGAAAGAGGGCGGAGGAGAGTATCGACCAGGGTTTACGATATGCGTGCGAATCGTGGCACAAGCACCTGATTGACACGAACACGGCGCCAACCCACACGGTCGAAATCACCTCCGTCTTACACCGGTTCCTGGAACAAAAGTTTATATTCTGGCTGGAGGTACTGAGCGCCCTTGGGACCTTAAGAGATGCAGTTGGCGCATTAGAGGTTGCTGGAAAGTGGCTAGAGGTGCGTATAGATTGTATGCTTGATGGATTTCCTGAATTTGCTCATACTGGATCCAGAGATCATCGACTCTTGACCTCGTCAACGACTGCTTCCGATTCGTCACTGGATTCTTCGAGGTCATCAGCATGTCTGCTGCACATATCTATCACTCAGCCCTTCCTCTATCTCCCCGGACATCGATGGTGCGGAGACTGTATGAGCTGTACGCTCATCCCTTGACGAGGATTGTGCAAGGGGTCCCGGCGTCATGGGATCCGGTTGTAGTGACCACGAAGTGTTCTCACGATATCCAGCACGCCGTATGGTCACCGTGCAGTAGGTTCATTGCAATCGACTGCGACACCGAGATACAAATATTGGATGGAGTAACTCTCAAACGAGTCAAATCCCTCGCACCCCGGCAGAGTTCCACTCAACTGCTCACTTTCTCCGCTGACAGCCGCTTGTTTACGCGACTCAGCCGCGAGCCAGAAGGGTTTATCAGTTGGGACCTTCAAACGGGTGTTCCAGTCAGTACTATCATCTCCTTAGAGCAGGGGGAAGGAGTGCAACACCACCCAGAGCGCCATGTCTACCACAATGTGTGGTGGGGTCTCTCGATAACCTATTCTGGATGTGGAACAATGTTTGGAGTTTTGTTCAAGGATCTCTACGGCATTACCATCATCATCACCTACAGTGTTCTATCCAGCGCATCCGTATGCTCTTATCCAGTTGAAGGGGCGGTCGTAGACATGATCTGGACGCACGACCAATCCATTCGATTTGCTACTTTGGGGGCAGAGTCCATCACCATCTGGGAAGTTGGATTTGTCCCGGAACACCCAGCCACGGAGGTCGAATCCATACCCACCCCAAACAACTTTGATCGCTCAAGAGAATTCCTCTTCCTTCCTGCCCTCTCCCGCCTTGCTTTCGTCCTCGAAGATGCCATTTTCGTATGGGATGCACAACATGCCAAACTCCTTCTGAGTTGTGTGGACATCGAGGGGCCCAAGCAGATGGCCTTCTCCTCTGATGGACGCTTCTTTGCATGTAGAGCCAATGGTCCCGAAATTTACCTCTGGAAGGATTCCCCCGCCGGCTATACCCTTCATCAAAAACTCATGTCTAGTGCCAGAAGTGAGGGGTATGGGCTTTGCATACCACGTTTCTCCCCAGATGGACAATCGATTCTCGCATTCAATAATTTGACCCTTCAGTTGTGGCATACTACCACCTCTCTCTCCAGTGCTCCGACTCAAGCTTTTCAGAACACCAGCCATTTCGTTCTTGGATTTTCACCAGATGAATCGTTGGCAGTGACTGCACGGTTGGGGGACAACACAGCCACAGTTCTCGACCTCAAGACTGGTGTCCCACAGTTGACAATTGATGCGGGTATGAGAATTCATTGTCTAGGGGTAGCCGGGGGCACTGTTGGTATCGTTTGCAATGGCAAGATCGTCACTTGGAACCTGCCTCAAAGGGATCATGCTCTCAATGCCACCGCGAACATTGATGACAATATTCGAACAACGATCTTCGATCATTTTCTGGCCCCTTTTCTGTGGGAACCTTCCGCCTCAATATCCCCAGATTTTAACCACATCGCGATTCCAACGATTGATACGCTAGATTCCCAATGCCTGGGTATCTACGATATGACCACCGGGAAGTACCTCGTAGGCATCAAATCTGATGTGTACGCGGCATGGTTCGCTCCCAACGGGCATGAAATCTGGTCTCGTTCTTTCTCCGACGAAATGCAAGGATGGGCGATCGTAAAGGACAGCGAATCCGACCTCCTCAAGATTGAGCTTCTGGAACCAACTCAGCGTCCACCAGAAGGATGTCCCTGGATATCCCCCCACGGCTACAGGATTACGGATGATGGATGGATACTCGATTCCAATGGGAAACGGTCCTTTTGGTTGCCTCCTCACTGGAGGTCGTCTTGGACGTACAGGATGTGGAGTGGACGGTTTCTTGCATTGTTGCATTATCAACTCCCGGAGGTTGTTATTCTGGAGGTACTAGAGGAGTGATCGGCAATCTTTGTTTCCCTTCTTCTCATGACTTTCCTTCTGTCCTTCGCTATGGGTTACGTCCCATCCGAATTTTAGACGTTCGCGTAGTAACTGTCTATTATTCACGATCTCATTTAGCATTTATCCTTCAGCTCATGTGTCAAAGACGACGATGCTTTATGTATTATGTACGTTCGGTATGATTCCTATCTTTTGCTTAATTACGAAATACAGCGGGGGGATGAGGCTTCACTCCGATGGCCTGCAGGCTTCAGGAGAATATGGTTGAGGAATGTTGCTAACGAGGTCCGGTTCGACTTTGTGGAGGACAGGGATGTCCATTGGTTTCACCAACAGCGAAAGGTGAAGCCCTTCCCGGTATGCTGTTCGGCCTGTACAAAAAATAAAAGTCGCTATAATGGCATGTTTCCATACATTTTTTACTAAGATCCCCAACGAAAGTCGACATTGTCGACTGTCGTAGAATCCTTTGTAGAATGTCGTCCAGACGTACGACATTCATCCAGGACTTTCGATTGTCGCTGGCAGCAGACCTGGACTTTCGACAATCACGGCCGACTTCCTAAAGTGCGCCGCGATTGTTGAGGGTCCCTCCAAACTTCTGGAGGTGGACTTTAACTTTCGTAAGTCCTTCCTGATTCTTGAAAGTCCGAAAATTGACACCGGCATTCCGGTTTCGACAGTCGCTCCTGGGATCCGAATCATCAACAGTGCATCGACTTTCGGCCACGGGTGTCTGCAACCGCAGATATCAATCACTCGGTACGAAACGAGTCAAATTGTTGGGAGTCTAGTTACGAGTAGGACTATCACAACTGTGGGTAAAGTTTAATGCGTGTAACTAGGTCAATAGCTCGACACCAAAGGAGGATCCTGGGATACCATACATCATACGGAAGCGGAACAGTAATACCCTTCCTGGACCTCCCGGTATAGAATGTTTCTGATGGTTCGTAAGATAGTTCCAATCCAAGATAAGCTGGACGTAGGTCCTTGGATGTGACTTGCTTCAATGCCTGCTGGAAGGCTTCGAGTTCAAGAGTTGACCGGAAGGGAGATCGACTCCGAGTGGCCTCAACAGGGGGGTGGCGAATGTGCACTTCTTGCCCCTTTGATATCTCGTTAGCCATGGACTGAAGGTCGCCATTGACTCCTGCACAGTATTGAGCAAGGGTTGAGGGGTCAACCTCCTCGGAGTTTCCCCTGTAAATACCATGTTCCAGTCGTTCGAGAAGGCGCATGTCCTTCGAGTCAGTCAGCATGCAAAATGGTAGAAGTAGAGCCAAAGACATACAAGCGGACTTTGGTTGTGACCTCTACCGGAGAGGGGGTGTGAATTCCAGTCCTTCACAAATTCATCACAGTCTTGTCGGATTTCATCCATGAACAAGAATTGGAGGACCCTGTCACGAACGCGTGATCTTGTTAATCAAATTAAACAGATCACTATTGAGATTCGTGACATAAAGGAGAGGAGTAGAAACAAGATCGATTCTCAAGAAGTATCGAATACAATCAGTGTTCACAACC
>Ga0307513_10000214_pt1 | contig 83378 bp, 92 predicted proteins | sample 15_EM_MG_FD_202174 | JGI IMG/M metagenome (GOLD analysis project Ga0307513, IMG submission 202174) | Populus trichocarpa ectomycorrhiza microbial communities from riparian zone in the Pacific Northwest, United States - 15_EM | ecosystem: Host-associated > Plants > Roots > Unclassified | place...
AACAACTCAAAAGCTCAAAAGCTTCTGTAAAAGTCTTTATTTGATGGTTGTCTAAAGAATTACAGAGGGGTTTAAGGAAATATGAACTTCCTGCTGTGCTAGAGCAGTTCAAAGATTTCCATTTTTTTGGTGGGAGAGGTGCCAAATTAACACACCCTAAAATTACTGTATCAGGTAATATCTTGGCGGTACCATGCCTAATGCGGCAATAAATATCGCCGATCATTTCACTGGGTGAGATAACCTAACCCAATTAGGAAGGTTGTTGGCGCTTAGTAAGCGTCGGCGAATTAACATAGGTGTCGATTGGCAGTGTCCGGCACTATACCTGACTGTCGAGTACGGTGCATGGGTCAGATATAAATAACCAGTACCGCATCTAAGTGTGATACCGTATTTCTGCATGACAAGTTCACAACAGTTAGCTCTGGCTTTATTGCACCACGGGTTTAGGAGCGCCGCTGATGTGTGTTTTTACCGTATCTATAGCTAACAGCTTTGGTGAAGATGTGGCGGTGGGTCTATGCTAAATGCGCTGTTAGAACATCCACAGTCTATGGTAATGTTCACTGCTGAATGAACACTAACCCATATCGTAGGCCGTAATCCAGCTACAAATTCATGATATCATTCAATCCAGTACTCAAAACGATGCAGTACGGTGGAGTACCGGAAGCCTTCGTTAAGATAACCTTCCCCTCCTCCCCAGTCTCTACTCCGGGGCCCGAAAGCCCCTTTGTTTGGTAACCATTAATGAGCCCTCGTGTACCACGCCGTACCATGATTCCTACCAACGCCTCACTAGGAAACGGTTGATAAGCAGTGTAACCAGCCCCACTTCACACCGCACGGTGCAGTACAGCGCTCGTATCTCCTTGTCAAAATTGGCACCCTTTTTGGAGTAGAAACGGCAAAAGGGTCCCGATTCTTTGCTCGGAGACACAACACCAGGGAAACATCTCGGATATCCGCATTGCAAAGTGATCTAGAGTAACTACGGTACCTTTAATTAAAGTCCAAAATCCTGGTCTTTGGCGAACTGCATACACTACTGGCGTGATGGAACATCTTTTTTTCCGGTGGCATCTGGCTTTGGGTTGGCTTGGGGGCGAGAGATACTGTGCTAGTACTCGTCCCAGTAGTCTGGGAATGCATTGTTTCGCATTCTACTTGTAACTCAGAGATTGCTAGGTGGGGCACCGACCTCCTTGCTTACCGTATTCCACTGGGGGGGGGGGGGGGGTGTTCCTTGTAAGTATTATAGCTTAATGGGTGCGTACCCTGTCCCTGGGGCGTTTGTGCGGAGGGTTTTTTCTTTCGTCTACCGTAATTGATGCTGCGGGTACCCTAGCAGAACGGTTGGAGCCCTGAAGCTAGCAGAATCCTGGCTTATGCGGGAATTAATCAGATAATAACGGTAGATATAACAATGATTAATTAGCCGCTGTTGACATAATAGTCAATATCATAAGGAGTAAGGAATGTCAGCACAACCATCGCCGGCGACGGTAGAGATCCGTGATCAAGAAGTTGTTTTGGGAGTGCTGTAATTAACACTTGAGTAGGTAAGTCCTCTATCTCCTAGGCTGTACTCGAGTACAGTACCTCACGGGTGTCGCCCTTTCCTGAAAAAAAAATCTATGGAACTCGTAACTAGTGTTGCCTGCGTTGCATAGAAGAGTCGTGTCTCTTTCGGGAATGCCGCAAGAGCAATAACTTAAGTTACGGGGGTTCTGTCCCAGCGTAAACTAGCTGGGCCGTGCTTGGGAACTCTGTGATAGAAAATATGAAGTGTATCTATCGGCCTGATGATGTCTGGTATAGGGGGGGGGAAGAAAGGGAAGTCGCGAGCCCAACCCAGCTATCCAGCACACATCGTAGGCGAAGAGAAACACTTAATATTTCTTTTATCTTCAATTCAACCGCAGTGCACCTTCGTGCGCCTCCCTACTCTTTCCCTATCCCATATGATCGTACCACCTCAAACTCGTGCGCTATCACGATCCACAGGCACCAGGAACAACAAAACCTTGTTCGTGTTCCAGGGCCTGGTTAGGAAAGCCAAGGCTAGATGAGGACAAGAAATGGCTGGGCCTTTCTTGGTATCTTTGGACCGCCTTCTTTATGTTTTGACAACACAAATAATAAAGAGGTATTCACCATCCCGAGGAGAGTCACCGGTCACGCGAGTGGGCGGTCTTGCTCAAAATGATAGCGTACCGTAAGAACTCGAATAATTGGCACTTGCGCTAGGACATTGGAGTTGCCTTTACTGGTATAGTTACACACTTTTTTTGGGGGGGGGAGCTGAGGGTCAGTTTTCGCAGTGTTTTCCACCCCCTATCCAAGAGAGGAAATTTCGGACGTCTTAGCGCTAGTACTAATTATTCGAGCTCTTACGGTAGCATGCTAATTCTGAAGAGAGAGAAAAGTAATTGCCCGGGGCTTCTACTGTATGTCTGCCGAGCTTTTAAGATTATTCTTGAAGACCCCTTTCTCTCGCTCATTACACGTACCTCTGGATTAGATTGGTGTAAGAGAAAGGAAGAAGGGTCGGGAAGTGCTCTCGCCCACATACCAGCAATTCAATCCCGTCTCTCTTGGCACTGGTCTTGGTGCCGTACCCACAATATCACATCACACCCATGCGTCACCCATCACTCGCACACTTCACTCGAATTCATGAGTGTTGGCTTATTTTTCTTTTCTTTTCCCTTCTCTCCTCCTCACCTCAATCGGTTTTAAAGTATTTTTTTGCTTCTTTTTGCGTCCTCTTCCATACTCCTTCCTTTTTATAGGAAGGAATTAGCACGATAAAAGGGTGGCCATGTCCAGCACCTTCAATTGAGCTGATCAGGCCCTGAGTGAGTCCCATTCTCAAAAACAATGTACGCCAAATACTTGCTTGCTGCACTGTTCGTGACGACAGCGGGTGTTCTCGCCCATCCAAGCGGTCCCAGAATTGCTGGAAGAAGCGGATTCCTCAACCTAGAGGACTTGCAACCCCTCATCAAGAGAGCGCAGGCTCCAGATGGGAGCTGCGGTGGACCGAATGCTTACACTTGTGGCGAGACTGTGAATAAGTGTTGCTCGCAATATGGTATGAACAATTTTCTTCCATTCTAGGGACTTTTTACTTATCATTTGCTATGTAAATCGGATAATTAATTGGGCTGGTTGGCTAACGGCGCTGTGCAGGATTTTGCGGTGATACCGATCTCCACTGTCAGAGCTCGGAGAATTGCCAGGCTGCTTTCGGTATATGCCTAACCACGCCTACCAACGGAACGGGAGGGCCTGGGCGGTGTGGGAGACAAGCCAGCGGCACCCCCTGCCCGACCGGGCAGTGTTGCTCTGAAGGCGGTTACTGCGGGAACACAAAAGATCATTGTATGTCCCCACTGTGCCAGGTTGGGTATGGTATCTGCGACGCTGAGTATGTTTCTCTTTCTAAATTTATGCCATTGGGCAGTGTTTTATGGATGTTAACGGGTTGGATTTAGTACCCTACCAAGCGGCGGGACAACAGAGCAGGTTGCACGGCCCCATTTGGGGGATGTCCCATATGGGGATTTCTACGATTGCGTTCGGCCTGGTGAGGTCGCGTTGACTTTCGATGATGGCCCAGGTGTGTACACAGATGCCATGGTCGATCTTATGAACTCCTACAACGCAAAGGCTACATTCTACGTTACTGGTATCAACAACGGAAAGGGCGCAATCGACACCACTCCCGCATGGACGAACGTGATCCAGAAGATGCACGCCAACGGTCACCAAATTGCCTCACACACCTGGTCGCATGCCGACCTCTCGACCCTGACCGAGGCCGCCCGCCGTGGCGAGATGATTAAGCTTGAAATGGCTCTGCGTAACATTCTCGGTTTCTTTCCGACATATATGCGTCCGCCTTATTCGTCCTGCAACGCCGCTTGCGTAGCTACGATGAGTACTCTGGGGTACCATATCACATACTTTACCCTGGACACGGATGATTACAATCAAGCTACACCCGAGAAAATTCAGGTTGCCATAAATAACTTTGACAATGCTATCAACCCTTCCAACCCTGCCAGTGACAAATTCCTTGCAATTGCTCATGATATCCACCAGACTACTGCGCAGATTTTGACCGAGCACATGCTCAAGACTTTACAACAGAAGGGATACAAGGCTGTCACTGTAGGCGAGTGTATGGGAGATCCAAAGGAGAATTGGTACCGTGCTGCCGGCCCTGGCCCCAGCTTCACCTCTGAAATTGTTACCCATACTTCTCAACCCACCACTTCTACAACCAGCTCTACCACTTCTACAACCAGCTCTACCACTTCTACAACCAGCTCCACCTCTGCATCCACCACCAGCTCCACCTCTAGCTCTTCAAGCTCTTCCAGTTCTTCAAGCTCTTCCAGTTCCAGCGCTAGCTCCACCTCCACCAGCTCTAGCTCTTCAAGTTTGAGTTCTTCAAGCTCCTCAAGCTCCAGCTCTGGCTCCACTACACGTCCAACCACCACCTCCACGACATCAAGATCTGGCACCAGCTCCACCTCCACCTCCACTGCCACCCCCACCACGACATCAAGATCTAGCACCAGTTCTACCTCTACCTCCGCTGCCACTTCCACCACGACATCAAAATCTAGCCCCAGCACCACCTCCCAGCCCCCGACAAGGACTACCCCATCACCAACTACTCTCAAACCCCCTACGACCACAACCTCGAGGACACAACCCCCAAGCCCAACTAGCACCTGCGCTTTCCTGGTCGGTAAATGGTGCGCAGAGCATCTCCCAACCTACACCGATTTCGACGAATGCTGGGCAAGTCTAAACAAATGCTGGGAGCAAGGCAACGACTGCTGGCTTGCAACCAACTCCCGTAACTGTAGAAACTACCAAGCTGTGTGTCAAATTCAGGAAGACCACTGCTTCTCCTGTCAGGGCTCCACGACCTGCTCGTATGTGACTCCGGTTTACCCTGAGCCGACGTACCCGTGGTGAGTGTAATTTATATATGATAATGATAGGGTTTGATTTCCTGCTTCCTTTTTCTTTTCGATGTTTCATGATTTTATGGTATGGGTTGGACCAGGAATGGGTTGCGGGATGGGGGTGGGGATGGGCATGTAGCAGAGGCGTGCAACGTCCCCTTTTTTTCCTTCTTCCCTTTTTGATTGCTTACCCTGTTTTCCTTGTTGCTAATGAGTGTTGTCATTGGGTCTGATACACTTTTAAGTTAATGGTGTAATATGAGATTTCTTTTATCAGTAGAGTTGAATGAATGGAGTGGGCTACGGGCGCCAGAATTTAACCAAAATATTTGATAGAAAAGCAGGATAAAAGGGTGGGATAAGAAAGCGGGATAACTGTAAAGTGAAAACACAGCATCATAGCCAGGAAACGAGCGTTATCGTACCGGTAGTCCCTCAGCATCCCCCCCATTCACGGGAAAAGCCCGTCTGAGACCCACAAGTGAGTGATCAGGTGTGACCAGTCGTTATGGAGCGTAGATCCTGCTCCGTAGAGCCTAGCTGCGCACACCGTTACACGTTGTGTTTAACGCGACCAGTAAAATTCAAGCTGGTCAAAACACCCCTTACTATGATGCTTTACCAGTAGAGTACCAGTACGTACAGATCGCGAATCAGACAATTTCGACAACATCTATTTTCACTTTGTGAACTAGGGCATGTGCGCGCACATCGCAGACCAAAAGCCAACCTGATCCCTATTATTATTATTATTATTATTATTATTATTTTTCACCCATAATTAAACCTCGACCTCAAACAAGAATTACGAGCACTTTACTAGCCCGCCAATCTACTCACGCTAGGTACCAATCCCCACTTCTCTTAGATCTACTGTACCAGACCTAAGTTAACCAGGTGTAATGATCGGGGACAAACCTCGCTCCTCCAATTCTTTCCTTCAAAAGTCCTCATAGTGATTTTCTAAGTTAACGGCTGAGTGAGGGGGGAACCATCATAACTGGGGAGAAACTCTTGTCACTCAGTAGGTTGCGTGTTGTTGACCGGCTTGCAGGGGAACGTGCATGAAAAGGAAAGGGGCTTATCCCTTATCATAGTCCGTCGGCGCGCACGGTAAATCGGTGGCGTTACTGGCATATGTCTTAGTTTGAAGCGCCAAGCAATTTGTTTCCGATTGTGGGGGGTCATTTTCTAAATGCAATTAATCCTTTTCCAATTATGGAGATTTTCGTTCCAGATTCAGTCATTTTCTTAACAAGATCTCTTGTGCGCACACCCGACGGACTAAGGGATATGGGGTAAAGGGAAAAAAGAAAGAAAGAGTTGACTAGGGGGTTTGTGATCGCTGGAGTTGATTGTTTTTGGGGGTGGTGGTGGCTTGGCCGTTAGTGGAAGATAGTTGTTCCGGCCACCGGGAATGTTGCGGGTCTGGATGGGGGCGAGATGTTCCGGGGTTGGATGGGGGAGGGAGGGAGAGAGCTGGGGGGGGGGGGGGGTGAAGGAGATGAGGGGTGGTATTTTATGGGCTACCGTGGCTTGCCTGAGGGGGGAATTTACCGTAGGTTGATAGTGCCTGCACGTAAAATGGTGCAGCTCCACCTTCACAGAATTTGGTGGCGGTGTCTAGGCACGGAGGTACAGCCTGTGGGTCTTGGGGAATTCGACTTTGGTGCCCTCCATTACAGAGTTGATGCTTGTGGCATACTCGGGTATCATAATATGGTCATAAAGGACAGAAAAAAAACATCGGCAGGGCCAGGTGGGGTATAATAGTAGGAAGACAGTTTGAATTAGTGAAAAAATTCTGGGTATGGGGACACCAGAAAGCTGTATCGAAGGGGTATGTATCCTCAAATATCAGTGCACAATTCAAGCTACTCATTTATATGAGTCCCTTAAACGAACCCTTCCAAGAGCCCTGATTCATTCTCCTTTAGTCTCAGCTTACTTAACCTTATATTATCACATAATATTATCGATTCTCAGGTTTTCTTGCCTGTATTTTTTACTGCTGTATGCCTTGCAAGCCCGTCACTATCAGGGCACAGTTGCTGTCTCTCCATAATAATATCATATCATAACTGGCAAAATATTACTTCTAAGGTACTAGGCATTAGGGCAAGCTGTCTGTTTAGACTTCAAAATCAGTCATAATAATAATATTATACTGCAGGCGCTGTTAGATTTTAGGTTAGTAGCAGGTGCGGATGGCTATCCTCATGTATTTTGGGGTTGTGTAGTAGGGTTGAGTAATCCGGCAGCAGGGCTTGTCGGTCGTGTATTATTCTGTGATGATAATATTATGAGACTCTGTAGCAGCTAGGAAATAAATCGGGCCATTCTCCCACCACCACCGGTCCCAACATGCACATCCAGACCACCGGGAAATTGGGACATGACTTGATCACGGAGACAAGCCACCCCTCGCTTGAATCACAGGATTAAATGAGTCGCTGTCCTCTAGAGGGTGCGACTGGGTGACAGCGAGTGAGATCATGTGAGTGTAGCCGAAGTTGAAGAGTTTAACAGGAAGCCATGGCATAATTGAATGTGCGTTGCATTTCGCATCCTAACACCGAGGAGTAGGAAGGAAGGAAGCCCTGGGCGCAATATAGAACAAAGGACAAGCACTCCCTCCGAAACCTCAATGGTCCTTAGACATGTGCTGTACGGCACCTTCAGTCACTCATGCTGGAAAAAAACCACGTGATCCACCGGAACTAGGAAGAGAAGAAAAGGTGATGACCGAATCGGTAGTCTACTAGTACATATGGATGCTACTCTGTGCTCCAAATCCTCTTGCGTAATTCAACATTATTCTCCTTGGACTTTTCTAAATCGTCCTTTATGGCACGATTCTCTGTCATAAGCATTTCCTTTTGCTTCTCTGTGCTTTCTGCTATATCATTGTACTCATAACAGCGAGCCACCCAAACCTCCTTTTCACACCTTTCCTGCTCTGCTATCTGCTTCGCCTTCTTGAGATCCCTCTGGATGGCTATGAGGTCTTCCGCCTGCCCACACATCTTTAGGTGAAGGGCACTCCGTTTCTTCTCTAGAGTTCTTTCTAGTTCCTCCTGCGCCACCACCTGTTCCTGGTTCTTTTCAGCAAGAAATTTCAGTTTGGTATCCAACGTTTTGACGTCAAGGAGCAACTGACCGTTCTCCCGCTCAGAGCCCTCCAGCTTGGCGCACAGTATTTCCATGACATCTGATGCGAGATCGCCACACCGACTAACCAACTTTTGGAGCTCGAGACCCTTAAGGACGTTAACGTTGGGTGAAAAGAATTTCAGGAGTGCCTCGCGGAGTTTTCTGCTCTTCGAATATTCGTAAGCATAGCCTACGAGCTCTGCGAAGTTCGATACCGCTTGGGCTTCGGGGGTCAGGGAGGTGATTTTGCTAAAGACCTCTTCAAGCCTCACGATCGCTAGCTTTTCCAATGGCTCTATGTCGAGACTGTGTGCTAGCGCGCAGGCCTTTCCGTGCGCAAGGAAGGCGTCCCTGAAGTCAAATTCAGAGGGATCGAAGTAGTTTGTCTCGTCTGATCGCGTTGCAAGCAGGTCTTCCTCGCTAGCGATTTCCAGTCTATCCTCCGGTGTCAAAGTGTTTTGGGGAGCCTCGGGGGGATCAGTTGCAGGTAGTTCGGAGGGGGTTTCGAGCGTATCATCTACTGAGGGCTCATCCAATCCCGGAGGGTCACTCAATTCAGAAATCCCCAGCTCTGGGTGAGTAGAGTCGGGACTGACTTCGACTGGACACGGTAGTTTTGCACCACACTCTTGTGTGGTAATGTCTTTGGCGGGCACCGTTTCCGGATAAGAAGATGACCTATCCTCCATAGCTCGTTTCCTAGAGGTATCTACTATCTTCACCGGGCTTGGTGCTTCATAATCCCCCGTGTATAAAAACTGTGCAAAGCGTCCTACAGTAGCGCCGTCGTGTCCTTCGATGTCTATTCGCAGGTTCTTCCGAAAGCCCAACAGCTCATTCACTCGCCACGAGAGGAACTCTGAGTGCAACGACAAGAGTCCTCCGTGGATTAGGAATTGTTTGTTGTCTAACTTCGCGGAAACCTCGAACACCTCTGTCCTTAGGAGCCTGTAACCGTGTCAACCGTTGTCAGTCATTGTGGGCTATTTGGAAAACTAGGACAAACCTAGAAAGTCTGGAAACCATTTCTCAACCCTTTTCCGATTGTGAGAGGAGAGGTGGGTCTGTAAGACGGCGTCGGCTTGTATGCAACTTGCTTCTGAACTTGAGTGTTTACAAAGTGAAGGCCTCCGAATTATACTTGATAGAAGAGTCGTCCCAAGTGCCACTTTAAATCTGATGGCACGGCCGCCTAAAAAATCAAAGCCGATAGATGTCCACTAGAACAAGGCAACCACACCCGGAGGCTATTCGTACCAGTCGTGTAACAAAAGTCTTGGCACCCTCGTAAAATTTTATTATTCAACTTGCTTCACCCCAACTACTCCACATACCCCGTGCTCAAAGCAGAAATGCGATCATGAGAAACAGAACCTTGTGATTTATATCCTTCATCATTAATTGCTGAGGAGGACATACAAACTGGTAAACTTAGAGGCATTCTTGTCCCATCGCTCAGTCGGGAGTGCCAGGACTTTTGTTACACGACTGTATCATACATAAAAAAACCAACCGGCGGAGATGTTCAACAACGGCTCTGGGTGCCATCCCTAGAGATACAGGTTCTACCCGGGGTAGCTGGTGCCACGTTAGAGTATAATGTTCAGTTTACTATTTAAAATGCATTATTCGCTAGTGGTATGATATGAACATTAGGAAGATAAGGCTGGAAGCCTGAAACCTAGATAGCAAACCCTAGGAATTTTTTTTCAAGGGAAGGAATGGAAGGTGGTTGTTTAGAAAAGAGGGATTTAGCATCTTTCTTGGGTAAAGTCATGACTGACTTTCGCTGGAGTCTGATGGATCAGGCTTTGAGGCCACCAAGTGGATATTTGGTCCAGAGAAGCTTAGGAGAACACTTCTGAAGCTCACAATGGACTTAGGAGCCTTAGGCACGGCACAAGGGTAGGGTAAATGATTCATTATAGAGCGCGCATAGTCTACTGCTGGCTGTAATAATGGAAAATGCTGCGAGGGTTGTATGCCTGGAAGGTCGATGGGTGGGATCGAAACACTTTCAGAGACGCATGGCAGAAGGAAACCACTTTGTCGCCCAACGAGAATCCCCTCATGGATGCCCAGATCCAGCAATCTCAATTGCTGTGATAGCCCTTAATTTTTTATCCCAAATACTACTATATACAGAGTCTATGTAGGTTATCTTCGCTCTCATCCTGCCAGCACATATGATATCAACCTATGGTGGCCCGCCCTATCTAAAGGAGAAAAATAAAAATAAACCTAAGAGGATAAAAACCAGGACACAGCAGCCCCATAACCCACTACACACCAACTGTGAGAGCCCTCCATATTAGCGAGCCCAGTTGAAGGGCGCAGCAGATGAGTCGGAGCAGGGCCATTTGGGAGTTGGAGGTGATCAGGAGAAGAAGGAAAGGTATTGTCATAGACTGCGTTCTCTTGTTCTGCACGTTACTCCAACTGAACAAGCGGCTAGGATGAGGGTATGTATAAAATATAGTAGAGTTCTCGTAATCCTTCTATAGGCAACCCCACATATCTCTGTGCCTTCACACATGTCCTTATTCCCGTGCCACTGCGGTGATATTGAAGGAAAGATACGCCTAGGGAGCCTTCTCTATAAGTAGCGATAATTATGAAAGGAGCCGGCAGCAGCACTCCTGAATTATCTAGGACCACAACAGGTAGTCTACTTCTTGCAGCTCTAACACTCCAAGCACATTGGGATGTCCGCAGAATAGGTTAATATGGATGGGAGATAAGAAAATAAGATGACAAATAGTGAGCATAGCGCCTAAGCTACCTTGCCGTTGTGTTATGGGTCCCCCAAAATAGGCAACCCATGATGCAATGCTATCTGTAGCTGTGCAGTTTCTGCGGGGCCTGGCGGGGGGCACTAGGAACAACCCCTAGGTCTGAGGTCGTTCCTTTCAGCAACAAAAATTATTAGAGAAAATGAAAATGAACATATTCTTAGATGAGACAATTGGAGGAGCTCTGCATAGCTATATTTTACTCTTCTTGATTGCTATTGTTTTTATTATTACTGGGTATTAGGTAAGGTTAAAAATTGCTCTTTCATTGGCAAGAGAAGTCAGATAAAGAGGCTGGTTGGAATTCATTTCATCTAGCACTACTAGGTTTATTAGTTCTTAAGATTGGAGGTTAAAGATAAGTATAAGATGTTATAGAATACAGAGTTGTTTATGGGTTGGGTTACAGACATTAAAATCCTTCCATTCATTAAACATTGTTGGAAAATATTGGTATTCCAAACTATCCGTACTTGAGGAAAAAACTTTAAATATAATCCCTCTTGAAATTATATAGAGATCCTTTTCTTGAAAGGTTTAATGACTATCGCTTAGTTTTCATTCCTTGAAAAATTTGAAATTATTGTTTAAAAATATATTACAAAGCCTATTTGAGTGAGATGCGTCACATCATCATGCATGGTACTGTAATAGTCCTAATTCTGGCTCTAACTATAATAGCAACCCTCTGTCTGGCCTTAAGTGAGATTAAAACCATAGACCAATTCAGTTCAATTATTTAAATAATTTCTAATTCCATTGGATTTTCGTTATTTTTTTTGGAAAAGTCTATCTAATCTTTCAGGTGCCCTAGATAACAGGTTTATCTTTGCTGTTCAGAGCCATACTGGTAGTGGGCTACCATTATAAGCACTTTTAACAAAAGAGCGCTGAAAGTAACAGACAGAAAAATAAGTGTGGCGACGATCGATTATATATTACAAAATAGGGTAGTAGTAAGTAATTAGACATAACTGGTAATAATTCAGATATTTCAAATTGCTCTTATACAAGTACCAGGGGGGATGTTTTCGTACACTCCAACAAATCCAGGGGTAGCCTAAGATATAGATTTGCTTGAGTATAAAATGACCGGAGAACAAGCAGCAAACAAAATGAATGGTAAGAATACTGGGGAAAAAAATAAGGGATAGGAGAGAGAGAGAGAGAAGCATATAAGGATAAGTTATGAATATATATAAATGTAAAATTAAAAAAAGTGAACTCCTGTCCAGCCTTTAATACCCACATCCATTGTTTTATCTCTAATGTTTTACTGTTCGCTATCTTGTCTTCTCTTACTCTCATTCAGTTAATTGCTTGGCGTTGGCTGTACGAAAACATCCCCTTTGTGCCTTGTATCAATAAAGAGAAAAAAATCTACCGCTTGGGACGAACTCTCGCTCCTCAAGGAGGCTCCTGCTGAGGAGGCCGGGAGTCACTTAGAAGACTGGCCCGACGGTTGCCGCTTGATCGATACGTAATAGCATCCGAATAGCCAGAGACACTTTTAAGACACAAAGAATGATTTTTCTCAACTTTTCCCTCTTTCCTCAAGAGTCCTTGGAGTCTAAATAATCTCGGAGATTGAACGAAATGAACTCTAGGATGTACGATCGTACCTAGCCTAGCTACTATATCCAAGCAACGAGCAGGCAGCGATCTCACATCCAACTCCCAGGATGCAAAAACATGTTGGGGCGCCAAACTGCACTGACCGTAGCCTCTGTGCGGCGTGTCCAGTAACCTCTAAAATTCTCATTACTGCCATTGACTTTCTCTCTTACTCGGACCTGCTAAAAACCGTGAAGTAAAAGTAGGTCCCACTTGCGGCGACCCAATAGAAGTACCGTGGGCGGTGGTCAGACCAGTGGTTTTTAGCAGGGCCTCAGGTGAGATTCGAGTGCACTATATAGTACTATGTTTATCCCAGAACTTTCTAACAGCCGGCCCCTTGATGACGCGTATGTTATGACGCAAAGTACAGTACAGTACTATTTGAACTCGAATATTAGCCATTAGTGATGGGGTTATTAGGTAGTGTGGCTATCCTTTTGGCTTAGGATCCGACCTGTGCCTGCGTATTGGGCTGTGATACTGTGGGGCGAGAAAAGGATGGGCTTTAGATAGGAATAACTTAGATGATCAATCGAGGGAAATGATGGTAAAGAAACCGCCTAGCTGTGATGATGGCCGGAAATGTAGAGGTGTGTGTTCCTCTAGTGAAAGCTGCTAGCCAAATAAGAGTGAACTTCTACAACCGTAACTCCATGCATCCGTTCACTCCCTACTGTGCTCGCACACCCGCACACACGCACACTTCTGTGCTACCTTGTATCTGCACTCCCTCAATGCTCAATATAACGACGTTCTACAAGTACTACTGGGGTTCTATGCCATCAGCAAACATCACAGTATATACCTGCACCACACTATAATTGGGATCGGGAATTTCCTTGCGGTGATATGGATTTTTTTCTCTCTTTTTTATCCGGTCGACGACGTGATCCTAGTTCTCGCTACTCTCCTCGAGTGCTGCTGCTATACTCTGCTAGGGTCTCAAACCCAAGAGACCGGAATCCCTGTTGCCTGTATGATGTCAGCATAGGATGCTTTGAAAATAGAGAAAAGTTTTCTGTATATTTTAAACAGAAAACATTGGAGCCAAGCCCCATTTGCCCCCATATCCACAAGAACAAAATCCAAACGCTAGAAGAGAGTGCCCACGAAAGTTACCTATATCAAAAGAGCGGCGGTTTATAAAGCACCCACCCCAAGCACCAGCGTTCTTAGGTGGAGCAGTGGGCAGGCTTTACGATCTTTCTAGAAAACTTGCGAACGAAGAACGGCAGGAACAGACACAAATATTTACGATTTGATTAGTAAGGCAGGGAAGATGAGCTTTATCTTGAGCATGAGAAGTGTCCCTAGGGCAGGTATAATACGTTGCTTAAAGTCGATAGCACTGCATTAAGCCACCGGTAGGGAAGCTCAAAGTTCTCGACATGCCTGCAACATACAGCTGCATTTTTCAACCATAAAATGGATTTCAAGTCGCCAACCAAGGAATATCCTCCGGGATATGGTGTGCACAAGTGGAGAAAGCAAACACCACAAACCTGCTCTTCTATAGAAGGCAGGCCACATCCTAGTTGTTGTACCCGGACAACTCGGCCTCCCCTACACAAGTGCCGGTAGTAAGTACTTGTCCCAGGCAAGAAGTATCCGGAAACAGGGGTGATCCTGGAGTCGGAGTTTTGTATGGTACAAAATCCGTGCTTATCTAAGTCACATACAAAATTCGCACTTCAAGATCACCCCTGTTTCCGGATACTTCTTGCCTGGGACAAGTACAATGCCGTACCTGACTTCTCACAATAAGGTAAGCATCTAACCTAGATCAGATAATACTAGTGGTAGCAAGTGATTGCTAATCTAATTCTCCAAGAGATAGCCCCAAACGCGTCACCTCCAACTAGCTCCCCGTCTCCTGCCGTAGTATAAAACCTTACAGTAACCAGGAAACCCGACCCCCGACCCCCGACCCGCCAATACGAAAGGGAAGTAGATTCCCCAATGTCCAGGATATGTCACGATAGCATCCCTTCCTTCCTTGAATGGAGGCAGCCAAAAAAGGGCACCAAACCCCCGGCGTCCTAGATCAAAAGAAGAAATTCAAACAGTGAGGTAAGAGCGTTGTGACTTCTTAACCTCAGGGGTCTACGGGATTTTGCGTTACGCGACCGGACGTGAATGACATAACTCGGACGGACCTTGTGACGGGCTGGGGAGGTCACGAAACACGAAACATGTCCCAGATTGTGAGCACGTACCACCTAACCCAACCGATCAGTCACTCAACACCAACAACTACCTCCCCCACTTCATCTTCTCGCCTGTGGTGAGAGTAATGCGCGGTACCAGGACAGAATGGGACCGGCTTCTCTCACAGCCCCACCCGGGGGGCTGAAGCTTCGGCAGTCGAGACAATAGGTTCACAATTAACCGCCGACTATTGTCACAGTCACTGGTAGATGATGGATGGATCAAGACCTCACCAAGCACGGTATCTACCTACCGGCACCTCCTAGAGCGGAATTGTACCAACAGCTATATAAGTACTCCATAGAAGCTTCAAAATATTCTAGCCTCAACGAAATAAAAATCAAACATCCCACTCCAACCCTATTGGAAAAAATAAACTTTTCCCTATACCAATCTCACCCTAGATATTTATTGTCTTGTACAGTACTTCTTCAAGATGTTTTTAAAACCGTCGCTAACGACCCCTTTCCTCCTCTTATCGTCTCAAGTCTTCCAGCCCGCTGATTCTAGAAACCCCGAACACATCTTCCTCGGCATTTCGGCAGCAAAAATAGCTTGTTTAGACATTCGAGCCACGGGTTCTGAGTATAACCATCTACCCAGAGACCCAGAATTTGAAAATCTGCGAACAATCAATTTGTATTCCCCCCCTTCCCCTCCGCTCAGCCCAATCGCTAGTGTAAAGTGCTAACGAACTCGCTCAGCGACCGCTCCACCTGGGCAACTCCGGAATGCATCATATCTCCCCGCTCCGCCGCCGAGGTCTCCTCAGCCCTGCAAGCCATAACCGCGGCCGGCGCACCCTTCGCCGTCCGTAGTGGGGGCCATTCTCCCAACCCGGGGTGGTCGAACGTCGAAGGGGGAGTTCTTGTCGAATTGAGTCGGATCAACGAAATTACGTATGATCCCGTGAGTACCAATGTGGTTGTTGGTACAGGAAATCGGTGGGGTGCTGTGTATACTGCCCTGGAGGCGTATGGGAGAACAGCGGTTGGGGCAAGGTTATCGCCAGTAGGTGTTGGAGGGTTCTTACTTGGTGGTGAGACTAGATGTCCTCGATGACTGCGAATGTGAGGTGCTAATGGAGGATGTGGTGAAGGGGGATTATCGCATGTCTCAAACGAGCACGGGTTTGGGTGTGACAATGTTGTTGAATATGAGGTTAGTTGTTTTTTCCCTGCTTCCTTCATATCTTGCTATAAGGGCATAGACTCAACTTCACAAGGTGGTACTCGCAAACGGCACAATCGCGAATGCGAGCACGAATTCCCACTCAGAGCTCTACTGGGCACTGAAAGGCGGAACCAGCAACTTTGGTACCCCCGCCTTTCCTCTCCCCCCTATCCCGCCAACTAACCAATTGCCCACCAATAGGCATAATAACCCGCTTCACCCTAAAAACTATCCCGATGTCCAAAATCTGGGGCGGGGTAATAACCTACAACGCAACCCAAGCTGCAGCAGTAATGGACGCAATTCATTCCTATCATGCGGGGCATATCTCAGACCTCAAATCTGCCATTTCTGTGCAGTTCATCCTGGGCGCGGGAGTGGTGCTGGTCACACTCATGTACGCCGGGAACATTAGCAGCTCCCCAGCTTCATTTGCGCCATTCGATGCACTACCACACGTGGCCTCAAGTATGGGCTCGAAGAGCTTTGCAGAATTTCATGATGAGTGGTTGGTTGGGGGTAACGCTGATCGGTATGGTATTCGAGAGCAGAGAGTGGGAGTGGTGTCTAACGATATAATGATAGATACAATTTTTACACAACTACAGTAGACATGGATAAGGGCATGTACCAAGACATCCTCACAATCGCCACAGACACCTCGAGAGAAATAGCAGACTACCCCGGGGCGGCATTAATCTTCGTCGCGCAGCCGATATCTCCAAGCATGACAGCAGCTTCCACGAAGACCGGTGGGAACGCCCTTGGCCTTCCGCAAAACACCAACATGATGTGTCCGTCCCCTCCCCCCTGCTCCCCTACCCTGGTACTAATACAAGCACAGATGTCAATTTCGCTGCAGCCTGGGAAAGTCCCACCCATGACGAGCCCCTAATAGAGGCCTGCAAACGCGGCATTCAAAAGATATCAAGGACCGCGGAAGCGAAGGGCCTTGACAGGGGTTTTTTATTCATGAACGATGCTGGAGGCGATCAGGATGTTTTGGGAAGCTATGGGAGTGCAAATAGAGCTAGTTTGCGCAGGGTTGGGAGGGAAGTGGATCCCAATAGTGTATTTCAGATCCTGGGGAAAGGGGGTTTTAAGCTCTGAGGGGAAGTTTTTGTTCTTCCTTTATTTTTACTCTGTTTATAGGGGCTGTTTCCATTTTTTCGCTCAACTTATTGGTTTGTAATATAGAAGTCCTTCTGGACAGGAGAAATAAAAATGGGGACGGGATGTGGGGTTTGCTTCATGAGATCTCGAGGTGGGGTGTGCTTACACTAACCCCTCCCAGTACAGGCATAAGTAAGGAGCCTAATAGATTTCTCAGGAACTAACGCACCATAATTTAGAATAGCCAGGCTACCCCCCTCAGCCAGCTTCACCACTCCAAGAGCAAGTAGCAAGCCAGCGCTCCCATATCAGCATCCACTAGCCCCTATGATAGCCGCCATCACCCCATTTATCACAGAGAATACAGCCTGATATACTCTGTGCCTAATCATGGTGGAAGTGCACACGAATATGTTTTCGTACGGGGTGGGGATTATTTTGCTGGTTAACTATCCCTATCGTGCATGAAAACATGTCCCGGGGTACTTGTAAATAAAAGCGATCCCCTTTTGCAAGCTCCAAGGCACTTGTGTCTACAGTACTCACAGCAATGCTTGTGGCATCATGGCGGGGTTGGGGGGGTAAAATCATTCTGATCGATATATTCTGACAGCACAAGCATTCGGCATAACCCGCTCGAACATTCAAGCCTGAGACCGGCACTGGAGCCCGGATATGCACATATAATTTGCCTCATGATTTTTGATCCAATCATCCCCATACTAGGGTACTTCATGCCTATTATCTGTCCTAACAGTGCCTGGCCTTGATCACTATTGCGTAACTTATCAGGCGGAATAATACTAGCAGCACGAAATGGCCAACTCAGTTCAGTCTCAAAAGACAGGGAATTTTCAGGTCTAACGGATAGGAGTCCAAACCTAGTGTTGGTGTTTGATCCGAGCTAGTCTTGTATCTAGCGAGCCCTCTGTTGGGCCTTGATCCGATGCTCAAGTTAGCTTTCCTTACTTATACCTCTCAAATGTGGATTTCCGGAAATACCGGTACGTACCACAGCATTCTACCAACCGAGAAGGAAAAGGATCATCATGGACGAATCTTGAGCCTGCTGCAGACTCAAGGACAAGGAATTTCCCCAGAAATTTTCTCGCCTAAGTGACCATATCTATCCTCACAGAATCCAAAGCGCGACAATGCATTATCCGGTAGTTACTTGATTCCCCATTTCCTGGTTTACTCTACTACCACCACTGCATATATTATAGGCCGTGTAGACTACTCTACCTAAAAGGGAGTAGCCACTCTTCTAGATTAACCCCACCTTACCCGAGTCACACCAGCAGCCTACGTGACTTCCCTTCTCGGCCGGGTTAAATTCCCCAATGTGCCGTGCTCGCGTCCCTCTTGTCGGTAGTATGGTATATACAGGGTACATTGAATCAACCAATAACCAATACAATAATAACTTTCCAAAATTTCCAATCGCAGCTACATCTTGAGGAGGATATGGCTTCGCAGAAGCGCTCAGAAGGCACTCCTCTCCGGTTCCATCCTTTCTAGTTCTCAACTGGAGCAATATCTGCGGGGATAGTAAAAATTTGGATTAGCCATGGACTGGACTATGAGAACTCGAATAAACAGACCATATACCAGAAGGGGCGAAAAACACAACAGAAAAAGAAACCTGCTCTCCGAGAAAGAGGGAAAAACGGGGAAAGAGCCAGCCTTCTAATTAGTACATGGTCCGGTCATTCCAGTTCTTACCGCATGGCCTCCCAAGATTACTAGGGGTAGGGGTGAAGTATTGGGACAAGCAGGGGTAGTAGAGGCCTGTGCATATACCTTGGAAGGGGTATCAAAGAACCAAAAAAAAGTAAGATAACTACTAATTAGAGTAATTCTTCAACCCCCTGCTGTCCCAATATTTCCCCCCTCACCCGAGTACATTAGCCAAGCCCTCTTTTTACATATATGATGTAAGCGGAAAGAAGTACCCATGAGCAGTGGGTGTTGAGTTCAGGTACTCGTACATACCTGGCAACATGTTGGGGCATTACCGGCATATGCCGACACTGTGCCACCCGTCCGTGATGTCACCCCTGTCACGCTCTTTGTGTCTACTAATACAATCCCCAAAACACGGGTCACAAAAGCACTTTAGCAAAGACACGTCGGGTCAAGCGTTTGTTGGTTGTTGGAAACCAAAACGCCACGTGCTTTGTGAGGGAAAATGCGGAGTGTCAAATGCCAGAAGATGTTGGTTGGTCTCGGTTGTTGGTAGCGAGTGATATTTCGTGCTATATGACGATCTCTGAACAGCGATGATTGGGTGTTGGGGGCTGTTAAACAGAGGATCAGTAGCACATGATGGATGGAATCTGGGGAAATTGCGTGGATTTGAACCTGAGGTTCCTCTGCCTTCTATAATTATCATGATTGTATTGATAGGATACAGAGATGGAAAACGGCGGTCCCGGTTGGTGGGCCTATGCTGTCGCTGTTGCTGTGCGATAGTTTCGCGCCACAACGTTGGTGCTTCTAGAAGGGCATCGAAATACCAACGGGAGCTGGGGCCATGTTCCAACACCACAGAGCGCTAGGTGGTCCGGGTGGAAATTAAGTTTTGGGTGTTGGCATCGGTATAACTAGCTTCCCCGGATCGACGATTTACCTAAGCGTATGTCAACAATCACAAGTCATACGGGGTGTAGATAATAATGGTGGTACAGAAACAACATGATACGTTCTCCATGTCACAAATAGCTCGATTCTGGGTTACAAGATCGCACCTCCGTTGGTCACGCTTTTAGACCACGGGTCTTCGCGCGTGTGCATTGATCTCTGATATAGCATTGCGACGTTATGAGAACTCTAACTTAACGCATGGAATACCAACCGCTATGCAGCTTCCCTCGAAAAATGTATGCCCCAGAACACTGCCAAATCCTAACTTTAGTGCACCGCTAGGCACGGCAAACCAAGATATACTAAACTCTCCCTCGACCCCTCCGTAGACCGGTAAACTGTTTCGAATTTCCATGAAGATCACAAAATAAGGGAAGAGGAGGCCCCAACTCGTAGTTTTGTGGAGAAATCCGTTTCCCAGAGGCAGTAATAGGTCTAATCTCCCATGTCGGCACCGACTTCGAGGCCCGGGGAGTAGTCAATAAAGGAATCTCCTACGGGTAAATTCCAAGCAGGTGGGGGACTGAAGGCAGATGCTAGCTGATTTCATGTAATCAGACTGGCCTGGTGAAAGACAACACACAAAGTAACGTTAAGGATAGAAAATTCTTGAGAGAACGAGTGCCAATTAAGGTCCAGAGTCTCTCATACCTTTCTTTTCATACCGTGACGGATTCCGGGAAGAGAGAGATCCTATAGTGACGGGAGGTCCTAAAGGTGTTGGCCCTAGCTTCCCCTGCACCCAATATGTTTATTAAACACGGTCTTTCCCGCTCACTTTTTTCATGAGTGAGCGAAGCTGTGCTTTTCCGTGAAAAAGATAGTCCGTTCTATTCTTCCCCCGCCTTTGCACACCACGCAGAGATCGGAAATAGAAACTGAATGCGATACCGCTTTCTATCACCCATACCAGAAGGGCGTGGTGGCCGAGGTTTGGTTCGTCGTACAGGATGTGGGAAGGCCGAGTCTTGTAGGATGGTGCTTGGGCCTACGCTCTAGAAGAAACCTAGAGAAAGAAGTGATGGTGGAGCGGTGAGAGGGAGACCACTGTGGGTCAAGAAGAGGGAAGTCGAAAGGATGAACTAGGCGATCGATAAAGATGCTCGTAAGGGCAGGTATGAGATATCTCTCCATGTACTAACGCCTCTAGAAACCAAACGAGGCTCCACAAACCATACGGAACTTACGGAGGTACTCTACCAATGACAGGAACCCAGAAGAAGCTTTGAGAAAGGACAGACAATCCACTGCGCCCCCTCACACTCCACAGCCACCCTAAACAAGCCACTACTATGGCGAAACCTAACCCCCAAACCCAATGCCCTGCGCTCAATAGGATAGAACAAAACAAACTAAACAAAACACTCGATGCTTAATGGCGGCCGGCATAAAACAGCACCAATACACTACGCAAATAGAGCGGCCCATCACTGAGTGCCTAATCACTAAACCTCATACCAGCAATTCCTACACGATGATACCCCATAACCTCATGTCCCATAGGGGAAGTAGAGAATCCAGCAGTTCTCAAGAATGCCTTTAGTGGTTGCTTTCCCCATCTATTATGTCCGTCCTTTGTGGCTCTTGGGCATGGGCCGGAAATACCGGAAGCGCAGGAGTGTTAGCAGTTTATGTCCCTTTTTTTACGGTCAACTGCGGAGAAAATATTAAATCACTTGCTTTCCTTTGGGGGGGCGGGTATCCGTCGGGGGTTGTTGGAAGTTGGAGAATGACATCCAGGGCTGTCGAAAGACCTGGAAGGTTGCCAAAAGGCGGAGAACAGGCTCGGATAGTCTTTTCCTTTTATCCTCAGGCAATCCCCCCGAGTTCCAATGAAAGCAGACGAGATACAGGAGAAGTGTTCCGCGAAGTATCTGCTTTAGATAGTCTATCCCATATGCTCCCCTATTAGCTAAATTTTATTGTAGAGAACACATACCTAGAGACATCTCTTCTCTCCACGCCCAATACTACATCCCTATTCCCCCCCTGGATCCAAAGATTGATACCCTTTGTTTTCGCGTGAGGTCGCAATAGTGGCAAGACTCCTGTACTCCCCGGGAGCGATTGAGATAATGATGCTGACTTTTGTATATTTTAGCACAACCAGTTCTACCATACCTTTACCCCCCATATTTAGTTCACAAATGAGAAAACATTTCCCCCTGCACCAAATCGTTAGCTCCAGATAGTTCAAAATTTGCTTCCACGATCCGACAGAAAGAAGGCAGAAAACACTAAAACTAGATTCAACTCGATGTTTATTTTACCCATACTTGCGAGAAGAATGCCCACTGGCTAAAACAAACACAATGCTCTACTCGAAATCGCCCCACATCTCGCCTGTTAAATGCCAATTAGCTCTCAGAGTTGAATCAATCTATACTATGAATCTCTCACCAACTCCAGCGCCCCGCTTTTATTTAACTTGCGAGATTTCCTCTGATGATTGGATGGCTCTGTGAATAATCTGCGCAGCCAAAGTGCGAAGATTGATGCAAACCCCAATAACAACTGAAGGAGGAAGAGGGAAGAGGGAGGAGAAAATAAGAAATGATCAAGAATCAAAAACCTGATCAGGAGAAGAAAATGTGGTTCGATTTGAGAAAACCTTCCTCACTCTAACCTCTCCCTTGCATGTCCATCGCAGGGTCACTATGAACGAGCCACTGCCAGCGTCGCGTCAGCGCACCATGACAGCCTGCCTCAATACACATAGATCTCCCATCCGCCTACCCTCCTATTCAAATCATTGCAGTATATGCTCCTGTTAAAAACTCATGACCAAATTGGTGAAGAGAACCCACCACAAGAAATATAAAAATAAATTGAAGCCCGTATTCGAGCGCTCCGGCGGTCCTCGTTAGTACGGGTTCCTTTGGGTGACGGGGTCGGTAATGTGACTGTCAGCAAGACTCTGACTATCAGACAACATAGCTGTATTGGGGTGCCTCTCCTATGCCATGTGTTAGTCGTCCATTAGTTGTCAGTCAAGCTACATTATTGCCCCTTTCTCGCAAATTTTTTCACAAACCAAGGTTTCCCCCCGGAGTGACATCGTGTGATCCGACCAACAATCGAGACCCTAAAGGTCTAAATAATCATAGTAACGATGTATGTACAGAATAAGCACAACCTATTCCAATAGAGTGAATAAATGGCCTAGTATAGTTTTATGATTTCCGAAAATTGGTCCCATGATAGCTTCTACCCCAGGTTCTTAATAGCTCCGCGTCCCAAACTGATCGGTATCGGCCGTGGCCACCTCCCATATATATTACGACTTTTTTACTCGAGCACTAAAAACTGTCTTTTTTCAGTCTTCGAAATCGTCGAAACGTATGATGTTCTTCTTCAGCCCAACACCTTTGGAGCTCCTTTACTCGCGGCCTAGAAAAAATCAGTACACATACCGGCAATACCACCTCTGCTTAGTCAATTAGAAAATAGCAAAAGCTCCTATTGCATAGTAACTCACTGCAAGTAAACTTCCCTCTCCCTCCGTTGTCCCATCCTATTGTATGCCGATCGTTGGATCTCGACCCTGCTAGATGAAGTCTTTCGCTCGGAGACACCCATTCTCATGTTAGAAGGAATAAATACCAAACTCCCAAGCAAAGCAACTCAGAGTCTTCAACATCTCACTGAGATTTCCCAGGGGGTGAGAGGAGCAAGGAGGACATCGTCTCCGGCTAAGGATTTCGAGTGATAGTATGTGATTTATTTGCGAGGCGCAGTGAAAGTTCGTGGTCAACGCCCCAGGGGATTTGAACAGCAAGGAAGCAGTACCCTCACCCAAACGACTCAAGTCGGGGATCCCCACCCAACATAATACCCCGATCCTAAATGTTGAGGCCGAATAATGGGCAGATTGAGATGAAACCCAGGAGATGGATGGACGGAGCTGGAAAACTCACGAGAAGGAGAATCCCACCGGCAGGGCGAAGCTTCCAATTATTCTTCGCCTTCTGAATTCCCCGGGGGTCCCGCTTATGGGTCCAAGGAACTCCGATCCACTCTCCAAGGACCGATTGTACAAGTACGCTCTGCGTATCAATCTAACCGATGGATTACTTGGACTATCCCCGCAATCCAGTGAAAAGGGCCCTGGAGAGGAAAGAAGAAAAAAACAGAATTCCCTACCATACCTGGTGTACTAAAATCTAATACCCTCACAATCAGAAATTGTAGCTCTGTGAGCTTCATGTGCATTATCTCCACTTCTCCTTCATGCAGAGTTCCCTTACTTTTCTATCTTGAAATCCTCATTTCCCTAGGCTCCGTTTTCAAGCTAGATATCTTTCCAATCACCGGATTTTTCCACGGGCATTACCGGCCCGTAAGCGCCTTAGTGGATATCTCGAGAGAACGTTCGAGCGAACTGTTGAGTGGAACATGAGGATGAGATGGTGTGAGTTGAGTGCCCAGACATGAACAGTAACAAAAAAATAAAATCAACAACCCTCACTCAATAGTTACTCTCCTATCTGACAATCAAAGCAAAATCGAAAGAAAAAGAAAAGAAAAGAAAGAAAGAAAGAAAGAAAGAACAACCCCTAACCTAGCCCGGCCAAGATATCAGATTATAGGAAGAAGAAACAAGTTAAGATCTTTCTAAACACGTTTTGACCGCAAACGCCAATTTTACCAGTACCAAATTCAACAAAACTACATGCCCGACTAAATGCATATTTCCACCATCACGGAAGTACTCCGAAAGAGAAAAATAAAAATAAAAATAAAAAAGAGGTAAAAAAGAAAAAGCCTTCTGGCGAACTGAGCCGATATATTCAATCACCAAGTGTCACTCCCTTCTCCTTCCTTCCATTCATCAATCCAGCCATCCCATGACGTCTGTATAGCCGCGGGATAAACCCTTCCCCCCACAAAACCAGGAGAAAGGGGCCATGTACCTGCAGCAGAAAGTAAGCCGTACAGGAGTGATATTTGGTCGTCAAAGATAAGTGGGTGCTCCCAAGTATCATGAGTAGCCACATAGCTATGGTACCTAGCTAAATTCTCGCCCCCGCACTGTGCCGACATAACCACCGGCGATAACTTGTAAAGGACCCGAAATGAACCTATGGAAAGAAAAGAAGAAAAGGTCTGCCTAGTTGGTCTTTTCCCCCACGGAAGCTAAGGGGCAGTGGTTTTGCGTGAATTAGTGATCTTATCTGATTCAAGTCGGAAAATCTGAGCTTCATGTCGCGAGTACGAGTATTCATGGGAGGGAGAGGAGGGGCTTGATTGACTGATGATCTGCCTGATTTCTAAGTTGGTGCCTAATTTAGAGGCTAAGTTGAAGGCGTAATTGGGGGCTGGATTCCCCTTGGCTTGCTCTTTTGTGTTAGTCCCTATTTACAAGGTACATGATACCTTTTGTTGTGCCATAGTCGTCCCAAACTTTTGTCGGTTCTCTAGCGTGGGCGCGAAATCCTTCCCTCCTTCCCTTCTTCCAAATTACCGATTATGGGGCGTAGCGGAGATGGCTGATGGTGTGGTACGATACATAGTGCGCAGTGGTTGGTAAAATTAAGATCGCCAGAACCACGTTGTTGCAACGTTTTCTTTTCCACCCCATCCCCGCCTAACCGCACGCACTCACTTCCTGCTTCCGACACGCAGAGATCTCGGTGGCTCTCCTAGCTAGAAGTATGTTCATCAAAATATAATTTAATATCGGAAGAGAGGAGGAAAGGCCCCCTGTTTTTTCCCCTCCTACCTCGGAGGCCTCCAGAGAAACTTCCGAAAATTCCCGAGTGCGACACTGTGACGCAACCCTAACCACTTTCTCTAACTCTCGCACCGTATTTATTCACCTTTTTGTTTGTGTTTTGGAACTGGTATTAGAATCCCCGATGGGAACCTCGTTGTTTCGAACGGCATCCAATGGTTTGGGTACTCTGGCACTCGAGTAAAACGCTCAGCATAATGCACTTTGCCGTCTTTCCTCCTCCTCCCTCCTTTCCACACTCCTTCCTAGCCTCCGCGGAGCGGAGTGCTCCTCACCGGGGGATCCAAACTCCAAGTGCGAAGCCCAAGTGGGTCTTACACCACAGTTTACGAGTCGAAATGCAGGGTATCGGAATGGAGAAACAACCACTCTATTCTGAGGAACCCTTCCTATCATCACACAGCTGCCACAGCATGAGAAGCAAAGCCAAAAAAGTAAATAGAATAAAAAAGAAAAGAGATGAGAAAAAATAAAAACACCAATCCGTCCATCCGTACCGGCAACCAATCGTTCAAGAAAACCATCTCAAAACACAACCCCGAGCCCAAAAAAGCAAATAGGCAAAAAAAAAGAAAACCTCCAGACAAAGGACTAAGCAATCAGTCGCTCTTACTTGCACTCGACGAATTATCAAACCGCTTCCGAGCAACATCCTGCGCCCTCCTATCTGCGAAGCGTTTGTAGAAAATAGACTTCTCCATCTTGTCGCACGCACCGAGCCAATCAGTCGTCCACTCCGGATGGAATGGTTTGTAGCCTAGAAGGCTCCCGAACCAGCGTCCGATAAGAATACCCATGAACTGAGCGAGAATGCGACCGAAGGGCAACCATCTAGGGAATAATGCGAGGTAGGAGTCGCCAGCGTCGAACATCTTTTTTTACACAAAAGTTGTCAGTTTAGTTCGCGATTGACGAAAAATGGTTGGGGGATGTCAGCTGAATGGGATGGTTGGAAACAGAAAAAAGAAAATAAATGTGATACGAAATGGGTATTTGTTTTTCTTTCCCATCGCTCAGATGGAGGTAGGTGGCCAGGTGCTAAGACTTTTTTCTCGGCTGGGTAAGCAAGTGATGCGGATGAATGCCTGTTCGACGGCTATGATTCGTGATGAGGAACGCCTAGGTGGGTTTCGCGAAAATGGCTGGTCGTTGTCTCATCACAGCCAACCCAACCCAGCCAGTCGAGACTTCCGCTCCACCTCCTCATCCTTCTTCTCCAAAGTACTTGTACCTCTTACCCATTGCTAAAATGGATGGGTAATACAGGTATGAGCACCGCCAGTCGGGAAGAGGAGCAATAGTATAACCGAGCAATCCCAAAGAAGCAAATAAAAAGGGACCAAATAAACACAAAGAAGGAATAAAATATAAAAAAAGAATAAAATAGGGCAAAACAAAAATCCCAAAAGTAAACCCAGAAAAGACTATTCAAGGAGCGTAATAGGATCCTCACATTCATAACCTGAATAATATCAAGCTTCTCCCCATGCAACAGAACATCATTCTGATACCCGTACCAATTCTCAAAAAAGCATTGGTCAACAATCAACGGCACGTCGGGGGCCTCACTGGCGCTCAGGTCGAAGATCAAGTTCTCCTCAGAGCCGGGGGTCGGCCAGAGTCTGTGGTAAGGGCCCGGCTCGATGCTGACCTCGCCGCTCTCGGCGGAGAGCACGCGCTCGGCCCCTTCCACTTCGATCGTCACCTTGCCCGAGATGACTTTGAAGAACTCGGCTTGGTAAGGGTGGAAGTGGAGGGGAGGTTTCTTTCCGGTCGCGGCGATAGCCTTAAGGCGGGGATGGGTGACATGGAACGTCACTCGGAAAAGGAAGGAGCGGCCTTTCGGCGGGGTGATATTATCGATCTCGAGGGCACCTTCGAAACTATTTTTTCACGTATGTAAGCAGTTTTGTTTAATGCGGGCGGAAGGTAATAGGTATATTGTGAGTAAGCAGACGGGGTGAGGCTGAGTGGATTGGGGGAGTCAAACACTACGAGGGGATTCTGTCCCGCAGTAAAAGTCTTCGGTATGCAAGGAGCCATTAAGTTGATCGTCGTCTAGATATCAAAGGGTATAAGATAGTAATAAAAAAAGATTATCTTTTCAGCTCTTCAGTGAACTCTGCTCCTCCCTTCCTTTACCAGGGAAAAAACCAACCCGCGGCCAAAGACCCCTTCATATACGTCGCCTTTCTTATCTGAATAAGCCCACTCACTACTAATAGATACCCCATCTAGCATAGGTTCATACCATGATCCCAACCCTATCCAACCATCACATGAATTCACACGCTCCACACTCCGAGCAGACCCATTCCCGCGAAACAACCAACATGGACCACACGATGGTCGGGGTCACCATCGTCAGCTGATGGGGGGGGCCGGGGAGGGGACCGCGATGCACACTTCCCGCGTTGTTGCTGCGTGACAGCGTGACGTTTGGTAAGATTCCTGGGACTTGACCTGCGGTGACCCTCTGCCTTTGACATAACAACGACATCTACCGGACTTAAGTTATAACTTTTCTTACTAGCACCCTACAGGGGCCGCGTGATTTGGAAGTAAGATGTCGTTGTTGTACTTTTCATTCCTTATTCCTCACGTTCCGGCCGGAGGGATAGAGAAACAGGGGGAAATTTGTTATGGGGGGCGTATGTACGTGCTATCAGACAAGGCAGGCAGGCAGGATGTATAGAATACGGGAGAAGAATAGGTGGTTGGATAAATAGTCAAAAGCCCGTATTCCCCGTACCCTTACAAGTAATTGGAGAGAATTTTCGTCTAACCACAACAAATGAGAGTGTTCATGGAATCCGGATCTTCTCCAGTCTTTCTTTCTTTCTTTCTTTCTTTCCTCTCGTTCCCTCCTCGCTATGAGTTGTCACAACTTGGGTGAAAGATATCTTTTTTCCCCTTTTCTTTTACTTTGTGTAGAGCGACTTTGATACCCCGATTCCCACGCCCACAGCGACTGGACTATTTTTAATCCCTCACAGGCCAGCATCGGCTCTGTGCACGATCACCGCCCGTCGGGCACCTCAGTTGACGTTGAGGTGGTCAGTCGGCGCTCGCAAGTGGGTGTGCCAGCGTCCCCTTTTCCACACTTAACGCTTGTGGCGGAGGGGCACGGTGAACTTTTCCTACCCTTATGATATGATACGACGCGTCTCGTTAGGGGCTTGTCCTTACCGACGGGCAGTAGGGCGGAAGAACGATCTAGTTTTTCCTCTAGGTTACAACCGGACAACTCTCGGGACGCTGCTTTTGAGTCCAACGCTAATCCAATTGCCGAAACTTAGTTGAAGCCTAAGAACTAGGTTGGCCGGGTAGGAAAGCCTGGCGAGCTAAGGTTAACTAGTCTAGCCGGCAACTCTAAATTGACGGTGTTTCGATCGCTACGATCTATCATAGTTAAGGTACATAGCTAGACAGTGTTCAAGCACAGGTGGCTCGGCTTTGAATTTTGTTGACTATCAACGAATTTAACTTTGTTTATGAAATTTTCCTAGTAATGCGAGCACTTGGCGCATGCACCGTTCATGACGAAGCTACATTGTACCAAACCAGCACGGGAGAATACCGGGGGGAGGAGGGCACGACGGATGAACCAAGCTTTGTTCAGAAGCGTATACTCCCAGGCCAAGTCCTCCCGGTCTTCACAGTTGCAAATGCGAATGCAAAGACCAGTTACCAAAGCACGGCACAGTATCATACACGATAATACAGCTAACGTGCTCGCTTCTACGCGTGTATTACAGAGAGTTTCACCATACCATCCCTTCTCGCTCCTCCTCCTCCTCCCCTAAGCTCTAACTCAGACCGATTCCGGTACTTTCTACATACGGCGCAAAGGTTTCGGCAATGCATCTCGACCAGTCCCCCTCCCGGTAGCAATTCCACAGGTACCGTGGCATCTACCGGTATCAAAAAAGAGAGGGAAAAAGAAAGGAAAAAAAAAACACAGTAAATTATCGACTACTCGCAGGGCCCACATCTCATTCTCACCCTCGGAACTTCGGCATTCAACAATGGCATTGAAGGAATTTGTACCTCTCAAACCATTTGGCGACAAGAGATGATCGCTTGAATTTCTCCTGGGGGGGTTGTGTGGGCGAACTCTATTTCAAATTACCGGTAACGTGCGTGGCAGAAATAGCCACTACACGTGGGTTTCATCGTACTAGTACAAAGTGGCTTTCCGCTGTCACGAATTACTCAGCCGTGTCCCTCAAACGCCATGCGATGCATGCGATATCATGCCACGAGGTAGACAGGGATAATGGGAGGTGAGAGTTGAGCAGAGTGTGTTGGGGGGGGGGAAGGGAGAGAAAGGGTTCGTGAGGGGAGGAGGATGCTGGTGGGACGGGATATGGATGGGTGGGAGGGAGGGAGGGAGGGAGGGGCAGTTGCAGGCTACTGTGGGTGGGTGGCCACGGTGCATGAGTGGGTCGGCCGCTTCGCCATGTTCTTCCCATGCAGTGCGATGGAAACGAGAAAGAAGCGAACGGGAAACGGGCTGGGATGCAATTCGTCAGAAACGGGAGGGGGGGAGGAGGTGTCAACTGAGGGGAAAGGGGAGGACGACTGTCGGAAGAGCAAGGAAAGAAGAAAAAAGAAGAAGGAATGGAATGAAATAAATTCCTGAATTTCATGCGTTTTACACCCGTGTGAGGTTTCTATGGACATACCGTTGGTGCAATGATTGCGAACACTTTACGGGATCGTGTCGAATTTCGGGGGCTGTCTTTCGTGGGATTCTCCGGGGGTAATCGGCTTGGAAGTCTACGAACAGGAGGAATGCTTGCGGCATGAGAGCGGCGGATAAAAGAAATAAAAAGGAAATAAAAAAAGAAAGAAAGGGGGGGGTGGGAGACGGAGAGGGGTGGGTGGGGGGAAAAGGGGAAAAAGGAACGAAAGGATGGAAAAAGAAAAGAAAAGTAATTATCTCTCGATCCTTTTTAATACAGGTTTATACGCTGAAGTGTCTATTGGCTTCCCCCGCATGCTTGGTGCCCGGTTCCGATTATGTAGTCCTAAACTCGACTGTAGAAGAAGCAGGAAGGGCGAATATACATTCTATGCATGATATGGAAATGATACTTACAATTCTCGTGCTCGTATAACAACTATGTTACATACCATATTGTATAGCGCACAGCAACAATAACAATAACAATAAGAGCTAGCCCAGCTAACCCTTGCATGAGTATCAATGATTACAGCGCTTTGACGACAAGGAGTTTCTGGTTGCCTAGAGTTGGCTTTGCTTGTATCATACCCTTCTTCTCGGGGGTATATTTATATTTCACTCAGGGACTTAGTATTGGGTGGGCCTCAGTTTACATAATATTATTGCGGTACCGTATTTGAATTTTACACAATGTTTACCATCGGACGTTTATACAGAAGCCCGCAAAGTACTCGTAGGGGCTGACGGAGAAAGGGAGAATGAGACGATCACGGTGTACGGATGTGGGGGTGTAGTAGTAAGATCAATCATGGAGCAAGTCAGAGGAAAGAGCAGGACAGGGGGGGGTCCTCGTCTATCTGATCGCTATGGTGGAGGAGCTATCGTACCAGAAAGCTGAGTTTAGACTAGACCGCTCAAAGAACCAAGCTGTCATATGGTCATATCATATCGTATAATACCATGGGTATGTACTCATAAAAAGTACTCGAGTAGACCACTTCTTACAACACTGTGCCGTAGCTTTGCGTTCATGCAGTGCTTTCTTCCTCCCTCTCGCTCTTCAACGCTCCATTCACACAACTCTTGATTTCGCACACAGCACCAGTTTAGCAACGCGGGACAAGAAGAGGTTGCACAAAATAAGGGCGGAATTTACTTGACCGTACTAGTGCAATTATCCCCAGCGATCAGCATTACCCTTGCCCGACTCCACGCTACTCAGTTCCGGTTCTTGGGGGGGCGGGGCGCAGAGAAAAAAGTAAAATCACACACCATAGAGAAGTAGAAACTAGGAAGGGAGAAAAATGTCTCGCATTGTTGGTATTAGGTGGCGCCTACCGTACCCTAACCATCAGAGTCAAGCCCTAATACCGGTAGCCTATCACCGGAGACACCAGACGAGAGGCATCATTAGTCAAGTGGGTGATTTTTCTCCTTGTTCTCCACATCTCCCTGAGCTAAACAAAAGTTCGGGGCCATAGCTGCCAATCTATTGGGTTTGTTTGAATGTTGGGTAGGGAACTGGGGAGTCCTTGCTACCACGGTAGGTTTTAGAAATATGGTAAAAGGCGAAATCCTTCCCTTGGACCCATTTCGTTCCCCTGGGCTTTTCCGGCCACCTACCCCGTTGAATTTGATCCCTTCCTCATCTTCTACCCTATCACGATGGGATTTGGCCAATGTGATTGCCATAAACTTGAGCCAATGCTCAATTGCACAAGCCATGTGTTGGTCTACCTCTTGATGGAAGTGCAAATATTTCATTCTCCTCCTACCACCAGGGGGGGTTGGAAAGGGGAAAAAGCCCTGACATTAGCAAGCTCAACTTAACAGACCGTTATAGAAAAATGGATAGAAGGATATTGTGGAGGACAGACTTGTAGCAGGAACTGAGATTTTGTTGTCGAAGGGCAGCCTATTCTAAAGAAAACTGGTGAATTTAATTTTCGTTTCTTTTTTTCGACGGGAAATCGTAAGTCTCTTTACTTTGGGATCACGAGCACGACATAACAAGAAAAGGAATGAAAAGTGAAAAAAGGAATGAAAAACCAGAGAAGAAAAAACAAAAGGTTTGGGAGAAAAAAACGTGCTGCCCCCATTCCCCTGACACCCCCCCCTGATCCTGCGTTCGTTTACCGGTATTCCCCTTGAGCTAAAAAGGTCTACGGACACCTTCTAGACGTTTACCCAGGCCACTGGGGATTCGGAGGAAACACGCAAGTGGGTAAAATACGGTTGTGCGGAAAAGCCGGAGCAATCATCAATCGGTAGAAATCACCGAACTTTCTTGTCACTTGCCCGAATCGGCGTTCAGTCTCCACGGTTGATTGATTGATTGATCGACTGATTTACCGATTGACCGGCTCATGACACCGCGGAGAACGATTGGGAAAAACCAGAAAACAAAAGATATCTGAACGCAAAAAAGAAAAGTAAAAATTAAAAAAATTAAAAAAATTAAAAAAAACACCTGAGAGAGAGACGAGACATGATTTTTTAATGACACGCGGTATTATTTTATCAAGGTGCTAACTAACTTGCGTATGATGCTACTTCCACGGTACGGTCCGGAGCGGGGGGGGGGGGAGGAGCGCGCCATAGATAAGGATGGCAATGTACAAGTAACTAGTAGCGTAAGTGTACGAGTAGTGTTCCAGACGAAATGAGAACCGTCGATGATCTCTGTTCTTTTTCCAAACTATCTCGGGCGAGTGCTAAACTAAGAATGGTAACCCATATTGCTGATGAGAGAGAAGGTACCGTAATGTGAAGGAATAAGGGTAAAAAAGTGAAAGCACTTGCATTACCGGTACTGTACTTTTACGCAAAGAATCCCACAGTGTCCCTTTTTTTCTCGAGAATAAAATGGCATAGGGAATATGACCACCGTGCGCTCTTGTTTTCTGTTATTCGCTGGAGGTGGATCCACGGCTGAGTCTTTCTTTCCTCCAATAGTTCACTGTGGGGTTTAGTCTTCCTGTCTGTCTGTATGTCGGTCTAAGGGGATGGATGGATCAATGAGGTGAAGGATCAGAATTCTTTTCTTTTCCTCATGGCTTTATTTACTTTTTCATCGCCAGTTTTGGTACGGTATGTCATGTTCCACAACTTGCTTTATGTTTCAGCAAAGAAGCTAGTGAGAATAAGAGAGGCGAGAGAAGGGCATCACATCCTATTACTGTAGAATCGGGAACTTGTGTTTTTTGTTTTTTCTTACATCTACGAAGTATGATAGCATTAAGTTAGACTGCGTACTGTGGTAACGACGGAGTGCTTGTATGGTTACCGTACCACACACCGCTGTCTGACTTCCCCCCACCACCCATCCACGCATGCAACGTCCAATGGAAGGGGAGGTCGGGTTAGTTAGTTCAAGTTAGTTAGATAGCAGGCAAGCCTGTGTTCCAAAAAAGCCAGAAAAGAAAAGAGGAAGAAGAAGAAAGAAAAAAAGTAACACTGGTAACTCCCCTTCTGAACTGAACAGACGGATATTCATGAACGACATGGATTGTGGAGGGTACCTTCCTGGTAGAGGGGCGCGGGGGGGTGCAGTACCGCACCAGCACCACCAAATCTAGCAAACAGTATTTAAGGACGATGGATGTCCATCCGTTTTTGAAACTTCGACGGACCTGAAAGCTTCTTTGGCTCTCAACCAATTTTACCAACCAAAAAAGCTTTGAACTGAAAAGCTAAAAAACTAAAAAGGGTTTTCGCAAGAAATAAGTCCCTTTTTATTTTAGTTTTTTTCGAAGCCTCTTTTTTTTTTTACACTCTTGATTCGACAATCTTTTTTTTTTGCCTAGTACTCCCTCGCAGAAAAAAAAAACCCCCCGGAAAAGAGGAAGAAAGAAAAAAAATAGACAATTAGTTACGATTTCGATCCCGGCTTCCCTCGAATCTCTAACTTTCAAGTATATATTTCGGGAGGTTTTATTTTTATTTTTATTTTTTTCTTCCAAGAAGGAAGGAAAGAGAGGAAGGAGAAGAGATAGAAATAGAGAGGGAAAAGAAGGAAAAGAAGAAACAGAAGAAATGGCTGCACCAGGGACTATGACAAACACGACGAACCTCGATGATCTTCCTCCCTGGGATGGGAAGGAGTCCAATTATGTCACTATCTTTGCGCTGATCGCTACGAGCTTGGCTTGGATGGCTGTCGCTGGGAGGTTATTTGCCCGTAGGAAGTTCACGACTTTTGGCGCTGACGATTGGCTGGTTATTCCAGCAATGGTGAATAATTGCTCCTCCCTTCTGCCCCCATTCCTCCCGATAGCTACCAACATCATACATATATATGTCCTATATTGGGTCTTGGTACAGGGACGAAGGTGAGAGCTAGGGCTAATTTTTGATATGTCTAGCTGCTGGTAACGGTAAACACCTTCATGGCATGTTATGCGGACTTGAGGGCAGGTATTGGCAGACCTTTGTGGGCAGTTTCGGAGCAGCAGTTTGCGCTTTGGTTCAAGGTTTGTTCACAGCATCTCTGGAGATATAAAGATTGAGTAACACTAGCTAACGAATGTTATCGCATGGTGCAGTGCACTCTCGCCAGTAGTTTCCTCTACCCGGTGATGATGAGCACAGTGCGAATCTCAGTGCTTCTCTTCTATCGCCGCCTCATTGGTCCCACTTACCAGACGCTCCAGTACTGCATCAAGGGACTCATCCTCTTGACCATCCCCTACGTCGTCACTTATGAGTTCCTTCTAGGCTTCATGTGCAAGCCCCCGTCATCCTTCTGGAAGCCGTTCCAGCGCAATGAGGACTGTGGGGACGTCTACTACTACAAATTACACATCACTTTGTACTCTGTCAGCTTGATTTTCGATTTGCTCATCTTGGTGTTGCCCTTGAAAGCAATTTGGGAGTTGAAGATGCAGAAGCGCCAGAGGGTTTTGGTCTGCGCTTTGATTGCGCTGGGTGCTTCGTATGTTCGCCGTTCGCTTTGGGTACTGGGACTAAGAAGGAGCACAAAGACTAACGAGATCACTACTACAGGGCGTGCTTCGGGATCGCATACAGACTTGCTCTCTGGGTCCTCGAAATGAAGAGGTACCCAAACATCGACCCAAGATGTAAGCTTCATCACCCGCCATTGCTCTCCCTGTTGACCTACTAACACAAACCTTCAGGGTCCGCCAACCCCCTCAGCAAGGTCATCCCACCTCAATTCGACCGCTATGGCTGGACCTACTGGGTTCCCTCTCTCCTCGAGTCCAACATGGCTATTATCGGTGCCTCCCTGCCGGCGCTCAAGCCTCTCCTGACCCAATACAACTGCCTCCAACGCGGCAAGTTCTCCAAGTTCTCCCAGGGCGGTAGCGGCGGCATGACAGACCCGAGCGATACCAAGCGCTCTCACGGCATCCAGCGCCCAGGACCCTACAGCGAGCAGATCGGCAGCAACAACGACTCCATGGAACTCCTCCACGTCGAGGCTGTTGGTGGCGCTTACGCTGGCACTTACCCCGTCAAGCACTCCCATGTCACTACCATCAAGGCGGACGTTCGTGATGATCTGTCCACCGATTCCGTACTGCCCGGGAGTATTGTGCAGACCAATACTGTTGAAGTCAGGGTTTCTGAGAAGCCTTAGGCTACTGACAGTAAATAGGGTCGACGGGGTGGCGGTGATGAGTGATGGCTCGTGCCTGTGGTTTTTTGGTGTGTATGCGTGTGTGTATGTTTTATACGGGGGTTCTGTTATATTTTGGGCATGGGTTGGGATCTTTTGAATCATTTTTCCGGGGTGTGGGTTAACTATATGTCTGGTTGGTTTTTGGTTTAGGTATTAAGACTACAGGATGTAATAATGAATGCTAAGAAGGTTTTGATAGTCTTGTTCATTCATTTCCGGTAGGGCGGGTGTGTATTTATGTCGGTTTGGGGATCGGTATTTTTTTGGGTAGTATCGGCGTTTATCTAGCCGAGAGGAGACGGAAGGCGATGGCGTGCATGTGATTATACAAATAGACAGTCTTTTCCTACAAGACCGAGACTACTATAGATTTACTAGACTACTCGAGTACTAGACTACTAATAAGATTACCGGATACATCATACATGCCGTACCGTACTGTACCTGTTTGAAAACTTTAATCCGCTTAGTCATCTACTTCCGAGTGACAAAAGTACTCATACCTGCGTACCCACCATACCACCACTCGCTGCCACTTCAAGTCATAAACGACACGGAAACTCACTCACCCACCCACCCACACTCAGTCCTAATGCGAACTTCGCGAACTCCGCGCTTACCGTAAGACACCCACCAAGAATGAGGCGAGACATCAATCACCCTATCATATCATCGAGTACAAGAGTACCCGATTCGCACAGACTCCATTCGAGACCCCGCGCGGTGAACCTATATCCAGACGCCCAGCGTGCCAAGGAACAGGGAATTCGAAGCTGGATGGGAGTTTTACTTGATAATAATGTGTGAGCCCAGAATCCAGCATCGCCGGGGTCCATAAAGCCCCCCAAGCGAATATTGTAAAAGCTTTGATAGATCCAGGATTGGATTGCGGGGAGGAAATCGAAATACCGAGCCGCAAACGCTTGAAACTCTGCTGGCGATCCCTTGGGTTTGGTGGACCGGGTACCTCTGCTTCTCTGGTTTCAATACCAGGAAAAAAACAAAAGCAAAACAATAATGCTACCGGTCTGCCGGACAGACACTGGAGAGGTCAGACTTGTCGCGGCAGAGGCGAATCGTTATCTATATATCGTGCCGGTAATAAACTTGAGTATGTGTAAGCGAAGATAAGCCACCCGGATGCGGCTGCTACCGTTCAAGGTCTTTAATAAAACTTGGTTTCTTTTTCTCCTCTTTCCTTTCTTTTTCCCCCTTCCTCTCGCCTCTCCCTCGCCTCCTCCACTTCCCTCCTATCAAACCCTCCATGTCTCTGATTGCGAAATTTCCTTACCGAACTTGCAACAAATAGCTGGCCGCGTCTTGGCACTGACCCTCCCTCCTTTCCTTCCTCCCTTCCTCCCTCCCTCCTTCCCTCGTCGGCAAGATAATTCCCTCGCCAGAGGCACGAAAAATAATAGTTAAAAGTCGAAAAGGTTCCCTGAACCCCGTATGAGCACAGTATCGGGAAACTTTGGCCCGTTTCAGGCCTAAAACACGATCGAGACTTCTAGATACTTTTTCATTTACCTCTTCATAAGTATGGCGCGGTACTCGTGCTACCACTGCCTTGTAAATTTGCCTCTGGCCTGTTGCGGGAGGTGGGGCGGTGATAACCCCGGGAACGGATTGTGCAGGGGCGGGTTCATCAGGTTGCCTTTCGTCTGGATAGAGGAAAAGGAATGCTTGACCCCTGTCGGCCTTCTCCAGTCTTTGCGGCATAGTGCGATGGGCAATGGATGGTTATGGTATCACAGCTGGGGTTTTTTAAGGTGTTGGATTAGGCTTTTAATTTTTAATTTAATTTTTAATTTAATTTTTAATTTTTATAGGGATTTGTTGCGCTGAACTTAGGGTATCGGTAGTGGCTGACTCGCTCAGTAGTGCGGGATGGGCGGGTGGAGTGGGGGGAAGGTACTCGAGTACCTTAAGTCGGGGGGGGGGGGCGGTTCGGTTGGGCTAGCGAGCTTGGGGAAGGTAACGTGGCCCGGATACGTCGGCGGTACCTTTTTGCAATGTGTGCCCGTATTGCATCCCAATGTTCTGAGATCGTTTTATTGAAGTACCCTACTGCAGGTGCGTGTGATTTTGGAGTTTCTCCAGAGTGATTATTAGATGTGGTGAGGACCACAGTGTTCATGCCGTATCTCCGTTTCCCTCTGTGTGCTGACGGTGATTGTGTGAGGAGGGGGGAAGGGAATGTGAGAGCATGGTACTGGGCTCGTATGCATGCGCACGGAATATGAGGTGGGGTCTAAGGGAGGTCTGAGAGGAAGAGGAAGGGTCTGAGAGATTAATTGATTCTCTGATTCACTGAATGAGCTGCCAGACGTTTGTAAAACGGACTGCTATTGCATGTAACCAAAGAATTCTGAGGATCTGACCAATTCCTGGCCTGTATGCAATAACAGTCCGTTTTACAAATGTCAGGCAATCACGAGGGGATGGTGGGAATGCCACGTTGTTTGGAGGCGCTTGAGAAGACTACGGCTATCGGTCCAGTTGCTCAGAAGAAGAGGAAGAAGGGAAAACGGTGGAGACTGAATCTGTAGAAGAAAAAACAAAACAAAGGGCAGTATTTCTGCACTATCACACTGTAATCGAACCGGAAGTGGGTTATCGGTTCGGTTGGATATCTTCAAGAACCCCAAATTGGAAACCAGAAGCCGTTCAAGGCATTCAAGAAATGCACTTGATAACAGGTGGAACGTACCGGAGTGCAAAAAGGAAGGAAAGAAGAATCAATTTAACCCATGGGATCTGCTTGCATGATTTTTTTGGCATCGATAAAATCGTTCAATTGTTTATGACATACTATGGTGACCGGATGGTTTCTTGGTTTATTACGCGGCCCACCACGAAAAAACCAGAACCATCCAGCTAAAAAGGTACAATAAAGAAGCAACTAATTACATCCAAAAATCCGATACCCCCCCCACCCCACAACCCAGTCCCACCCACCACCCGGCCCATTGCTCATTTCCTCCACTCTAAACTGCGGTTCTTCCCCGCGCCATTACACATAATATATATCGAACCTGAGGGTGAAAAAAAGGTACAAAGCGAGTAGATGAATATTACAAAGAGATAGGAGCGGGCCAGCAGAGCGGCCCGGCCCAGTAACCTTTTCCACCCCCGAAAAAGGGAAAAAAAGCTAAGGAGCACGTTAATAATCATATAGAAAGGGGAACGAAGAAATAATGGACAGGCAAATATAAATAAAAAGAAAAGAAAAGAAAAACTACCAGAAACACCAAGAACACCCCTCCCCCTACACGACCAACGGCTTATATATACTTTGTGATGAGTGAACAAGAAAGAGAGAAAACGCATACACAAATATACAGAGACACAGATATACAACCCGAGAATTAAGGGACTTTGGACAGTAGATATCCATCATTCTGCAGATTCTGGGCGATCTGCCTGGGGTCGTACTTGTGGCTGACAGTCCTCATCTGTGCGATATTCGCAGCGGGATAGGAGGCGATAGGGTTCTGGTCCCTGGAAGCGTCATTGGTGTAAATGTACGGATTTCCGAATCCCAGAGAATTGGAGACCTCACTCCACTTATCCGTGACAGCCTTGCCAGCCGCGCGGACAGCGGTGTCGTCAGCAGGATTGTCCCAGTCGATGAGCATAGTGAACCACTGCTGCGTCTGACTGACGAGGCCGAGAGTATTTCCACCCTTGCTATACCCGAAATCTACAGCGCTCTTGGAGAAGGACTGGATGGAGAAGGACATGTTCGCGTTACCGCCCGTAGCAGCGTTGATCTTGAGCGCTTCGGTCTTCCAGAATGCGTAGACCGTTTTGTACATTGTAGCGCTAACACCAGTGCTCACGGCGCGGTAGTCATGGCGGGCAGGGACTGGGGAGAAGGCGCTTGCGAGGGAGGCGACGAGCTGGTAGTGAGTTCCAATAGTAGGAGGAGCGAAGTGCCCGAGATAAGGGATGCTGTAGAAAGCTGAGAAAGCCGACGGAGAGGAGACGGCCCCGGCGTAGACGAAACCAACCAATGTCACTGAGGTTGTTGCGCTGAAGACGAAACCGGCCTTCTTGTCTGCTTCACCGTTCTGCTGGAAGTTCTCTACCGCATCGAGAATTGCTGGGGTCTGGTCTGCTGCATACACTCGTATCTCATACCAGATCTGCGCGAGGTCGTTACGAGTGTACATGTCGAAGCGGGTTACGATCCCAAAGTTGCCAGAACCACCCTTTAGCGCCCAAAATAGATCCGAGTTCTGCCCGGCATTTGCATTTAGAATTATGGAATCGGGGGTGACAATCTAAAACCAAAGTGAATCAGTCTCAGTTCAGCCCATTTTTTGACGGGACATAAACAAAAAAAAACTAAAATAATAATAATTTCGAAACAGATTTCTCTTCTCCGCTTGTGATCCTTGCATTAAATTTCTTACATACCTCAAAGTTTTTGACATTATCGCAGGCCAGTCCGTACTGGTTCGCGAAGAAGGAAAGTCCTCCACCAAGGATCAAACCACCGACACCTACATTTGGGATTCTTCCACCGAGGACAGTGGTGCCCCTCTGCGAAAAGTAATTGTAGACTTCAACCCATTTGAGGCCGGGGCCTATACTCGCGACGGTCCCGTCGGTGCTTAAGGACATAGATCGAAACTTCGACATTTCGATGAGTATGCCTCCGTTCGAATTGGCATACCCGGGATTTGGCGTGTGCCCGCCGCTACGCACCGAGTACTTCACATTAAGGAAGGAAATAATTTTCATAGCGAGGGCGACTTGATTGGCCGAGCTCGGCGAGACGATACATCTTGGTTTGAGCCAGCATGTCTTCGACCTATACAGCGCGCAAACGTAAAAAGAGATTAGTATGCCTATCACCCAACGAAAGCATTTGCCGGTTGTATGGGGGGAGAGGAAACAAACCAATTCAGAGTACTCAAAGTAGTGTATGTTGTACTTCCATCTTCGCACGAGTCTGCAGCAAACTTTAGCTGGATTATCCAGCAGGCAAGATCTGTGGCGAGGTCTAAGGTCCGCTTGCGTAGTTTCGCTTCTGGTGGGGGAGTGCTGGTCAAGTTCAGAGCTACGGCGCTCTCGTTCAGTTTGGTGGCCACTTCGCTGGCTGCTGTAGGGTCCAGAGAAAGTGATTCCACGAATTCAGTGATCTCTGGGATTATTGGCCCGGGGGAAGCTGTTTGTCTGGGTGCCAAAGCGATTGCTGCGGAGTAGGCCACGTTGATGAGAGCGCCGCCTATACCGAGCAGTGAGAGCACATGGAGCCTCATGATTTCGAGCTCGGGAGTCAGAAGGTAGGAGAAGAGGGGGTGAGAAGAAGAAGAGGGAGGAGGAGGAGGAGGAGGAGGAGAATGGATATTCTCCTTCGTGAGAAAGAGGAGAATAAGGAGGGGGAGGGGGAGGAGGGCGAGGTAGTAGATGAAGATCCGGCGGAATCGTGGGAACGGACGAATTCTTGAAACTGGAGATCTAGGGTTCTTCGTGGAGTTTTTATTAATGGCACCCATGATGAGCACGGATGTCGGACTTTCTTTTTCTCTTCTCTTTGAGTTCGAAAAATCAAAGAAAGGTGGAGAAAGTGCGTAGTGCGGTCCTATCCTGATGTAGTGTAAACTGACGACTGTAGATGTGATGTCTGTGGAGCAGAGCTGGCGTTTTCTTCTACTCAAGAAAGGAAGGATGGCTTGTTTGAAAAAGAAAACAAAGGGCTAAGTACTATACGGGTAGTCTTATAAGTAGAGAAATGCAATTACCTATGCACTTTGCGAAGTACCCGAGTACAGTATCTTGGTAAACTACCGCAGGTTCTACTGTTGGCTTGATGGAGTTGTCTCTCAGTTACAAGGGCATAACAAGGGGAGGAATCAAAAACAAAAGGAACACCATAAAAAAACATTTCGCCGAGGACGGCGCCTACCGCTGCCTTTCTCGTTCACCCTTTCCAGCTATTTTGGAAGGGAAATAGGTACCTGCGACAAGTGAGGAGGTGTGTTTTCGGTGTGCCTGGGGGGGCCTGTTTTGGCAGATTAGTACTAGTGCATATTCCATGCAGAAGCTCCAAGTCCCCGAGTGGGTATGCCTGCAGGAAATTGCCATGTGCGGGGGCTTACCTCCCCTCTCTTTCGCCAATCCCCCCACGCATTCTGGAAGGAGGCGGCGGGAAGCGACTAAACTTTTTCTTTTTCTTTTTTCTTTTTTTTCTTTTTTTGCTTATAATTTCTGCGAACCGTCGGTATATATAAAGAGTATCATACTGTTTCAATTATGATGACGAGCACCGTATCCTTCTAGGTTACTAATACCCGTCCGCAGCTAGCCTTGTCTTCTCCCTTACTTCGCTGTGCCAACCTGAGGTAGTCATGGTAGCATACAAGGGAGGGGTGGGGGAAACGGGAGGTGGGGTTAGTCAGTTCGGTGAGGTTATGTGAGAATAGAGTGCGAGGCTAGCTCTACACTATCCTACTGCGCCCTCCCTGCTAGGCATCCCTAAGTCATAATACAAGTAGAACCCTCAGAAACACTCCCGGAGAGTGTTAGGCGCAGTACCTACTGTACAAGTACCTGGGGCCTTGCATTACCTTGCAGCTTGACAGGTGCTGTGCCTCAGCGCGGGGAGGGTTGACCCGAAGACGCAAAGAAAGCGTGCTTTTCTCACATAATTAATCAGAAAAATGGTTACCGGGTAGAAAGATACTTTGACTAACCCCAGCCACCAACAGCTGGACAGCGGTCCATGGCACGAAAAAAGGGTTGAATATGTCTTAAGGGAGAAATACTTGGAGCATTCAAAGCTAGCTAGCTAGAGGGGAGCTCCCACCGACGAGACAATACGAGTACTAGTATCATACAAGACAAAACAAGGTGACGGAGATGGGGGATCAGGGGGGGGGGGTGTGGATGGGGGGGAACATTGCTACACGAAGGGAGCCTATTGGGAAGGCAATGTTTCAATCTATATCCCCTAGTTTGCCGCTAGCGAGCACATCCTGTAAGAGCGAACTCTAGACGCGTTCCTAAAGTTTGGATTAGATACAACCATACGGATGGTTGCCGCGAAGAAATTCCCTTTTCGACAACTTATTAAAAGGCATGAGACATTAAAATGAAATGAGAGAAAAAAAAAGAAAGAAAAGGCTTACGGAAGAGGATACCGACACAGTACATTGACAACTTATGTGCAGCCGCTACGGCAGTGGACGCCGTAGCAAAGTATTTGTTTGATATCACATTAGCCGGACTGAGCTCTGGGTGGGGAGCAAAAGATCTTGCACTATCACTCTTCCATTTTAGTTCATTTTTCGTCGCTTCTTCTTCTTTCCCTCACTCTTTTTTGGGTTTATTTTTCGTCCCATAATTGGAAGGTCAGCTCGATCCTTACATCCATGTGGCAGAGATGCAATTTTCCCCAGCATGTTGTGCTACCTGTTACCGCGCCCTCTCTTTATTGCTTTTTCGGTTTCCTAATTTGTAAAGTGTACCATACCCCACTGGCGCCTGTATGTCTCGCAATTCCTTCTTTTGCTTCCTTCTATTCCTTCTTTGCCTCTCAACACCAATACTGCGCGGGATCACGAACGGAAGCATAAGGTGCTGTCCCTCGTGGTATTGAGACATTCAGACATCTCCACAATATCGCCGTATGTTAGTAGAAGACTTTAGCGAGAAAGGCTGGATGGAGGATCATACATACCCACTATAGTGCATCTAAATTGGTCCAGAGCGGGACGACGCTCGCACTACCCCGGCATGGGGTGAGTAGACGGCGCAGTTAGTTGTCTAGCTAGTACGCGCAACTATCGTAGCTGCCTCTCTTCCGAGCATTCCGATATCTCGAGAAGGTCAGCCAAGGCGTTTCTGCATCGGGGGCTGCTGCAGCTCAAATAGCTCATAATTTCACTTTTCTTTTCTTTTTTGGTGGCAGAAAAAAAGGCAAAAGACCTTTCTGCATATATCGTAGATTCAACCTCGATTACAGTACACCAAATCTAGCATTTATATCAAGGGAAGAAGCAAACATTGGTGGCTATCGCTACTAATCACCTCCTCTCCTTACCTCTCAACTCACTCTTCACACACACCACCTCCCACATATTTTCCCTCTCCACGCAAAAGAACAGGGCCTTGGGTGGCCACGATATCAAAAGCCCCCCCGCTATGCATCCCACAGAGTCCTGGTCGCCGAATGATACGATGCAGAGCACCCTTAATGAGTGTCATGCATCGGTTCTGTAGTTGAACAAACACGTTCATGGTATCACAACATTTTGACGTACATCGCCATGTGGATGGCATGTTTCCCTCGTGGGATCCTGATTTGGGCAGTACCGACGAACTGTTTCCTTCCCATCCCTCCCTCCCTCCCTCTTCCCTTTTAGTTCTGTGCATGTATGGAGTATGATTTGCCAAATCGACGAGAGTGTGGAGTTCTCTCCGACCCTCCATATCCCACACCTCTTTTTTTTTGAAATTCCGAGTGGAGATGACATGTGCTGCCAAGGTGCCAGAGCTTTGGGTTTATCGCTGGCCCTCTCGACGTTTGGTTAACCTTTGACTAGATCAGTTCCCTCCACCCTGTCCAATCTCTTTGGGCTAGACTAACTAGTCCTAGCTCCCACCTATGGCTTGCACTTCTACCGTGCTCGGGGAGGTCGACTAGTGGGGGGTTGCCCGGTTCGCGAATTGTGACTACTCCCAATTGCCTGACGTTTGTAAAAACGACTGCGATTGCATACTGTAAAAATTCAGGCCGAGTAAAGGGAGTAGAATGTGTGAAGTAATCGGTAGAGAGATGGATCAGAATTGGGCAATTTGTTTTGGGCACTTAATAGACGTTCAAATTCGCATACATTTCCAGCTGGATGATCGGGTCCTTTATCATAGGATCCGCCTTCCCTAATGCCATGCCAGTGTGGGTGAAAACTCGATCACCACCCACACAGAGGAAGAAATTTTTTTCTGACTGAAGCACAAAAGAAACATTCAGCTGCAAGGAGATAGAGTTTCGAATGAGACGAAGGAAGGTGCAGTAGAGCGTTTCATGAAAGGACTAACAAGAAAGAATAAGGTTAAACGATATCAAGCATACGGGGACAAAATTCCAACACATACCACCAAAATCCTGAGGCTCTGGTCGATTATTTGCCCGTATGTAATAGCAGTCGTTTTTACAAACGTCGGGCAATTAGGAGTATGGTTCGACAATGGTGCCTGGCTGCTGACACATCCTTAGCTTAAGCGGAGCGAGTGGCTTTCCCTCGTAGTCAACTCTTCGCTTCTCAAGCGCCCGCGCACATTATGGAATCTTATCAGCACGTGCTGGCACTGGCTTCTAATGCCCTGGATATCATCTGAACGATTTATTTTGTTTCGCAACGCACCCGTACAACCTGCACCGTAAAAGCAAAACAAGATAAAAGCACAAGAGAGAAGAAAAAAAAAGAAGGAAAGGAAAGGAAAGGGCGAATCAGCCTCCATCCTCATGATCGCTTTACTCCGATAATGACTCTCCCATTCCCATGACCCAACCCGCCAGTTCGCCGAATCCACTTCCTGATATCTTTCGCTAAGTCCAGCCCAGCCCTCTCCTCACTTCCATCTACTACCCCCACCGTCTCATAAACGTAATTCCCTTATCTAAAACCTTTCTCCTCCACCTGCACCACCACCACATCCCCCCTTCAAAATTTCGGGGAGAAGCTCTGATAAGCCAGCTCAGCAAATGCAACCCAGGTGACATACATGCCAAACTTGATATTCTGCTTGAAAATCTTCCCACCGGAGGTTCGGTCCTTGAGGTTTAGCTGAGTGATCTGGTACGGGATGAGCATCGCCCACACTCCAATAGCAAAGGTCCAGAAAATGTAGCTGACGTTAGATGCGTGCGCGGAGAGGCTGATGAGGCCGATGATGAGGGCCCCCAAGAGGCATAGGAACGGGTGGATGCTGGTTCCTAGCCAGATCGGCAGTGACTTTACGCCAATTTTCTTATCCTCTTCGGCATCCTGTTGTTATCATTAGTTAATTAGATATTAAGGTATATTCAGTACGACGTATTCATAGAAGTAGTTAGTTACCTGAGACCCATAGAAAGTATCATAATATAGCGTCCAGCAGCTAGCAGCCAGGAACAATGGAACGCATTTCTCTAGGTCGTCGAGGTTCCCGGCAATGGCCGACCACCCGATGAATGAAGTCCAGCCTACCGCTGGTGCGAGCACTAGCTGCGGCCAGGGAATCAGTTGCTTCATGTACGGGTATATCGCGTTGAGGAAGTACATTGGAATGGACAGCAGCAGCGCGTCCCGTCCCAGGCAGTAGTATGTTAATGTGGCTGCGAGCGTGGTAAGGAAGGCGCAGGAGGCGAGGGCTCCCTGTACCGAGATTCGGCCCGATGGGAGGGGTCGGTATTTGGTGCGTTCTACGCCGGCGTCAACGTGGCGGTCTATGATATCACTAATCAGGTTAAGTTAGTTACGGTGGTTTATAATAATTAATGTAAGGGGAGAGGCAGTAGGTGGATGATTAAGCCTTTCCCCTCGGGTACCGAGAGTACTGCGGGTGGCCGGATTGGGTAGCACAGTAGGAAAATAGTAGGAAGTAGTTGGCTTACTTTCCGGTGCACCACGCTCCATGAACTACTGTCATACAGAGCCAGATTCCGGCCAGCGACTTTAGCACCTGGTATGAGTCTAACGGTTCCTTGGAGTCTCCTGCTGCAAAGCATGCACCCCACACTGCTTTATGTCAGTATACTATTTCAAGAAGATAAATGGATATGTGGGGATGCATACTCGCTGCGAACCATTCCAAACAAGACTCATTACTGTGAAAGCGTGCCAACTCCCAGCAAATGGCGAAGGTCTGCGTACTCTTGCGAATGATCGACATGTTGGATGGATATCTCTAACGATTTGACAGACTGATGGAGTGTATGCCAAGTTCAGTTATGGGTGCAAGAGAGAGAATGGTATCGAAGGCTGCGAGGGCGACGATGCTAAGATAGTCGGGATTTTCGGGGAGAGGAGGCGGCATACACGGTCTTTATATCCTTCTTCTAATCTCTCCCTTCTCCTTCACCTCTCATCCACTTCCGCACTCCCTGCTAGAGCAACACTACCACTAGAACGGTTATCATTTCACCGCGGAATCTCTCACTGACCTACATACCAACAACAACTCCCCGGCAATCCCCAACACTGTACGCTCACCCCCAGGGAAGTATGTCCGACAAGCTGACAGACTGAACAGGCATATCCGGCCCAATAGCTGTGGTGCCCCAAGGTCAAGTGAATTTGCAATCGGACTTGAGACAATAACGAAGTTATCAAAGTCACGCAGGTCACAACCAGCGCCAACCAACCACATGCCTGTGTGACCGTAGGTGGGAGCGTTGGTCCTGGATATGGGACGAATATGATTGAAATGATGCTTGTAAGATGAGCGAGGTGAGCTAGGGGCGTTGGTTGGCGCGGTACCTAGGTTTGGGGCGGAACTGCTAAGCTTTTATTTCTATATTCTTACGGTGTATTATATTAAAAAGTATCGAAGATATATTACTCCGACTTCGGTTTTGATCGTAAGCGAGGGAGAGCATCCGAAAACCCCACCGGAATTTTAAACCCGTAGAATAAACCAATAAAGCTGGGGACCGGTGGGAAGTGGGTAGGTTGCGCGCGGTGGGGTCAACACTATGGTTCTCGGTACGGTTGCCTCGACCTCGACCTGTCCACTCCCATAGAAAATCAAGCCCGACGTCCTGTCTTCGGGAGTTGGGTAGCCAAGACCCCGAAGACTAGCTGAAGTTTTCAGGGTGACTCAAGAATGACAGCTGCATCAAGTATCACAATTCCAGGAACTTCGAATCATCCGCTCAGTATTCCGACAAACTTCCTTCCACTGTTCCTTCCTGCTAACTACCGGTCCTGGGTATGTTCTCTCTGTGAGAGCCTGTGCGGAATGACGCGGAATGACCGTATACTGCCTTGTACGAGTACAAGAGGAGGGAAGGGTTCAAGAGCGTATATAGTAATGCTGTGAAAACTCTTCGAGTCCACTGCCGGTAGCAGACTAAGCAGTGGCAACCACCGCGCCGGGCGGAAGTAGTCTTATCCGGCTAGGTTCGCGAAATAACTGATACTGCTTGTGGTTAATGGGATCCAGCAACTCGCTCGGACTATACCTCATCCAGGAAAAATATTCGATCGGGCGACACGTTGCGCTCGGGCAAACAAACTACCAACGATAGGCCGCGACAACACCCCGCCCTCATCCGTAAGGCGCGGGACTTCCAAACCAAGGTTATAACGAAGCGTGACGAGCCCCGGGTCTAAGGTCAAAGTCCTAATTGCCTTGCGGTTGGGGCGGGTGATTAATCACGCCAAAAACATCATGACTTGTGTGGTTGACCTAGAGGTCAAGAGTGACCACACAAAGTGCCGAGTGAGAGTGACATCACGTGTGTTGGGGTAGTGGATAGTCACAGCGTTGTGGTAGATTGACGAGAGGGTCACTCTGTCGGTTCTTTGCCACCAACAACATAACCCTTGTCCGTCTCCAGGTGACCAACACTTTAAGAACCAATCGCAAGCGCAAGAAGCGGTTTCCTTCTACGATAGTATCCTTCTCTATCAATTCCTCTGCCATTGCCATTGCCGTTGTCTAACACGCTACGGCCTTTCATTTCTTTCCTTCTCCCTGCTGGTCTACTGGATTGAAATGGTTCTCTTCTTGAATTGAGCGAGGCAAGTAAGACAATAATTTCGAGCCCCTTTCGCAGCGATCCCGCTAATGCTATCCAGCAGAGTACCGGTATGTACCGTACTCCGCAGCTGAGATTCCTAAAAAAACCAAAAACTTGCAACCGTCATTTATCTTATCTTTCGTGCACAACAACCCACGTGAGCCTCTATCTACCAGTGGTGCCGTAGGTCGGGTCAAGTCCTCCGGTGAAGTTAGGTTATATCCAACAATGTCCTTCTCCACTAAAAATGGTCAGTTGATCAGAACGCAACTATCTGTTCTATCCAACCGCGATAGTCGTCGTGGTAAGAGGTGAAGCCCAACATAGCGAGATGAGGGACTATTGGGCAATCCTTTGGCCTTGCGACGTTATTTTGGGTTGCGTTGTTGTGCTCGGCGCGATGCGCAAAATACAGGTGGTTCCTGGTTGTCGGGGCCAGAGTCGGGTTTGAAGTCTGGTGCTAGTATCCCTTAGGCGGTGTGAAACAGTAAAATTCGGACCTCAGTACGCTAAGCCTGTCCTAGAAAGATTTGAGCTTCATGATTTGCCGAGTAACTTATGTCCTGACTCGCTAAGAGTGCTGAGTCATTTGAGCACTTATGGGATCGAAAATAGGAGTTTCTGACCAAACATGGTTGGCTTTGGCCAAATCTGGTCTTGGTGGACTGTGGTCCGAATTTTACTGTTTCACACTGCCCAAGGGCTACATAGTCCCGGGATATATTACAAGGCACAGGGGAGATGTTTTCGTACAAGGCTGGGAATATTTCGCGGGTTAACCTAAATTAAGTGTGCGGAAACACCCCCCCTAACACTTGATTAGAAGACTTTAGGGCGGTGTGCGAGGTGTCGGTGGAACAGCAGTGGGTAGATCAGATATTAAGTTAAAGTCTGACTTAGCAGATGAATTGGCGAAGTATAAATTGTATTCGGGTAGTAAGGGAGATACCGGTAGCCGTAGATGGAGACACTCATCGTTCGGGGGGTCGATAAAAGCCGGGAAACTATTTCTGCTGATTCCATACAATTCTCTATAGAGGCAAGGGTTACCCATTCCAGTCTTTCATGACACCTCCAGTACTGTGCTGTGCTCGGGCGTGGCAGAGAAGGGCGGGAGGGGCTAGAACGTGTTTGGATTACTGCAATTAAGTTGCCCCATACAGTATATGTTTCTCTTCAGTTCCGAGAGTTCCAAAACAACCGTTTCTACAGCCACAAAACGGAAGGGTTGTTTTTCCTTCTGTTTCTGCCAAACGGGCTCTTAGGTGCCAAGAAAAGGGTACCGGCAGGAGCGCAGATCGAGTGGTGTGAGGGGGAAAGGGTGGTACAAAGACTTCCTAATCTTGGAGCAGTTGCACTGAGTGATCGTCGATGATGCGACAAATGAAGGTTTATCAGCATCATGCGGGATATATTTGGTACTGAGGAGAAGGAATCTGGGCTTCAGGAATGGTTCTTGGAGGGGACACGGGGGTGGGGGATTGGGCCTGGTATTGGTATTTGGAGTATGCGTGGACAGGTGGGGGATAGATAGGTGGGAGGGGAATTGAGCAATGAACAAATGATAAGGCTATAAGCGGGTAAAAAAAGAAGTGGGAAGATGAAAGCACTGGCAGCAAGTGGTAGAGAAATGGGTGTAGGGCCGTGCTCACCGGGGGCCCTGCCCATCAAGGTCCATTGGGCGGAGGAGAGGTACTTGTATGACTAAGAATGTGTTTACTAAGATTATAATGTGGTATAACACAGTATGATACAACACCGCCAGCCTGGGGGGCCAGCCTGCCTTAGGCGGTTCTCATGTAGGTAGCCTTACTGCTTCCTCGGGCTATCTTTTAAATTCATAAATGAGTGCGGTGATTCTGCATGAAATTTAGGCTTTGTTTGGCACATGGAGGAATACCACGGTATTTTTATGCTCAGTATTTTTTCTCGGTATTTTTTTGCGGCAATATTTCTTGTGGAACTGCGAGTCAGCTATCATATGATATGTTATCACAACAACTTGTAGACCTATTGCCGTACTTTTAAGATAATTAGTATTGGGGCAAGGAGAGTTTTGGGTTTCTTTTCTTTTTTCTTTTGGTTTTGAGAATTAAAACATCCAACCTTTGATTGTGCGAGGGGCAGTCAAACCCTGGGGGATAGCCCACCCACCAGGTGAAAAATAATACTTGGATGTGCCGAACACCAGTCTTTTCGAAAATATTGAGCATCGCATTCCTATACTAAAGTATGCTGTATTGAAATTTTCGGGAAATAGGGAGAATTTTTCTTACAATGGTGTGCAAGACAGGGCCCTAGATATTAAAAATATAGGAAACCGGTTTTATTAAGAGGTTTATTTTAGTAGGTAAGGTTAGGTCGGACGCACTCGGGAGAGAGGTATCATAGAGTATTGGGGGAACCTGTTGCCCAGACCTAATTACTTCGTTGGGGGAATGAGGATCGAGTTGGGTATTTCCCTAAGCTTTCAATCCAGATCCTACGTTCTCAAGCAATATCCGGTAACAATTGATACCATTTCTGAGGCATTTGCCTCATTCGGCCATTAATTCGCTCCCATGCAATGTCCCCCCAAGTCCTAATACCTCGCCCCTGCCTCGAGCTCGGAACAGTACTACTTGTAGTATTGTTTGGCTAGGCGGCGTTGCAACTTGTTTTTGGTCCGGGCAACCATGCCCCCATGTTAAGCACAAGATTTCTACTGACTCCTGACTCACCTCCGGAGTCTTATGTTGCCCCTTGAGGGCCCAAGACAACAACCTATCTTTCAATGAGCTAAGAGGGCGCTAAATTGTGGACTTAGCTTTATGAATACAAGTAGAGGTAAAAGCAAACCAGCGACTCTGTGGGTCCTTGGGCCTGCTTGTAGGAGAGCAAAACGATTAGTGAGAAGAAGCTGCCAGGTGCCCCGGACTTTTGTCCCTCAAGAATCCTGACCATCGGATCTCACTCGAGTTTTCTCCCCAGTCCTTGTTTTAGCTCTAACATAAATATCCTGCTCATTTACGGTGCCCGGCTGTTCGTTTTTCTTTTTTCCTTTTCTTTTTTTCCTTTTCCTTCCTCCCAAAAAAAAAACTTGTTCCGTTTCAGGATTTCTATGGTTCCGCTCATAATAAACCAACAAAATGGACTAGAAACGTACATCTTACAAAAAATCAACAACCAAACCCAATCCAACGGAAATAAATTCTACCAATCCCAGATCAGGCCCGCGGCCAAGAGGCATGTGTGCAAGCTTGTCGAGTCGGTACGCATTCCTCTTGCCACTGTTTGGTGTTTTTAATATTATGAAGATATATCCTGTAGTGTATGGAGCTTAGATCCTGGGCCTCCTGCTAGCTTACTTGACCCTAATTGGAAATTTTTGAAAAATCCACAAAGGTTGACCCCAATCCTGATTTACAACTTGAGTACCAGAAACTCAGCTTAGTAACCTGAATAAATCGGTTATTTTTCCATGGTAGCTAAGTGCGAGGAAATTGACAGGGTACTCGGGGGTGGAGGTTAGTGATGGGATGGACAGGAGTCCAAGATGCCAAAGCTTTTCACCCTTAACATTGTGCCTATCATATCAAATTAAATCGTTTTTTCCCTCTGACGGTCATGAGCACGGAGACCTCAAACCCCTGCCTATCCCATCACTAACCTCCACGCCGGAGTCGTATTAAATAAATTGGCAGATAGCGTCCTAGGTTGGGTTCGGGCAGTGATAATAAATAGTGGAGGATATATTAAATAGTGAGTTCAAATACTAATAGATTAATGATTTAGGGCCGTGAGAATAGTGTGATCTCTTCAAGTTGCGCTGTAGGTCGGGTCTGGTTAGGGAGATACATGTGTATAATAATACATCCTTATAAAACCTTATAATATTATTATAGTACCAGCCGGGGTGCCAGAACTTTTGGCACATAGCTGTCCCCAATACTCTTATCCCGAGATACCGCAGCCAGGAATAGTGAGTAATTGATGTCTATTATTCAGATAAGATCTACGATGGAGAAAAATATAGGAACTTAGTTTTTGAGAAGTGCAAATCTCGGCAATGGTCAGCTAAAGCCTAATGATAAACTGAGAATATTGCATAGTTCTCTTTTTCTACTCTCCTTTCCATCTTAATATTTCCTCCCATCTACCTTTTAGCCCTAACAAAGTAAAAAAATAAAACAAGATAAGAACGACTTAACTGTAACCCTAGTTCTAGCATAGACATGGCTCTTTTTGTGGGAAATTCTATGCAAAGGCGACCCGTTGTATCCGCCGAGCTGTTGTGTCTAGACGGCCGGAACCATACATTTGCCTTGCTATACCGTACATATCCTAACTCTGCATGGTCAGGACTGAGCCTTCAGGGCTCTGATTTTAGCCCAATCTTAAGTTTCACCTCTGCCGCCTCTTACTTCACTATAAAAGCGTTTGCCGGTTCTCGCCAGATAATGCGGTGGTTGTGGCCAAACGGAACGTTCTTTGATCACCCGGCCCGTCCCGGAGGTGGTCAGGTATGAAGAGCTGTCACTAGCCCCCGAGGGCAGGAGTGCCCTAGCGCAATCCCGATCAGGTGGTCTAATTGAGGAACCAAGGGCCCCGAAGCTTTTTTGGTTCAAGAAGCTGGAGGGGAAACTCTTTGATATAATTATTTGTTTTATGAGTGTATGGGTAGCTGTGGGCCGATATGTGCATGCTATTACGGCTCTCTGGTGCACTATTCCGTAGGGATTTTAGGCTTAATACAAGTGCCTAGTATATGGCAACGGGTCGGCTCAGAGAATAGTTTTTTGTTCGTTTCGCGCTTGCATAAAAAACAATATTGTTCCCCTCTCTAGCCATATCCCACTGCTGTGTGCACCCAGGTCAGTAGGTTACTCGTACCCCTCTTTTTTCCTCAAGGGCAGTGCCTATTAGCAGCAGCGGAACAACAGGCGTCTTCTGGGTAACGGCTATCGGATATGCCTTTAGGGACATTGCAAGCATTTGTCATAGTTTGTTTTACCGAATAGTGGAGAGATAGGGTGTTTCTAAGTTTCTAAGTTTCTAAGGGCGGGTAGGTTTGAAGGGTAGGGGAACTTTGGGGACGCGGCTACGCAAGCCTTAAGATCATTGCACCATAATACCAGCATCATGCCCTGCCTCATCGATATTCTTCATTCACTTCCTTTAAGGCTAAAGGGACGGATAACCACTTCTTATTTTTTAACGTAGAGGGACCCCAGAACCGTTTGCACAGATATCTACTGTAGCACGTGGCCTCCGATCGGGTGGGGAGTTCACCTCCAATCAACTGTCCTTATCGGTGCGAGCACTCTTTGCAAGCATGGTTATTGTTTCTTTTGAAGCTTGAGTATGAACTCGGGGCTGCATTGTGATACCATTACCAATACCGGTACCGTACTCCTGCTAACACCCGCTAAGACCGAAGGAGTTTTAGCTGTGCCGCGGCGCTGCACAGGTACAAGTAATGCTCGACTTTCCTTTACCCCACCAGGAATGCTGGTAAAGGCTTGCCGAGTCGCAAATCCTGATTGACCGCAGAGCGATAAAGTCCCCAACGCACTCGAGTATCTACTACGAAACTGGCGGGGCGGCGAAGTTGGATCAAAAACAAGTAGTTTTTTGTTACCTTACTGCTTTCCTGTTTTGCTCGCCAAATCCCCTGTCCGTTGCCCACCCAGTTTTGTCGTGGGTACGGTTGAGACTGTAGTACGGCACTCGAGTACTCTCTTTCTGCTCGATACTCGCTGCTAGAGCAGGAGTTGATCTGTGGGGGTAGGAAGTATAAATAACCAAAAAAGAAGGAAGGGAGGTTTCTGTTGTCAAACGTTTGGGCCGCTTAACGATGGGGAAAGGATTGGAGATGTTTCTCACTCCTTGCTTCTTTCTCTCTCAGGTTCATGCTTTGCAGGACGCGAACAGCAGTTGCAGAATTTCGCTGCGATCCTATGCTTTCCTTCAATACGAACTGATGAGGACGAGATACGCTACTTGTACTAGTACTCGAACACACACACTTCTTGCAGGCAGCCGCAGCCTGCAAATTAAAGGAGACACTAGGGTAACACAACATGAACACGTTTTCCGGGTTTCTCGGTACTCGAGCCCCCTCCCCGGGTTCCCCGCATGCGATTATACTCATGGAGCGAGGGAGTTTATCTGACTTAAGAAAAAACAAAAAAAGCGGAAAACAAACAAGGACTTTAACGAATCGCGACCCTCATGGCTGCATAGACCGTTGTGAGAATGTGAGAAAAGCTCTTTGGGCAGTTTGAGGGGGGCAAGAGACCTTGGGGGCATACCGGTATGCTCGTGCTGTAACGTTGTGGTTCCTGCAAAACGGGCTGCTATTGCATACTGCCAAAAGCCTAAGGCTTTGACCGATTTTTGCTGTATGCAATAGTAATCGTTTCCGCGAACCCCTCGGAACTGCGAGCAAGCTCAAGGCCAGGTGGTGAACAGGGATCACGCAATGAAGACACCACCACGAGTTCTACATATTAGGGGGATTTAGCTGGTTCGGCGCATTGTTCGCTAGGCCAAGAAAACTCTGCAAAGAGTTTAGTGAGAATACCCGAAGACTTTTCGGTCACCCCTAGGGGGGTAAATACCCGCCTAGAAGCTGTCTTGTCTTTAAATGATTCTCAAAAAACCATGGATTGTCCTGTGATGGATATCTGAAGTGGAATATAAAGCCAAATAATTAGGCTATTTATTGAAGTAGAATTGGCAAAAAAGGATGTAGTTTTGACACTGGTAGAAGGGAAAAAGAGAGGATGAAATGTTTTGTTAGGAGACTAATTGAGAATAGGGTGATTTTAAAAGTTCACACATCATAACTGGTCGATTGTAGCCCAAATGACGTAAATGGACAATTCTTCTTAAACCTTTCATAACTGGCGCACTATTCCACTCCTGTTATCCTAATGTCCCTCTTGCCTAACCAGCTAAATCCCCTTTGTCCACCGGAAGTCCTGCTCGGCGACCATTCCACTTCTCTTACCCTAGCGCCTCCTTTGCCGAACCAGCTAAATCCCCCTAGTAAACAGGATCGACTACTGAAGCTCGGATCGTGACAACGGGCTCGCAGCAACATAACGACCTCTCACACGATAGCTATCGTATTCCTTCTCCCACAAACTTTTTATGTTATAAGTCTAACGGCGACTATAAAAAGCGGGGTAGAACACCTTATTGAGCGGGACTGGCCTTGCCTGAGGTTTCTTTTGCATCGCATTTTAAAGCACGGATCGTTGGCAGATCCGGTCTGGATTCAATGTGATGCGCCAGTGACGGGAGACTGCAAAGGGCTGCATATAGTGATTGGGGAGTCTTATCGATCTTGCACTGTACCGTTCCAAAGGGTTCTACCTGTAACGGTGTCTTTTCTAGCTGCTTTCTCTTTTTTGGAGAGGCCGGTTGCCCTACCTGCGGTTTTGAATTTCCGTTCTCGGCAGGAATTCTTTCTGGGGTCCTGCGAATCTGTGATCAGCGGAGACGGTAATGGAATTAGACTAGGCTCTTGCAGGACCTGGCGGCACACAAGTTATGTACACCGCCTTTACTTATTTTTTTTGACAAAATAACGTCAACTTGTTTATTGAGAGAAAACATATAAAAGCTGTGCGGCATATACACTTCAAGTGCCTGGAATTAGTTCACTTTTCCACCAGTGCTGGGCCGTCATGACCCCATCAATATTTCCGCCAATCCAGCCAGACTGGAACAACCTCGGGGTTATCCATCGCAACACGCTTCCTCCGCGCTCGCACTTCTTCCCCTTCAACGACCAGAAGTCAGCTTTAACATACGACTTAAGAAGTTCTGAATTCGTTCAATCCTTGTCCGGAATATGGCGATTCTACCACGCCCCGAATCCCTTCAGCGCTCCGGACATTCCCAAAGGTGCCACCTCGCTCAACACCAGGTCCCGTGAGTGGTCCAACATAACAGTGCCTAGTATGTGGCAGCTCCAAGGTTTTGGCATCCCTCAATACACAAACATTGTATATCCTTTTCCCGTTGATCCTCCCAACGTGCCTTTCGACAAGAACGAGACAGGAATATATCAGAGAGATTTCCACCTCAGCAAGGGGATAAAGGACCGATTCCAGTGCCGACTCAGGTTTGAGGGTGTAGATAGCTCCTTCCACGCTTGGATCAACGGGAAGCAAGTAGGATATAGCCAGGGGAGCAGGAATCCGAGCGAATTCGATATCTCTGAATTCGTGGTTTCAGGACGCAATTTCATTACTGTGAAAGTCTACCAGTTCTGCGATGCCTCGTAAGTGCTTTTCTCCTAGCCCCCGCGTTCGCAGAAAATAGCGGCCGCATGACTGCGATCTCATACTTCCTCTACCTGATCCCTGCACCTTCTCTCTTTCTATGCTAGATCTACCATATCTCCCCTCCCCCCGCTCGCTGGTGTGCCCCCTGCTCGGTGAGAGAGCCACACCTCTGATAGCGGGTCTGGGCATTTTCCCTTGCAAAACTGCTACCACACTGCCAGCTCTACTACAGGCATTTTTCATGTGGAAAAACAAATACCAGACGAAAATAAAACCGCCGAGGCATTTTTTTTCCGATACCGTACTCCTGCTCGCATCCTGCGGGCTATCCGCCGACCACCCAAGCTCCCAAAAAAGCACTTTTTGGAGAAAACTTGATTCTGACGCTGTTATAGCTATATCGAAGACCAGGATCAATGGTGGTTAAGCGGGATATTTAGAGACGTTTATCTAGTGATGTTCGACAAGGCGTGCCGGATAAATGATTTCTTCGCGAAAACCGAGTTGGACGAGAGCTTCCAAAACGCTACCCTTGACACCACAGTAACAACATCTGGTAGTGACATAGGTGCTAGGAAAATGCTTAAGCTCCATTTATTGGATAGCGAGGGAAAGGCCACGATTGGAGAGGCTCTTGAAGGGATCACAGTTAGTTCTTCAGAAACCAAATCGAGGATGTGCATCAATGTTCCGAACGTTCGAAAGTGGACAGCTGAGACACCGTACCTATACCATTTGGTAATATCAGTCAATGGTCATCAAACCGTAGCGCATCGCATTGGGTTCAAGAAAGTGGAGGTTAAGGATGGGGTCCTCCGAGTCAACGGTAGAGCAATTACCCTTTTAGGGGTAAATCGTCATGAGCATGATCCCAAGGGCGGTAGAACGGTAGCAGTCGATCTCATGGAGTGTGATATCATAATGATGAAGCAGTACAACATCAATGCCCTCCGGCTGTCTCACCAGCCCAACGACACTCGAATCTACGACCTATGTGATTACCACGGTCTCTATGTTATGGACGAAGCAGATTTGGAGTGTCATGGGTTCGATTCTATCGAGATGTTAGCGTTGAAAGGGGCAGAAAAGATGTCGTCCGAGGAAAAAAAGGCAATCGCTTACAGTAAAGCAGGGAAATGGACGTCGGATAATCCGGATTGGAGAGATGCGTACCTTGACCGAGCTAAACAGATGGTTCATCGTGACAAGAATAGGGCTTGTGTGTTCATGTGGTCGTTGGGAAGCGAATCGTTTTACGGGCAGAACCATGCGGCGATGTACTATTGGATTAAGGATTTTGATAAATCGCGACCGATACACTACGAAGGGGATGCGGAGGCTAAGACGGCGGATGTTTTCGGTTGGAAGTATCCGACATTGGAGAAGCTGGAGGGATTTGTGAGGAGGGAAGGCGATAAGCCACTGATCCTATGCGAGTACGCCCACGCGATGGGGAATGGTCCAGGGGGTCTTCAGGAATATATGGACATGTTCACTGCCCATCGTCAGCTTCAGGGAGGATTCGTGTGGGAGTGGGCGAACCACGGACTTTTGGTGGAGAACGAGGACGGGCAGTCATATTATGCGTACGGCGGGGACTTTGGCGACGTGCCAAACGATGGGAATTTTGTGATGGATGGCCTCTTGCACTCTAACCATACACCAGCCCCGGGTCTGCTTGAGTATAAAAGAGCCATCCAACCAGTCGCCGTAGAGTTCATCGAAGGATTGAGAGTGAAGATCACGAACCGCTATGACTGGCAGATGACAGATCACTTGGCATGTGTGTGGGCGGCAAAAGAATCTGGAAGATTGATCTCCGAAGGGGGGCTTTCTTCGCCGGTTGTCAAACCGGGTGACACCGCCGAAATAAAGCTCCCCCTGCACCGTAATGAGTTTGGCAAGGGGGAGGTTGTGATCGCCCTTAGATTTCATCTCAAACATGATGTGACTTGGGCGAAGGCAGGACATATAATCGCGTGGGCCGAAACCGTCCTTCAGCCTGCAGATCCAGCAGAGTTCGAAGGAGCAAGTCCCCAAGGCATCGTCAAAGTCCGTCAGCACGGCCGAAGTGTCATTATTACGGGAGGAAAATCTCAGTACGAGGTCAACCTATTGACTGGCAGCCTCAATTGGTCATCGGCACCATCAGGCACCCTCATCGATTCCGGTCCAGTACTAGATTTCTACCGTCCCCCGACCGATAACGATCGAGGCTCCAATGGTGATGATGATCACTGGAGGGAATACCTTCTACACATGACGACGGCTACCGTCCGAATGGTGGAATGGAAGCTAATCGACTCGGAGGCGGCCCTTTGCTGCAATGTGCATACACGAGTTGCTCCTCCTGTCTACGATTGGGGTGTGTCCGCCATCATCGAATACACTTTCCGTGACGGGGCCGTCGACGTGAGGGTGACCGGAAAACTAGAAGGAAACCATCCGAAAACATTTGCCCGCTGTGGATTAACCTTTATACTCCGGCCAGAGTTTGATAATGTCAGGTGGTATGGACTAGGTCCTGGGGAATCTTACAAGGACAAGAAGCAGGCGAGCAGTCTAGGTATCTGGGAGCAGCCCGTGGACCGGCTGCACACCGATTACGAATTCCCACAAGAAAGCGGCAACAGAACAGGGACCAGATGGGTGGAAGTCAAGTGCGCGGAGGACTACGGAGTCAAAATCATCTTTAAGGATGGGCCAGGAGATTTTGCGGTTTCTCACTATACCTCGGAAACACTACAACAAGCCAAACATCCGTACGAGCTCAAGAAGTCCGCTGAAACAATCCTAAGAGTCGATTGTGACCATCACGGCCTCGGTAGCGGCTCCTGTGGCCCAGGGGTATTGCCGCAATACCAGCTTCTCGCAAAGGATTTTGAATTCCACTTAAGGCTCGAGGATATTGTACCACCCCTAGATGCTAGCTCCGATTCATAGATTAACGTGTAAGCACCACCCAGAAAACATTGTCTGCACAACACTAACGAATCCATGCTCCACCAATACTGTTTTAGCATCCTGCTTCGTGATGGATACCTCCCAGAACGGGCGTCATGAGGAGACAGGGTATTCTTTCTCAGACGTATTAGGAGTAAACAACAAGATACCGTTTTGGAACGCCCAAAATAACAATTCAAAAAAAGAGAATATCAGCCAGATGTTTTATCAAGTTTAAATTTACCAAGATGCTTGGGGTATGCCGCTACTATTATATGGCCTTAAAAATTTGCCTCCGAGAGCTTGCGTTTCGTGTGGTTGATTCAATAAATTTTATCCTAGCACTTTGTGTGGGGAATTGAGAAACCCCCAAATCCATCGCCACCGTTCAGAGATGAGGGGAAGAAAAAAATGACGAAAAAAAGGCCCATGTAAAAAGCGCACGCCAGCACTATACTCGCGATGTCGAAGCGTTTTTAAAAAAGACTGCTATTGCATACCACCAAAATTCGGCCTTTTTGCTTGGATTTGGGCGGTATGCAATAGCAGTCTTTTTTAAAAACGCTTCGACATCGCGGGCAATCTCCATTGCTCGCTGGCTAACCCTTGCAGATCGGACTAGTTCCGAGATCAGGTCATATATGACAGGAGGGAAATCACTGGCAATGATCGATTAACCGTCTAATCGCCCCGCCACGCCAACAGGCATGCTTCGCGACACATCAAAACACGTTACGGAACTTTCACACATTGATGTCAACCAGGAGTTAGCCATCGGGGTGAAAACGACTCCATACACTGCTGCTTCCCCACCCCATCTCTCTCTGCGCTTCGGGAGTATCGATATGATCCCCGCTCCGCTGGTCATCTCGAGCAAAATCACAACTTGAAAATCCTCCGGTTGCACATGCCAAAACACGGCGGTTAGGGGGCACTACTATAGGGAAACCTTAATTCCAGCAGGGTTGCTTGTGTTATGGTGACTCGCTCGAAGAGGGATCCTTAAAGCCTACGCAGGCGATTTCCGGAGACGGCCAGAGCCATCAACGCGGTATCTTGAGATTCAGACACCTTTCAGTGAAGAATGGCGTTGTCCTCCATTTTATTCAGCTTGTGCAAGGCGGACACAGGATGTCACTTGGGAATGCCTCCCATTCTGCTCTAAGCAGGGTGCCATCACTACCACGTAAACCCGGCACGGGCACTATAGCGCCTGTGCCCGAGAATGTAGGCAAATAATGGAAATCTTAAAGACTGAGGGTATATGTTGCTGGGTACCTGGGATTAACCAAAAAGAAACACGATAATAATTTCTGAAGATCTCCAACCACAGCCACATATTTAGCAAGATATTGCTTCACAAAAGTGGTCAGAAGGCACTCCTGCTGAGTTCCATGTTCTCTGATTTTCAATAGGAGCAATATTTGTGGAGGTGGTAGAGTTTCCAATTGTGTATAATATGTATGGTCTTCCCAGGCTTATCTTGGCTAAGCCCCGCTTCTTTGTGTGTATATAGTGCCTGCACTAGATTTACCTATTACTGTTGTTCCTATCGCGGACAAATAAATAGATGAAGCTAAATATTATGACCACTAATTAACATCTATAGCCCGCAAAAGGAGAAAAAGAAAAAAAGAAGTAAAAATAAATAAATAACTGGAAAACTAATAGGATCAAATTCGCAAGATAAGTTATCAGCACCTCGTCAAATAAAACTTCATCCCTCCCAGCCAATCCCTATCCACCTCCTAGCGCTCCTGCGCTCTTACATATAACTCAACTCGACAGGCTCGCCAATCTCTAATTCGTTCGGCCCCCAGGTTTGCTCGTTTGGATTTCTCGCGGATCGCTTCTCGGACTTGGCCCTAGCTGGTATTGCGGATTTCTTTGCTGTGCTTTTGGCCTTCGGGGCCTTGTGTGCCTTGGATGTGGTCTTCGGTGTCATTTTGGCGCGTCTGGTCGGGGGTTCGGGTTCGTCGATTTCGGCGGGGAGCTCGGTGTAGTGATGGCCGTCGCCGTCACTGCCGACACCAACTCGTCCGCTCGGTGCGCGCAATGCTTTCGCCTTCTTTCCCACCGCCTTGGCCAACTTGGGGGTTTTGGTCTTCTTGGTGGTGGATGGCTTGGGAGGAGATTTTCCCTCTGCCTTTGCACGTTTCCTGGGAGTCTCGATATCCAGCTCGTCGACTTCCCGTGCGCGTTTGGCAAGGAGTGTACGGGGATGCGGCGTATCTTTTGGAATCTTTCTCGGGGACCTTCTGAGGATCACCGCCGCATAGTCCGTGGCGGAATGCGCGGATTGTTTGACCTCGGAATACTTCCTGGGTGGGGTTTGGTCCATATATTCGGAAGTGGTAGATTCCTGCTCATCCATCTCCTCATCATATACATCTGAATAAGCCTCTAGTGATTCCAAATCATCGGGTTTGGAGAACTGAATCGGTAGTGGTTTGTCAGAATTTCCCCCCGATGGTGCGCCCTGGCGTGCCGTGGGAGGAGCCAAAGGAGGGATTTCCAAGGGGCTTTTCGCTGATATCGGGTCCATGTAGACAGTGAACGCTTTAGCAGGAATCTCTTCGGTAATTGTCGAGAGCGGGGGTGGGAGGATGCCACTATGCATATGAATGATTGGAGTAGAAGGACCATCTTCAGTCGGACTGCAGAGGGGACTACTCTGATCATCTTCCTCCTCACCCACGCTCTGTGTTTGTTGACGACGGCTGTTGGCATACTCAGCTGCGTCGATGTCCGAAGATTCGTGGTCAGCGGATTTATCGTTGTCGCATCTGTTCTCCTGCGCTTTTACCTCAGAGTCGGGGTCAGTGTGGTCACCAGGGGATCTGCCCTCATCTTCGTAAAAGGGTGCGTATCCATCGCTCATAGTGAACCCCCTACACCCCTCAGAGTCTTCAGATTTTAAAGAGTTATTCTGGCTGGCCGGTGTGCCGGCTGGCCTTGGACCTGAAGGCTCTCCCGCCCTGGAGCCAGCTTTCTGATGTCTTTCTAGAACCTCAAAATGCTCGTCATCAATATCTGTTTCCTCGGAATCGTAGGAATCATAATCTTCGTTAATCTCCTCCCTGATCACCATCTTGCCTTTCTCGACTGCCTGGGAGATGGCTATTCCGACAGAGTTGATTGGTGGCACGGCAGTGATCCGGCCGGGGTTTGGGCTGGGTGGAGCCATCCGAATTGTCTGCCTGGTTGCATGCCTGGAATTGTCTCCCCGGTGTCTAAAACTAGGGGCCGAGGAGGGGCGGGGAGCCGTTATAAAAGGGTTAGGGATTGCTCTGGGAGGTTCGGTATTGCGGGATGGGAACGGTGAAGACATAGGACTTGGACCCGGTGATCGGGCCATCCTTTGGGCCTCCGAATAGTCCCAGAATTGGCTTCGAGCATCTAAGAGAAGTTAGTGTCCGCCACTTTATGGAATTTGAGCTAGGAAACCTACTATCGTATGGAGTCTTTGGTGTTCCAGTAGCTGCAGATCCAAAGTCATCATCAGCGGGAATGCTCCCAAGCTTACCCTTGACATAGGCTAAGTCCCCCTGAATCTCAGAGAGAACAGAGCGAATCATGGCATGAGAATTCCTCCTCTCCCAAGTATCGTACTGGTTCTTCAAAACAAGATATTCCATAATTCCGGTCAGTGTGAGTTTGCCAGTAGGGACCTTAGGCTCAGTAGGGATGCAGTTTGGGTCCTCCGGCGGAGGGGAAGGTGTATTGCCAGATGTAGGGGAGGATTCGCCCGGCCTCGTGGATTCAATCCTACCGTCGGCCGACTTGTGTGTGGTATTCTCCTTAACAGCGGGGGATCTCTGGGGACTCTCTCCAATCGTATCCGCCCAGTTAACTGTCTTCCGTCGCTCGGCGACAGCAGGCCTTGGAATGGTGCTATCAGCAACACCGGCCCCGTCACTTACTGCCTTAGCAATGGCAGACTTATACCCGGAAGATATAGTGGAAGGCTCGGGTGTAACGATCCTGGGGACAAACGTCCCGATACCCCGGAAAGGTGATCCCTTCCCTTCCACATCCTCGTCGCACTCGCTCTTAATACTCGGCGAGGTGGCATCCTTCTCATTCTTTGTTCTCCTAGACTCTAAATCCCTAAGTGGGGAAGAATTAATGGGCCCTTCATAAGGGTCGCTCTCAGCCACATGGTCTACAAACATCGTATCAGTCGGGAAATCGATCTCCTAGAGAGAGAAAAATATAATTTGTTAGCTCACACCGCCGCCGTTGGCAAAAGGAAAGGAGAGAAGGAGGGGATTAGAAGAACTCACTCCTCGCCCCCACCTATGGCTGAGAGCCTTATGCCCACACTCCCAGCAAACCTGCTCGTCATCAGGAATATACTGGTCACGCCACTGGTACTTGTTAGAGGAGACTTGGAAGTCGACGCATATGCAATCTTTGCAGGAGTTGGTGATGAACTGGCTGCCACTGGATGGGCTAATCGTTTGGAAGGTGGACATTCTTAAGGTTGGTTTTTGTAGTTGTTGTTGCTGTTGCTGTTCTGTGATAGTGGTGGCGGCGGTGGTGGTTGAAGGGGTGGTTTGGAAGCTAGTAAGAGGAATATTTGTTGGTTTGAGGGTGAGTGTTGAGAACGTGCGTTTGCCTATTTATCAATGGCAAGGTGGTGGGAGTGACCGTTCAAGAGGGCTTTTGGGTCAAGGTTGAAAAAACTGTCGAGATATAATAGTATGGACAGGATGTGGGATTGAATTGTTAGGGCTTTGGTGTGCTTCGAAAACTATCGCGTGAGAAGTTGTGATTGAGTCCAGCAGTGTTTAGTTTCCAGAACTAAAGTGGTGACTTATGTGGTGGGATCCTGGAGATTCAGAGTGAAGGTTTAATCCAACTATCACCTACCGGTTAAATATCCTTCTACAATCGCATCAAGTTTCAACAGGAGCACCAGCTGTCTGTCGATTTGTTTGTTCCTCCGCTCTTGATACCTGCATAAGTTTCAAGTTACCACTGCATCTTACAGTCTACTGTTTCCACGATACCGGCCCGGGAAGGTCTCCAATCACAGCATGTGGGTTTGAATAGTCTTGTTGGAGCGTGGAATATTTCATGATTGCTATTGTATAATAGTAATCGGTCCCGCAGTGGGGGGGGGTTGGGGGTTGGGATTTGAATTCGGGAAAACAGATAATCCGCATAGCTGTTCGCCGGCGTACCCCCCCGACCCCCGATTCTGAGATCTAGGGTCGATTATAACCAGAGGATGAGCTGCCCTCCGGGTGCTGTAGGATACATCCGTTACCGCGCTGGAAGGTAGTTTCTCGACTGCTTACTAATATCGTCTTCGAGTGATATGATAAACAATGAGCTTAACGTTGTATAAGAGTCGGCCACTCTCGCTAACCATTGATGCGCTCTGAGGACTCTCACAAATATTATAGGGTGGACTGTGGCTGCCTATGTTGAGGCCTTAATGGGGAGTTGGCAAGAGGTCTACTGAACATGAGAAGTGAACAGCATCTCGAAGGTGAGCTTGAGAGCCTTGAGATTTCCAGCGCGGCGACAAAGATTCAGACCTTCTGGCTGTTATACATCTAAGACAGCAGGCTCATTAATGTCTGAGTAAGAGATCTCAGAGGGCTGCGAAGATCATGAGAGCCGTTTTTTTGGCAAGGCTAGAAGTACCGGTATTGAGCACTGAAGTTGGTAATGTGATCTGTTCTTGTCGGAGTCTTCAACCGGGACACGAGGAAAACCTGAGAATGACGGACAGGGATCAGTAGCGGGCTTTTTTTTTTTGTTACCCTACTTTGGCGAGTTCAGTTTTGTACTTTGCCAAATACCACCGTTCGTCACCCGCCGGCTCTCGCCGTGTCCCCACTGTCCCAAAACACTAGATTTTGTTGGCGGGGGGAAATGGCGGGTAGGAATGGATCCATTTTTGGGGTGAAACCGCCATTGGCCCGGTTTTTTGGTCTAGTACTTGTAGCAGGTACTTTAATTATCGATACCAGGTTACAGCGGTGCTATTTCACTTTTCCGGTCTAGGGTATAGTTAGTCTATTACAAGTAAAGGGAAAAGCCGGCACAGGTGTACTTGTAGAGTCTAGTTCCGCTAGTTTTGGGGAGTGGAAGTGGCAGTGCACTGGCTGTGGGAGTGGGGGTGGGTCGAGTGATCAACATGTCTCTCCATCATACTCGAGTAGCTCCGCTCAAAAAAGCAGTCTCCTCCGGAGCTCAGCGGGTAGAGTATGATACCAATATGATACTACTCAATACAAGAGAGTCCCGCAGCCACAGGAACCCCCATTGATCGTTATTTGTATTTATATCTTACCGCAACTTCGAAGTACTCGTACAATACAGGCCTCCTCTCACTCTGGTCTTTTTTCAGTTGGGTGTTACAATACAAGCCTCATACCAGGCGTTTGCCCCGTGAACACAACATTCCAAGCACCCAGGTGTGAGGGATTCCTGGAAACCTGAACCTTGGTTGACGGGAGAAACAACGATTGGATGGGTCTCCCCACTACTCTTAGCTAGCCCTAGGATCTGCAATGGCAATCAAAGCCCGGCGCCGTAATGCCAACTTATCGCAGGGGGCAGATCCCAACACAAGCTTTAATTTCCTGGCAACACATCATACTCGTATCGTACTCGAGCGCAGCACTCGCACGTCCGTGCCAAGGAGGCCTCCGGCGGGCGATATTTTGCTGGAGTCCTCACCAAATATTTGGCTCACGGAGACCTTCTTGGAAAAGACGCGCGAGTGCTTTTCCCCAGCGCAGTTCGAGCAGGCAGGACAACTCACCCGTTCTCGGGAAACCAATGTATCGTACCATAGCAAAAAATCTTCATCGTGGTAGCCATCACGCAAACATTCCCAGCGACAGAGTCTCACCTCGGCCTTCCTCCCCCTCCAGCACTGTACTGTATGATACTTGTACCACAAAGCTTGGCGATCCCAGCAAGCCGGAAGCGGCACGACCCCAGACTCCCAGCACACCGCGCCGAGCTCGGCACCTAAACCAAAACCGAAATACGGCTCAGGCTGAGCCACCAAATAAGTTATCCTACTTCGCCATATTCCGGGTTCAGACGGATGGGCGACTGTAGCCGACTTTTGTGCTTTGGTCTAACTTGGTACGGAAAAATAGTTACTAAGTGAAGTTACAAGATTGCTCGCTCGTGATGAGGTTGAATTGCACCAGATTAGGAGGTAGCGCAAGCTAAGGTTCAGGTGGTGAAATAATTCAAATGCGTGCATCAGCTGTCCTCTATATATGGTATTATTTCATATGGTGGAGAGGGTTGGTCGCTGCGGACCGCAGACTCCCGCTATGCGGGACGAAAGAGTGTTCCATGCAACAAGATCTAACTTATATGCTAGTGCTACTATAGTACTGCGGTAGTATTGTCTATGAACGGTTTTAGACTTTACCACATCGATCACCCCAACAGTCTGTGGTATGGGGGGTGCGTTTCCTCTTTCTTCCATTACACCCTTGTGCCGCTGTCTTGGTTCGGGGGTGCTTGCCTGTCTGTCAGTCTGTCAGGGGGCGGGTGATAAGGAGGATGGTTTATATTTTTATTTTTTAGACTTTGGAGTGGATAATGAATGCGGACGAGACCTGGGGGCGTACTTGTATAAACCTCTGACCTCCCGCCCTTCTCGGCTTCACTACTCCCGCCCGCCCGCTCTGGTCTTTCTCTTCTTTTTACCATCTTCTCCTACATTTGGAAGTCTGAAAAAAGAGATCTAAACTTGGAGTTCGATCGAATTGTCAAATATGTACTCGCGACTTATCCAGGGATTCCTAGCTGTGATTGTAGCCACGAGCGTGGCGGGAGCACCCACTTCAAGTGAGGGACTGCAAGAACGGCAGTCGTGCTCTAATCCATTACAGAGAAGAGCCTGGTGAGTCCCACCTCAATTGCTCACTGGAAGAGAGCTGCACTAACGATTATACAGGCACACACTCACAGACGACCGGAAAAGAGAATACATAAGAGCAGAACTCTGCCTGATGAGTAGACAAGGCAAAACTCGTCTCCCAGAAACGCGAACCCTCTTCGACGACCTAATCGCTGTACACCAGACTCAAGCTGGGAACGTGCATAACGACGGCTGGTTCCTACCATTCCATAGATTGCACATGCACGCTCATGAGACACTACTACGCACCCAGTGCAATTATACCGGAAGTCAACCGTAACTCTCTCCTCTACCCTTCCTTTACCTACAATCTCTAACGATGTATTAGGTACTGGGACGAAGCCCACGAAGCCGGCCAATTTACTCATTCTCCCGTCTTTCGCAGGGATGACACTGGCTTCGGTGGTGACGGTGTCTTTCTCGGTGGCGGTACGAACCCTTTGCAAAGGTGCATCCGCGACGGCCCGTTCGCTGATTACACGCTGCATAATGGCCCGGGATACTCGAACACACCACACTGCATCAATCGCGCTATTAGCGATGAGGTCAGTAGACTATCCTCTCAAGACCAGATAAATTATTGTCTGGAGAAGCCGAATTTCCGGGAGGCGTGGCCGTGTATCGAGGCGAACCCGCACAAGGGTGGTCATGGCGGTGTTGGAGGGGAAATGGTGAGTTTTATCAATTGAGAGATGGGTTGGGGGGGAGTGCTAATTCGTGATGGATGGGCAGGATAATCCGATTTCGTCACCTGGAGATCCATTATTCTACCTTCACCACACGTTCCTGGACCGCGTGTGGTGGCAGTGGCAGGAGAAGGATTTAGGGAAAAGGCTCTCTGATATCGCTGGGTATACCACTGGATCCGAGCCCGAGGGCGGTTGGGTTCTTGCGACACTGGAAGACGTGCTAGATATGAAGGGGGTTATCCCTAACCAGAAAATCCGGGACATTATGAATATTAAGGGCGGTGTGCTTTGCTACGAGTATGTTTGAAGCGCTAGTTTATGGGAACGATGCGGTATAGTTAATTATTGCGATAATATGTAATGAAGGCAGGATGGTACTTGTACCGTAGTTATTTGTAATGGGGTGGTAGATTTGTGAGATTTTCTTGATATCAAATGATATCAAATGGCATGTGGAAGAGACTAACTGCAAGTCTCCTACTGTTTTATAATGAAGTTGCAGAAAACCCCTTCGTATGACGAGCATGTGCGTTCAATAAATTTTAGAAACTCTTATTCCCCGATGCGTGAAAAGTCTAACTAATCTCCCGCCGCCCATCCCTATGTACGAGTACTAGTATACTGCACTATCACAAGTTCCACAGCACAACACCTTTCTTTCTTTCTTTACCATCTAGAGGACTATGTTACTGCAATGCAGCCCCACCGCATTAGGCCGCCGGACCGGGAACGGCTTGTCTATTAGCCCACCAAGACTTTCCAATGTCCATAATTGGCAACCACTGTATGAGCAACTACTATTACTTGCACAAGGCTGGCGACAAGAATAACCAGCAGTGTAGAGTTTTTCACTGAAAAACAGCTATATTCACAACGTTCCAACCACGACCTAGTAAAGCTATCCAAACCAAATCTTCTTCATCTACATGCGAGACAATTCCTTGGACTCTACTTTTCAGCTCTTCGGAACTGTATCTAAACTGGGCAAGGAACAATCAAGAGAGCTATGGTTGGTACATCAGTCTTGGGGAAATTTCTGACTTTTTTGTATGGGGAATGACAAGGCTTGGCGCTTTTTGGAACTTCAAAGAATCATTGGTTGCTTCGGATGTGATATTGCAAAGTTGATTATCTCGGGGCACTCGGGGGGGTGATTGAAAGAATTTTGGGCCATACTATTAATTTTTTTTTTCATCCTCAGAATGTATTCGATAGAAAGTATGGAATGAGGCAGCCTGGTTTGAGTTGTTACACGCCGTTCTACCAGTGACCCCCGTCGCTGGCATGGTTCTTATTTATGGCTGGTCATCCTGTCAAAGAGTTTCACCTGGGAACACAGGCTAATAGTGCTTAACTTTAATACCGTGTACCCTAACTTGAGGTGAGAATTCCCCTCATCACGTGGAGGTGGCGGGTGTCCGCATCACGCTCTCAATATCTGCCGCGGCCATCTGCGCCTACCGCAGTAAAATACCGCACGAAACTATCAATTGGGCCCGAAAAGCAAAGAACCGCCGCAGCGATGACTGTCCAAACCTCCCACCCCTCAAAGGCCTACCTGCGCACCCTTCCCCTCGACAAGAACTGGCGTTTCAAGCAATCCTCCAGCATAACCCCCATCGCTCAGACTTACACCCCGGTGGCTCAGTTCCCCACAGTCGTCCATCTGGACCTCTTGAAAAACGACCTAATTCCCGACCCCTACGTTGGCACCAACGAACTTGACTGCTTGTGGATTAACGATGCAGACTGGACGTACAAAACCGCGTTTACTCCGCCAGAGGTGCACAAGGAGGACAATGTATGGATGGTATTTGAGGGGCTGGATACCGCCGTTGATGTTTATCTGGATGGGGAACATCTGTTTTTTTCAAAGGATATGTTTATTCCCCGGCGGGTGGATGTCACTAGGATTTGTGGGAGGAAGAAGGAGGAGATGCAGTTGGTGTTGAGGTTTCGCTCGCCGACTAGGTTTGCCAAAGAGGAGGAGCAGAGGATTGGTTTTAAGAAAGCGCCTACGGATAACACTATGATAGGGGGGCATGCTAGAATGTATCTCCCCTCTCTCCATATCTCGCAGTTTGGCCCTAGTGTTGATTGAGGTTAGGTACCTGAGAAAAGCCCAATACCATTGGGGCTGGGATTGGGGTCCTGCCCTAGCGTCTACAGGGCCGTACTTACCCATTCGTCTGGAAATATTCGCGGGAAGAATGGACGACGTCAAAATATTGCCCAAGGTACGCGACGCGCTGGATAGAGCCGATATCAAAGTCTCTGCAAAAATATCCGGCTCAGAGGGGAAGCACGTCCTTCTAGAAGTCAAAGCACCGAGTGGCGGAATCGTGGAAAAGAAAGTATTCGAAGTGAGGGGTGAGAAGTTTGAGGGTAGTATTACACTAATTAAGCCGGATCTCTGGTGGCCGCATACGCATGGTGGGCAGCTGAGGTATGAGTTCACGGTGGAGTTATTGAGCGGTGATAAGGTATTCTACTTCCTCTTCTCTCGCTATTCCCTCCTAACTCCAACAAAACAAGTCATCCCTCCACAAGATAACTAAACCCCTCGGCCTCCGTCATCTAAAACTCCTACAACACCCGCTCAAATCTGTACCCGGCACATCCTTCGCCTTCGCAATAAATCACACCCCCATCTTCTCCGGCGGGTCAAACTGGATTCCAGGCGACTTCTTCCTCCCGCGCTTCACGCACCCAAATTCCCAGGAAGTAGACGCCAACTACCGCCGCTGGCTAACCCTCGCCAAGTCTGGCCACCAAAACATGATTAGGGTGTGGGGCGGCGGTATTGTGGAAACAGACCACTTCTACAACCTCTGCGATGAGCTTGGCCTCCTCGTCTGGCAAGACTTGCTCTTTGCCTGCGGTAATTACCCAGCGCACGACGAGTTCTGCGAACTGGTCAGGGAGGAAACCATTGTGCAAGTAACACGCATAGTGCACCATCCTAGCCTAGTGCTTGTCTGCGGGGATAACGAAGATGTGTGGTTGGCTGGCCTGCGAGGGTGGGAGTACAAAGAAGAGGAGAAGACGGTTGAGGAATGGATGAAGGGGAATTTTCAGCATAGGAGGATTTTGGAGAGGGTTTTGCCCGAGGCGTTGAAGGTGGTTGGGATTAGTGAGGTGGGGTTGGAGTATTGGGAGAGTAGCCCTTTCGGGGGCAAGGGGGCCAATGCAAGGGATGTGGGAGATACGCATGCTTGGGATGGTGGGGTTTATGCCTATCTTAATCTTGCAAGTGTGAGTGTGGTTGCTGATGTGGTGATAGTCTGGCATGGTCCCATGCGTCCATACCAATTCTACAAAGACCTTACGGGCCGTTTCGTATCCGAATGTACCCCCTCCTTCACTCCACTCAACCCACCCGCAGCTAATATAACATAACAGTCGGATTCGAATCCCCACCCAACATACGCACTATAAACCGCATGCTTCCCAACCCTACCACCCGCCAATCCCAATCCCTTCCCTTCCTAGCACATGACAAAGGACCGGGAGCAGAACGCCGGGCGATGATGTATATGGGCGAGAACCTCCGGTTCAGAATGGATCCACTGGAAGACTACGTTTACTGTGCGCAACTGTCGCAATCCGAGGCGATAAGTTTCGCCGTAAACACTTGGCGTCGGGAATTCCGCGGGCCTGGGGAAGAGAATTGCTCCGGAGCGTTGGTATGGCAATTGAACGATAGGTACGCCCCCTTCCTCCCTCTCTTTCCTTCGGAAATACACAGTGGCTGACGAAGACGTGAAATAGTTGGCCCGGGATATCGTGGGCGATAGTAGACTACTACCTCCACCCGAAACCCGCCTTCTTCGCCATGAAGCGTGCTCTCGCCCCGGTCTCAATAGCTTCCGAGCGAATAGAGACGAAAGAAAATTTGAACATCCTGCGCGGGTACCCGACGCATAAATCCAAGGTCGCCTTCTGGGCTTGTTCCTCCCTCCTGACCGAAACTGCTGCTAAGCTAAGCTTTGCCGCGCACGATATTACCTCCGGCGAGGTAGCTGCTGTTTCTCAGCCCACCGCGCCTACTGGCACCACCATTAAACCAAACTGCGCGACAGAACTAGTAACAATTGAAGTTCCATTCCCAACTACAACTGTAGTCTCTGCGACCCTTCGCTCTCTCACTGGAGAAGTGCTAGCCCGGTGCATTAGCTGGCCGGACCCACTAAAGTTCGTTACCTTCGCGGAAGATCCACAAGTCCTCGTCAGGATTAAAGACGGTAGGGATGAGGTTGTGGTTAAATGCGCAAAGCCGGTTAAAGGCCTCGTACTACAAGTCCCGCTTGAAGAAGGGGATGATGCGGGTTGGGGCGATAATTGTGTCGATGTGGTCCCCGGCGAGGAGGTGCGTGTTCCAGTACGGGGATTAGCGAGGAGGGGAGTGGAGGGGAGGTGGTTGTGCGATTGGGAGGGGAAGCGGGGGGTGGAAGTTATTCGGGAGTAGGCTTCTTGTATGAATTGGTTTCGATATGAAATCACGGTAATATCTTGGGAGTATGGTGTTTATTTGGACAGGTTTAGTGAATGTGGTATATCCTTCGCATGTATAAATGATAGGTTTTGCAGACAGTAGGTTAGGTAACAGCCACTAGTAATCATCACATATCATTCAAAGGGGAAGGAGTAGGATTAGGGAAGACCGTCAGTAACCTTGACACAGACCCACCGTAGCTGATACCAACAAACACCCCTCGCCAGGAAGCCCAGACTAACCTAAACCAAGACAGGTTATTATTTCCCCCGGCGATAAGCCAGTAAAGAGTCTTCAGTCACCGGAAGCCGGTCTCCAGCCCCTGTGGGCTGGTGCCCACCTTGAGCAGTGCTTTCTCACAAGATATCGCCCGCTGGCGACCGACAAGATACCGGTGCCGTGCCAGGTAAGCTCACTCACAAGTAAAGGAAACTAGCGGACTCTAATCCACCCGCAGCTCTAGATTCTACATATACGTGAAAACGAGGGCAATGGTAGGCGATACTGGACAGGACCATCTGCTCCTCTCCAGCAATACCCAGGTATTGTATCATAAAACCTCCTTAGGGAACATTGGCTTTGACGTGTTGATTTATTCAGTAAGGGGTGAAGATTTCTAAGCGGGTGACCGGGGCTTGCAGGCAGATTGCAGTCAGGGCGTGAAGTCATGTTCTGAAATACGAGTGACAATACATGATGGCGATGTTAACCAATAATCTAGTCTGTGAAATACCATCATAGAACGAAATAAAAAATGGATATCCATAATCTCATAGGCCATCAGCAAACTACGCTAACTCATTACTGGATAACCCTCGAGCAACTACCGCCCCGCAAAACCCGCCACCCTCCACACAATCATAGCCCCCGCTGTGGTGAGAACTGCCATGGCTAGGTTAACTTCGTTATTGTTTAACACGCCAGACCTCGAACCCGAAATCACTACTCTACTGGGCTTGTGCTCCTGATCGTGCTCCAGCGCATCATCCTTCTCCGTAGGAGCAGTGTTTCTGTGCCGGGTACTTTCATTTGCAGCAGCTGGAGCTGGAATCGTGACTGGGGTGGACTGAGGCGCCCGGCCAAGGCGCGAGTGGATACGTGCACGAGTTGAGAGACGTGTTGATGAGGGGACCTTGTATTTTATTGGCCTCTAGAAGGCAGGGTTTAGGAGGGGGGTGCCACCGTAGTCCCATTGGGCCCTTCGACAATTTTCTGCGTACGAATATCTACGACGCTCTTTTGGAATACTGCTCCGAGGAGGGAGTCAAGGAGACTCCCGGAGACGCTGACTACAGTGGCAAATGCTACAAAGAGGGCCTTTCCCCTAATCCCCCAGGTCAGGCCTTGGTCACCGCTGTTGCCAAAGGAAACATGTGCTCTGCCTTTTGGAAGGTGGATGCCGTGCCCATCGATCGGTAACGGACAATACGGTAGTAAAATAACTGAGATAAGCCTGATGATAGCGGAGCCGGCTCCTGCTGCTAGAACTCCTATAAAAAAAAAGGTGATGCCACCATTGGTTCCAGGGGGTGTCTTGCGAAGGGTAGTTATCATCACAGGTGGAGTTTTGGAAAGTATTCCTGGTTCCGAGGAAAGCGTATCTACCAATGTCGCGGCGTAGTTCCTACATCCTACTAGTCAACAATAAGGATGCTGGCATTGGCCACAGACGCAATAATCCCAATCACCAAAATATCTCCACGAAAGCATACTCCCACCTGCTGGGCGAAACTCTACGAGGAAATTACTCGCAGCTGGTAACAATGTACTAGAATAAGCACAGACGCGACCATGGCTGTTCGCAAGAACCTCCCAACCCCCTCCGTTAGCCACCATCAACAACCTCAAAAGTTGGAGCATAAACCTGAACATGATTCCTCGCACCCCCCGGTGCTCCAGATGAGGACACAGTCAACTTAGCCTTCACTTCATGTTTAACTCTCGTGGCTCTTATCGCAAGAAAGTAGAATGTGAGTAACAAGACGAATGGGAGGTTCCATGGATGCAGCGCGTGGATTATCGCTGTTAGAACAGAGGAGGGAATGCCAATCGGGGTTAGGGATTGCAGGGGACCGCGCGGACCACAAGGAAAGTTGTGGCCAAGAAGGCGAAGATGAGGTTCATGCTGTTGCGGTGTTCGATATGGCTGTCCGGCGAGGGAAAAACCTTGGAGGAGGGGTTTGGGGTTTGGTAATTAGTGCTGTCAGTGACTGCACTAAGGAGCTTCTCGGGACTTGCAACGCTGGCTACCTACCCTACCACCCTGTTTCTCGAAGTTTGTCCCTCATCACTCATGCCACCAGCCCTCACACCACTCACCATGCTCAGATTTCGGATCCAAAGCTTGCTCAAAACCGGGCTGAAACGCCATATCAATACTCCACCAACACCACCGGAATTCCATCCCCCCACCACATCTGCCCCGGTCCAATCAACACCCACCCACTCCAGCCACAGAGGCCGTTCTCCCCTCAGAAGAGCGCAGGGTCCTTTAGCCCCCGAACGTAGCTTCCGCTTGCTGGGAGAAATGTTTTCCCGGCAATTCAGCGAAAGGGACGATGCCTGGCATAAACGAGCCCATGATTTTCAATCAGAAATTCACGAGAAAAATAAACAAATTACCACTCTTACGGTTGAGTACCACTTCCCAATTTATGGATTACTTCTAATTTCTAACCCTTACACAGATAAAGCTTCTAGAGGCCCGAACCGAAACAATGAAATTGAAGGAAAACTTTAACCTCAGAGGCGCAATCGGTAAATAATCACCACCCCCATAATTGCTGTTTTCACTATAGTTTTTTTATTATTACTGCAATCTAATAATACTTGTATGAACCCACAGAAAGAACTGTCTACCAGGCCTTTGTTTTAGGAAAAATAAAGAAACTCAAAAAAATAAAAAATGGGGTACAGGTATCAATCAACCGTCTCGCTCAAACCGAAGAGTTCAAGACAACTCTTGACCTTGAAGCCGAAGAGCGGGGTCTTCGGCCCCAAGACATCTCCTCCTGTGTCAAGCTCGTATATAATGAATTATCCCAGCATGCCCATGGCAACAATAGAAATATTGTAGTGCGCACTAAGGACTATGGGGCTAATATGCTGGCCGCGATTATAACCATTCTGAAAGTCCAAAAGGGGTGGATCGGCGGTCTTGAGTGGCAGGAGGTGGAGAAGGAGGAGGAGCCTGAGGAGCCTGAGGAGGAGTAGACCCGGGGGGGGGGTACCTGTTTTTTTGTCCTCTGTGCTCCGGGGATACTTTTCTTTGTCCTCTAAGCTTTGGGGATACTGTTTTTTTGTCCTCTAGACCTTGGGGATACTGTTTTTCTGTCCTCTAGACTTTGGGAATACTGTTTTTTTTTGTTGTATAGACTTTGGGGATATGGTTTTTTTGTCCTCTAGACCTCGGGGATACTGTTTTTCTGTCCTCTAGACTTTGGGGATACTGTTTTTTTGTCGTATAGGCTTTGGGGATACTGCTTTTTTGTCCTCTAGACTTTGAGCATTCTACAACTTCCTTACGCCATGGAAGATACCGTTGAATAAGGATATGCAGCGCATGGATTATCACTGTTAGGTCAGCGGAGAGAATGCCAATCAGGGTTAGGAAATTGCAGGAGACCATGTGGACCACAAGAAAAGTTATGGCCAAGAAGGCGAAGGTGAGGTTCATGCTGTTGCGATGTTCGGTATGGCTGTCAGGCGAGGGAGAACCTTGGAGGAGGGGTTCAAGTTCAGGGTTTGGTAATTAGTGATGAGAAGTGACAAGTGTGAGCATGTGAGTGATGTGAGTGACTGCGCTGAGGAGCTTCTCGGGACTTCCTGCCGGATAACCCTCTCACGCTAAGACGCCAAGGCCTTGTACTATACAAGCATTGTGACTTGCAACGCTGGCTACCTACCCTACCGCCCTGTTCCTCGCAGTTTGTTGTCCCTCATCACAGAAAGTCCCCATGCCACCACTCACCATGCTCAGATTTTCGATCCAGAGCTTTCTCAAAACCGGGCAGATGAGAAACCTGCCCTCTCCACTTCTTTCAAACAGTGTGAGACGCCATATCAACACTCCACCCGCAGTACCAGAATGCCATCTCTCCACCACAGCTGCCTCGGTCCAATCAACTTCACACGTCCACCCCAGCCACAGAGGCCGTTCCATACTCAGAAGAGTGCAGGGTCGCTCAGCCCCTGTACCCAGCTACCACCAGCTTGAAGAACGGTTGTCCCAACAGCTCGAAAAACGGATTGTCCAGTTGAGAGAACAGGATGATGCGTGGTATAAGCGAACGGATAACCTTCAATCTAAAATTCAGGAGAAATGCAGTCGAATTACCACTCTTACGGTTGAGTACCACTTCCCAATTTTTTTGATTATTTCTAATTTCTAACCCTCATACAGATAAAGCTCCTTCAAGCCAGAACGGAAAAACTCAAGTTGGAGGAAAACTTTAATGTCAGAGGTGCAATCGGTAAATGATCATCATCCTTATTATTGCTGTTTTCACTATGCGTGTCGGAACTTTGAAAAACAGATGTTGCCATTTTTTTTTAACAGGTTTTTTTTATACCGAAATCTAATAATATCAATCTACAGAAAGAACCATATACCAAGCGTTTATCTTAGATAAACTCAAGTATATTGAAGGAGAGGGGATACAGGGGTCAATCAATCGTCTCGCCAAAACGAAGGAATTCAAGAGGGTTCTCGTTTCTGTAGCCACCGAGCGGCGCCTTCGGCCCGATGACGTCACTTCCTGTGTAAAGATTATCTACCCTCAGCTATCCCAACATGCCCACGGTAATGATAGTAACATTATCGTCCGCGCTACAGACTATGGTGAGAATTTACGTGCTGCTATTATCACGGTTCTGAAAGTCCAACAGGGATGGCTTGGTGGTCTCACGTGGAAGGAGGTGGGAAAGGAGGAGGTGGAGAAGGAGGAGGTGGGGGAGGAGGTAGAGGTAGAGTAGATCCGGGGGAGGGTTACTGTTTTTCTGTCCTCTAGACTTTGGGGATACTGTTTTTTTGTCGTATAGACTTTGGGGATACTGCTTTTTTGTCGTCTAGACTTTGGGGGGGAAGGCTACTTTGTTTTTTTCTTAAGGTTAACCTAAATACAATACCGCATCCTACGGTACGCCAACTCGAGCTTAAATGCTTGGAGCATCCCTTAGGAAGATCTGCTAAGACTGGGTTGTCAGCCAAGCTTTTCACTTCCCCACCAACAAATTTTGGCCCCTCTTGTGCACTCCCGCTACAACTTTCCTTAAGACTCCAGATATTATACCCACAGTATCATGGACCCTTCGCTTATCCCGCCGCCATTGGCGGGATACGTCCTTGACGATGCGGAGGAATGGGAGTACTTTGGAGCAGGAGCCGCAAACGTTCTATACCGGTACGCTGGGGCTGATCCGTTTTTCGTTCGTATACATCCTACAACTCCCTTGCGCCGTAGAAAACACAGTTAATCAAGATAGCGATAGGGACCGTATCTCCTCCGTTTACGAAAACGTCTTCCCGGCGCACCCACGACCCAGCAATTACACGCGTACCTACACTCCCGCTGGGGTCCGCTACTAGACAACTACCTTTTAAGGGCAGAGATCGTCAAGCTGGGGATCAACATAATCCCCGACCTAAACAGCATGCTCGCCATGAGCGATGCGGAGGAGGCAACGGATTGGTCCGGCCGTCCGATCAAGCCACTGAAGAAACGGCGGTTGCTGGATGATACTGAGTCGTGGGGATTGGTTGTGGAAGATATGAGCTGCGGGAACTACCTGTATAACGAGATGGAGATGCAACCAGAGGCCATGCAGGAGGATGAAGAGATGGATGACGGAAGCGATGACGGAAGCGATGAGTGGAAGGACATGGCTATGATTGAGTTTAAGCCGAAATGGCTTACGCAGTCACCAAATGCCCCGGCGGACTGGGTACTCTGTCGGACATGTGCTGTGAGACATATGCAGTCTGCCAAGAAACAGACCAAAGGCTTACTCTGTGTACCGGGAGAGGAAGCCGACGATTTGGAAGAGGAAGCACTAGACTTTTGTCCACTAGATTTATCCTCTGGCGACCCGGCACGTATCGAGAAAGCCACTTTTGCAATTCTGAACATGGAGAATTCGGTCATGATCGCCGATCCAACGCCCCCATCCGACGATGAAGGCGACAGCGACACCCCAGCCCCGCCAACCCTAAACCAGAAACTCGCCAAGTCTCTTGAAAACTCCCTCGTCACGCTCTTGACAAACTTCTTCAGAACATCCCCAATCATCCCCCTCCTCACAACCCTGCAATCTCGCTTCGGCTCCCGCGGTGTATTCACGTCCGCCACGTTAACACTAATGGGCGAAAAAGACATCCTCCCGTCGGAAGACGAGATTCGTAGAGTTTGCCTAGCCACCGGTGAGAAGTACGAACCGACCCTCTCAGATGAAGACGACATCTGGACTGCGATGACGCTCCGCGACTGTAGCCTCTTCTTGAAAGTGTGGGTGCGCAAGCGTCGGGGAAGAGGCATGGAAGCGAAGATCGACGCGAAAGTTGGCGATCTTGATCTTAAGGGTGGGGAGGGTGGGCGAGCGGTGTACTGGCGGGACGTAGAGAGGCGGTTGAGAATGGGCGGGTGGTATGGTGGGAAGGGGAGCACAAGGAATTGCAGGACTGGGCAGGAGTTGTAAAGTGCTCCTGCTTGCCTGGTCCGGGGCTTGGCAGGATGGGGTGGATCTTAGTTTGTGCGCATAATTGGCTTTTAATTTTCATGTTATCAAAGTTTTTGGGTGATTATCGGCAACGGTCGAATGAGGTTGTTCCTTTGACTGGGGTTCGGGGTTGGTATGGTGTCGCTCAGATGCGCGCCTGGGAGTTGTTCTCCAGTACGGCTCGGGTATCCCGGGTTTGGTCGCCTTGTGGTGTGCGAGATCGTCATGTTCACTAGGGTGTGGAAAATGTCTCTGGATTTTGCGCTATCTGCCTCTCTCGCTGTTAACAATGAGTTAGTTTAATCTGCCAGAATCGCTGAAACGTGTATAGAAAAAGTTGAACGTTTATCCCTCAAGGAGAGAACAGAGTCAGAAACTAGGGCTCCATCTAACGATCTAAGTGGAGCGCGATACCTAGAGTGAGCACCATATAACCACATTATGGGAGTAATCTCAGAAATAAATATACCAAACCCCCACCACCAAATCCCGCATATCAGATCATATCATACCCAAAGCATTGATCCAAGAAATAAACACCCACCATCCATAACATCGACTCTCTCCATCCTCCTCTCGGCCTTGCTCACCCCTCCCCCCCTCAGTGCAAAATACTCCCCAGCAACCGCCAATGACAAGCTCCTCCCGGCGTATACGTCAGAAAGTGCAGATCAGAAATGTACTCGACCTCCTTCTCTTCACTCCCTCAAGCAACCTATTCCCCCCAGAAACCGGCCACCCTAGGGGTGCAGCCCAAAATTCTTCAGCTACCCCTGGCATCGCCAGATCCTTCACACCGCCAGGAAGTATCGAAATACACCATAATATGAACATCGCGGAAAGCACATGACGGTCACCCCAAAAATCCGCCTGACCAAACACCCTGTTAAACCTTATCAACCGTAATAACCCGAACAAAAATCACAGGATATCACTCGTTTAGGACCTAGTCTCTGTATCTAGAACAATTCAATTCTCGTCCTTTATCTTGTGTCCAGTAGGAAGCTGCAATGCCGTTCTTGAGCGCGTTAGACGTGACCACAACCAGCCTCATAATCTGTCTGCGCTACAGAGTTACAGGCGCCAGGCATAGCCCCGGCGAGTGCACGATGGCGTCTATCACACAGAAACCATTTTTGATCTGTTAGTTAACTCTATTCCCCAATGTCTGCATTTTTACCATCCCAGTAGCCGAAGGCCTAACAAATTCTGCACCATATAATAGCATGGGTGTGGTGGGGTCTTTGGGGGGGGGGGGGGCTTCTAGTCCAACAAGGATAACCATTTGCCCGTCATTGCGAGCAGTATAAAAACACTCAAATAGTCTACTCTGAGAATATCAGAGGCTCTCCCAATTTCACCATTCCCTTTAATGTTAGAGGGCAATTATTGGCAAAAAATATCATATCGTACCGTATTGGCGGGCAAAAAAGAAAATCTTCAAGGTTAGGGTTACGGAGACCGCTTGTAATTGATTCCTGTTCGTCGCCCGGCGGGTTTCGTCGTTAGTACTCGCAGCAGGCAAAAAGTACCTGATATCAGGAGTCGTGAATTTGCATGAGTCCTCAGGTGCGCGCTCTCTGTTTGCCACACCGACATACTCGAGTACTACGAGTGGAGGGATTTCGGAAAAAAATGAGTTGAGATCTTGGACCAGGTGGCAACAAGATCCATTGTGACGGTAAGCATGAAGGTAAGAGAGGGATTGGAGCCCTAGGGTAAGATTAGCTAGTACAAGTACAAGCAACTGGGCTTAATGAGCAAGCTAGTGTATGAGAAAAAGTGATCACGTTGTATTCATGACAAAATCACAGCTCGCCAGACATGATACCTAATTATTGCTTCAAGCTTTGTATTATTATTATTATTTGGATGATAAGGACCGAGCAAGACAGGCATAGGAAAGTGCTGATTTCTTTATGTAGAAATCACCTTGAGAGAAGGGGTGTTTAAGGGAAAGATGATGCAGATGATGACTGGTTATGGGGGTTGGCGGATTCGGATGTTCATGTTTGACTAAGCATCATGTACTCGAGTACCTCTTAAATGACGCCGCAACCCTAACCCCTAACTGGACTTGTTGCCGCAACAGCAAGCTATCACATCTCTTGGACTAGTGAAAGAGTGGAAAATTTCATGCCACCCCTCTCAGCGACTGAGACAGAGACTACCAAGGTGCTCTCCCAGTATTCTTCGGTGATGGTGTGCGTAAATACAATCATATTGCTAATATTAGCTATGGTCTGGTGTTTGCGCACTTGCAAATTTGCAGAGAGGCATTCAGCCGCAGGGTTGAAACCTGAAAGAGCGTTTTTCGAGTGCCAGGTTTCTAGTTGATCTGTCAGTTTTGTATGATAGACTACCGTAAGAACTCGAATAATTGGACCGGGCGCTAAGAGGTTGAATTAAGGTATGACAAGCCAAGACAGATTACGCGATATCAGTTTCAGATCAGACAAATACTAATTTGCTTCATAGAATATCCCTTCTTCGTCCGCGCCCTCATCTAATTCAACCTTTCTCCCCCAAACCCCCCTCACGCCAATTTTGAAGCCCCTCATGCAAGAAAGGTAAGTCAATCCCCTTTACCGAAATTTCCTTGTCACAAACACCTTGAATCGGTAGTGAAACACCAAGAACCCGAAATACCTTCACAACGACCTCTCTACAATGCCGGGAGAAGCGCTCCCAGGCTTCTCCCACTGCCCAAGTAGTAAGTACCCTCCTTCGCCCAATCATGCTTCCTGTTAGCCTTCCTCCTGATAACAAGATTTGCTCTTCCTCCGCCTCCACACTATCCAACCTTTCTTCAAGAACTTCCTACCCTGCGGTTAGCCTTTTTCTTTTTGATCGAAAGGTAAGTCCACTTACCCTTAATATGTCCTTGTTACGGGGTAGCTAACACAGTAGGATTCCGAGCTAACTAGGCCAAGGATATTCGAGACAACGGATTAATAGTCAGGAAGGCTCGTGGGTAATTGTTTGATAAAGGTAAAGTAATAAAGTGTAGTCAAATATCACAGAGTTAGAATATAACTCGCTAACTTGTTATATTGTTAAGGTCTCTTCTCCGTTGCTTGATGATTTTTCAACCACCGGGGAGAGGCCTGCTATTTATACCAATGTTCATGCTACTTCGACTTCTTTAGTTAAGAAGTATCTTCTTAACAATTCAGTTCGTCAGAACAAAGTGTGAACACCATTTGACCCTGAAAACTTGCCCCGCTCAACTCAGAGAATCTCCCGAACTGCTATTTCATCTGATGGTGTCCCCACTCCACCAGTAGACAGTCTTCGATTTCTTCGTCATGATAGACTATATATGAATATGCGGTCCAAATGCCTACATACCAATAGTAATGTGGAATATGGAGTGATCAGTTCTGATATCCAGTTATCAAAGCATTATGCAGCAATATGCATATGCGACTGGAGTAAGAGGAGTAGTGTTCTCCAAACATCGTTCCAATCAGCTGAACATATCTTGAAACGTGCTCTGATCCAGTGGCCCGAGTTATCTTCCAGATGCCTCTAGGAAGCTCATAACTTCGGGAGCATAGGTTCGGATATATGGTCATCCCATTGAGCCATATACCTCGCTCTTAATTATTAGGTAAGCTATTCCCGCTAGGGTAATATTAGCTCCCTCCTCATAAGGGTTTTGTCCTCAAATCCCTTATATATGAATACATGTGAAGTAATACATAATAAACATTAAATCCATTTAGTACTCTACAAGGTAGGGTGAAAAACCTTCCGCGTTTGCTTGGCCACGAGAGGAAAACCTTTCCATGTAATACTACTTAGCCCAATCTTGGCATATCTGGATTTTCTCTATGAAAATCTTCT
>Ga0307513_10000215_pt1 | contig 83337 bp, 82 predicted proteins | sample 15_EM_MG_FD_202174 | JGI IMG/M metagenome (GOLD analysis project Ga0307513, IMG submission 202174) | Populus trichocarpa ectomycorrhiza microbial communities from riparian zone in the Pacific Northwest, United States - 15_EM | ecosystem: Host-associated > Plants > Roots > Unclassified | place...
GATATTATTCATGTCCAAAAGTACAGGTTCTTGCATTATGCCTCCCCTGAGGTTACCACAGTCGGCGAAAAAACCACAGTTTTAGTTAGCCCACAGGTGGTTTTTTCACCAACCCCAGATCTGGGCATTCTTGGCCGAAGAGCTAACTGTAATTGACGTGTTTTTTCGCCGAAGACCGTGCGCCGTTCGATCATGGTATACCGCAAGGTTTCACCCATTTTCATGGTATATGAGAGGTTTTCCCATTATACTATTACTAGGGGTAGGGTGAAGTATTGGGACAAGCAGGGGTAGCAGAGGCCTGTGCATATACCTTGGAAGGGGTATCAAAGAACCAAAAAAAAAGTAAGATAACTAACTTACTAATTAGAGTAATTCTTCAACCCCCTGCTGTCCCAATATTTCCCCCCTCACCCGAGTACTTGCCCAATCCAACAGAATCAGGAAATCTTGGCGTTGTCTGGGCCCAAAGCGCGCCAAGATTTCCAGATTCAGTGCTTTCGGGGGCGAGTATGATGCTGCTCGAGTACCTGAGTACGAGCACCGTACTTGTAGAGCACGCTGAGTCGGTATGGTGCCTGTTCCTCAGAGCCCGCCCCGAGTCTCACATTGAACCGAGAACGCTAGTCCTAGTACTTGTCACAGGCAACAAGTACCCGAACATTTAGAAGGAAAACAGGGATAATACAGGGATAAACGGCGATATTTCAGGGATATTTCAGGGATATTTTAGGGGTAAGACATCCATTGGAGGCCTGTGTACACAGTTAACAGGGGCAATTTTGGTGAGAATTGCCCAAAAGGGCGTCTGATCACCTCAATGTTCGGGTACTTATTGCCTGTGACAAGTACCGTATGCTGGTGGTGGTGGGCCCTACCTATACTAATCAGTAAGTCTCTTGGCTAATAATTTCAACGACAACCTTTTCTCTCCTTTTTTCCCATACATACTTCACTACCTCCTTCCCATGCAAACTTCTACATACAACCCCAATCAAAAGTCCAGAAGGGTCGCTCTGTGGGTATGTTCCAACAGCCGGTTGGGGAAGATTTACAGAAGGAGCTTTAAAACATCTATTTGTAGGTATTGCTGCCGCCGGTTGAGGTATCCGTTGATGTTGGTTGTCATGGGCGTAGGTTCCACGGTTCAGGGACCAGACAAACTTTCAATTTCAGGGATACTGGACCGTACTGTTCATACTTGTGCTGTGAACCCGCTTTATTCACGCCCTGTTTCAGGTAGAGATCCGTTTTCGGGGGAATAGCTTTATTGGTACGGTTTTGTTTGCTATTGTATGCAGGCGCAGGCGGTCACTTGGTGAAAGTAAGGTTAGTCTGGGTGTGGGTGGGGGTTGATAAGGACAAGCTAGTTGGTGGATGGATGGTACCGTACTAGTACATGAGCAGTCATCCCGCGCCGCCTGCTGGAATCGATGGGATGCCACAAGCACGGTCCCAGCTTGGGAGGCGAAGACAAGGAGACGAGAGAGAAAGGGGGATGCGCCTGTTCCCCGCAGTCTTAACCTCGGAACATGGTGTAAAGTGGTCACGGGGTTGTGGTGCAACAATGATTTGCATAAATGAAAGTTTAACAGATGGGTGGATTGCTGATGATGGGGATGAGATGGTGAAGGATTCGGGAAGGATTAGGATATTGCGATACTGTCCCGGAGGGATATTCTTTATATATATCATATTGGCGTTTCATTCGAATTGTCTATTCCTTATGGTATGGTATTTCGGGACGAGATGGATGGATGTATGAGTGGTGAATCTTGAGGTGTTAAGGCTCCTGATAATATTACTACTACGATTCAGTATCGCCCTGGGTTAATATACCCTACCCTCCCTTCCCCTTCTATCTCCAAGGATCTCACTCACTCACTCACTCCGGTTTGATATCATATGTTGACGCGCGCACTCGATGGGATGAATTTACCCCAGTTTTGTTTTACCATACTGGATGACACTCGTTCACAAAGGCTTCTTTTCTTTTTCTAGACTGGTTCGGGTCCAACTCTCTTTTTTTTTTTGCTTTGATCACTTTCCTTCTTTCCCCTTCCTTCCCTTTTGGCCCTTTTTCCTGACACACGCCATAGCCCCTGATCCGCGCTTTCTATTCTCGCCACGAGGAAAAAAGAAAAGGAAAAAAGGGAAGCCAAAAAGTGAAAGGCAAATCAATGTGACGGGCTGAGATGGGATGGGAGTGAAGGGATGAGTGGCCTGTTCTGGTCTAGCATGTTTTGTCCTCATCATTCAAGGTTGTGATGAGTGGAGGAAAGAGCGACAGCTCATCGCTGCGCATTCGGAGGCCGCGAGATAGCAGGGAATGGACGCCTAAGGATGATTGGAGAGGAAGGGGGAGAGGGATGTTTATGATAAATTTGTGATTTCTTTTTTATCTATGGACAAGCGGAGGAAAGTTTACCTTGGTTATGGAGATGACGACGGGATCTTCTTTTTCTTCTTCGGTACGATAAATCGATGTCATGCTGGTTTGGGAATACAATATATATTTTTGTAAAAGTGGAAAAGGAAGAGGAATGGGTTTCCTGCTTCTTGAGAGACGCTCAGCGAGCCCTTCCTTTCGTACCTGCATATCATATACCATCCCTCTCCCCACTGGTTTGTCTACTATCTGCTTCACTTATCTTTGTTGGGGAGAGCGAAAGTTCGCCCGGAGAATCCTCATCGACCGACCCGCTATTACTCAACAGGCAACAGAATCGCTAACCCCGTAGTATCAACTTTCAGAAGCCCTGCCTGCTGCGCGAGAAAACAGGAGGGAGGAGGGAGAGACTACTCGAGTAGACCCCCCACTTCACGAGCCAGGCAATACGAACTTTACCGTGACCTGCAGCAGCACCCATGAGTGTCCAGATACAGCTGCTTGCATAGCTCGCGGTACTGTCTTATTGAAGATTTGCCCGGTAGGGTAGTTGGGGATCTTTGCACGCCAGTTTGCGGAGAGCGAAAGTCAAGCTTTGTTATAGGTTCGCCTGTCTGTATGTTGTGCCAGCTTTCCCCTTCTCTTTCCTCCTTCAACCTTTCCCATCACCGAAAAAGAAAGAAAACAAAAGGAAAAAAAGAATGGGAAAAAAGGTGAGAGCGCTTGTATGTACCGTATGTAGAGCTCTTCTCACAGCATATTATCGTATACGCTGCGGTACCGGGTCGCTCGCTGCCTTCCTGACGTCGGTGTGAATTTTGGACGGTGTGATCCTTTAAATGGATATGCTCGTACCGAGGAAGTGCTTTTTTACTTCCCCATCCATCCCTCATCCCATCTTTCCCTGGCTTGCATGATATGCATTAGTCTAGAATGGAAATGCATAGCTGACAAAGCGACCTGCGAATGGAGCTGTTGTTCAGGCCATTTACGGTTACCATATAGTCTCAAGCATTATAAGGGGAGAAGCTTGTGAGATTCTTTGAGGTTATAGGGAGAGAGGAAAGGGAAATAAAGGTTTGTGTGAAACGCTCTTGATCTGCTGTGGGCATTTTTCTTTGTATCTGCGTGTTTGGTTTTGCATCTGAGTTCACTGCGATACCGGGGTACAGTACGTACTCCACAGTCTCGCACTCTACACGGTGATTGCGGGTCGGTATCTGTTTGTGCAGCAGAGACAAGCACTTTTCTTTTCTTCCCTCTTCCCTCTTCCCTTTTCTTCTTTCGTTTTTCGCCCCAAAACCCTCCCCCCCCCCATCCATCCAGCTCCCGTTTCTGCCCTAGGCATTCCCTACAAAGTGTTATTTCGACGCTGTTTTGGGAAGAAGGGCACATGTAACGAACATTGGTTTCTTTCTTGCAGGTAGAGCATTACACAGATGTCACGACTGACATGCCCTGATACAGTTTTGTACCGCACAAAGTCTTGTTCCCCTATATTATCGGGAGATATACATTCTCTCCTGCTCCTGGAAGCTTGAAGCCTGCCGACAGGCGCGCGGGCGTTGCTGCCACCGTACCGTACCCGGACTTGGTCGCTTGTCTGCTGCAGCGAGATTCTATAGACAGTGCAACTAGTTTGACAGCTCTATTCCGCGGGTAGAGAAGAAAGGAGTGAAGTCTTTCGAGAGCCCAGAGTGAACCAGGAGGGAAGGATCGAGGCAAAAGAACAATACGCTTTGTGCTGGCTTCTCCGATAATATTACCTGCGGTGCCCGAACCCTCTCCTCTTCCTTCCCCCCACCCCCCCTTCCTCCCCTTCCTCCCCTTCCTCCTCTGCTTTCAACCTCTTGTCTCTTACTTTTTATTTCCCCTCTACAGTACATACCACTACCCTCTTTATTTCCATTAAATTTTACCCTAGGTAGTCTGCGTTCAAAAGGTCACCGGTTTGTATGGTTGGCTTGTTTGGCTTGTTCGTCTTATTTGTTGCTTGATTCGATATTCGTTGATTGTCCCCCCCCCATTTACGGTAATAATCCCCAACTCAACTTACTCCTATCTCTGCCTCTTCCAACATTCATCTACTCTGCACTCCTCCCCCAATCCTTTCATATTTCACTTCTTCCCTTCCACCCCCCTCCCTCTTCCTTTACCCTTCCCTTCTCTCTGCCTAGGAGTGGAAGAAAATTATAGATTTGTTGGTGCCCTCTTTCATTGAGGTTCATCTCCTGGGGTATCATTCACCAGGTTCACACTTAATCTATTGCTTTCCCAAGAAGTTACCGACGCCGTTTTGTCCCCACTAATCTTTACCGGACAGGGACCCTCGCTGCCAATTTTCGCTTCACATTACTCCTAAACTTATCCCTCCAACCACCCTACCACCCCCCCCCTTAGAACGTAATAATAATATTAATTCCGGCCATGTCGCATCTTCCTCTCCACACTCCGCCAACACCACCGCATTTTGGTCTCAGTGACCGGGGTTTCCCGGAGCGCTCTGCTCAAGATCGGTTGCGTGTTACAGATAGCTCAAGCACTCCTAGCCTGAATAAGCACTACTCTGGGGGCAACAATACTACGGGTACTTTGAGCCATAGTAATAACAACATTCAACCTCCTTCCCCGAACCTTTATACCCTGCAGGTAAATTCGCAAAGTGAAGCACGGACTGTCTACACGCATCAAGGATACCCATCTTCGCCTAGAAGACTGCCACCACCATCCCAACACCTCCAGCGCGACAACTTAATTACACATCGGGACTTTGATCGTGAGGTCAACACCGGTAACAACAATAGTGGCAACACCGGCGGTGGAGCTCTCATTGCACATCAGCAGGTCTCGTTTGCCCACCCCCAAAGATCCCCATACCCCCCCTCCTCCCCGCACAACCACCACAATCATTACAGTCTACAATCCACCACCCCTTCCAGGGCCCAACAAGATCAGTTAGAGAGATTACAACCGGAGGCAACGAGCGTAACAGGCGGTTTTTTGGGTCCTTTGGGCAACGATCCTTCTCACCGTTACGATTCTGGACCTTCCTCACCGTATTCTGATTCGAGGCCCTTGTCGGGAGGTTCTAGTAACTCTGTGCATGGCACGAGCAGAGACAGAGGACAACCCCTACTTTCGGTCCCTGAAACTTCTGGTAGTGCGGCTACAACTCCTGCCGCTTCTCCCTCCATGTCGTCTACAGGCTTTCAACGCTCCGTTCCGCGAACTTCTTCGATCGACTCCGCTATATCATCAGTATCTGCCCAGTCGGGAGCTAATCATGCAAACAGAGATGGAAATCACAGCTCGGCAAAAGATGTCAACCCAACCCCGGCGGAGATCCAGTCCTTAATTCAAACGGCTGGGTCAGCCGAGTCGCTAATTGCATATATGATGAAGGAGAAGGCGTCTGCCGCCTCGCAGAACGCGCAATTGTGGAAACTGGTGGACAAACAGAGGGCTATGATTTATGGCCTGAACAAGGATCTGGAACGCGCACTGAAGGATAAAGAGAAGTACCGGAAGGCACTTAAGGAGCAGAGGAGTCAAATTCCACTACTACCGACGTCGTTAATGAGCACATCGAGAACATCCAACGAATCGCCTGCGCCGAGCGAGAGCGCCGCAGGCGATTCGCCACAGGATGGCCAACCAAAAGCAAATCCCCTCGTTAGATCGGAATCTATGCCCCTTCCTGGGCGCTCAGGGTCCGATTCGGTCCAGGGCGGTTCGATGGCTCCCTATCCGCTTACACCCCCACTAGGCCAGGAGCTGGATGGGCCGGCAAACTCTATGGGCGATCGCTTACCTTCTTCCGCCAATCACGGGCCGAGGGGCTCTAATGGACAATCAGCCCCTTCCAGCGTAATGCCATCGTTGGGAAACAAACATCCTGATCAGAATCTTGGAGGTCAGGGTAATTTGCAATCTGGAAACCCTCTCCCACCAATGATGGAGTCGGCTGAGGAGGGGCCTGCCCCGTTGAGCAGATTAGGTAACCCATACCCAGCCGCAGGTGCTGGGCAGGTAAAGGGACCTATCCCGCTGCGAATGAAACTCGGTATCTCAACGACCGTTGCCCCGGTATCGGGGCTCGGAAAATCGCCGCTTCGAAAGGCACCCCCTGCTCCGCTGTCATTGGGGTTGCATACAGAATCTAAACTGCATGATGATACTGATGAGGATGACAATGTTTCGATTGACGAGATTGTAGGCTATCAACAACTTTCTTCTCGGAAGTCAAAGGAACCGGAGGGGAAGGGATCCGATAGTGATAGCGAAAAGAGCTGGCAACATACGCCGGTGGATAAAAAGGCTCCTTCTGATTTCTCGTCCCCCGAAATTGAAGTACACAAGAATGTATCACCCGCGCGGCCAGCTCCCAGTCCCCGGCCTCAGGAGAAGCAAGCTTTGCCTCCTTCAACCCTTCGGAAGCATAATGAGGGACTATTATCACCTACTGCCGCGGGGTTTGGGAAGGAGCAGTCCGTAGTTTCGCCTGGTATCAGACAACAGTTCGCCAGAGCTCCATTACCTAGCCCTGGATTGCCGAGCTCGCCGAGGCCCATTGACAGACCCCTAGGTTCGCCGATGCCAAGGATCAAGTCACCCGGTTTGCCGACCTCGCCGAGAATGAGTGCGAACCAGGTTCCCTATGGGCCTGGTACTCCTCGCATGGGCATGCCAATGAGTACTAGTATGCCACTTAGATCGCCGGATCACAGGGGGCATGAGAAAAATGCTTCGGCGAGTAGTTTATCAAGCGCTAGTGGCTTTACAAAGCCTGGGTCTCTCGACAGATTAAGCAACCTCCTTATTCTGCCTTCGGCTATTCCTTCTGTGGACTCCCGCGTAGTATCTTCTAGAATGAAGCCCGCTAGAGCTAGTATGATGCCTGGAAGCAAACCCCGGCCACTAAGTGAGGATTCCGTATTTACGCTCGGGGTATTCTCTCGGGCAGATGGGAAGGAATTACTACGGGTTGAAAAGGACGTAGGGGCTTTGCCTGCTCTGGATTCCCGATTGAGGAGTTGCATCACCTATAATGTTAAGGTTCCCGATAGGAGTCTTTTTTCTGGACATGCCCCGGCTAAGATTGATGCCCGAAGGAATGCCGTTGATGAATACTTTGCGGGGGTTTTGGGCGCCACCATGGACGAACGTGCGGCGCTGGCGCTGTGCGAGTTCTTCTCGACGGACGTAGTGGATAATAGCGCTGGTCGGGACTCTGCTCCGATCAAGGATGGAAGCAGCATAACAGGCACGAACCAGGATGGGAAGCCGGTGAAGGAGGGGTATTTGACGAAGCGTGGCAAGAACTTTGGCGGATGGAAAGCGCGGTATTTTGTGCTCAATGGCCCGGTATTAAAATATTACGAATCTCCGGGGGGATCGCACTTAGGGCAGATCAAGCTACAGAATGCTCAGATTGGGCGCCAATCACAGAATCAGAGGGTTAAGGAAACGGCAGAAGGTGCGAATGACGCGGATAATCAGTACCGACATGCGTTCTTAGTATTAGAGCCTAAACGCAAGGATTCGTCGACTCTGGTCCGCCATGTTTTATGTGCTGAGAATGACGCCGAGAGGGATGAATGGGTAGAGGCTTTGATGCAGTATGTCGATAAGGGAGGGCCAGATGACGATGCCCATTCTACAATATCTCAGGTTTCCCAGACCTCGGCGACTGGTCGGGAAGCCAAGAAGAAGCGGTATGGACAGAAGCACAAGGATAGCAGAGAGAAGAACGGTGATGATTGTCTGCAGGCGGTGAGCTATGAGGAGACTGCCCCCGGGGCAGCACCCGCTCGAGGTCCTACACCGGAGGAATTCAATAGGCTGCGCAATACCCCCTCGCCTCAGGACTCGAACGTGCATTCATTATCGGCGTCGCAATCTGCCCCTATTCTTAGCAACCACCAGCAGGCACAGGCTATGGAAAATAGACCGATGGTCGGACCAGTCCCAGACAGAGGCCCAATAGCATCCAAGCAGATTTCCGGGCCGACGAACGGATCCGTCATTTCGGATCTCGCTGCGTGGGGATCGAAGTTCTCGGCGCCCACCAGTCACGCGGAGCAGAAATCTGTAAAGAAGAGAAGCATTTGGGGATTCCGACAGCGCTCTTCCTCCGATCTTACTAACCAACCTCAAGTCGTGCAACCCCCTCAACAGGCCTATGAGAGGATACCTGTTTCTCGAAGTGTCTTTGGAGCTTCGTTAGAAGAGGCAGTTCATTTAAGCAAGCCGATGGGAGTGGACGTTCATCTGCCCGCAGTCGTTTATAGGTGTATTCAGTACCTGGATGCCAAGGATGCTGCGAGCGAGGAAGGTATTTTCCGATTAAGTGGTTCGAACGTTGTTATCAAAGGGCTTCGAGAACGCTTTAACACTGGTATGTTGCATCAACAATATATGTATTGGAATATGGCTAATTAAGTCTAGAATCGGACTACAACCTTCTGGGCAACGACGAATATTATGATGTTCATGCTGTGGCTGGTCTGTTGAAGCTGTATCTTCGAGAACTGCCGACAAATGTCCTGACGACGGAGCGGAAAGGGGACTTTGTCAAAGTCACTGGTATGTATTCCATCACCCGGTTTTTGGATATGATGCTAACACCTTGTAGAAATGGATGACAAGGCAGCTAAAATCTCGGCCCTGAACGAGTTGGTTCATACACTGCCTATTGAGAACTTTGAGCTCTTGAGGGCGTTGTCAGGGCACTTGATTCACGTTGTTGAGAACTCGGATGTAAACAAGATGACTATAAGAAATGGTAACTCCCTTCTGATTCTATTTAGAAAATGAATGCTAATTGCTTTTACAGTTGGAATTGTTTTCTCCCCGACTCTCAACATACCGGCCGAAGTTTTCAGTATGTTCCTCCACGAGTACAACCACATCTTTGTTCGCCCAGAGGAAGGCAACCTTGAAGCCCTCCGCAGCCACTATCCAAAACACCCACACCAAAACCCCCCATCCACCCCATCTCCCATCTCTCCACGTAGCCCTTACCCCACACCCACCGACCGCCGCCCCTCGATAACCGGATCACTCCTCAATCCCAACAACCCTGATGCAGCTCCCTTAACCCCAGCACTACGCTCCCCATTACCGCCATTGCGCCCAGCACCCCAGGAACCGCCAATTACTCCGAAACCGCAATTCGCCAGTTACGAGCCCGTGTACGAGGCTGCTATTACCCCTACGCCAACGATGCAGCCGGTAATGGGGTTCCCGGCACTGCAACCGATGCTTGGCGATGGCTCTGGGGATAATGGGCCTAGCGGGGCTAAGGCTAGGAAGCGAGAGAGTAGTATGATGTTCATGATGGGTAGGAAGGGGTATAATCGTGGGGTGAATAATGCCGGGAGCAGTAAGTTGCTCTTTGCCCATTGTTGAGTTTGGAGTCGGTGCGCTAACGGCCTTAATAGCAATGGTGATGGAAGATAGTGTTTATGAGTGACTCCATCCACTCAGGTATCCTTCCTCTTTCGTTTCTCTGATTTGGCCTGGCCTGGCCTGGTCCGGTTTTCATAAGTAGGTGCTGTGGGCGGTCAGTTCTGTCGCATTACGTTAATGTCCTCTTCTCTCTCTATCATACCCTCATATCCTTACACCATCATACAACTTAATACAAGTGCAAGTACTGTAATTCCCTTATTTCCGGTGTTCTCCCTATCCTCTTCACCTCATTAAATTCACTCCATCATTCTCGTTACTGTTCGGTTTATTCACAGGTGTTTTTTCTTCTTTGTTTTCTTTTCCTTTACTTTGCGTGCACTGGGTGCGATGGAGTGGGGGGCGCTTGGGGGGTCAAGGTGATTTGGGGTGAGGCGGACGATTGATTGACTGATTGATTGTTAAATTTACTTATGCGGACGGACGGATGAAGCGAAGTGTATAGGCTATGCTAGGCTAGGATATGACTATCATAGCGGGGGTAAGGAGAGGGTGATAAAAGTATAGTACAGTATACAGTACAGTTCGACGCGGATTCTGAAAGGGTGTATATACATATATTTTTACTCTAGAGAAATTTCAATCCTTGACGTGATGTTAGTAGTACCCGCATCTTACCAAAACCCGGAGGAACCTTCTCCCCACACTACGATACAGCACAATACTCGAGCACAACACAATAGAGTAATACAGTAACAGCACGGCACTTAGAAGTTATCCCATTCCATAACAATCACATAATACCGATATAATACCCACGCACCGCACCAAACCAGACTATCAACCTACACAACGCCTAGGGGGGCACAGCAAATCCACACATCGTCAATCCAATGTGGAACTTTAGGAAAAAAAGGAGACATATCATTCTCCTCCTCCTCCTCCTCCTCCCCCCCCCTCCCCCATCCCCTACCACTACCACTAGGGCGGGGCAGGAACTGAACTCCAAGAAATCTATCCACCATAATGTAAATGTACAATGGCCGTACCATACGAGCATATCCCCCCCCCTCCCCCCCCCCCCTTCCCCCTTCCCCCCTACCCGCACACCACACACATACCGTAGATGAATATCCGCTGCCACGACATGATACGGTGCGATACGATACAGATAATGGTCATTTTTATTGATCGTAATGGTGAACCCGACCCAATCCCCCACGACACCATACCAACCATCCATCTCAGCTCCTTTTTCTCTCTCTTCCCATTCCCGTTTCCATGCAATATTGGCCCGTGCAAACCATTCATGTGTTTTCATTCTCATTCTCACCCGCTGATACTGCTTAGTACGGGCTACGAGTAGCAATAATAGCAGTACTCCGTTCTGTTTGTAATATGATAAAGAAGAGGGGAAAGAGAAAAAACATATATGGAAGGGATCTAAAAGCTATGGTACTGTACAGTAGCGCAAACAAACAACCCACCAACCAACAATTCACTCCATTCCATCCTATTCCATCCCAGCCCAGTCCAGTCCGGGCAAAAATTATTATTGGAAACGAAGGAAGGCAAAACAAACAGATATGAAAGAAAAAGAACAAAAAATATAAGTAGTGAATAAAAGGTAAACAAGCAGGCAATCAACAACCAGCATACCGCGTCAACAAAGCAGGACGGGAGTACAAACGAAGGACAGGTGGGTGGATGGGGGGTTAAAGAAGTGGAGGATAATGTATCGCACTACTCCATCTCAATATCCCCGTCATCGGCCTCTTCATCTTCTCCCTCGCCATCTTCTTCCCCTTCCGCATCGCCCTCTACGTCACCTTCACCTTCAACCTCAACCTCAACCTCAACCGCGTCCGCTTCCGCTTCCGCATCCATTTCGCCCTCCCCATCACCTTCCGCATCTCCATCCTCCTCACTATCTTCAACCACCCCGCCTCTCCTGTCAACGACTACATCCTCGCCCAAAGCCCGCCTAGCATCCTCCTCTTCCCACCGCTCTAACCGCCTTTTCGACCTCCTGATCGCCGCCGCAAGCGCAAGCGCCTCCTCGCCGTAATCGTCCTCTTCCGCGTCCGTCGGCGCAAGCCCCGCGATCCCACGATGCGCAGTTCCGTTCCCGTAGCGCTTTGAAGAGTGGTGCTCGTTAACATGCTCGGTTTTGACCTTCTTGACGGGTGGGAGGTCGGGCTCTACGTCCATCGGCTCAGTCGGGGAGTTGGCTGTTGAGTTTGCTACCGCGGAGGGGTCCCTGGGGTCTGTGGGTCTGTTGTTGCTTTCAGTGCTGGCAGCAGTAGTAGCGTTCCCTGCGTCATCGGCTTCGACGGTAGTCGTAGGAGGGGCGGCTACGACCGGGGTCGAGCGTATAATTGGCTTTACAGAGTGAATCTCATGCTCGTCGTCAGACTTTGCAAAAGGGTCCTCCATGTGCTTTATCCTGCGCCAGCAGCGAGAAATGGCGCCTTCTTGAAGGCGGACCTTACGAGATTTGCGGTCGAGGCGTTTGAGTTTGCGGTTGATAAGGTACTCTGCCTTATCTTTACGATTTTGTTGTACTGCGAGTTGGTGAGAGGTCAATGGCCGAGAGCGGTACCCCCTCTCAGCGCCAGGTGGAGTCCCACGGTCCAGTGGGCCTGCAGATGGAGCTATTGACCGGGCGGCGGTGAAACTATGCCCCGACGCATCGCCGGAGGCCTTTGATCCCATTCTGAGAGTAATGCGAGGAGTAGAGTTCTTGACTTCTCCATCTGCTCCACGTTTGCCAGAGCCCTTGGGGCGTCCACCGCGGCCCCTACTTGGCACCTCAAGCACTGTTTGTTTGTTTGCTGTATCAGTACAAACGCCCAACATATCCAAAGAGTGGCTGCAAACATACAATTCCCACTGGTAGTCATTGACCCGTCGGGAGAGCCCTGACCAATCCCGTTCTCAGAGTCGTATTCGTATGGAAAATCCGCAAGATTCGAATAGTCCCGTTTCTTACGAGTCAGATTTCGCACGGAACCTATAAAAATGAGTAAAAATCTCCTTGTAAGTCATTTAGGAGTGCAGAAATGCAGCCAACATACGTGGCCCATTTCCTCTTCCTGATGTAGACATGTTTGTGGGTGGCGAACCTCCAGCTGCTGATTGCTCGTCGTCTTCGGGAGACGGCGCAATTTCTATTATGGATGTTAGACGTGTCGAGGGATCGCTGGCAATACGACCAGAAACTAGGGCTACGGGTGTGACTTACGTTTCTTCCCCTTCTTCATTGTAGAGGGCGCGGGAGCGTTGTCATTGTTCTCCAGCAGCTCTGCATATATTCCTTTAGCAGATGTACAAGTCATTTAACCCTTCTTTATTGTTCGGCCACAACGTTCAGATTTCGGACAAAGGCGTACTTACTCTTTCGTTCGAGCCGCATCTTCTCACCAAACTCGATCTCCCCATCGGCGTCGACATTCTCCTTGGCAGCTTGCTCCTCCGTCAAGTGCTCGAACTGAGGGACCCTGCAAGGCACTCCCCCATCCTTTGCTTCCTGTCCTTGGCCAAAGGGGTTCTTCATCGCCGATTCGGTACCAAAGTCACTCTCAAGATACCACCACATCAGCCAAAGGAAAGCCCTAGCCCTACTCTTGCTAGAAAGGGTGCTCCTCATAACCAGGTCGTAGAAATCCCGCGACTCCGGGAAATGAAGCTCCGAGATCTTGGGGGCATAGGTCGAAAGTAGGAAAACTAGGTTTATAGGGTTTGTACGTGGAACCGAGAGTGTCATGAGCTGGTCCAACGTCACCGGCTCCTTGCGATCCTCGCAAGCGCCCTTAAGAATAGACTTAAGACGAGGAGCATCCTGGAGCTGCTTGTAGGCGTGTGTATCCGTATACGATTGTAACGAAGGTATGGAGTGGTACGTCCTAAGTTGAGCCTTCATTTCAGGGAAGACTGCATCAAGAAAGAAAAAAAAACATTAGCAAACGGGAACCCTACCAGAAAAAGAAATAGCTGGTCTCCCCCTCTGGTAGAAGCGCAGCCACACTTACAATTCAACGTAGTATTCATCCTCCCGACGTTAACCAGTAAACAAACCATAGCCATATTCAGCGCATTAGGTCTCTCGCTCGTAAGCTTGTCCCTCAAAATCTTACTAGTCTTGCTACTCCTCGCCATAGCATCGATATAGACATCTGCGAATGTCTGACCAGCCCGTCGATCATACGAGCTCGTAAAAACCGGGTTGTCGTCCGTGAATATCGCCTGCAAGAACTCATATTGGATATCCTTCCGCCAAAGCGGGACGCCATCCGGTTTCTTCAGGTGCTTAATCTTGCTCCCAGAGAAGAAGGAAGTCTGTTGTTTCCTGGTCGTGGTTCCGCCACTCTGCGCTCCTCCTCCCCCAGTAGTAGTGGCATTCCCATTATGCCCAGACACACTGCTAGCTTGACTGCCATTCGCGCCGCCATTTCCCCGTGAAAATCCCCTGCCATTGCTACTCCGGCGATCATCGACATCGGCGGAAGAGGGACGGGTCTCTACTCCACCTCCACCCCGGTCTTTCCCGTCTGTGCTCGACCGGGCGGATAATTGGGACTTCATCTTAGATGCCTTGGCCGCTGGATCAGCCGACTTCGCTTCCTCCTTACTTGCCGTTGCCGTTGTTGCCTCCGGTGCTGTGGAAGTCGACGACGAGGATGCGTCCGCCGTGACGTAGTCTGTCATTGTGCTAATTCGCCCGGTTCGTTGAAGTTAAGTTTATCTCTTAGTTATTTTTTTCTCTGAAAAAACGCGAAAAGATTGTCTTTTATCCCTCCGCTCTTCTTTCGTCAGGTATATGCTGATGGGAAGGCAGAAGGTATGTAGGGCAGAAAACCAAGTTCAAGTGTGCGGGTTTTTTTTGGCTTCTATGATTGAGAGGTATAGGTGAGGGGGGCCCACTCGTTGGTATAAGCTTTATGTTTTTAAGTTATAGAGAAGGGGGGAAGGATGAGGGTGAGGGGGGTGGTGAGAAGAGAAAGAAAAAGGTTGGAGAACAGCGGTGTCGCCGTCGTCTAAAAAAGAGAGAAGAAACACGCGATAGAGGATTATTGTTTCCCTCAAGTGTTGTTTTTCAAGCTCATGCGCTGTCCAAAGGATCTGACCCTTAGCGTGAGGTAAGGGATAAAAAGATGAAGTCGGAGGTACGATATTAAAAGGGGGAAAGAAATAAAGGAGGGAAAAACAGGAGAGGGCGTGACGGAAGGCCGAGAGAGAGAGAGAGAGAAAAGAAAAGGAGCAAGTGAGCGTGATGAGCGTGGTGAGAACAGAAATTGTAAAGTGGTGAATGATATGATTATCACCAACTTCGCCCCGATCGACAGGACAAGGCTGTAACTTTCCCATCCTCGGGATATCTCCATACAAAAGAAAATTTGCAAGTCACTTATTTACTTACCCCCACAGCACTTACTATCATACCTACCACCATACCATACCATACCATACCATACCATACCTGTAGAAGGGGGAGAAATGTTTCTCCTCTTGCCAACAAGAACAAACAGCCAAAGATAGCTTACCGTACCACAAGTATTGTGCTTGAGTGCATCCGTTCACCCAGTTAGTATTCCCCCCTTATCCACAAACCCATACTACACTCCCCCCAATACAAGAACACAAAAGAAGCGCGTGAAAAATCCCAACATTAGCATCGACATCATCAAATCCTACGAGTGATTACCATAGAGCACAGCATAGCTCAGCGTTCCAGAACCCCCCAGGAAGAAAACTCCCCCCCCTCAGAGCCTCAACCCTGTTCAAAATCTCTGTCTTGGCGGAGGGGAAGAGAGTAGGGTTGGAAAAGGTACAGTACTGTACCAGTATGCGAGACACCGTGTGATACAAGAACTTGCTTCTATTCTTATGCGAAGGTACGGTGCAGTACAAGCTAGTATGATGTCCTCGAACTGTTCCCACTATTCATATTCCTCGGTTATAAATTCTTATGATCCCCCCCCCCATGGCGACAGCCCTAGAATACCGCAATATAATGTTATTATATAATAAGAGGGCTTTTTCTAGACCGACTTAGAAGTCAGACGAGAGCCTCCAGCCAGGGAATCTCGTCCATCAGCGCTGTAGATCAGGTGAACAGTCATGAACTATCATTCGTCGCAGATACGCAGTAATATCGTGCCGGTAGGTTACCTTACCCGGATGCAGCATGACTGCCTCACGCTCCACAAAAAAGTTTGAACGCAGAGCCGCTAACGACCCTCGATTCAACTCCAATCCATACTACACCACCTCCCATCTTCACTTTTGGCCTTAAGACTACTGGCACTCCTCCTACCGGCACCTCTACAAGTAATACCATCACCCCCGCTAATTCTAATAAATATACAAGAAAGAGCCCACAGACACCGGCGCAATGTCTCGCCCGGAAGATACTCTGTATTTGCCTCCTCCACACCCGCCCTCAAAAAGTACTGACAACCCCCCCGCAGACCCCCTGACCTCTTCTACAATGACCGCGAATCTCAAAAATACACCACAAGCAGTCGAATCCAGGCCATCCAAACAGCCATGACCCAGCGTGCCCTCTCGCTCCTTGCCCTCCCATACCCAAGTCTAATCCTCGACATCGGGTGCGGCAGCGGACTCAGCGGGGAAAGCCTGACCGGGTCAAACCACACATGGATCGGGATGGACATATCCGCCAGCATGCTGGCTATAGCGCTCGACCGCGAGACCGCCGGCGACCTGTTCCTTGCCGACATAGGGCAGGGCGTGCCCTTCCGTCCGGGAACGTTCGACGCGGCTATCAGCATCTCGGCGATTCAGTGGCTGTGCAATGCCGATTCCAGTGATGTTTCGGCGATCGGAAGGTTGAATAGGTTCTTTGATGGGCTGTACGCCGCGCTAAAGAGGGGTGGGAAGGCCGTTTTGCAGTTTTATCCGAAGAACGAGGTGCAGAGAGGGATGATTACCGGTGCCGCGATTAGGGCCGGCTTCGGCGCGGGGTTGCTGGAGGATGATCCTGGGACTAAGAATGTTAAAGTTTATTTGGTGTTGACGGTTGGCGCGGGGGCGGAGGAGGGCGGGACGGATGATGTTACGAATGTGGTTAGGGGACTGGAGGGGGTCGACATTATTGATGAGAGAAGAAAGGGGAGGGGTGACCGGAGAGGCGGAGGCGGGGAGGGTAAGAAGGGGAGTAAAGGTTGGATCCTCAAGAAGAAGGAGCAGGGGAGGAATAAGGGGAAAGTCGTCAAGGCTGATTCAAAGTATACCGGGAGGAAGCGGCGACCGGCCTTCTAAATTTATTCATCTTTCTGTCCTTCCTACCGTACCCTTTCTCTGTTTTATACGCCCCATTTCATGCACTGTAATTAGAGCTGGCAGACCATGACTCATCGACTCACGATTGGATGTCTAGGTTGGGGGAGCCCGATTTACCGACGGAGCGGGTATCCGTCACGACATATACCTTGCACTGTTGAAAGTGCCTGTTGCACAAGCCATTGAGAAACAAAAATGAACCCATTCCCTCTATGTTTACAAGACCAAAGGAGAATAACAAAGGAAGTGGGATGTAATGGTATTTTTAGGAAACTTATCAGGCTCCAAGACTCGCCATGCTAGATCATTATTAGGGAAGTTTGGATAGACACTAAATTAACAAGTGCTCAGTTCATACTACCTGCAGGATGAACCTTCTCCGGCTAGTTTCTTTAGTATTGCTTGCCGGCCTATTGCCTCTCCATCTGCCTCAAAACAGCGTCGGTGAAGTCATGGGTCGTGCTGTCTCCACCCATATCTTTTGTTCTCACCTTTCTGTAAAAACAATTAGCCGCATTTTGCGTATTTTGTGGAATAGATTATTGATCCTACCCGTCCGCTACAACATCATAAACTGCCTGAGAGATTCTAGTAGCGTGGTTGTCAAGACCAAGATGTCTCAACATCATAGTAGCGGAGAGGATCAACGCGGTAGGATTGGCTTGGTCACGCCCCTGAATATCCAAACCAACGTGTCTGCATCCAGGCTCAAAGACTGCATATTCCCTTCCCATGTTGCAGCCGGGAATGATACCAGGACCGCCAACAAGAGCGGCACCGATGTTGGAAAGGATAGATCCGTACAAGTTGGGCATAACAAGGACATCGAATTGCTGAGGCCTGGAAACAGCTTGCATGGACGCATTATCGACAATCAAGTCGTTAACTTCTAGTTGAGAGTAAGTCTTGGCAACTTCGTGGAAAGTGTTACGGAACAAGCCATCTGCCAACTTCATAATATTGGCTTTATGGATACAGGTGACCTTCTTCCGCTGGTTGGCAGTAGCGAAAGAGAAAGCGAATTTGCTGATGCGTTCCGACTTCATTCTTGTGACGATCTTGAGCGATTCAACAACGCCTGGAACCGACTGGTGCTCCAATCCAGAATATTCCCCCTCAGTGTTCTCACGGATAATACACATGTCCACATTGGAGTGGCGGGTCACGTAACCGGGCATATTTTTAATCAAGACAACAGACGCATAGATGTCAAGTTCCTGACGGAGAGCGACATTGAACGATTGATGGCCGGATCGTTCAACAGGGGTGTATAGGATACCTATCGCAGCATACCGGTTAGTCTTAAGATCACTGAATGTATCGCCAATCCGCAGTATAAGAGAGCAGAAGACATCAGACATATTTCTATCTCACGGCGGTCTCTAAGCGTTGTAATTTTGTTGAGGCCACTCAACGAGCTGGGATTATTCAAGCGCTATGGCTCTTTGTCATCATGTAAAGGATGAGGATCAGGAGAGATCCCATGGTGTGTAAGGTGCCACACAATAACAATGCGGGAGGAATAAAAACTCGGGTGGAGCAAGAGGCCCAGTATAGGTCTCACCTTTGAGCCCGACCTTATTCCGCTTCAAAGAATTAACCGATTCACGGAAAAGTTCCTCAGGATGAGAGTTACCAGTAACAACACCAGTAACGTCTACCTGTTCCCATTCAACTGGGACATTGTCGCTCTTAAAGATTGTCTTGACGGATTCGGTAACCTCGGCGCCGATACCATCACCTATCAATAGAAAAAATATAGAGCGTTAGTGTGATCTAATACAACTCCCTAATCAGGGGGGCTTGGTGTTTTCATACCAGGAATTAAGGTAACTGTGTATTTTCCACCGTATTTGGTAGGTTTAACAAGGTCAGAGGCAACAGTGGCCATTGCTATTGCATACGCCCGTCAGCTTCTCGTCCCCCGCATATCGACGGCATTCCCAACAGGAGCTTCGCTGGCAGGAACATACCCCTTGTGGCGGGCCAAGCGGCATTGCGAGAGCTTGGGGCCTTCGCTGTGCGTAATAAGGTCTAAGGATAAGGAAGGAAGAAAGAAAGAGGAAAACGGGTCAGTGAATTTGATCAATATGAGATGGCAGAGAAAAAAATAGTCAGCCCTGCATCCGATCACACACGTGACGAAACCGGTCGTGCAGGGCGAGTGCAGCGTGAGGGGAAAATATACCTGAGTTAAATATCTGCTAGATAACATGGTGAGACTTTCGATAAAGGGTAGACTCGAAGGTATGGAGGAGGATAAATTCCAAAAACTCGGGGAGTTCAAGAGGTGGTGGTGGTGGAGATACACAAGAAGGGAGGAGGAAATGCGAAGTAGAAAAAGAGGGAAGTAATGAGGCGGTGGTGGGAGGTGGATGTGGAGGTGGAGAAACAAGCAAAGAAACGGAGAAGCCTCCTCATTTCTATGAGCGCTAAGCGTCGGCAAGAAAAGTCAAAGGGGCCTCCGTTTCCCTCCTAATGTTCGAGTACTCGAGTACCGGTACGGCCACACATCGTTGTTGGACTCAGTGCCTGGGAGACCTCGCTATTACGAATGATAAACTTTCTTGGAACATGCCCTGCTCCCAAATAAATAGTCCTGGCTGTGAGGAATTTCTTTAAAAACCCCGCTATAACGAACCAGGGATCCTGAACTCTTGGGCGTTCCTTATAACGGGGTCCCTCTTTTTTTGTTAAATCCTTGGTATGATTTATAACAGGGTGCGATTGCACGGGTGTGATATGGTACTGTATCAATGCACCCTGATTATGCCAGTACTGCATTACTTACTGCCCACCGGAATACCCTTTGACTGCTTACTCGAGTAGGAGGGGAAGGCACTGAGCTCCGATCAGTAGACCCCAGTGACAATGGGAAAACGGGGCCGATCAGAGCCAGGCCACAGAGCAAATTTCTTGCAACCAAAAGGAAGGGCTGTCAGTTGGCCATGATGATTCTCTCTCTCTCTGGCATCCAGTGTTTGTGTTGTGGCCCACTGAAGTTGGATGGTGACGAGATTTTCTTTCCTCCCTCTCAGGCACGCTAGTCCAGACTGTCCAGTTTAAAATGTTAAACGCTACCCTATTCGAGTAATTTGAATTGAACTAACACTGACCTCTCATTTTTCTACCTGATGCCAGTAGGCTGGCAACACCTCGAATGTCATGTGATTTTGCAAAATCGAGTATCATATCATATCAGATACACAGAATCCTCAGGATGCAGGGTACTTTTTTTTTTGCAAATCTTTCCTAGATTTTGCCCTCAAACCCCTTTAGAACTCTGTATCTACACTTGTTGAGGAATTGTCAAAAGTGCTATAGTTGGTACATTTATCTTAATGCAATTTCTCACTATCTTTTAATGAGAAATATCAAGACTTAGTACTGTTTTCAAACCCAACTTTACAAAATTGAATGCCAAAGTCTCCAATAATTCCTCAATAGTCTGAAATTGCTTGGAGAGATATCTGAAAGAATTTCAGACCAGAATCTCAATCTTTGAAATTTTTTACAGCCCCAGAATGTGTTGAATGGAAAGTGCAAAGGGGTTTACATGCAATTCTGCTCACCATTTTTGCCGCCAGCCTCGTACAGCTCATACCGGTATTAGTCTAATTATTATATAATAATATCATAGCATTCCCGACACTACACCTGAGAGCAACGAGGTTTTTCCTATCGTTATTACCCAGATGGGGGTCGTGTTCACACATTTCAGATTGGGCTGTAATGTCTCAGCGGCCAAGGAGATCAGTTGCAGCAGATTCATGCGGCTCATGAGAGCAAGAGTCACGAACTACAGTATGATACTCGAACAACTCCCCTCCAACAAACGTCACAACAACTGGGGCTTGGTGAGGGCAGACCCTGTGACTTGTAGCGAGATTTCCTGTGATCGGAAACCCCTTCTTGAATATCATACTGGTATCATTACATCTGATGGGGAGACTGAGCCGTACCAGTACCGTTCCTTTGCCTTTTTCCCCCACTCCATTTTTCTTCTTTTTTCCTAGTCATGATACTTGTAGTACCGCACTGATAGGGCCTGGTACGGTGCGGTGTGTGGACAAAATTAACCGCCTTGCAACGATCGATGGCAAGGCAGCCCTCCTCATCACCGACCTCCACCCACAAGGACAAATTTCCCCCAAATCAACTTTTACTATGTATTCCACTATGTATTTACATTTTTAATACATATTTAATTATTTTTTGGTTTATCAGATTGTGGGGTTGGTGGGTTGTCATGGCCGAAATTTCTCCTGTTGTCTGGTGGGCGGTTAATTTTGTCCAGGGACAATATCTGGGCGTCTCCCGACCTCAGCATGGGAACCACGAAGATGTACCGTACAGATATCCTACCCTTAGGGTACCGTACTCGTACTCGTGCAGTATTTGCGTCTTCAGGTATTCGATCGGTCAAAGCCCTTTGGCAACAATCCCCCCTATCTCTTGCATCACTAAGCCGTAGGTCGTATTGGTAGGATTTTATTTGCCTCAAGTCAAGTCGCTGGCAAGTATTGGTATTGATGCTTCGTGACAGATGCAAGGGGAACGGTGGCTGTTGTCATGTAAACGGCGGAGGGCTCATGCAGAACAAAGTACTCGAGTACTCGAGCAATCTAACCCTCCTACCAGCGTTGATCAAACTGACTTAATAGGACTGGTGTGCGAAAACCCCTCGAGAAAAATGACGGCCCGGTCTTGAACTGTCCTGGGCAATGATAGTTGGTAGACCATTGCTTCGGCTGGCTGTTCTCGGCCAAGTGCCTCTCCAACTTACCGGATCCTACAACACCGGTACCGCTATCTAATTGAGCGCTCAGACAAGAACACTACTTTACAAGCCCGTAATGTACTCGAGTACTTGTACCGCATACGAGTACGGTAGGGACTGCTGTCCCTGCCAGGTGTTGGTGCTTTCTGCAAGCCGACTTCCGCAAATAGGGCTTGAGTGCTCTATGATAGGAGGAGGCTCAAGAGAGCTGTTTGGTAACCAGTCATGCTGTGCTGTGCCAGTACTCGTACTGTAAATACCTCAGCCCCATATCTCGGGGTGGAGTGTGGATAACACCTAGCAGTTCTTGGAGCCATTTTCATGCTGAGCTTCAGAGAGGACAAATGACCTTTTGTTACCTACTCTATGTTACCACACCTGACACCTTCATGCCCATGTGAAGACTAAAGGCATAGTGTTGTAGCTGGTACGATATATGTCTGTATATATATCATTTATCGTATTCATGGGGCTCGTTGTCGGCCAGAGATCTTTTTCTTGTTTTTCATTTTCCTGTTTTTCATTTTATTTTCGCAGGAATCAGTCATCCCGTCTTGGCTACGATAATCGTGCTGACGCGAACGGGGGAGGTCAATTACCATAACCTTCTGTGAGATCGCAGCAGACCTTTCTCGGTTGGAAGGAAAAAAATGAGTGAAGAATAACTTATGGGCCATTGTAAGCAGAGGGCTCTCTCCACATGGTTCGTTCTTCCGTCTGCTTGCTCAAGTACCGTGCTGTACCGGTATTCTTTTCACACCCGGCCGGCGGGCTCAGTGGGGGTATTGGAATTTTCCATGAAAGCTTCTCGGGGGGTCTGTCAGCCGCATATAGAGCTATCCTCTACAAAACATATGGGTTGCTTGGACTGGGCTCCTTTTTGCCTAGAAGGGTCCGGCCTGCGTCAAAAATTCGTCCCGTTGCCGCCTGCGAGGCCTGCTTACGGTAGTGGCAGGCGATAGACTTTGCTTTGCTGGTTGCTTTAGTTGAGCAGTGGTCCTCACGGGAAAAAAAAAACATTTCTTCGCCTAATTTTAGCTTAGTAATCTCGGCCAATTTACGGTTTGCCATCATCAATCGGCCCTTTGATACTTGGTGCTCTGCTGTTTTTGCCCTTTCTTTTTCTTCCCTCTTTTTTTCTTTTTTTCCTTTTTTTTTCCCATTCGCCTCCCACCCTTTTCTCGTTCCATAGCCCGTCCTCCCTCACCTTCCTCCCATTCTCTCTCACAAACCGCCTCCCTCAACCTCCTCTCTCTCTGAACTCAACACTCTATCTCCTCTCCCTTTTTTACTTCCACACACACATAACTCCAGAGGAGCAGAGGATCTTAGCCTTCCTTCGTTTCTCTTCTTAGATTCCAGTCCTTTTTCATCCTTCCTTTCTTTGCGACGTTACGACATCCATAGACAGGAGTGATCCAGAAGGAAGTGTTCTATACCAGCTTTTCTTCGCATCCTTTTTTCTTTCGTTCACACGTACACAGGAGTCTTTGGAGTCCTTATTCGCCCTTAACCAACGCCTCGGTTTCTTTCTTGGTTCGCAGATTATTGTTTCCTCGGATTACTTTTCGGCACCGGACTTCCATCTCCTCAAACACATTCATTCAGCTATATTTACCGAAACCGCCAACCAACCAACACTAAAAAAGGCTTTCTGCTCATGGCTGAACTTAACCAACGCATGTCCAACTTGGGCATGGGTGACTCGATTCATGCCGCTGATGGGGTTCCGTCTTCTGGAGCCTCTAATCATTCTTCTGGGAGTGGTGGTCGGACCTATATCCCTCCCCATCTGAGGGGTGCTGCCAGATCCAACGCCAGCCCTGCGCCTGTCATGGTTTCCCCTGCCCAGAACGGCACAGCAAATGGCGTTCAATCCTCTAGATGGAGTAACGGGTATGTCATCAACATTTCTATCAGTTTTCTTCGTCTTCCACCATCTTTTCTTGGTGTTGCCATTCGGCTTTCAACATGATTTTATTTCCTGTTTGCCTTGCAATCCGTACTTTCATCCTATAGTTTCTGACTCTCCACCCCCCGAATCTGATGTTGGTGACACCGTGCTAATTCTCAACTTAGCCCAACTCCTCAAGAGTCGGCCGGTCCTGCTTCCCATGGTAATGGTTGGGCCAGTGCCCCATCTTTCACTCCTCGTGCTGCAGGTAGTAATTGGGATGCTCCCCCTCCCCGCCCTCAACGCTCCTTTGACCCCAACGCATATGGCAACCCGGGCAGTGGTGGTAATCGTGGGGGTTCCGGAGACGGCCGTTGGGCCGATGGCAAACATATCCCCGGACCTCCTAATCCTCGTACCGAGCGTGAGCTCTTTGGCGTCCCCAATGATCCTACCAAACAAGCCACCGGTATAAATTTTGAGAAATATGACGATATCCCGGTTGAGGCTTCTGGCCACGATGTTCCTGAGCCCGTCATCCGGTTCACTAGTCCGCCTTTGGATCCTCATTTGTTGTCCAATATTGAGCTTGCACACTATAAGAGCCCTACCCCCGTTCAAAAGTATTCGATCCCTATCGTTATGGGCGGTAGAGATCTAATGGCTTGTGCACAAACTGGTAATTCTCATTCTCATCCATCTTCACATACCAGCTAACTGTTATTAGGTTCTGGAAAGACAGGCGGTTTCCTTTTTCCGATACTTTCCCAATCGTTCCTTCAAGGACCCACTTCTGCCCCTGCAAGCTCAAGTGCTGGTTATGGCCGTCAACGCAAAGCCTATCCCACTGCTCTTATTTTGGCTCCCACTCGTGAGCTTGTTTCCCAAATTTATGAAGAGTCCCGTAAGTTCGCCTACCGCTCGTGGGTTCGCCCCTGTGTGGTGTATGGTGGTGCCGACATTGGATCTCAATTGCGTTTGATTGAGCGTGGCTGTGATCTTTTGGTTGCTACTCCTGGGCGTCTGGTTGACCTGATTGAGCGCGGTCGTATATCACTGTCAAACATCAAATATCTCGTCCTTGACGAAGCTGACCGCATGTTGGACATGGGTTTTGAACCTCAGATCCGTCGGATTGTTGAGGGCGAAGATATGCCCAAGACTGATGCTCGCCAGACACTCATGTTTTCTGCTACCTTTCCCCGTGACATCCAAATGCTCGCTAGAGATTTTTTGAAGGATTACATCTTCCTTTCCGTCGGTCGTGTTGGTTCCACCTCCGAGAACATTACCCAGAAAGTCGAATATGTCGAGGACCAGGATAAGCGCTCCGTGCTTTTGGACATTCTCCATACACATAGTGGTGGCCTTACACTTATCTTTGTGGAAACCAAGCGCAGTGCGGATTCTTTGAGCGATTTCTTGCTGAATCAAAACTTTCCAGCAACCTCCATTCACGGGGATCGTACACAACGCGAGCGTGAGCGCGCTCTTGAGATGTTCCGCACTGGTCGTTGTCCAGTCATGGTTGCAACTGCTGTGGCTGCTAGAGGTCTTGATATTCCTAACGTCACTCACGTTATTAATTACGATCTTCCTACCGATATCGATGACTACGTTCATCGTATCGGCCGTACAGGTCGTGCTGGTAATACTGGCATTGCTACTGCCTTTTTTAATCGCAGTAATCGCGGCGTTGTTAGAGATCTTCTTGATTTGCTCAAAGAAGCCAATCAGGAAGTCCCTCCGTTCTTGGAAACAATTGCCAGGGAGAGTGGATTTTCCGGAGGTGGTCGTGGCGGCGGTGGCAGGCCCGGTGGAAGAGGGCGCGGCGGCGGCAATGCCAGCCGTGATTTCAGAAAGTACGGCGGTGGTGGTAGTGGTAGTGGTGGCTATGGTGGCTCAAGTAATGGTTACGGTGGTGGCGGTGGCGGTGGCGGTATGTTTCCCACTACCTCTACGGTACTTCAATCGCCAGGATTGCTAACATTGCACGATAGGCTACCCCAGTGGTGGAGGATCCGGCTATGGTGGTGGATACAGCGGTGGAGGAGGGGGTGGCCACGGGGGCGGAAGCTATGGCAACCCCGGTGGCACCTCTTGGTGGTAGTTCCGTCCGACAGAATTGCGTATGTTTGGCCTTTTCCTTCCTTGGACAAAAAAGTAACATTTCATCGATTTTTTCTGCTTGCATCAAAAAGAAAGGAAGCGAAGGAAGGTTTAAAACATGGCGCAATATTTGGGGTTTTGTGAGCCTTTTGCTTTTGACTGCTTTGTGATTTCTTACGATCCCTCTCTATATCAATTTCTTCACCCTTTAAATGAAGTTTCTTTTTCCTTTTTCTTCTTGTTTCTTCATGTCTTTCATCGGCAGCGTTCGGAAACACAGGTTGTTATGCAATTGGGTATAGACGGCTTCCAACTGGGGTTTCTGCTTTTTTTTTCCTTGTTACCTTTTACAAGTTCTGCTGAGGCTGGGCAATACTGACCTGGGGAAATGAGACGGATTTACGGGGTGAGAGGGCTTTGGCCCTCTTTTTGTTGCTTGCAATGTTTTATGTTCTGCTTTTCATCTCTTTTACTATTTTTTTCATGGGTTTTTTCTCTATTCAAAGGGCACACACACGAAAGAAGAAAAGTTTTATTCACATCTACCCGGCGTTGTTGATTGTGGGGTCTTTCATGGTTCATTACGTTTGTTTTTCTCTTTTGCATCATGATTGGTCGGTTGGGTGGTTTTTTTTTTCCTTCCTTTTTTCTTTTCCATAGTTGTGTTTCGGGTTTGATCGGCTTCTTTCTCATTTGTCTTGAGCATTTCAGCATAGAGACAAGCACTGGAGCTTCTACTTTACTGGAGCAATAGAAGGATCAGTGTGCTAGAGAGGGCGGGCAAGGAAAGGAGCGAGGAGGGAGAGAAGGGGAAAAAAATAATACTGGGTAGCTTGTTCTTTTTCTCTTTTTCTTTTTTATGTGTGGTGTGTGTAGCTGCGTGTTCTTTTTACAACCCTTTAAAAAACAGAAATCTCTTTTTCTTCTACCTTTCATCCAATGGCAAACATACTATTAATGCAAGTCGATTGAAGAAAAAAAAACCCAAGGTGGGAGCGGAGGAGTGACTTATATTGGGGGGTCAATTTTTATTTCAATTTTTTATTTCTTTCGGCTTGCATATTACCAGCATTATTTACAATTTGTCATTGGGCAAACAGATTCCTCCTGACCCGAGGGGAGGGGAGGAGCGGAGAGAATACACGCTGGATCGGCAGCTGGATACCTTGGCATAGGGAAATGCCCTTTTTTTTCGGGTTTTTCTTCTTGCATTCACTTTTGTACTATGCCTGCATTATATCGTACAACTAACTTTGCTTTGCTTTAAAATTTAACCTAACATGACTGCCTTCCCTCCTCCTCCTGCCGCCTACCTGCGCCCCCAATCCGGTCCGATCTGATCTGGCACAGCAAATTACCTTGGGGGGTTAAGTTGCGTGACCCGTTTGGCCAATATGTTGTATGTTATACAGGATTTTAGTAGTGCTTGGAAATTTGGCTGGTCATAGTCGTGGTGTAGTATAGTGTAGTGTTGCAGGTAGGCAGAGCGTGATGTGCGATAGATATTATAATATTATTATAAAAATTTAATGGTTATCATACATGACTCTTTTATCCTTATTTTTCTTTCAATATGTGCGGATAAGTTTTGACGGGTTGGTTGGTTGTGATCGAGATTTTAGCTACCGTAGTTGGTCATGGTGGGTCACTCGGTGAGGAGGATGTCGGAAATAGCCGCACTTGATGCCGGATGTGCCCGCACTCTGAGGCCGCAGAAAGTGGTACACGCGTGTGCACTATAAGCGAAGGGGAAAAAAAGCGCAAACTACTGTATGAAAAGTTTTCTTCCATCATACTTGTTTTTCATGCCTTCTTGTTTTTTTCTTTTCTTCCTCGCCTCGCCCCTTGCTTTCTGTTCTCGACTACCCTCATAGACTTTCTCCTTCTTCTTGACACTCAACTCAACCCAATCATGAACTTCTTCACCGCTTAGTGGAGACTCTGTGCCTTTGCTTGAGCCGTTCCACTCCACTGCGTAAAACCCTCGTAGCCGATCATTACCTCCGCATCGATTATTCTCAACATCCTATGCTCTGGTCTCCTGTGAGGGCGATTGCGATGAGGTTGTGTATGGGCTGCCTGATTAGATAGAAAGAGGGTGTTGGTTGCACTTTGTAACAATCAGGGTCCGGGAAGCGTGCTGGGGAGTACGGGGATGGGGATAGGGAGGGAGAGTGGTCCAAGGGGCGGTGGGGGGTTGGTTGTAAGATTGTTTTCTGTCGTGAGGAGAGTGCTTGTGGGGGTGATGGGAAAAGGGATAGGGCAAAGAGGGTCTAGTCCCTAATGGCGATGGTGGTGGTAGTGGTAGTGGTAGAAGCTCACTTGTTAAAGAGATGCGGGTCGCCCGGTGTATATTATATTATACAACATAGTGATTTTTTGTTCGAATTTTTTCCTTTCTAGAGGAAGAGGAGCCCAATTTGTTGCTCCTCCTTTCCTTCCTTCCCTCCTTCCCTCCTAAGCTCGTTCGTTCGTTCGTTCGCCCATCCGTCAGAAATCCAAGGCAATCAAGCAACTAGGGAGAAGGGAGGGGAATATAGAATTTTCCAATCCGGCAGAAAGAAGTAACAGGTAATGTTGTATGAAAGAAGAAAACAAAAGAAAATAAAGGAACAAAAGGATTAAAGCGAGAAGAGTGAAGCTGTACAATAACCCCTTACCTCCCCCTCCCATCTTCCGCCCCCATCTTCCGCCTTCTATGGCTACGAAAACTTACAGTGAGGGAGAGAAGCCCTCACAAAAAACTCTTCCGATTATACGCTCTCTGATCTTTCAGCCATTGCTTGTACTGCTTGATACTACCAATCTTCTCCCCGTAGTAATCTGGGACGGGATTACGGAAACTTTGGAAGGAGGGGTCGACGCGATTCTTCTTGATGTGCTGGAGGAATTCTCGCTCTCGCTGTGTCTAATTAGCACTTCTCCCATTCACCCCCTTCACCCCCTACCTCCTCCCCCATCCTTCTAGGAGGAATAGCGAGAGGACGACATACCTCATTAATCTGTCCCATAACCCGCCTCTTTACCACCGAAAAAGCACTACTCCCCAAAACCGGCCCGGCAAGCCACCCCAGCGCCCCACAGCTAACGGTAGCAATGCCAAAGAGAATTATCGGATCCATGCCCATTATCATCTGCGTTGGGTCGATCTCCTTGTTGGCGAGGTAGCTGACGCCTGCGGTCGTACCGACGGCACTGGTGAAGATTGAGGAGATGAGGTTGTACCTGCGTCGTTGCTTGCGGAGCTGTAGGAAGGTTTCCCAATCTAGTTTTTGGTTGGCCTGGGGGGAGGCTGCGGTCGAGATGGTGCTTGTGCTGCTGCCGGTGGTGGTGGAGGTGGAGGCATTGCGGTGTGTGTGTCGGAGGATGGTTGTTGCTGGTGGGAAGGGGGTAGAGATGCGGAGCGCGGTTAAGCGGAAGGGGGAGTATTTTGGCAACATCGCAATTTGGTGTTATGTGTTGTGGTAAGTGGTGAGGGATTGTTAAGGTGGTGTTATGCGTGGCTGGCGGGTGGTGGTGGGGGTGATAGTGGGGTGGGATTTTTGGTTTGTCAAGGAGATTGGAATGCTTTTTATTTTACCTTCCTCATTGGGATGGATCATAGGGTTTTGGGGTGGTTAGTCAGGTCACATGTGGTCACTCGGAATTTGCGGTCAGCAGGGCTAGCCTATGAGGGTATCATTAGATGGTGGCAACACCATGACTAAAGTAGTCACTGGTATAGTAGTCCCTAGCCCTTTGAGGATACTCGCGCAGTAGAGTTGAAGCCTGGGACACAAAGTAGTTATTCCTGGGCAGTGTGTTCCGCTTCAACTGGGCCACCCCACTGGAAGACTGGGCAAGGAACCTTGTCGTTTCGAGATCTATTTCTGAACATAACGGACACCCCCAGAGTTTGTCCTTATGGTACCTGAACTACGGCTTTCAATTATTTTTCTGGCTCGCCCATGGCGGTAATGTCTTGCAATTAATTACAAACTATGCAGGTGACTGAGGATACGGAGAATCTCCAGCAGCCGGGGTAGATATATTGCATTCAGCCGCTGCCTCCTCTTCTAGGTAGCCGAGTTCAACGACACGTTGTCAGCGACAGGGGGTTGAGTGTCCTGGTGTGGGTTCGGCGAAAGGAGGCACCATCGGGAGCGGGGGAAATGGCCTGACGATAATTGCTTAGTCTATGTTTACTTCGACTTCCCAGGTCGGGGTTCGCGCCTCCTCAGAAGTACACACTTCTGGTGATAGAATGCTTCGGCAAGGGTCTCTTTGTTCTAGGTTGGATTGCTAAATTTATGGGGAATTATGTAGCATGCTGGCTAAAGCAGATTGCCTTTTATCGTGCGGTCTATTGCGGGATGTGTGCTGGAAAGGGGGGGGGGTAGCGAGGAACGTATCTCTGGGGAGTGTGGGCTTAGATAGCAGATCTGTCATTTAGCTGGGAGAGTAGTCGGGTTTGGTTAGGTGCAGGTGCACTGTCAATAATTTCGAAGTGATTCCTAGTGACCTAAACTTGGGATTGTCGGGATTTCACTGGAGGTCTCGGTTTGCCTTTTGTATCTGTCTCCCCTGGGCCAGGCGAGGGGTATGATACCTCTCTCTGCAGTGCTTTAGCTAAACCAAGGAGTTGGTACTTAGGTTCCGGGTACATGTTATCCATCGTTGCCAGAGGGATTGCAGAGGGATGAGGAGCTCTTTATATTAGGAAACCCTAGGAGCAGAGCTTAGAGCCGCAAGATGTAGCTCCAGTGCTGGGTATGATGCTGGAAGTTCCTTATGCTTGGGGAGTGTTGAGGGCCATCCCATTTCTTCTGAAGTTATGGCGATTTAGGGGAAAAGTTCTCTGGATACGCCTTTCTTTTGTTAGACGGGAGCGTGCAGAGGAACGGAGACAATCGGGGAGGGGCAGAGATATTTGCCGTGATCCATGGGGGATCGGGATGCCTTTGCCGCGTTTTATGTATACTCCCGTCTGCTCCGTTAGTTTTGGTTGTTGGACAAGATAACGGGATTTATGACCATAGCTTTTCTATCCCCCCCTCCCAGGTTCCAATTTGGTCATCTCGCTCTGCCCCTGCCCCTGCGTAGGACTAAGTACCTCAACGAATTAAGGTTAAAGATTTATTAACTGCATAGTACTGCCCCTATGGTGTTTTCTCAATTGGTAAAAAGGGATAGCTCAGCTGACTTAGTGGAAACTCGTGAGCCTTGATGTAACTATGATATCTCAACCCCCACAGAGGGGCAGGGTGGGTACCTACTTGGGGGTTTGGGGATATGGCCAACATTTTTGGAGGGGCTGGAAGCCGAGTGCGATGGGGGAATGGAAATTGAATTCGATAAGGAGTTTGAGGTAGAAAACAGCAGACTAACCTCTCTCTATTTCCCCTATGCATTCAAGCTAGTAAAGCTAAATGGTGTGGGCGGAAATAGAATTGAAGGGTCCTAGGATCTCCCGCGAGTGACTACGTGTGATTTCAATAAAACATTACTCCCATTTAGATATGGCCCGGGCCTCGTCCGGTCCTAGGTAATATCTTGTTTGGAGTTCGCTAGGTTGCTTGTTTTGAGTTGGTTGGAATCGAGCAGCTAGGCCAGAAGGCTTCTAGGGCTGAGATTGCGCAGGTTTTCTAGGCTCCTCGCGGCGTTTAGGTATGTTTAGAATGACCGTGACCAAGGTATGGTGTACATGAATGAAAATAGGAAGGCTCGGGAGCGGTGGGTAGAGCTAACCGACGGGATACAGGTGTGTCCCAGTGTCTGGCAAATGGGTGAAAGAAGACGGCTCTCTGTGAAAGGGCTTCAGAGAGAGAATGTGATGCTTCACTCTCGATGTAGGTTCAATCACACTATGTCACTCGAGCATCCCTGCAGTTCCTGTCTGCATTAATTCCCTTAGCTATTTTCACTTCTCCAGCCACGCCGCGGCACACATGGCCTTTCGAGACCGCTCACCCATCGATCGTCCACAAAACCCGGGCCGGGACCTAGCAAGACCAAACGACACGATCGCATACTGCACTCACACCCAGGGACCTATCCGCGATGGCATGTCTCGAATAGCCAGGGATTCAGCTTCAAGCTACCAACGGAACTCCTAGTCGGCGTTGCCTGGATTTGGTTTTAGTCGTGGGTGGAAGATGCCCTACTCGTCTGTGACTATTCAGCAAGGGAGCCCGCCGGCTGGGGAGGAGTTTTCGGATACGTTGCGGGAGATTCTGGTAGCAGATATTGGGAATGGATGTTCTACTCCGGCAGATCATACTGCTGAAGCGGTGTTTCGGAATCTCGGGATGGCTGTCGCGAGTATTGCTGCTAGGAAGGAGTATCTGCTTGAGTTGCCCAAGGGGAATTGCGAGCCCATGGCTGGTAGGGCTGGGTAGCTGCAAGGGCCGGCGCTGACACAAGGTGGTGGTGGTGGTGGCGGTGGACAGCTTGTAGTGCACCTGCGCCGAGGTATGGGTGCGCTGACGCCAACGAGACTACTGGGACAACCGGGATGGGTTGGGCAGGGCGGAAGATTGTCACTATTACGGTAGTGCCCGGAGGAACTTTTGGTGCTACGAGTACGGCCAGACTTACTGCGGATGTGGGTAATTCCTTCACCACCTCCGCCGCCGCTGCGCAAGGGGGGGGTAGCGGAAAGCCTGCAAGTAGGCGCTGGTTTTTCCCTATTTCGCTTCTTTCGTAATATGTCTAGTTACAAGTTGGAATTTAGGCTAGCCTATTGTAGAGAATTTGATACAGGTGTCATATTCGTGCACATTCACTTTTTCGTTGGGGGTTGGAAAAGAAGACTAGACATCATCTATCGTGTTGTATTTTCGGACACAGGGTATCACACATTCGAGAATATCATACCGCGCAACCCAGACTGACTTACAATACTGGAGAAAACCGATAGAGATAAAGGGAAAAGGAAAAACCAAAAACTAGCTCATGTCGACGTCCATCTCCTCAGCATCATCAATTTCCGCTCCGACAAACACGAGTCTAGTACCCTCCCCGGCCACCTGCCAAATATCCAGCGCGGAATACTCATCGATCACGTCGGCCAACTGATCGTCCGTGAAACCCTTCGCCAGAACCCTTTCCCGGACGTTCCTCATATTCAACTCACCACTGCCGTCACTAGCGCCAAAGGCTAGGGTTCGGATAATGTTGTAGATCTTCGAGGAAACGGTATTGTCCTCATCCCAGTCACTCTTCTCCTGCAGCGAGGCTTTGGACACTTCGATGAGTCTGAGCGCCTCATCAGCGTCCTCGATCACGACTGTGTCGGCGAACCGTAGACGGGCGAGAGCCTGGGAGAGACGGATGATGCCGAGGAGGGTACGGGGAGATGCGTGGGTGAAGGACTTGTTGTCCTTTTCCGCCTTTTTCGCGGCCTTGCGCATGTTGACGTACGCGCCGACCATGTAGTCTGCTACTTCCTTAGGGATGATGGGTCGTTTGGTTCTGGCCTGGGCAATGTAGATGCGCATTTCTTGCGGGGTCAAGGGCTCGAAGTCCATTTCGGGATGGCGATTCTCCATGTGCACGAATGTGACGTGGCGGCCGAGTTCTTCGTCGCCTTCGCGGGTGGGGGTGTCTAGAATTAGGAAGAGGATGTCGAAGCGGGAGAGGAGGGCGGCAGGGAGGTTGATGTTTTCCACGGGGGAGATCTTGGGGTTGTAACGGCCGTAGAGAGGATTCGCTGCCGCGAGGATGGAAGTACGTGCGTTTAGGGATGTGGTGATACCGGCTTTGGAAATGGAGATTGTTTGCTGCTCCATGACTTCGTGAATTGATGTACGATCCGAGTCATCCATCTTGTCAAACTCGTCGATGCAGCAGATACCGTTGTCTGCCAGCACAAGGGCTCCGCCTTCGAGAACCATCTCATCCGTAACTGGATCACGCATGACGGCGGCCGTGAGACCGACACCGGAGGATCCACGACCTGTGGTATAGATTCCACGGGGAGCGACTTTGGTGATATATTTTAGGAGCTGGGATTTGGCTACTCCAGGGTCTCCCATCAAGCAGACGTTGATATCACCTCGGATCCTCATTCCATCACCCATTTCTTTAGTTACACCGCCGATGAGGAGGAGGAGGAGACATTTCTTCACGTCCTCGTGACCGAAGATCTCGGGGGCAATGGACTTGGCGAGGGTATCGTAAAGATTGCCCTGTGCTCGGAGCTCTTCGATACGTTGGACAGTTCGGGTATCGATCACTATGTCGTCGTATTGTTTCTTGTGTTGCTCAAAGTGCATGGCTTCAAGGTAGGTATCCGTTAATAGACCTGCTTTGATAGCTTTGAAGCCGGTGTATGGTGTTGGCAGGAAGATTCCTGCAATGTCGACAACATCTCCAGGGTTGACACATCTTGTCTGAGAGCCATGGGCATGCACCGTGAGGGTTCGGGGGATGTGTCCGACAGGTACTTGATCTGCCATTTCCTGAATCTTGATTTCCTGGAATGGCAAGAATTTGGACGCACGAGTCGACATAAAAAGTTGACCTCTCGCATCATTGTTCTTGCACTCTTGTGAAGGGCAATCGACTAACGGAGCAAAGCTCTTGGTCTTGACCTCTTGGAATATCTCACAGCCACACCTGTCGCAAGTATATGCATTGACGAGCACAGTGGGCTTGACGTCCGACACACGGGTTGCAATACCACGAATGGTGATCAAATGGCCTAGGTGACTACCACGAACGTTACGCACTGCGAGCGCTTTTTTGCCTGAGTCGCCTGATGGTGTCAAGGGCTTGAAATACACCTGGTAGCGACGGGTAAGCATCGCGGGGAAGAGCTGAGGGGGTGCATCGAGCGAAAGCGGGTCGGCTGAATCACTCTCAGCAGTGGCATTGCGATTGCGACGTTGTGTGAGAATAACATCGAGGACATCATCATTGTAGCTGAAACACTGTTAGCGCCTGATGACATATGGGCAGATATGGTAGCATACGTAGTGTCTACAGTCTCTGGGGGCATAACTTTATCAATGGCCCTCGAAAAGATCTCAATGTAATGCGCAGCGTTCTTGTCCACCGCTTTGACCAATCCTACTGCTTCTTCGACAAGGCCTGAATCCTCGAACTGTCACTCGCCATATCAGCTCAGTCTTTTCGCACCCGTACCAAAGACACCTACACTCCTCAAATCATCCAGTTCGATAGTGATAGAATCCCGTGTTCTGTTAGCAATCTCCTGGAGCTGTAGCATGTACTTTAATTTGGGCTCCTGAACCGTAGCTCTCGGTCTTCTTGCACGGCTTCTTCCACCAGAGCGTGTTGCACGACGGCGGGGTGTATCGGTGAGGTCTTCATCCTCGTCCTGCATGTTCAGATTCGATAGCGCGTCACGGGCAGCCTCCTCTGTTGAAAGGGTTGATTTGAATCCCGTAAGGAAAGCCTCAAAGGCAACTATTCAAACATTGTAAGTCTAATTCCAGAGTAACAAGCAATGGAGGGAAAACAAACCTTGTTGTTTCTCATAATCGATGTCCTCGGGTAGTTTGATAACAGGAAGCTTAGACATTATTGTTGTGTATTACCTCCTGACGACCCTTGATAAATCTCGTGACCTCAATGGGTTGTGAAAGTGGTGGATGGAGGGGATGGGATGGTTGGTGAGAATTGTGGTTTGAGCAATGGGATTGAAGGGAGGCGCTTGACTGGGGCTTTTGCTGTTTCTCGCGAACCAATTTGGATGGAAGATGTTCGCGTTTGCTGCATTCCGGCAGCCGCGTTGTTTATTCATTACCCGATTTGTATTTAATAGGGGTAAAATTCTCATCTAGTCCCATAATTGCCCTGATTAGGAGATTAACGATCGGAACCAACAAATTGGTCAACATCCACCTCTGAATTCAGTACAGTAACAGCCGAGGCACATGGGATTCAGGTCGCCTGGGATTTAGATGAAGCTCCGAGATTTGCTACAGTAGAGCTTTCCCCAAATCTTTTCACCACTGGGCCTACCTACCTACCTACCTACTGTGCATCATAATATCGCTTTCTCATCACGCATTATTAATATTCCATTTCGATATTCAATACCCCCCATAATACTCGACCGTCACTCCCTGCACTATCGGTTCATATACAAATCACGGTTATTCTGAGTAAGGAATCTGTACGATAATTAATTATTTTAAAATCCCCTCCGACAACCATGTCCCGGAAGCCCTCACCCCCCGCTACCCCCGCGGTTGTCTCTTTGACACCACTGAAGAACTGTCTTCTCAACCTTCCAATCCCGCTTGTCAACGTTCTGGTATCTTCAAATACTCCAGCACAGAATGTTATTGTCGAGTTATCATTCCGTGCCACTGTCGGTGGAGGGTCAACCGCTACAACTACCAGGAGCGCGTATGCCGGATGGACGGGAATGCAGAGTAAAAGGAAGCCCGGTGTGGGGTCAGGGAGGTCGGAGGAGGCGGTGGCAGAGATGGATCCTGCGTTTGCTAGGAGTGTGGGATTGTCTGAGGGATCCAAGGTTTGCTCCACTCTACGGGGCCATGTTGAGGCTTAACAAATGAGGGATTGTGTTGATCTGATTAGGTTTCTATTCACCTCCATTTGGACCCTACGCCGGCGCACACCTTTCACATCGAACCCCTTACCGCGAGTGATTGGGAGATAATAGAGCTACATGCAGACTTTCTGGAACTGAATCTTATTTCGCAGATCCGCTGTGTCTCTCCCGCACATCCGGTCTCGGTATACCTATCTCCTACATCTACGGCCTCTATAAGAGTGACAAAGGTTGAACCAGAAAGCGCTCTTTCCTCGCCGAATGGTTTCGCTAAGGTTTCGCCGGAAGCCGAGATTATTGTTGCACCGAAGAAGCGGCAGCGCCGACAGAGTCAGGGTGCAAAGTCGGCTACTAGCACCGTGAAAACTGCAATGAAGAGGCGGAGTGATGGTGGGGGCGCGGGGGCGATGTTTTTCCGGGGTGTCTCGCTGCCTGCTGAACGGTACCTTCCGAGGACGGATGACGACGAGGAAGAGGAGGAGGTTATAGAAGGGGATGAGGATAGAGAAGAGGTTGCTGCTGGTGGAAAAGGATTTTCGGTCTACCTAGATCCTACATTGCTCATGTCTTCGAGGCACCTTCGGAGTGTCTCTCACGTTGCGGTTTCGGTTGTCCGGCCTCCAGCTATAGCTCCACCCCAAGATCCGTCTCAACAGCAGCAGCAACCGGAGGAGAAGGACAAAAAGGACAAAAAGGACGCAGCACCGGAGGTGATTCCGGCTTCCAAGATAATCGCGGTCGTACGTCCCTGGGACTCTGCACCAGACGGGAAACACGTAGCATTGTCCAGGCTGCTTTCTGCTGCTTTACATCTTCTGCCTGGGCAAGTAGGTGACATGATACGCCTTGAGCCTGCGCCGCAACAAGTGCCTCAGAAACTGCTCTCAAAAATCAAGGTCTTTCCATTCCAGGGGACTGAGAAACAGGACGGGTTGAAATGGGGTGGTGGAACTAAACGTCTAGAGGAAATGGCTGTTGCAAGGTTGCAAGAGGTTTTGGGCCCCCATAGACAGCGTAACGGGACAAAGGCCATGATAGAGGAGGACAAGACTTCGGTTTCCCCTGGGGAAGGTGTGCTTGAGGGCGCTCTAACCGACGGACTTGTCCTCCCGGCGATTCGGGATTCGCCAATTGCTGCCGGTGGAATCCTCAAGATTGAGGTTTCTGCTGGCGAGGGTGGGGAGGCGTCGCAGTATATCAAGTGGGTTCTAGCGGCGGACAAAAAGCTCCCACTTGAGATTGGGTCACTTGTACCTAAGCCTATTCCTCCGCCAGCGGCCGTCTCGGAAACATTGTTCGTCCCGGAAACTGAATCTGATCAGCCGATTGTGGGTGTGGACGACATCCTTTTCTCGGTCACCAACCATTTACTGTCTTCTTCTTCGGTATTACTTTCTGGTGCTCACGGATCGGGCAAGACTTCAATCCTCCGCCTCATCGCAAAGCGTCTCTCTGGAGCCCCACATTTCCATAGGATCGTAGACCCTGGCTCTCTTTCGAGACTTTCCGAAGAGCGTGTAGGCACAGTTAAAGAAAATGTTACCCGCTGGTTCACTGAGGCCTTATGGGCAGCTGGAAAGACTGGCCATTCCATCCTTCTCCTCGATGATCTCGACAGGCTCTGTGCCTCTGAGTCCGAAAATCAAGACAACTCTCGAGTGAGGCAAATCGCCGAGGTCGTCGTGGCCACGGTTAGGAAGCACACATCGCCTGGCGGTGCTGGCGGACGCGGAGGCGTAGTCGTCTTGGCTAGCTGTCAGGCAAAGGAAAGCATGCATAGCCTGGTTGTCGGCGGTCACGTATTCCGTGAAGCACTCTCGCTCAAAGCAATGTCGAAGGAGGGTCGTCGTACAGTACTGGAAGGCGTTGTCGGGGTTACTTCGGGAGTCTTGGAGAAAGGTCTTGAACTCCGCGATATTGCCGCTAAAACTGAGGGCTATATGCCCGGAGACTTGGTCCTCCTCGTCGGCCGTGCTAGACACGAGGCCGTCGTCCGCATGGTCGACACAGGCGAATCTAAAGAGTCGCCAACACTAACTCTCAGGCGTATGGACTTCGACTCTGCCCTCCGAGGCTTTGTCCCCGCTGGACTCCGGGGCGTAAAGCTGCAGACCTCTGGCGCAAGCTGGAAAGATATCGGCGGTTTAACGGAAACCCGCAAAATCCTCCTAGAAACGCTTGAATGGCCCACCAAATATGCCCCCATCTTTGCCAGTTGCCCCCTACGTCTCCGTAGCGGCCTCCTTCTCTATGGCTATCCCGGATGCGGAAAAACCCTTCTAGCAAGTGCGGTAGCCGGAGAATGCGGCCTCAATTTCATTTCCGTCAAAGGTCCCGAAATTCTTAACAAGTACATTGGAGCTTCGGAAAAGTCCGTCCGCGACCTCTTCGAGCGTGCCAGCGGCGCAAAACCCTGCGTCTTATTTTTTGACGAATTCGACAGTATTGCACCGAAGCGTGGCCACGATTCTACCGGTGTCACCGATCGTGTGGTAAATCAAATGCTTACACAGATGGACGGTGCGGAAGGACTCGACGGCGTGTACGTCCTCGCGGCAACCTCCCGGCCGGACCTAATCGACCCTGCGCTCCTCCGTCCTGGCCGTTTGGACAAGAGCTTGCTGTGCGGCTTACCAAATCTCGAAGACCGGCTAGATATCTTCCGCGCACTCGTCGGCGAAGGCGGAAAATTGCGTGTGGGCCCGGACGTTAGTCTCGAAGAACTCGCCACTAGGACAGAAGGTTATTCCGGAGCTGACTTGCAGGCGGTCCTTTACAATGCACATTTAGAAGCCGTGCAGGGGGTCATCAGTGAAGAAATGCGCAAGCGCGAAGCCTTAGAAGAAAAGCAGGAGGAGGCGAGCGCAACCGGTAAAGATGCTAAGGAGGAATTGGACTTTTTGGAGTTCGTCTGGGGGGATAGCCGCAAAGGTAAGGATCGCGTTGCACCCGCGGTTGGCGAAAATCGACATCGTGAGCGGATAGCACTCGTGGAGAAGGTATTTTGTCATTCTTCCCATATCCTCTACTCTGGCTAACTCTTGCAGGTCGAGTCCCTGAAAAAGCAATCCTCAAATAATTCTGCCTCCCCTAACAGCATCGCCAATGCCCCCTCCGCAACAAAGACGAAGCAAGACGCCGGAGCTGCGGAAGTAACAATATCTTGGTCACATGTTGAGTCTTCACTACAGTCCACACGGCCAAGTATTTCCCCAGAGGAGCGTAAGCGCCTGCAAGGGATATATACGGAGTTTGTCGGACAGCGAAATGGAGAGATGCCGAATGGGCAGGGTAGTACTGAGGTTGGGGGGAGGAGCAGTTTAATGTAGTTATCGTAATAGGATAGAATAAAGGGAAATGAGGGTGGTAACTAGTTCAAGAGTGGGTAATGGTTTAATAGAATTGTGGAAGCATTGCTGCAGTTGGTAGACAGCAATGATTCCCCGATGCGTGTTACTCTGCGAGTGTTGTATTATAAAGTAATGTTGAAGGGATCCCTTCCCACTATTTGGAAATTGAGATGGTCAGCGGGTGTGATTTTTTGGGCGCTGCAGATTCGACAAGAAATTGTGGGACAGCTATTTGGGGTTAACTTTAACCGGCAAAATACGGTATATCCCTGCCTGTTTCGGTCAACGGGTAAACTCCGATCCCGCATCCTCCAGACCCCACCAAGATAAGGAAGCTACTGTCCACCAATAGGCTACCGGTGTTCGCACCACTAACTATCCGGAAAAACGTTAATGCGTAAGCCAAGTCCTTGCCAACAACCTACCCTAACGGAGGTTGAATTCACCCCCTCCCACCCCAGAAAAACCCCTCTCCTCTCTTCCACCAACCCGCCGCCATCACCACCGTCACCACTAACAAAGTCTCCAACTGGCCCCTCTCTATCACCGCTTAATCGCAACAATGAAACGCAGAACCGCCGCGGTAATCGGTGCCGGCCCGGCCGGCCTGACAACAGCGAAATCCCTCCTAGCGAACGGGATTCATCCAACTATATTTGAGCCCCGTAATGCTGTTGGTGGGCTCTGGTCTCCGGACGCTGGAAGCGTGACGCTGAATCCAGGCATGCGAACGAACTTGTCGAGGTACAGCTGTGTGTTTCCGGAATTGGCGTATGAGCCAGGCGTTTCGATGCTGCCGACGGCGAAGGAGGTTGGAGAGTACTTGGAAAGGTATCGGAGGAGGCATATCCCTGATGAGTGCTTGAAGTTGGGGTGTGCCGTTGCTAATGTAGGGAAGGTGGAGGGGGGTGGGTGGAGTATTACTTGGAGGAATGCAGAGGAAGAGGGAGGAGAGGAAGAGTTTGATTTCTTGGTGATCTGCTCAGGGTTCTTTTCTATGCCTTATGTACCTCCGATGTTGATGGATGGTTTCACGGGCTCGGTGTTACATTCCGTGGAGTATTCATGGCCGCACGGGAAACTTTCTGGTAAGAAGAAAATTGTAGTGCTCGGCGGGTCCATGAGTGGCGTTGAAATTGCGGCCGATATCGCCTTGCGGATATCGTCTTTGCCGGAAGAGGAGCGTGCGGGAATCGAACTCGTGCATTTGTTCTCGCGGCCTTTCTGGATCATCCCGAGGTTTCTGCCGATCGCGCATCAAGGGGACCCTTCGGCACCGCGTTTTGTTCCTAATGACATAGTCTTGTACGACGTTAATCGTCGGAGGGAGAACCCGATGCCAATGGATAAGACGCAGGAGGAGAAGAACATTCTCATAAATACGTTCATGTCCTCTCAGGTCGGTGGGAGGCAGGAGAATATCCACCCCAACCTGCACATCACGGACGATTACATGCGCCTCCCCCCCTGGATCACGATATCAGACTCGTACTTGGAATTCGTCCGCAGTGGAGCAATAAAGCCCGTGATCGGCCGCCTTGAGAGCGCAGACGGTAGCACACTGCGCACTAACACTGTTGAAATCACGGACGTCGATACCATCTTGCTAGGAACTGGTTTCCACCCGAGTGCCTCTCTCCAACGCTTCCTCCCAGAAGACCTCTTCCGCGACCTCACCTCCAACGACGCCGACACCCCTGATGACTCAAACTTCCTACCATTGCTCCTATATAAAGAGTCCCTCCACCCATCCTTCAGTAACACCGGTGGTTTCGTGGGGATGCACAAAGGCCCTTTCTTCGGTGTCATGGAACTCCAAGGCCGCTGGATGGCGGGGCTGCTTTCCGGAAAGTTCCCCTGGCCATCTGCCCCAGAGATGGAGCTCGGCATCTCACAATCTCGCGCCGTCCGCACGCTGCGTACCACGGGGCGCTCGCTCGAAGCACGTATGCAGTGGACCATGGGGGATTACTTGGCATTTATAGACGAACTCCGCCAGACTATTGGGCTGCCGCTCCTGCCTGAAACAAATCAAATATATCCCAACACCATGGTCCCCGCACACTTCTCCCCTGGCAATGAAGAGGCGGAAAAGACGCTTCGGGAGGTGGCGGAGATAATCACTGAGCGTAGGGGGGAGGATGAAGCGAAGGATGGAATCCTGAGTAGAGTTATATTCAAAGCCCTTCATGGGAAATGGAAGCTTCACCGGAAGATCGTATCCAGACATCCAGGATTCTCCTCAGGAACGTTCGAAGGCGTTGCGGAGTTCTTACCGAGGCCCCCTTCCTTCTCATGCGCTCCTCCCACCACAGGCAGCGACACCAACGACAAAGCGGACGGCCGGGAAGAAGCCGCAACCTGCGCCAATATTACGATAGCCCCCTCCGCCCCCCCGCCACCCGTGCACTCCGGCGAAGTCCTAGAATACCTCTACACTGAAACCGGAACCTTCACCACAACTCCCGCTCCGACCATGCCCACTCCTCTAACAATCCAGACGCGCAGGTCCTACATATACCGCCACCACCCAACGGAAGACACGATCACCGTTTGGTTCGTCAAGCCGGAGGACAGCTCGCGTGTAGACTACTTCTTCCACCGCGTCGAGATCTCCGGACGCGCAAAGGATGGGAAAGGCGGCTGGGTTGGGGGCGGGAAGCACCTTTGTCGTGCGGATTGGTATTGGCCGAGGTATCGGTTTCGGTTTAACAGTGGGGGTAGTGGGGGTGAGGCGGGGGATGGACGGTTGAAGGAGTTCGAGATTGGGTATGGGGTTAAGGGGCCTAAGAAGGAGTATGATAGCGATGGGATTTATGAGAGGGTTTAAGGGGGAGGTGGGAGGGTTGAATTGTATATGCGGAGTGTTGAGGTTGGGCAGTCCCACAGAAAGCGCGAAAAGAACAAAGTGCAGTAAAGATGAAGAAAATGGTGAGCGGTGCAATTCATTCATTAAATAACAAGAGCAACCGCCAATTCAGGCACGCGCGCGACCTAACAGCATTTATACGGTAATCCGGGTAAACCTTTTCGATACCATGCCCTTCCGGATACCACTGACAAAGAAAACGCTGCGACCTAATCGCTGTCCACCGTGGATTTAGTCTTTGCACGGCCTGCCATTTTTCCTAAAAACTTGGTTTGTGCCAAAACTCAAACCCTTTTGATCAATTGGTTGTAAAAATATTCATATCTGAATAGTGGCTATCATTTTAATGATTATTTTAATGATTATGATCGAAAGAAGAATCTGGTAGGTGACCTGTAGGTTGGGCTATAATCAGAAAGGGGAAATGTTGCAATTTTTTATTTGCAACAAAAAATACCATAAAAGTTGGACAAATGCCACTTTTCTGACGTGCCGAGCAGGGCCTTAATAATAATAAAAATGCCCACCTACATTTATGTCGCCTCGGCAGGTACAGTAAGTACGTAGATGATGTACCATAAAACTCGCCAAACTCGCTCTGCAGTTCACATATTAGCTGGTGTCGTTGGGTCTTTGCAATCTCTAGATAAGCTTGAGGGGAGAACACAACCGTCCGACTTTCCCAAGCGGACTTTGAATACCCATGTATCATACTAGTACGGTAAACCTACCCGAAACGTTCTAGCTTGGCAACCGCTCGTTCTAACCGCATTAGCATTTCACCGAAAAGTTAAGTTATGCCCTAAGTTAGGTCCTCCTTACACCTATGGTGCGGTAGTGACATCAGTCTTGCGACCTGCCAGTGCTGGTACTCGAGTAATCTGCCAGAGGAAGAGATCCCATAGCCACCAGCTTCCAAAAACTACCTTCCGGATATAAGATTTCCCACATAGACAACCGGATGATCACTTCAACATCTGCTGCGCGGTGTATGTTGTGTGAGTGTGGGGCTTGCCTGCAAGGCGTAAACAAGCGGGGGAGCGGGGGAGAGGAAGAAATGGGTTGCGAGAATTAATATATATACAGCACGAGTATATAATATTATATACTTGTCCCAAGCAATAAGTACTTGTACCGTAGTGAATTTGTGATACCCACGGATTTTTTGCCATATATTTTGTGAACCCCTGCTTCTGAATACTTCTTGCCTGGGACAAGTATAAATACTGTGATGAGAACGGGAAGGCAAAGATAAGCTAACAAACCTGGTGCTTTAAACTGCAGTACTGGTAGAGAGAAAACACCCAGGATGTAAGCCATGGTGCAGTATGCGCGGGCTGTAAGGAAAGCAGGGGTTCTCAACCTCGGGTTCAAAAAAGTGGAGACTCAGATATTCTATGATGGCTCCGGAAGTCCCCCCGAATATAAAATGAAACACCTTCCCCCAACCCTCTCTCTCACTCTCTCACGCTCTCACTCACTCACTCACTCCCTCCTCCCTCCCCCAGGCCGCAGAGCAGATCTCAACCATGGCAGAATCCAACCCCAAGGCCTCCTCGCTAGAAGAGATAGAGAAGAAGGGAGAGCAATTAGAGGGGCCAGATCCAGATGCAGGATTAAGCGATGCTGAGAGGGCCGCTATTGTTTGTTCTGCCCCATTCCATATGAGTGAGACTTCGTGTACTTACCCGTAATGAGCCGTGACGACGAATAGGACAAAAGACTGGTTCGGAAGTTGGATATGAGGCTTATCCCCTGGTTATGTCTTCTATACCTCGCCTCATTTTTAGACCGTGAGATTCCCCCATCCAATTATAGAGGGTTAGGTTGATTGGGGGGCTTTTAAGGAACCAATATCGGCAATGCCAAAATCGAAGGACTTGTTAGCGATCTTGGAATGACGAACAGGCAGTATAGCGCTTGTCTTACTATTTTTTTTGTGTCGTATGCTGTATGTGCCCCCCTCCCTGGGCTATGCTGTTGAACGAGGCGGAGCATAAGGCTCACTTGTGAGGACTGGGGGGAAAGCTCTTCGAGCCAATCTCGAACATTTTGTTGAAGCGGATGAGGCCAAGGATTTATATCCCATTGATCATGGTGCTCTGGGGGGTTTGTATGACCTTCATGGGGTTTTGTCACAATTTTTCGGGGATGATGGCTGCCAGATGGTTTGTTCCCCGATGCGAGAGCTCGTATTCTTTCATTCATTTTGCTCCTATGGGGCAGGGCGGGTGTTGACAGTTTTTGTGTCGCAGGTTTTTGGGATTGACTGAGGCTGTGGGTTTTGTAACCTGTCCGATTTTGTGTCACAGAATGTCACTCACAGTGCGGCATTTTGGTTGGATTAGGGTCTTTTTCCGTGAGCTTTCTTCCTCCAACTCTAATTGGCTCACTCTTTCTAAACATCGGGTGGTAGAGGAGTTAATTACTACCTATCCTGCTGGTATAAGCGCCGAGAATTTGGTATCCGTGCCGCAATCTTCGTACGTGCTCCCGTGGATTCTCCCTCCTATACATCACTCTGATACTGATAGACACTAGTTCTCCGCTGCAGCAGTCTCCGGGTCTTTCGGCGGCTTACTCGCCGCCGGTATATCCAAAATGGACGGAGTGGGTGGTAAGCGCGGTTGGGCCTGGATCTTCGTAGCTTCCCCTCCCTCCCCTCCTTATCTTCCTTCATTAACCCCCCTCACAGATCCTCGAAGGTCTTGCGACAATCCTGATAGGAGTAATTTCCTTCTGGGTAGTGGTCGACTTCCCGGACGACGCCAATTTTCTCTCCCCCGAAGACCGCGCCAGAGTCCTCCGTCGCCTCCGTGACGATCAACAATCCTCAGCAGAGCATGAAGATTTCAAAATGCTCTACCTCTGGCAATCCCTCAAGGATTGGAAAACCTACACGGGGATGCTGATATACATGGGCGTCGACGGATCCCTCTACGCATTCAGTCTATTCTTGCCTTCCATTATCAAGGAAATGGGATACTCGGCCTCACGCGCCCAGTTGCTCACAGTGCCGCCTTATGCTGCTGCTTGCATTTTGACTATTCTGGTCGGTTGGCAGGCTGATAGGAGTAATCGGCGTGGGGTGTTTAACATGGCCACTTCACTGCTCGGTGTTGTGGGGTTCAGTATCCTCCTGGGGTCAAATTCCGCTGCGTTGAGTTACTTCGCGGTTTTCCTAGCCGCGCTCGGGATTTACCCCTGTATTCCGAATACAATCACCTGGGTGTCGAACAATGTCGAGGGGGTGTATAAACGTGGAGTTACGCTGGGCTTTGTGATTGGTTGGGGGAATTTGAACGGGGTTATGAGTAGTAATGTCTATAGGCAGGTTGATGCACCGCATTACAGGCTCGGTCATGGAATTGTGTTGGGGTATCTTGCGATTGGACTTCTTGGTGGGAGTGTGCTGAACTGGGTGCTGCTCAGGAGGGAGAACGAGAAGAGGAGGAATGGGAAGAGGGATGCTTGGGTGCAGGGGCTAAGTAGGGGGGAGGTAGAGTATCTAGGGGACCGGAAGCCAGACTTTTTGTATACATTGTAGGCCTGAGGAGATAGGGGATATTGTAATGAGATATGGGCTATGTTTCGTTATTGGTGGTTGAAGAGGGAGATGGCGCGCTGGTGCAGCACTACCATTTTGCTAGTGAGAGTGATGTCTATTAGGCAATATGCTAGTGCTTTGCTCTGCTCTAAGTCTCATAAATCTCCCTATCATACTAGAGTAAACTATTTGCTAAAAATGGGCGGCAAACCCTCCTTAGGCACTAGATGTCAAAGACTTGCAAAACCGCTGGTCCCGAAAATTATATCGGGCCAAAGTGATGTACTCCGTGACCCCAAGCGGCCAGTCCGCCCTGCCGAGGACACAAACAGAAGTGACCCAGGCCCATTCCACGACGTTCGGGCCCGATTATGACATGAAGAAAAGAAGGAAATAAAGAGCTAGGAGTGGCTTAGTTGGCCTGCAGGAACGATAGTTCGAATGATAAACCTCACTCGATCATCCGCTTCTCTCCCAAGCAAAGTCATTGCCGGCCGTGCACAAGCGGTTATATCATCTGGGCCTAGGCAACTTTTTCTCGGGTCACCGTAGTTTATGTTGATCGGTTTAACCTATCTGGCCCCTGTCGAGCGTCGGGTGGGCAGGCTGATGGAATATTGACTAGACTGATACAGGATCTCTAGAAGTACCCCTGCGTTTCCGGTCTGCCAATTGGGGAAGTAATCCTGTTTGTTCTGTAGCGAGTACCCAGGGGATGTAAGGGGAAACATCAGTATATATTATAGAAAAAAAGACTACTATCAGAAGGGTGCGCTAAACTAGCTTAATTCCCGAGCCCCTCTTTCGTATTCTCGGGTATAGTGGCAGGGGCAGACTTGCGATGCGCTCCGGATGTTACCTAGCACTCCGATGAATACCTTAAGCTACAGTATTTTAAACAGCTGAGACAGTGCAGAGGATTACAGCTGTAAGGTACTACCTGAAGGCGATATCCAAACCTGTAGAGATTAGCAGATGAGTTAGACAAAAGGCTTAACGATGAGGCTCTGGCATCATATGCGGAGGATTGCGGCAGGAGGAAGTTTCCGAGTAAGGGACAATTCGGATCTAAGGTATTCTCATCAGCGGTATCTCGGGTTAATTGCGTACTTCAGAACGAAGTGTGTTTTCTTCTCCCCATCAGCAAGGCATAGGTGGGACCTTCCTATTCTTGCGCCTCCGCTGCGGTATAGGGTGTTTTCTTGCACTGGACTGGCTAACGGTGTCTCGTGAGTTTATAGCGAGTTGCTGTATTATATATATCGTATTGTATCATATTGGTAGTATCATACTCAATAGTATGGACTTACAAGTCTGTCCCCAATCCTAACGAGTGACTAATCATGACGGGCCCTTTCAGCCATTTAAGGGAGATTAGGCTACTAGTATATGGTGGATAGTATTTAAACCTCGGCAGCACACGTGGCCAAAAATAGTTGTAGTTTGTGTGTACGTGCCAATCGCGATATGCCTGGTCATGCTGAGGCTCAAGTTAGGTTATGTGGCGACTATTACATTTTATTTTTTTTGGTATTCTGACGGAACCACCGAAGCAAGGTGCACTAGACGGTGGAGCTTGAGGCGTTGTAATATAGAGGTGCGGCACAGAAACTGGATGAATTATCTCAATAATATTCGGGATCTTGGTTTCATGCAAAGATATATGTTAAGAGGACTTTGGGCCATACTCTACTCCCTGGTGTCTCAGCTAACTCGCTGCAGCCCCAAGGTCCAGATGTATAATAAGAGGAGAAAACTAGATTATGTTTGCCGACTAATTAGGACTGGATTCGACCACTTCTCTGGGTTGTCATTCTATTTGCTAGAGTTCAGTCTTGAGGGAATTCCCCCTCAGCCTGGAGAAATATCGGCGGTTGTATAATGGGTTAGTGAGGTCGGCTGTCGGGAGAATGGCCTAGTGTATGGTGATACGAAATCTGTGTGATTGGTAGGCCCGAAGCAAGTTGAGGAGTCCTAGTTTCCGAATACCAGTATCATGAAATTGCTGCAAGTGCTCAGGTCCTGGACCTCTCATCGATTGATTAGGATGTAGCCTATTAGTGAGCAACAAGGGTCCGCAATGGAGAGTTTGCGTAAGGAAACTTGGGCGGCAGGATAACACGTTATTTTCGGTTAACCTTAAAGTCTTGGGAGCTCAGGCAGGCGGCAAGACATGGAAGAAGTGCAACATAGGGATTTTGAGACCTGGAGAAATTTGATTGCCGCGAAACAATAAATCAGCAACGACACAATACACTTTTACCATTGGGATGTTTTCTAATACTGTGAGACCTAGGGGGGGTTTCCCTACACTAGTGGATAGTACTATCATGTCATTCCAAACTCGGATTTTTCGCTATGCAGGTCAGGTACGGTACCAATCTGATCGATATTGTACAATACCGTAAGAACTTGAATAATTGAACCTTGTGCTAAGACGTCCGAAATTCCTTCTCCTGTATAACTTAGGGGGGCGAGAGCACTACTAGAAACTGACGGCCTGAGCCCCAGCTTAAGACAAAAACTAAAAAATGCTGGACCTTACTAGCAGAGGTAACACCAACATCCCCGCAGAGGTCCAGTTATCCAAGTTCTTACGGACAGCGTAGATGACACTCGGCGATCCATTGTGCTCCCCTTCTTGCGCACCCATCTCTCTTTACAATCTCTTCGAGGATTTTAGTAATCATAATATTGGGTATTTGATTGCGGATTATCACTTGTTGTATGCCGGCCAGTATGGTTGATACCAGATACCCAACTGGGATAGCCTAGGATCAGAATTTGAGCAGGGAACATAATTGAGGGCGATGTTGTACAGTAAGTTGCTGGCCTACTCATTCCACTGTCACCTGGCCGCCAAATCAAATTTTCCTACAGTACAAGGGTCAGGCATTTAGTTTTCGAACACACCAAAGTGGCTTACCCGCAAAAATCCTCGAACGCTGGTGAGGTCACAAAGTGGTGTGTTCGATCGCTATATGCCTGCCCCTTGTACAGTACACCTGTTGCGTAAACTCATTCTTGCATCTCGGTCTATTTTCTGCTAACCACCACCTAGATCTCCATGCCCAAACTCTCTAAACAACTCCGCGTCTTCTCTACCCACAAGAATTTCGTCAATCAACCCAAGTTAATCAACGCCTTGTTCTCCCAGCATTTCGGATAGCGAAAGAGGGATGTCTCGAATTTTGTCCAATAACAATAACTCTTTCAACACCGATATCTCTTTCAACGTGACTCACATCAACTATACTGGTGCCGATGACCGGTCTGGAATCCTGGGCTGGCTATCCCCCTTAGAGCCACTGGTACGACATCAGGACATCCAAACCCAGCGGGTAGACAGAGTGGGAAATTGGCTCCTGCGAACCAAGGAATTCGCAAGCTGGTATAGCGGTTGCGGGGATGATAAATCAGATCGCGCGGTCTTGTTTTGCTACGGGCATCCGGGAGTTGGCAAGAGCCACCTTACGTAAGTTGATTATTGAGGGGAAAAGAAAAGAGCGGTATTCGCTTACAAGTTAGGATAGCTCTCTGGTGATAGAAACTCTATGTGAGCGGAGCAGAAGACAAAACATAGTTGTCGCTTGTTTTTACTTTGACTCTGCTGCCCGAGAGGAGCAGTCCCCAAAGAACGTACTGGGATCCCTCCTGAAGCAGCTTCTGGTTGGGCTGAAAACGTTTCCGGAAGAGATATTGCGAGAATTTCGGTACCAGATGAAAAATTTGGGCGGTCGAGGGCTGCAACCTTCTGAGATTGTTCATCTCTTTCAAAGTATCTCGCCCACACAGCGCACCTTCATGTGTATTGATGCTATCGACGAATGTGCGCCAGTGCATCAACTCGAGGTTCTTGGCTCACTAAGCCGACTCCTCCAGACGTCACCAAACACTCGAATATTTATCACCGGAAGACCACACATCCAGGCTCAGATTGAGAGACCATTTGGTTTCACGGTAGCAAGTGTATCGATAAAGCCTACCCAAGATGATATGATTACATATGTACGGGCGAGATTGAGCAAGGACACGATGCCCGAGGTAATGGACAGTATACTAGAGGCAGAAATTATGAAGAGCATCACCGAAACGGTCCCAGAAATGTATGTAGGGCCTGGGACGCCGTAAGATCGACCCCGAATGGTTCGCTGATGAATGCCGCTCTAGATTTCTACTAGTTTCGCTCCATATTGAGGCAATCCTGCGGGAAACAACCATTGCTCGGAGGCGGAGAAGACTCGAGGCAATGACAGGTGGCTTGGAATTGGAGGATGTATATGGTGCAAGCCTGGAAAGGATAAACGCACAAGGCGAGGAGAAGGCAAAGCTTGCGATGGCCACCTTAATGTGGATATGTCATTCGGAACGACCACTGAAGGTGGACGAGCTGTGTCATGCGCTTGCAGTGGAGATAGGATCGACGGATTTCGATCCCGACAATGTTCCCTTAATAGGTACATTACTGGCCTGCTGCCAGGGCCTTATTGCAGTAGACAGGAAAGCATATACTGTGCGGCTAATCCACTTTACTCTCCAGGAGTACCTCTCTGCTCATCCGGACCTGTTTCCTAGGGCTCACTCGACAATAGCAGAAACTTGTTTGACCTATCTGAGCTCACCCCGGGTCAAGGACTTTCCGCCGACATCCATCTCTAGCCTCCAAAACAAACCCTTCCTCGAGTATTCTTCAAGACATTGGGGAACTCATGCCAAAAAGGAACTCTCGGATAACGGGAAGCGTCTCGCGCTGGAGCTTCTGGACCGGTACGAGAATCACATAGCCGCTGTATCACTTTTCCAGCAAATAGTGCATCAAAGTCACTCTACCGATACCACTGCCCCGTCACTGTTCACCGCACTACACTGCGCATGCTTCTTCGGAATTGATGAGTTTGTAACTTCTTTGATAGAGATGAAGTGTTATGACATCAACCGAACAGATCAGGTGGGAGCCACACCGCTCACATGGGCCGCTCATAATGGACACGAAGGGGTGGTGGAACTATTACTGGGGCGGAGAGACGTCATCCCCGACATGCCAGACAATAAAGGTAGAACGCCTTTCTCCTATGCTGTTGAGCGGGGGTATGGAGGGGTGGCGAAACTACTCTTGGGACGGAAAGACGTCATCCCTGACAGGCCGGACAACGAAGGCGGAACACCACTTTTCTGGGCTGCTTGCAATGGACATGAAGGAGTGGTGGAACTACTACTGGCCCTGGGGGATGTTATCCCTGATAGGTCGGACCATGGGGGCAGAACGCCTCTTCTCTGGGCTGCACACGATGGACATGAAGGAGTAATGAAACTACTACTGGCACGGGAAGATGTTATCCCCGACAGGCCAGACAATGGAGGCAGAACACACTTTATCCCATGCTGCCGGACGAGGGCATGAGGGGGCGACGAAGTTACTCCTGAGGCGGAAGGATGTTATACCCGACAAGCCAGACAACAGGGGTACAACACCTTTCTCCTATGCTGCTGGATGGGGACAGGAAGGGGTGGTGAAACTCCTGCTGGGATGGGAAGACGTCATCCCCGACAAGCCAAACGACGAAGGCCGAACACCGCTTTTCTGTCTGCTTGCCATGGACATGAAGGAGTAGTGAAAACACTACTCGGACGGGGGGATGTTGTCCCCGACAGGCCAGACAACAAAGGAAGAACGCCCCTCTCCTGCGCTGCTGGGTGGGGACATGAAGGGGCGATGAAACTACTGCTGGAACGGGAAGACGTCATCCGCGATAGGCCGGACAACAGAGGGAGAACACCACTTTCTTGGGCTGCTTACAATGGACACGAAGGGGTTGCGGAAACACTCCTGGGGCTGGAAGATGTTATCCCCGACAGACCAGACAATGAAAGCACAACACCCCTCTCATTTGCTTCCAGGCGGGGATATGAAGGGGTGGTCAAGCTACTGCTGGGAAGGGAAGACGTCAGCCCTGACAGGACAGACAACAAAGGCCGAACACCTTTCTCCTATGCTGCCGCACAGGGACACGAAGGAGTGGTGAAGCTACTGTTAGGATCGGAATACGTCAACCCCGACATGTCGGACAACAAAGGCAGAACCCCACACTTCTATGCTCTTGCAAATGGGCATACAGGAGTGGCGCAACTACTACAAACACAGAACCCTACAACCTACAGCACCACATAAGCTTGAGAAACAACAACACTAAGCCCCTGCTTAGAACTCGGATATATGCCATTTTCGCAGCCCCACCATCGCCACACCCATTCTTATAACCACCCACTTTCCTCGGCGTCATCGTGGCTCACTATAAGCCTAAGGCACCTTCCTGGAGACATTACCCTACTTCCTTTACCTTCCTCTACCCTCCTCCAACCCCCTCTCTTTTCCTAAAAGTTGAGCTTAGAATTCATCCCGAGTTCCAACCGACTTAAGGCACTCCCCCGCACACCCACACACATCCCACACACCCCCGGATCCTTCTAGATCATCGCTTGTGTGATAGAGTGGTGATTAGGAATTATATTCCCATTGAGTCCAGCATCGAAGGCACTACCGGGATTCCGCTACCGCAATCCGAAGCCCCGGTTATGTTCAGGCTCAGTTTCTACCCCCTTCCATCCTCTTCACCCCTTGTTCTCTGTGTAGTAGATACATTTCTTTGTTTTCGGGTATGCTTTATTCATGTAAATTAGGCGTTGTCTAGGTAAAAGTAGGGAATTTGCTGGTGTAAGAACTCTTCTTTTCGTACCCTTTCAAGTTGATCGTACAAACGTGAATTTGAGGTAAATCAACGGAGCGTATGCGCTGCATTGGGGAAATACGCACCTAGTGCTATTCTACCATGTCGGCGGACTTCCTACATTACCAATACCTTAAAATTATTCTACATTCGTATTGCAGGGTCCCGGAAATGTTTGTAGCCTCGCTTAGTAATGCTAACTGGGAGTCTTTTAATACGCCGCTGAACCCTAGGCAAAGGCTTGAATTCACTATCAAGGCCACTGCGGCCGTGGTGGCCTCCGCAGGCTAGGGCCAGAGCGCCCCGCATCCGGAGAAGCTGCTTAGATAGGAGACATACCCCGTGGTTGGAATAAAAGTGGATTAGGTCCTTTTCTATCTCTGGGTTCGTCTTTTTTTTCTTTCTCTCCGCGGGGAGGGGGAGTAGAACTGTATAATATTTGAGTGAAACTTAAGAGGGGATCCATATGCCTCCTAGCCTGCGTCATATCATATATTCTTCCCGAATTTTAACACCCAGTGCCCATTCCCAGTGCTAGACACCTTAGCTAGGTGGGCGAGGTTCGCTAGATTACATCCCTCCTAAGGCGTATGAAACCGCCTGCCCCTAGCTCCACAAGTGCTCAACGTATGATACAGTATCACATAGGTCGTGCACCCAGCCATAACCTACCTGTGGAGGGGTCTAAGGCTCCCCCCGGGCGCCTTCTAACAGGGAACCCCCCCCAATTCATCCTGTTCACTAACCCGCCGCTTGGCACACGGCCCGTCTGGGGCTGCGCTACTATACATCTCCGCACTCAGTACATGATGGGCCTAGTGTAGAGAGAACAGTTAAGACCCTAACTCCTGTGCCAGAGTGTGTGACGTGATCGAGTGACGGGTGGTGAATATAAGGGGACCCTGGACTGACCTAGTAATATTATTATATTATCATACAGTATCATATACTCGCACAACAACTAGGAACTGAGGGAACATGGCCACCGTCGCCCCTACCCTGCATACATTTGATTATTTTTTTTCCACTCCATGTCACCAGAAGCACTCGAGTTCATGTTGGCTTTCCCTGGCACCCCCCAAATAGACTCTCGCATATAGATCTGCTGGCCAGCTAGAACATATCTGATACCGAATAGTTCTGCAGATACCCCCCGCCTACACATCCAATTAGTACACCAAACGAAGAGGAAATCAGAGAGAAGAGATCTGAGTTCATTTTAGACGCAAGCCCACATAGTAAGGGAGCTTAGTCCCACCCGTAATCCAATCTAGTCTATAAGTCAACCAATAAGTTAGGATGTATCATCGTACGCAACGTCTACTACAGCACAGTACTACCTCCACGCTATAGACTAACCTATACCCATGCAATAAATAAATACTATAAATTGTCTTGGAGTAAAACGACAGTGATTGGGTAGTATCGCAACTGCTAGAGGGTTATGAATGAAAAAGAAAGAAAAAAGCCGCAAGCAAATTCTTTTCGGATAGTTCTAAGCTGGTGAACCCCCCCCCCCCCAACTAAACCAAGTCACAGCGCCAGACATCACAAGCTCCAAATCCAGAGTGGACCCCAGCCCATCTTCGACGAATCTTAACAAGCCCACCGATAAGCACGCCGGCCACGAGTGTGGACAGCCCCGTCCGCCGCGCACCCGCCGCAGGAAGGGAGTGGGCAGGATGGGGTAGCAGGGTAGGCTAGCTATCATGCCTCTTTTTTATGCTTCTTAGCTGGTGCGGGTTACCTTCATTGCTAGGTGTACGTTTCATCCCAATAAAGTTAGCAGCAGTGAGACAGTAGTCAATAGTAGTGTGACACAATAGATTGTCTCGGGGGCGAGTGATTTATTGTGAGGGGTGTATCATAATACAAGTAATTGCCTGAGGTATGATACTTGAAGCCAGGCCACCATAGAGCAGACTATAATGGTTCCCCCCGTTTGTGCGGAATTTCACTCCTCCTAGCGAGGTGGTATGCAAAACTATCACCCTAATTGGCTCGAATATCACCGATCGAGGGAATGGGTTCGCTCGTGAGAATCTGGCATGGGCAATCAATGGGCTTGGCCTGCTGCTATGATAGTTTAGGATGAACAGCTCTTTATACTACTTGGAGTTGGAAGGCGGGACAAAGCCGGTTCTTGAAAATAGATTAGAAGATACCGTATAACGTTATAAGTCTTCAAGGGGGGCACGACGGAAACCAGCGGGCACATAAGTCGTTCCACAGCCAAAAAAAGTGAATTCGTAAAGGTAGGGTATCATAACAAATAACTCTAAAGAAAGAAAGAAAGAAAGAAAGAAAAAACCCGACACTAACCCCCGCCCATTCGTCATCCACTCCCATTTTCCTTTCCATTAAATCCTCCAACTATTTAAACTACCTATTCTCGCTAAAGGCGGTATTATATCATAATATTATATCATAATATGATCATAATAAAAGGAAGAAAAAAAGCTCTAGAACTCAACATCCCCCACCTCCAAAGCCTCCACCACAGCCCCACCACCACTCTTCCCCACCTCCACCCGACCGGCAGCGGCAATCCAATTAGGTTCCTCCCCCTGAGTGCACTCCCCGTCGCCAAACACCTTCGCAAGAACCCTCTCATAAGACCCCCACATCGACCACATAACCCGCCTCCCAAACGCGAGCACCCACCCCGGCGCCCTACCGCCACCGCCCTCCCACCGCCCGAGGGTGCGATTGAGCAACAAGACCAGAGACAGCACGGGTCCCCAAACCGCTATAACGACGAGGCCGCCGACGAATTGCCTACGGCTGGTGACCGTGTACCCCCTCAATCCATCCAGATGCTGCACGTAGGATGCTGGTAGACCCCTCTCGCGCGCTCCTTTGCGGAGTAGTTGCAGGTACCTGTGTGAGGGCTGGCAGCCTGGGCGGGTCATGGCGCCGGTGCTTGTATCCTCCCGGCAGAGTAGGGTCGTTGCAATTATCTCGTTACTGTCGGCGGCGGCGGTGGTGGCTGGAGTGAGGGGGTAGCAAGTAACTGTGAACTCCTGATAGCCACTGCCTGCACCTTCGCTCGCGAAGAGACGGGAGTAGTCATCTTCCGTGAGCTTGTATACCACTCCTACCAATTCTCTCTCCTGCTCTGCTGGAGGAGGCGGGGGCGGGAGACGGGGGCGGACGTTTGCAAAGCAAGGCTCGAGATAGGGTAGGCCTGCAAGTGTGAATGTTAAGGTTAGGCCGGGCACGCGGACTGGAGTTACTTGTAGTGGATGGAGGTGCCGGGAGTCGGTTAGTACCGCGGAGGTGAGGTTTGAGCCGTAGGCTAGGTAGTTTATTGTTTTTGGTGAGCTATGGGAGGAGCTGATGGCAGGGGGGAGGAGGGGGGTCTTTTCGGTCATCCTGAGTCCGTGGTAGTGGTGTGGTAATGAGGCTGCGTCTTAGAGCTTCTATGGGGAGAAATGGCTTTCTGAATCAAGATATTTATACTCTGGTCTACTTCGGGCCACGGGATAATTCGTGTCCGTTAGGCTTCGGTGCCATACTCGCACTGAGCTAGTGCTGTAGAGATTGTGATCTCAAACTACCGGCACCAGTATGGTACTCGAGTACAGTAGCATGGGGGTAAGGCAAAAAGCACTAGAAGGGAAAAAAAAGCAAAGGATGGGGATCATGGTATTGGTTTTGCTACGCAACTAACCAACTACAGCAACCCCTCAATAAACCCCTCCACTACGCTTCGGAACGGGCTAATACAGAGCCGACAAAATACAACACAGCGGATCCCTAAACAACCCGTTCCATCTATTCCACATTACTGTTCTAGCGTAACAAAAAAAGAAAAAAGCAGGAAGGAAAAAAAAAGAAAGAAAGTAACGAAATCGAGATGGAGCATCGGGTATCATCGCTAATCGGTTTCTATCAATTGGGGTAAGGACTCAACCTGTAGTATCCCAAGTCAGTAATTAGCCAGCGGATAAAAGAGAAGTAGGAAAGGGATAGGCGACTAACGTTAGTCTCCCCATTAAGAATCTTATAAACAGCCGTGAAAAGCGGAAACTCATCCTCGAGCCCCTTGTTCCTCAAATAGACGTTGACCTCCCTGGCAGTGATGGTGCCCTGCAACTTCTGTCCGTTCAGCTCCTCACCTTCCACCGTCTCGATGCTCTTCCCGGTGCGCACGCTGAGCATGGCACACTTGTGATTGCGTCCTCCATTGCACGAGGTAATCAAGTCCGCGACGCCGCACGACTCCTCCGTGAAGGTCGCGCTTTTGCATGATTGGGCGAAAAACATCTTACCAAACTTACGCATCTCGAGAAGCCCCACACGCATCACAGCAGCTTTAGCGTTATCACCCCACTCCAAGCCGTCGACAAAGCCAGCCGCTAGTGCAACAATATTCTTCAAAGCTCCTCCTAGGGAGACACCGGCGACGTCACTCACGACACGGACGTGGAAATACGGCCTGTGGAACAAAGTTTTGAAGAGTGCACGATCGACAGCGGGGAGCTCCTCGGGGGTTGGTGTCAGGCCCTCCGGAAAGTCCCCGGTGGGGCCCTCGGGCGGAGCGTATGCGATGGTGGTCTCGGAGAATTTTTCTGCTGCCACTTCCGAGGCGATGTTCGCGCCGCTCAAGGCTCCGCAGTAGATTCCTAGCTTCCGCCCGATCGTATCCGAGAACAAGCTAACCCCGTCCGGTGAGACATCTACGCCCTTGATGCAGGAAATGGCACGAGCATACGGCAGACAGGATCCGTTGATCTGCCGGCAAATGCTGGAAACGAACTGGTGAGGCACGTTAAAAATCAGGATCGAAGCCTCGGAGACGGCGTCAGGGAGCGACGGCGTAGCGAATATGTTGGTCGGGAGGGCGACTCCGGGTAGGTACTTTGGATTCTCGTGAATACCGTTGATAATGCTCGTCAGGTTCTGAGATCCAGAGTGCTTGCTCCTGTCATAGCGAGGGTGTGAAGACGAGAGCTGATACTGCTCTTCAAACACCCACCTATCATCGCCACCGCCATCAGTCAGTCGGTCAGTCGTGCTCGGGGGAGAACAAGAAACAGAACCCAGGGCAACAAACATCTTAACCTCCTCATGGAAAACATCCGGATTAGCCTTCGTATTCTCCGCTACAATCTTCGCAATTGCACTCCCCCTATCCACATCTCAATCAGTTGATGGTAAGCCAAGAAGAAAGGAAGGGGAAAGAAAAAAATCTCCCACCAATTCCCCGACCCGATAACCGTAACATGATGCTTCATATTTCCAATTCGAGTTCCACTTCCTATAGTCCTGGTCAAAAGCTTCAGTCTCCGAACGGCCGTTGCAGAACTCATAATATATAACAAGACAAGAACAAGACTAGAAAAGCTAGGGCAGGGAAGCGAAAACTTTTGTTGGGACACAAATATGCAGACTAGCCAACAAAGCCCTCATTCCTTTCCTTTCCTTTCCTTCCTCTTATTTTCTCTGCGAAGGCTTGCTCACCCTGCTTAAGTATCGTACTGTATTCTTCTGCCAAGGAAAAAGAAAAGAAGAAAAGAGACAGAAAAAAACAGAGAAAACAGAAAAAAATTCTGCCCTTTTCCTTCCCCTTTGCTTTTGCTCGATGGATGGGTAGAGCACGCACGTGTGAAAAAGAGCTCTTTTTTCTGCTATCTCGTGCACAGGAATGTCCGAGGTATCGATTGATAGGGCAGACGGAAGTGAGATAGAAATGCTGTAGCGTCTTGTGCGGTCTTGTGTAATTATGATGTTTGTGGACTTATCGTAAAGGTTCACGGTGTGAGAATGGGTGAAAGTGGAAGGGTACTTTATTCCTTTCCTCCTTTCCTACTTTTGCTTGCTTACAGGGCAGATACGGTACCGTACGTTACCGTAGTCCACGAGTACAGTATCATACAATATGCTCGTGTGCCCAAAGCAATCCCCCCCCCCAAAAAAAATTGACAACTATTGAGGCTGAGAATGAGGCTGACCCACCACCGGATCACCACTCTCTCGAACCATGGGGTTGCGATGACAATACTTTTTTTTTTTTGCCCTTTCCCCTGGGCTTGGCGATTGAAGAGTTGAGCCGAGGCTTCATGGGGGAATCTATCATACACTGCCGTATCATAAGTTACCATTAGTCAAGTTGTAATGTTCCGGTATGATATCTGACGAAAAAAGGTGTCATACGGCACTTTGTAAGGGAAGGGGATGAGAGTCAGGCCTCCCAAAGATCCAAAATCCATCAACTTGTCGTAAAAACTCTTTTGGATCCACTATCGGGGGTCTCAACAGAAATTTACTGTCTAAACCACGATAGGCTTAGAATGGTGGGTTAACAGAAATAACGAATACCAGTTAACGAGATCCAGCAAGCTCAGCCTTCACAAGCCATAACTCTGTCTGGATCGCAGTATTCTTTCTGGGGGTGTTTGACCTTTGATCAGGGGGATCGGAGCCGATGGCCGATGGTGGATTTAGAGGGAAACAGATTTATGGATTTATTTGTCAACGCTCCTGCCACTGGGAATGCCAGGCTTCGGGTATCCCGGCGCCAAATAATAACCATAATAATGAGAAAAGCGTAGCCAGAGAAGTAGCATAGCACAAGAGTGGGCTCGGCTCTGCGGTAGCTGCCGAGTACCCATTATCCGGGTACCCGTGCTCGTGCAGCACCGGTACCTTAACCAGATGTAATTGTATTTTCGCTTTCGAAAACCTCTCCTCTCCCCTCCCCCCCTCCATACTTTGGCAGCACAAGTACGGCAGTAGTTCCGGAAAGATATATAGCTATACACTTGGGTAACACAAGGAACGAGGATCAAGACAGAAAGCAAAGAAGGAAAAAAGAATGAAGAAATAAAAGGAGGAAGAAAAGAGGGGGACAAGAAAATGGCAGTAACTGGGTAAGTTTTTGTTTTTTTTAAAAAAAAGGTTCTATCTGACATTCCCCCGCTCTTCACAGCAGATACTAGTATTTTCCCATTGCCCCTCCCGGGTTCCCACAATCTATTTTATGTTTGAAGGATTTTTTGTGGCGGAGGGGCTCAGGCCTTTGGTGGGTTGTAGACCTGAGTTTTAGTGTTAGTGGCGTAATAGTCAAATACGGGAGAAGAGGATAGAGGTACCAATTTTCTAGCTTTAATTGGTGCCCACTTATACTTCTTGACCCAGATACTGAGTGCGGTAAGAGCGGCGGTGATGATGATGACCTTCATGCCCATCTTCTTCCTTTGGTCCATCTCTGGCTCGGCGGCCCAGTTCAGGAATTCGACAACATCCTTGGCCATCTGGGAGGTAGTGGCTGGGGTTCCGTCCTCGTACTCTACCAAACCATCATAGAGGACTCTTGCCATAGCAATTCCTAAATACATGTTAATATCCCTACAAACCTTGTGTCATATGTATCGGGGGGGAACACCCACCAGTTCCTGGAAAGTAAGGATTAAAGTTCAATCCCTCCGGAACCACAGCTCCAGCCGGAGCCTCGTCCGGGTATCCTGTGAGCAGTGCAAATATGTAATCGCAACCGCCGTGTCTAGCTTTTACCATGAGAGACAAGTCGGGAGGATAGGCTCCCTGGTTAGCAGCACGCGCAGCCTGCTCATTGGGATACGGGTCAGGCATATAGTCCGAGAGTTTCCCCGGACGCTTCTCAATATCTCCGACATCGTTGGGTTCATCATCGTATTCGCTCTCCTCAGCCATAGCCTTGGCTTCGTCGACGGTGTGGGAAACACCAACTAGAGAGCGCCACGGGACGCGGGAGAGGGAATGGCAAGAAGAGCACACTTCACGGTAGACTTGGAAGCCACGGCGAAGGCTGTACTTATTCGTCAATAGTTATTCCGAGGACGCTGTAGTAGAGATGAAAACACTAACGCTTGGTGGTCAAAAGTCTTTAACCATCCTTGATGCTCCCACGGATAATGCGGCGGGTGCAACCTAATTCATTACCATCAGCAACTAGTTCCCATCCCCCAAATACCAATACCAAATGATACACAACATACCCCTCCTCGACCATGGTCATAGCATGTACCTCCGAAAACCCGAATCCATATTGTTGATAGTACAATCCAATACTTCCGACCGCCGCAACAGTAGACACAGTACCAGCGATGTTCAATCCCCTGTCGTTCTTGGCCGTATTGCCTGTGCTTGTCGATGTTGTTCTCTGTGGAAATGTATTCGATTAGATGCTGGCAATTGCGCAAAGGTGGGGCGAAAAAGATCGAGGAGGAGGGGAAAGGAAAATTACCCTGCTTGATTGTCTCACCACATTCTTGAGGATGGTTCCTGAACGAAGGTACGACCGAGCGAGCATTGTGTGCCCAGATCACGTATGATTGGTGAGTACTGGAGGGAGAGGAGATGCGGGGTGACGATGGGTTCGAGTGTTTAAGACTTGATGGCGAGGACAAAGTTGCCGGAGGGGGAGGCAGGAGGGAAAGATGGGATGTTTCAAATTTCCTGGCTGCGGATCGGGGTATGCGGGTCTTCTGATTGGCTAAGGGTTTGGAACAATGCCTTTGTTTCACAAAAACTAACCCGGAACTTCGCGAATGGCAAAGCACACTTTCTGCACTAAAAGATCATGGTTTAGGGAGGGCCATTTTCCCCACCTTTTTTTTCTTTCCCGAAAAATTACGATAGAGCCCCAGGTGCGAAACTTGGACCTTACCACCAACAGAGTTCACCGGTGGTATGCTTGTGGGATTGTTTGTCTATTCTCTAAACTTTACAGCGCAGAAACCCCTGCCCCTCCAGCCACTCATAAAAGGATTTGAACACATCGCGTCAGATAACATAGGGTAGAGATCTCGGAAACGAAACTACCTAAATTTTTGACAAAGCAAAAGATAGCCAAAGGGGACACAATCACCCAAAAGAACAAGATATAACATATCAAATCCCAAGGCCCATCTATTGGATTGATGCAGAATTAGCTGTCGGTAGCACCGACGCCAAGTCCCTTCTTCAACAGCTCTCTCCTGGCTTTGACTGCATCCGCAAGCATCTCCAAGACACCTTCGGTATCCTCAAAATTGATGCAGGCATCTGTGATACTAACTCCGTACTTGAGTCCAGCCTTTCCTTCCTCTGGTACCTTCTGATTACCAGCGTGGATGTGGGACTCAATCATAACACCCATGATACAGTCCTCGCCATTGCGGAGCTGCTCTGCAATTGAGGCGGCAACTTTGGGCTGGTTGAGGTGGTTTTTCTCGGAATTTCCTGGAGCAAGATTAGCGTTTCGCAATGAGCAGCAACACACCGGTGCGAAGTTACCATGAGAGCAATCAACCATAAGCTTGTCCTGAGTCTTCTTCGCACGAAGCCTCTCTTTGGACTCCTTGATACTTGCCGCATCATAGTTTGTTCCCTTCTTCCCACCACGGAGAATAATGAAGCAATCCTCATTGCCAATTGTAGCCACAATTGCGACGACGCCAGGCTTAGTGACCGACAAAAAGTGGTGGGAACCTTTAGCGCTAAACAGATACAAACATCAGATCCAGTCAACCAAGCGAACAGAGGTAGAACCTACGCTCCAATTGCATCAATTGCGATGTCCAAGCTTCCATCGGTTCCATTCTTGAAGCCAACGGGGAAACTCAAGCCACTCGCCAACTCTCTATGCAGCTGACTCTCGGTAGTCCTCGCACCAATAGCACCAACGCTCAACATATCTGCAAGGAATTGCGGAGAGATAGTGTCAAGCATCTCGCTAGCAAGCGGCATTCCAAGTTCGGTAAGGTCAATGAACAATTGTCTACTAATCCTAAGCCCCCTGTTGATTTGGAAAGACCCGTCGATATCTGGGTCATTGATGAGCCCCTTCCACCCGACGGTAGTGCGCGGCTTTTCGAGGTAGGCGCGCATCACAATGAGAAGCTCGTTCTGGTACTTCTCCTTGAGGGGGAGAAGGCGACGGGCGTACTCGAGGGCAGCGCTAGGGTCATGGATGGAGCATGGCCCAACAACAACGAGGAGACGGTTTTGCGGATCCTTGGACTGGAGAATTGCAACAGTCTCTTCACGAGCTTTCAACACAGTGGCCTTTGAACCGCTGGTCTGTTGAAGCTCATGTTGGAGTAGATCCGGTGGAGTCAATGGGTTGTACCCGCGAATACGCCAATCTTCTGAATTGGTCCTATCTCCGACGTTCTTGTTCTCGATATAGTAGTTCTGTTTTTTGGTGATTGAAGAGGTACCGTCAGTTTGAACGAAACCATAAGGAGGGCCCGACGGATGCCCATATGTATAATACCGCCCGGGCATTGAGATAGGGGTAGTTTTATTGCAATATTAAAGCTTGTGCGGAGAGGGAAAGAGTGTGAGGAAGCCAGAGTGTGAGGGTACGAGAGTGCGAGAGTGTGAGAGTGGGAGTGAGAGTGTGAGAGTGAGAGTGTGAGAATGAGAATGAGAGTGAGAAACAAACTAACTTACCGCCATTGCGCGAATTGGTGAGTTGAGTTAGTGACAATGACTGCTATTAGGTCACTATGAAGAGTTTCTCTTCACAAAGGGCTTCGTAGTTGCCGTGAAGAAAATATCAGGAAAAGTTTGGATGGGGAATGAAACAGAAAAAAAACAAGTGAGGAAAGAAAGCAGTCAGATGCAAATTGCCCCTCCACAATCAGATGCCAAGCCTGGTAATGCGCCAAGCCTGGACAACACTTGGGTCCCCCGCAACAAGTATCCAAACAGAGATATTCAGGACGCTTTCAGGGGCATTTCGCTTTTGGTCAAGGTCCCCCTGTGTTCGGGTACCTGTTGCCTGGGATGAGTGCGGTGCTCTAATACTAGACAGGGTAAACTACAGGACGGGTATTCGTGAGGGGGGAACCATCCTGCACGAGTGCCATAGAACCGCCACTTTCAGTTTCGAGTGGCACTTATCAAAGCTTGTGATAACATTTTATTCAAAGATAAGGCAGAAGTAGCGGCTACCCTATCGTGATAATAGCTCATACCACGGGCCCTCACTCGGAAGTTGACGAGGAAAAGCCTCCATTGACAACACTAGTGTGTAATCGAGGGTTTGGGCGGAGAGACCAAGATGGTGTTCACACTATCATTCAATGGCAAGGCTTGGCGACCTGGTTTCTTGATCCCATCCTACTGAGGGGTATGATAAAAACCGTGAAACCGAATCTGGACTTGGGGGCTCTAAATACCAACTTCCACCACACTTTTATGCCTTCATAACGGTATGATTTTGCAGCCATGCTCCTTAAGTATAGTTTTAACAAGAATGGTTTCGAGATGCTTGGGAATTGGTCACTGTCTGACCTCTTGAGGGACGAGTTTAGGAAGCCCGACGGTTGTCACGTGTTTCATGAGCTCTTGATTGACAACCCCACCTGGGTCAGACTACGCACACTCTATAATAAAGGAAGATTACCGGAACAACGGCACATGTGTGATGGGGGCTATCGCCCTGTTATTCGCCAAGGCGAGCTCGGGTCTGTTCTAATCAGAAGGAAAGAAAAAATACCATTGAGAGCACTGCTGTAGCGAGAGAGAAGGTTTATTAAGCTTCAACCTTTCAAAATACCCATACACGCCTGAAAAAGTCGCCACTCGCCTGCTATTCAGATAACCCCCCACAGGTTAGTGGTTTTTACAGCATTCAGGCAACCTTTATCGCTTTTTCGAGGCATCTATACATTCAAGACCGGAGGCCGTACAGGTCATTTGCTTTAGGTCCCAGTTCCCTTGCCTAGTCTTCCCCGTTTGAATCGTCAATAACTAGTTTCCCGTTCTGAGTAGCTGTCATTTTCAAAGAGTCTTTCAGGTCAGCTGTCGCATCAGTCTTCTCAAGCTGATAAACGTGTACCCTCCCACTGGCAGAGAACGCATAAATGGCCAGAGCAACCCCACTATGCACAGCGAGGTCGACTAGTCTAGGAATTGTATCGATATAGCAGCCAGTTATCCGGGTAGGCTCGTGGGCCTTTGTGAGATCGGCACTGGTTGGGGGCTGGGCTGAGACGGGAGGTTGGTCACCAGTGGGCTCTGCCTCAAATGGCCTGTAGAAGATATCCGGTGGAATCGAAAATAATACAACGTGATCACTGTATCCAGCGGCAACTCGTACGCCATGCTTAATGCTGGACCCTGAAGCGTATATACTTGGCCGGGCAGTTCTCTTGATCTTTCGGCCATGGGGAACCCTCAAGTTTTCATCTGTACTGGCTTCTCTCCCCTCTTCGATCATCATCTCTACGACTCTTTCCGGTGGGGTCAACCAAATCTTTCGTAGGAGCTTCGTGGGTCCGCTATTATTGGGTAATCCCCTATCAGCGTACGTACCTCGGACATCGGGCCCTCTCTTGTAAACCGCCTGGTGAAAATTAGGGGTAGTGAAAACATACCCCAATGGTGCATCACTGCCCAGACATAATCCCCCACTTTCGGGATCAATGAACAGTATGTGGTATCCATCGCTTAGCGGGACAGCCTGGAAATGGTCACTTTGGCCCGCTCTCGGCTCCCAAGTGTCCCAAAAGGCAAGGGGATCTGGGCTGACGCCGAAGCGCCTGGTAAAGGGGTTCACATCTTTGGGGTGGACCGCACTTGATATAAGACGCAGCTTCTTAGCAGAATCTATGCCGCGCCGGGGGGGAAGAAAATATAAAAAATCCGAGGGAGCTGTCAACGGGAACCACCGGTTAAGGTCTTGTCCTGTCAACGCATCAACCCCTAAGAAGAAAAATCCGTCAGTCGTGGTCAATCGCGCACATAGTCCATTTTGTTGAACCATGAAAGTAATCCCATGACCGTGAGAAAAAACTTTGAAATCTTAGATGCGCATGCCGGCTGGTGAGCATAGTGGAGGTTAAGGAAAGACTTACAATGCAGCTCTATTCCGCTATGGCACCCGAAGGCAACACACCGTCTCTGTGGACAGATGGCGACACTCCTCGGCAGATCCTCCTCACTGCATATGTCCTGATAAGTGCTCTGGGCTTCCTGCTCTACCACGTCGTGAACGATTCCCATACGTCCTTCCTTTTAATCGATAAATTTCATTAGCAAGCACTTAGTGGGGTTAGGGAGGTGTGAGGGGATGTACGAGCAATACAGCTATGGCAAATCTTTGATTGCTTGTATCCATGCTGACAGCTAGGACTCTCCGCGGGCAAACGACTGAAGTAACGTATTCCATCCTCTCCCGTGCAGACTTCAAGCGATAAACATAAACCACACATCCTTCGCTCAACAGAGCATAGAAACCGCACATGGAGACTGTAAAATTAGCGGTATCAGCAGCGACAAGTTCTGACAAGTCAAGGATTGCAGTGTTGCGAAGACCACTGCCCTCAGGATTATCAGGGCACAACGAGCACTCGCGTGACAACCGGGTGACAAGGTAGTGAGGATTTCGGGAGTCCCTCACTGAAGCTTCGGCATTGTGGAAGCCAAGCGCTCCAAGATGCTGTTTGAGAAGAGATGGATCTAGAGCAGAGAGGTACCATGCTCTGCATACATGCCTGGATATATTGAAGGAAAGAGGAGATGTGGAACCGAGAATTTCCTGTACCAATTCAACTGGAAGTTGATATACCGAAGGGTACTTGAGCAATTTGTGCTCTACACATACATCGTTCCATGACTTGCGTGTCAACCTGGCGGAGAGCAAGGAGCGATGGTCCAGGAATGAAAGTATGCGGATAAAAGTTTCATCCGGAAGTCTCAGACAATGATCGATAATCGGATTGGCCTGCCTTAAAGTTAAAGAGCACCCAGCCAGGCGCGTAGGAGTAGACGCATGATCGACCGGAGAAATCTTGTCAGAGTCGGGGGAGCCAAACACGGAGCGGTAGGAGCTCCCCCCACTTCCGGGACTGCTGCCACTTTCATGAGCATGTGAGAGGCATTTCTGCTTTCCGGCCCGGTCAACGATATCACGGCAATCATTCGAAATGTGGATTGAATCGTCACTCGCTGACTGGCTCCTCTGGGATTCCCTCCTAGGGGAGTCAGCATCCACAGACAGGGAGTTGCAGGCCGATGGAACGGATGACTCCTCGCTGTAAACATAAGGGAGGGCGGAATTCATTCCAATCTCTTGGGTCATAGTGTGGATAGGAAGACTCTTGCTTCTCGAGTGAAAAGTTGGGAGCGTAGGGGGTGTATGAGATGTTGATGAGGACTGGATAAGTCGGGAGAGTAAAATTTCAGAGGAAGCCACTTTTGTGCAGTGGGGTATGATACTGTGCAGTGGGCTAAACCACTGGAGGGGATAAGAATAATACTTATTGTGAAGGTGGTTGGCAGTGTATGTGTGGGGGGTGGAAAGGAGAAGAGGAGAAGAGGAGGGGTCTACAGGAGAGTAGGGGAGCCGCGTAGCCCTATAGGGGACGAGCAATTGAGAATTGCACTGCGTCCAGTCAGGAACGTAATTGGCGCGTGTCTTCAGATCGGGCGGGAATGAAAGCCTCCCTCCACGCTTGGGCCAGTTTCCCAGCAGATGCACGGTAGTCTACTGCACTCTGAGGTCGGTGGACCGTCGACCACTCAGCCTCCAGTCTCAACAGTCACAAGGTTGAACTCGACTTCGCATCCCGACTACAGCAGGAAAGTTGAAGATTGGACGTTCAGGGATGTTTGGGAGGCCGGGACATACCGGTACGGATATCCGAAGACAGCCAGACCGAAAATTTTGCGAGGAACGCTGGACCGTTATTCGCAAGGCACTCGTCCCAGTCAAGAGGCATGATATCGTATGTCACAATGCAGGAGTGATGTTGAGGGCATAACGTTGCATAACAAGGACGTTGGCGGGGATTGAAGAGGTCGCAGAATGGAACTTGTAGCCGCAGAGCCTCTTCCCCTCCCAAGTTATGATATTGTATCGTTGTCTCACTCGAATTTACCCCTCCAAAAGAATAGATACAAGTATGATAGGCCTTCCCCTCCTGACCCATCATGCTTAGATTACTCCACCAGCACTGGCTCCCAGCCGATAAGTTTGATTGACCTGCTTGGGTCCATCTCCATCTCGTCCTCCCCCTCTTTCTCCCACCCTCTCTAATCTATCTGCGCTTATGTTATCGCGGGATGCACTTCGCGGTGCGGGTATAATATTATGCACACTGTGCAGTACTATATTTTACTCTACTCGATCTTCTACTGCGCTGGTGCTATTCGTATCCTATACACTCTCTATATCGCTATGTCTTTAGCCCCTCATCCACTTCGAAACTTCCTACCCATTTTTCCCCGGGCCAATTCATGCCCCCATCCTTAGCATCACGGACGATGCGAATGTAGAAACTCGATCCTCGTCATGCTTCTACCTTTGGTTGTCCCCCTATCTAACCGGGGGGGGTGGGCCATCCTTTGATCGCCCCTCTCCACTCACTTGATGGGATATGGTGTTTATCCCTCACCCCTCCCTTCTGGACTTTATATGTTTGGCGTAGGATAATATTTTGGTTGTGCGCCTGTTTTGCATTTTGTGTGCTCGAGCCTTCGAATCCACTTCGTTTATCTATCCCCTCTGCCCTCCATCCATCCCTGAGATTGCTCCTCCTCTGTCCTCCCCTCACCCTCGCCTTCACCCGCTATTCCATTAATCTACCCATCTCCCATCTCGACTCTTGGTCCATTCTCCTCACTCCTCTCCCAGCTCGCCTTCCTTACGATCCTGCACTACAATGGCTCCTCCCCTTGTTTATATGCTTCCTCTCACCGATACTGGTGCCCCTGATATTGCCGGTGATCATATCAGTCTTCCTCCCCCACGCGAACCGTACACTTTGAGGATTGCTATTGAGGGTGCGAGCTCGATAACTCGCAACGGGAGTCTGTGGACTGATGTCCCTGCGAAGGGAGAAAAGTTTGGAAGAAATAAATTTAGAGAGTTCAAGTTTGTCTCCCATTTGGTTTTTTTCAGTTTTTTTCCTTGAGTAATCCATGATTGCCCCCTTTTTGATATGTGGTGGCTGCCGTGGTTTTGTGTGATTTGTTTTTGCATCCCGACGGCTCTTGGAGGACCAATTAACCGCCGATATCTACATGGATCAACGTCCAGATGATCTACGACTGAAACTAATGTTTATCCATCATTACAGACTCACGCCTTCGTTTTCCCGAACTCTTCACATTGACATTCCCATCGCTTTACCGGGCACCTTTAGCTATTACATCACCTATAATCCCCTCCCATCTCTGAAAGAGCTATCATCGCCAACGAAGCCATCCGAAAATGCGAAAACCGGCATCCACTGGTTTACCGTTGCTGCGCGCCTCTCCGTAAACGGCGAACCTCTATCTCTCGATTCCCTCTCTTGTTTCTCGGTGGTCTCGAAATGGCTCGGCCCTGTCGAAAGATGGGATGGATACATGAGGTACATCGCTGAGAAGGGGTATAATATGGTTCATTTTACCCCAATGATGCACCGTGGGGAATCAAATTCGCCTTATAGTATCTATGATCAGCTTGAATTTGACCCGGAAGCATTCCCGAACGGGACCGAGGACGTGATGTTGGTTGTCGATCGGATGGAGAAGCAGCATGGCCTGCTCAGTCTGACTGATGTCGTCTGGAATCACACTGCCCACAATTCCCTCTGGCTGCAAAGCCACCCCGAAGCCGGTTACAATTTGGTCACTGCACCTTGGCTCGAAGCGGCGTTTGAGCTTGACACCGCTCTTTTGGACTTTGGCGGTCACCTCGAAGCACTGGGCTTCCCTGCTGAACTTGAGGAAAAAGAGGATCTACTGAAGCTTATGGACGGTGTGAAAACTCATGTTATCGGAGCGCTTCGGCTTTGGGAGTTCTATGTTGTCAACGTGGAGGCCACTACGGATGCTGTTATCGACGCATACGTTTCGGGGAAGAGCAATCTAAAACGTGTCGATGTGGCCGAATACAGGCCGGAGCTATCCTTGTATGACAAGGCACAATTTCTTATCAAGAATGGGCTCAAGGGGGCAGATACACTTGGATCACGACACAGCCGGACAATCGACCCTGAGATAGGTGCGGCCTTCCTCACTTTGGAATGCGGGAAACCCAACCCCAAGAATGCAGAGCAGGTCGAGGAAGCGAAAGAGGCTCTTGTCAAAGTCCTTGACGAGATCAATCTCCCGTTTTACAAGGAATATGACCTTGATTGTTCCGAAATCCTTGAACAGATCTACAATCGCATCACTTACCTCCGACTCGACTCAAACGGTCCCAAGATGGGCAAGATAACCAAGGAGAGCCCAATCATCGAAACCTACTTTACCCGACTACCAAGGAACGAGCTGACCGCTAAGCACGATCCCAAGAGTCTGGCACTGGCCAACAATGGGTGGATTTGGAGCAACGTTGCGGACTTTGCTGGCTCGAAATCACGGTCCTACCTGCGAAGGGAAGTCATCGTGTGGGGTGACTGTGTGAAGTTAAGATTTGGTGATAAGCCGGAAGACAATCCGTTCTTGTGGCAGTTTATGGTTGACTATACTAAACTTATGGCACGGTGCTTCCATGGTTTCCGTATCGATAACTGTCATTCTACTCCCATCCATGTCGGTCAATACCTTCTCGATATCGCGAGAGAGGTTCGGGAAGACCTGTACGTCGTTGCCGAACTTTTCACTGGGAGTGAATACGAGGATAGGCGATTTGTTGAGCACCTGGGTCTCGGAAGCCTTGTGCGTGAAGCAATGGTTGCATGGGGTCCAGGGGAGCTCTCAAGACTTGTGCATAGACATGGTGGAAAGCCGATCGGAAGCTTCAGGCAGGAACTCGTAGTCAGAGGTAGTGCCGTTTCTGATGCACCCTCTAGCAAGCCGGAGGCTCAAGGGGCGAGTGATAGCAGAGAGGTGATCAGGGCTGTTACGGCGAGCCCGATTCACGCTCTTTTCATGGACTGCACTCACGATAACGAAACACCCACCCAGAAGAGAACCCCTCAGGACACATTGCCGAACGGTGCCTTAGTTGCAATGTGCGATTGCGGTATTGGCTCTGTGATGGGCTACGACGAGATCTATCCAAAACTACTCAATCTAGTCACGGAACCAAGAACATACTATCCACCACCGGAAAAAATCGATGGAACGACTCCCGGTATTGGGAGAGTCAAGGGTCTTCTCAATCGGATTCACACCGAGATGGGGAGAGATGGGTTCACCGAGATGCATGTCCACCATGAGGGAGAATACGTAACGGTCCATAGAGTCCATCCTAAGAGTCACAAGGGCTATTTTCTGATTGCGCACACCGCATTTGGCCCCGGAGATCATAGAGGCGACTTTAACCCCATCACTGTTACGGGAACTAAGGTTAAGATGATCGGAAGCTGGACTTTGGCGGTAGATGGCAGTGACGAAGCGAAGGAGAAAGTTCTCAACCAGCCCGACTATCTTACCGGATTATCGGCCAAGCTCGCGGAGGCAGAGAACCCGAAGATTGAGGAGAACGGAAACAAAACCACAATCACCGTGCCAGAAAATTTTCCGCCCGGGAGTATCGCTCTGCTCGAGACCTGGATCCCTGGAACCGATGGAGAGTCGTTGGCTCAGTTCGTCACCAGCGGTGCTGAGGAGGCGTTTGCCAACACAAGTTTGGTGGACTTGAACTTTGTGCTCTATCGTTGTGAGTCGGAGGAAAAGGATTCGAGCGATAATCGAGATGGATGCTACAACGTTCCTGGATACGGAGCTTTGGTTTACGCGGGACTTCAGGGGTGGTGGTCGGTGTTGGAGGACGTCATCCGGAACAATGATCTTGCCCATCCTATTTGCCAGCATCTTAGGGACGGCCAATGGGCACTCGACTACATTGTGGGTAGGTTGGAGAAACTTGAAGCGCGTGGTAACAAGGGTCTTGCGGGACCTGCTAGGTGGTTGAAAGAAAGATTCGATCGGATCAGATCTGTTCCAGGCTTCCTGTTGCCAAGATACTTTGCATTGGTTGTACAAACGGCATATACCGCTGCTGTTGAGAGGGCTACAAGTTTGTTCACTGAGGATATCCAGGAGGGAACGGCATTCTTACAGGGTTTATCACTCGTATCGCTGCAAATGACCGGGTTTGTTTTTAGCCCTTCCCCTTATTGAACTTAACCGTTTCTGACATGGTCGCACAGTCTCATGAACTCTACTTCTCTGTGGCCCGACAAGAAGGTTGCTTGCATGGCCGCCGGATTGCCACATTTTTCATACGACTACATGCGCTGCTGGGGACGGGATGTTTTCATATCCATCCGTGGTCTTTATCTGGCAACTGGAAGGTACGATGAGGCGAAGGAGCACATTTTGGCTTTCGGATCGGTTCTCAAACATGGAATGATTCCCAACCTCCTAGATGGCGGAAGGAAGCCCAGATACAACGCTCGCGATAGCATATGGTTCTACCTTCAGGCTGTTCAGGATTACACCAAAATGGTTCCAAACGGAATCCAGCTGCTCCAGGAGAAGGTCAAACGCCGATTCCTCCCATTCGATGATACCTGGTTCAACCATGACGACCCGCGAGCCTATAGTCAGGAGAGCACTATCGCTGAGATCATCCACGAGGCGCTGGGGAGGCACGCCTTGGGTTTCGAGTTCCGGGAGGCGAACGCTGGGCCGGGTTTGGATAGTCAAATGAAATGGGAAGGATTCACCGTTAGTGTCAAGACGGATTGGACGACGGGCATAATCAAGGGAGGAAGCCAATTTAACTGTGGAACGTGGATGGATAAGATGGGGGAGAGCGAAAAGGCTGGAAATAAAGGAGTTCCGGGTATGTCTGAGATTGTAGACGACTTGAAGTAGGAGCTGACTGTGATTAGGAACTCCCCGAGACGGAGCAGCGATTGAGATCACTGGGCTGTTGTATAGCGCACTGAAGTGGGTAGCAGAGCTGAAAAAGAAAGGGCTATACAAATGGGACAGCGTAAAGACTAGTGAGGGGAAAGCCATTACTTTTGCCGCGTGGGCAGAGCTGCTCAAGAAGAACTTTGAGAGGCTCTACTATGTCCCAAAGGATCCGGCGGAGGATTCCAAATACTCTATTAAACCTGAACTCGCCGGCAGACGTGGCATCTATAAGGATCTCTGCGGTGGAGGAAAAGAGCGTGAGGACTACCAATTAAGACCCAACTTTGCAATTGCAATGACGGTAGCACCAGACCTCTTTGTGCCTGAGCATGCGATTGGATGCCTTCAGATAGCGGATGAGGTTCTCCGAGGGCCAACCGGGATGGCCACGCTTGAGTAAGCGGGCATTCACTTAATATTGGCTTGATAACTGGCTAACGAAAAGTAGCCCCATGGATAAAGATTATCGCCCTTATTACCGCAACAGTGAGGATAGTGACGATTTCGCGACCTCGAAAGGTCGTAATTACCACCAAGGCCCCGAGTGGCTGTGGCCAACCGGTTTCTACCTTCGAGCACTTCTCACCTTCAATCCGCCCAACATCGAAACACTCCAACAGATCAACCTCCGCATGGACGGATGCCGCAAGGCTATCAATGAGAGCTCCTGGGCTGGACTGACGGAGTTAACCAATAAAGGTGGCGAAATCTGTTATGACTCTAGCCCTACACAAGCTTGGAGTGCTAGCTGCCTCATTGACCTGTACTACGACGCCGCAAAAGTAAAGCTGCAGCCTAGGGGGAACTGACGGATAGATCGTTTCCGATATTTTTATCGCTCTCTGCTTCTTTCTTTTGTACCTTTTCACTAGCTTAGCTTAATCCAAAGACCATTGTTCTTTTCTAAAGAGAAACTTTGCCGACGTGGTGCGCAAATAATAATCCGTGGTTTACTTGCGTATGATACAAAGCACAAGAGAAATCTGGATGCAACCGCCCTCGGCTAAAGCATCATTCGCTTTCAAAATGCTTTCGTATCGGATAGGTATTGAAATCTAAATTAACGGGTGGAAACAGGCTATAGAATACTGGGGTCATGCTATTCAGGTACAGCTCAGGATTATTTCATATATTTAAGGTGGGCCAAGTTATCGGGCTGGGTATGATCGCCGGCTATGGTAGGCTACCGCACCAAAAGGAAGGTATGATAGCTCTGATTCTGGCACTGGCAGTGTTCGAAACATTGGCAGTGGTATGTGTGGATGACCAAAGCGTGCTAAAGACTATGCTTCGGTAGCGGAATAAATACATATCATAAGGCTATTATATATCAGGAAGCATGCAACGATCGACGGATAGATGGAACACGGTGGCTATCAAAGTATGATACCCCTTCGTCTGTATCTGTTGCTTTTTAGTTCCCTAGAATATTCCGAGATTAGGAATAGTTCAAGTGTCGCAACCGCGGAGATGTTTTCTGCTGGTCAGGTCACACAGCAAGAGCTCGTTGATCATACTACCTCTGGTAAAGATCTGAAGCTAACCTATGCCATTAACCACGCCAAAAAACTGCGAAATCTGCACACAGATTAGGGGATGGGTAGCCTAGGAGAAGGTGCTTGCTTAATATTTGACTGGAGTTGATTACCTGTGCGACACCGAAAGCTATGTGTTGCGGTGGCGGTTAGGTTCACATGAGAATTGTTTGGTTTGACCCGCTAGCTGGAGGAGGCTGTGCGGAGCATGCATTTTGGTGCGAATGGTCTTTAAAGTTGCCGGTATTCCGTGCGAAACCATTGCTCTGGGGCGCCGGCCCAGAGCTGTACGGTTCGTGTACATACACGTAAACTGTAGTCCGAAGCCTCTCTGTTTCACAATAAAAAAATAGACAAAAGCTGCACTTTTTAATCGTCGGTATCTCATCAGAGGCTAGATCTCCTGTTTCTCATATTTCTGGTTTAAACTCATTTTATCTGTGTAATACCCCATCATTAATTTCAAGCATTCTCATCACCAACTGAAGGCCTCACTGTCCTGCAAAGATCTGCTGTTGCTCGAAAGTCATTATTTTCACAAGTTTGCTAAGATAATTGCCCTAGAAACCACTCACAATCTTCTGATCTTTGATTAGCAGTGCCATAATAAGGAAGTGTCAGAAGATTCTGTAAGTACCTGGGGGATAATCTTGAGATATATGTGTAACTACTTGGGTGATTTTTGGAAAGTTTTCCGTACAAGTTTTCTAGAGGAGCTTGGTAAAGAAAACCCCTCAAAAGAGCGATTTTTGGTGTGAAAGGTGTTCAATCACAGGGACTCTTGATTAGTCACTTCTGTACGGTGCCGTACTCCTTCCGCTAAGGACAACTCAGATACCGGTAGAATCTGGTCGTAGAGACCGTTGCCAATGTGGGTGACTGGCATGACTATACCATCTTGGGCAGCACAACCCAGCTCTCTAGCCAATTAGCAAGAGAAATCAGTTTTGATTGCACTTTCGCTTTGATGTTTTTTCGCTATTTCTTCCACATATAGTATAGTCCAACACTAATTTTACCTACTTCCAACTTGGCAACGGTCTATATAAGACCAGATTCTACTCGTACGGTAAGTGCCTTATGGGTGAGAGTTGCACTTTTCGCGCGTTAACCAATCGCAGACCCCTGCAGGAACTCAGTGCTTGTTTAACACGAAAGACGCAAGGCAGTATCCGTGCTCGAATAGAGCGGGATACTGTGGGTGAGTCAGTCAAGAATCTCAGCCTCGCTCATCGCCCACACCCCTCGTTATAAAATCCCCCGCGCTCGTCCTTGCATCCTCCTCCAGATAGAGGAGACACCAGGGGGAGAGAGTGAAGTGAAGTGGAGAGAAGAGAAGAATAGCGTACTAGTTAGATATACTACTGCACTGAGCCGGCCGAGGTTCGTACTTTTGTAGTAAAGTTGTGAAGAACGACGAGAAGAAGCTTTCCATCTACAGCGACAAAGAGATGTCAAATCAGCAGTACCACTCACAGTTGCCGGGCGGGGGTGAAGGGGAGAATACTCCACAAAGTTCGAGGGTATTCACGCCTGGAAGTCAATGGTGGTCGCAGTCGCAGCCGCGGAGCCCAGCGACGGTAGGATCGGTGGATGCTTACAATCCGCTCTTGAGCCCGCTCCCGCCGGGTGTGGGTCCGCAGCGATTTAATGTCGGCAATACCAGCAACAACAATCGCAATGGCAGCGGCGATAACAGTTCCTCGCCTAATGCTGTGCCTGCACGCTGGACGAATCTACCGCCCGTATTCCGGACAGGCGGGGACATCCCGAGTTCGCAGCGCCCGGCGAGCTATTGGGGAGGACAATTTCCAGCTCCGAGGGCCGCACGACCGACCCCACAATCACAAGGATTTCGAGGATTTCATCCACCAGCTCCGGCTCCAAGCTCCCCATTTTCGACCCAGCCACCTCCGCCGCCGCGACCTACTTCTCCCCACCCATTCTCCCAATGTAACATCGCCCTCGCAGTCGACGTTAGCGGCTCCACTGCCGGCCGAATCCTCAGGGTAGAGATAGAATTTATGTCCAGCATAATCCTGCAGATCCTCCAGGCGAGCCAGCGAAACGTACACATCCTGCCCTGGAACCACGACGCCGCGGCTCCATGCGCGCTGGCGAGCCTCCACTCTTTACAGTCCAGCGGGGGTACCAATCCCGTTTCATTGCTGCTCTCGCGACCGCACTTGGCAGCGCTGCGCTCGTCGGGGGTCTGGTTCCTGTTGACGGATGGGGACATTGACGAATGGGGGGTGCAGCAGTTCTCGACTCATCTAGCGCAGGAACGAATGCACGGAGTCCCCGTCGTGGTGGTGGTTTTCGGGAGAACTAATGGGTTGATGCCCGCGGGGTGTAATATTTCCGTTGGCTTGTCGCCGTTCGCGGCGGTGCCGCATTCGGCTTTGCTATACCAGGATGTGCAGCCCAATGGCCGCTGCTACGTGCTTGCTACGAAGGGGTGTTTTGAAGTGCTTGGTACCGCCGGCGGTGAGCCGGTGGTGCTTGGCGATAATACTACTTGGCTGGACTTGCCTACGATTGACCCAGGCGCCGCGTTCCAGGACTTGGTTATACCCCCGCCGTTGGAGCTGTCGCCAGAGGAGATCGCGTTGTCGGATGGTCTCAGGGTGAATTTTGGCACACTGTTTGATACGGACCTTAGTGATACGCAGGTCACGGAGTTATTGGGAAACCAGAATCATTTGCAGAGCATCCTTTTGAACGCGCAGGCTCAGGGTCAGAGTGGAAGTGCGAGGAGCTGGTTGCAAAGAAATCAGACCCCCACGTTTGGGTCCCCATCGGCTATGGGCGGGATGATAGATGGGAGGGCAGCGCAGTCTGTGCAACAGCTTACACAGGCTCTACGGGGAGCGCATATCGGCAGGGACGGTGGGGGTGGAGCGAGTGTTGATGCGCTAAGAGCGCAAGTCCGCGAAGCTCATAGGAGGAATAGCTCACAGCAACAGCAACAGCAACCACACCGACAGCAACAACAATCCCAAATACAACAACAGCGGCAGCAACAGCAACAACAACAGCAACAACAGCACTACTTCCCTCCTCCTCCTGCTGTAACGAGTAGAACGGCCACAATTGAAGCCGCACTCGAATCTCTGGACCGTGGCACCCGCAGCGGTTTCAGCCCCGCAACATTAACCTCCGCATCCCAAGTTGCGCCCACATCGGGACCCCCTAGCATCCATTCCCCCGCCCCACTACCTCCCCGTCAACCCGCTCCACCAGCACTGGACACCACTGGCGCTTTCCTAGGTGAATGCAGTCTCTGCTTCGAATCAAACACTCTCCTTTCTATCCTATTCAAGCGCCCAACCACCCCGCTTCCATCCCCTGCGCAACCTCTCCACTTCCCCCTTTCCCTCGGCTCCGCCCCATATAACGATGTGGTATCAAGCTGGATGTGCTGTTACGACTGTAGCACCCTCCTCGTCGCACAACGTGAGACCCCACTGCGAGAACCCGCCACTACAACACTCCCGCTCGTCTCCTGGATCCGCAATGCCACGCTCTGGCGCAGCGTCCTTCACTCAGCCCTCGGCACACCAGACACCCCCCCTTCTCCTCTCCTCCCAGTCCTATTCCTAGCCGTGCTCGAAAGCTGCCTCGAAAAGACCTGGTCCGCGCAAGACGGCAGCGAAGAGAATCGCCAGCGCCGCGCGGCCCTAACCTTTGTGCGAGACACCATCCTGACGGAAGTCAAAGTCGCCGGCGACGAACACAAGGGACCCGTAGGCGAATGGGTGACAGATGTACTCCTGCGCCCGAAAAAGGGCGAAGACAGCCTCGTATGGAAGTACCCGATGGAGGGCTTCGTCCTCATGACGAAGCTCGCGCGCACGCACGATAAGACCCTCGGGCAGCCGGAGATTACAAAGGTCGTTTGGAGGAAGATTCTGCATACTACTGCTTCGCGCTATGCTATCGCACTCAATCGCAGTGAGGGGACGGAGGAAGTGCGGAAGCGGTCGATACGGAAGTATGTCCTTGAAGGGATCTCGCTCTCGAAAGGCGGGGAGGAGGGCTGGATGGATGGACTGCGAAAGTTGGGCTTTTTGGGATCGGGGGATTTACTCGGGCTCGCGATGCTGCCCGGGGAAGCGCGGTGGATCGAGAGTGTTGCCGGAGAAGCCATGGCGAAGTGGATTGGATGGCTGGGAGAGTTGCAAGGTGTTATGGGCGGTGGTGCTAAGGAGTGTATTGCGGGAATTAGGAGGCGCTGGGGAGAGGAGGTTGAGGGGGTCGTTGATGGGTTAGATTGGGAAGGGGAGATACTTTAGTCTAATTATGGAGGTTGGTGGAGTAATTTGTCGCTATAAGTTTTTTTGGTGGGGAAACTGGCTTGTTTTACAAATTCGCTTCTTCTTTTTCCTTTTCTTCTTTTTCCTTTTCTTCTTTTTCCTTTTCTTCTTTCCCCCTTTTTCCATATGCTGCATTTTTACCAATTGCATACAATGGCATCACTAAGCCATGAATACCTGTAATTTCGATCACTACCAATATGACGCGACAAATTTAACATATTGTATCTTAGAAATTTTGGTACGGCGACTATTGCGCAACATCAATCATACTAGCGTAGGCTCGGCTGAACGATTGCACGGGGTGTGTGGCACAGAGGTAAAGAGGGGGAGTGTGGGGCGTGCCCACTGTCGTGTTTTTCTACTCGAGTAAAAGTTCAAAAAAGTCCCTTCGACCCCCAACTTTTCGATTCAGCAGCCCGGATCGAATAATTCTATGAGCGACACAACAGACGGGCATCTATGAATAGCTACAGGAGCATGATTTATGTCAGACTACACCGAAGGGGGGATCACAATAGGGAGCGAGAGGCGGAGAAGGCAAAGGCTAACACTAAGGATAGGATTTCATATTGGAAGGTCACTATTTGAGAGGCCTAGGAGAGACTATGCATCAAGCTTGATTCGCTTAATCGTGATGCAATTCCGGCTGGGGCAGTGTTGGGGCGGTACAGATCTCTTGAAAGTGGGAGGGGTGAAATTAATAAGGCCATGCATGATAGGATGCTAGAGCTTCTTAGAATGGAGGGTGATCCTATGGGGGCAGATTTGGATTTTGAACTGGCTACCATTAAAGACTTGGTTCTCTTCGTCCTCCATCCCATTTTTTTAGATTTCAATTTTCAAGAGAGGATGTAATATATGTTAACATGGAGATAATTTTTTCTTTTCTGGGGGCATAGACACAGGTGGCTGTGGGGAATATGTTGTGGTTGATCTCATTTTGATAGGTAAAGAAAAGCTTATTCTTGTGATTGGGGCAAAGGGGTCTTCTTCTGGAGAGGCAGTGAAGCAGTGTCTGCTGACAATAAAGGGCATGAGATAGATAGCAATGGTGTGGGTGAGGTGTCTGGATTTGTTACAGTGGGAGATTTGGCAAATGCTGAGCTGCGAGAATTTCTTTTGGGATGGCATGCAAGATGGATGTACTGTTTCAAGATATGGATTGAGATACAGAGTTATGGATTAAGGAGAACTTGGTTCTGGTGGATTGTGAGTAGGCCACACCGAGTATCCGAGCCGGGGGGCAGTATGAAAGGTGAGCACTTGGTGGATTTGTTTTGCTTGTGGTCGTTAATTATTGTTTAGGGAATACTGCTATTGTGCACCGGGAACCCTTTGAGCTTGCCGGATGGGGGTGCAGCCTCGTTGTAGCCAAAGAGAGAGATCGTTTACTTGGTTGGGCGGGTTTTATACAGTAATTAATTATTGATTTCCCTCGTTTTACGATTGAACAAGGGGACCTGCTAGAACGAAGCGAATCAGTAGGTCATAGCCTCTAGTCGGCGGAACGAACCAGAGGGTAGGGTGAATTCGTGTCCTCAGCACCTAATGTATCATACTTGTTCTGGGACCACTCCCATCGGTCATTACCATCAATCAAGCATTTACCATCCTGCGGCACCGCTGACAATGCAGGTGTAGCTTTCAATACCCATAGTGAGCCAAGTTCAACCCAATCATTCAATCATACTCTGGGGTAGTAGGCGGAGCCCTTCCGGGAAACCTCATCTCTGAGGAGAGAAAAAAACCAAAATCCGGCAATGGAACAGTCTCATCTACCCATGCCATAATGGTAAATCCTATTGTCGGAACTTGCTAGTTATTTCAAGCATAAAAGGTGAAATTCCAAGCGATGGGGCAAGAGACATATCTAAGCCTTCTATTATAATATCATACTTCTTGACGTTTACTCATGGCACTCGCTGTTCCGCTTTACTACAATACCCTTCTACCGGTAGGCATCTAGTGATTTACCAAAACTCAATGGCCCCTTAGCCACCCAGAGATTCGCACTCGTCACCTTCCCCATAAATCAAGCCTTCTAAGCTTCGCTCGGTTAGTCTGGATTCTTGGCTGGGTTGCGTTGGAAGTTGTGATAGTGGTTTAAACCTGGATTGCTCAACGGACTCGACAAGCCCTTCTCTGCCGGTATGCTCCCCTCCGGGGGAGCGAGGCTAATGCTGGTATTGGGTAGATTGTGAGGGTAGTAGTTGCTGGACGGGTCTCTCCCCATAGCTGACCTATTTAAGCCAATTGAATTGTGAGAAAGAGGCACACAAGCCACACGTGATTGACTAAACTCAAATCTCATCTTTTTGAGTTTATACTGTATCTCGATGAGGAGAAATCGGAGCCTACGGGACTACTCGAGAACGGTGTTTTCAATAGGAAGGGAAAGGTGACGAAAAATGTGTAAATCATGAAATAGTTTATGCTAGACATTATTAAACCGAAACCTCAAGGCATGTATCACCCTTTGAATATCACAGTCCTGAAGCTTTGGCCTGTTCGGGGAGGTCTACTATGTGTATAAGATAAACCTCGTCAGGCCAACCCGAGCCAATCCAGGTACCAGCAAACTTTATTCCCTGTTTTCTGTGATTCCTTTTTCTCATGGATGGGTTTGGTCAGGAACAAATCCCATCATTTAATTCCGGAGAATCGGGTAGCCTGACGTCCCCTGACTGGAGGACTTGATCAGTAGCAGATGTTGAAATGGTGCGCTGTTGTAAACGGATTGGGCTAGAATTTCTTACTGCGGGTGCTAGTGCTGTAGGGAATCCTTTTCCTTTTCTACTGACATTCACTTCTCGTAGTAGGAAGGTAAGTAGTATTGTGTGATAAGCTTGTTTCAATGGTTAGTTGACCTTATTCCTATGCACTTTGCCAGTTTCTCTACTTTCTTCCTGTTGCCAGGGACGACGGGCTCGGGAGTTGGCCCATTGGGATTTTAGTCTGCCGGCGGTATCGGGAATAAGTCAAAGTGGGGGGATTGCAGATTTCAGATCCACACCACCCGGCGTAAAGAGTGTGAAGCAATACGGCCAGCTATCATCGTGGGCGGGCCACCGTTAACAGTACTAGTATTAGGACCTGTTGGCCGGGCTAGCGATAAATTAATCCAGTCACTGGAAAGTGATTTGTTTACCGGTATGAGGTATTGTGGCAGGGTGAGCAAATAATTTTGGGAACGTTGAGATGCAGGTGGCTTACCACTACGGTATCCTAACAAAGCGCGATAGCCGCACCGCAAAAAAGTCCTAGCCACAGCTGCCAAGAGTACAAGACTGCCGCACAAAGGCGATACTGGGACAAACTCATAAACCTCCCCCCCTCACACCATCTATGAGTACTCGTACTTTCCATTCTTCTGCCGATAGCCAGGGCCTGTATCTAAACTCTGTGGATTGCTCATGGAGTTGTATTTTTCGAACTTTTAGCGGGGATGCCTTTGCGAAGCAGCATATCCAAGGTCATCATTGTGCTGTATCGGTACGGATGATCACGACTTCCCACGCAGCTCGAGTCTCCGGGGCGTGTGCAGTGGTGGATTTGAGAGGCTGGCATGTAATTGTAGTTCATTAGGTTGCTGACTTCGCGCAAATCTAATGGTTGTGCTTAGGCGTTGCGTGGCAGGAGATAGCTTACCAAGTGGTGGAGTGGGCTCAATCTAACATTAATCACAGTAGGAATTCGGGAGTGGTTGGGTAGCATGGCGGGTGAGTTATTTGTTGCACGCAGATGATGAGTGATTCGAGCGTTGATTGATGTCGGGAATAATATCATGAAGTCACAGTATGTAGGGTCGATTCTCTTGTTCGGGGTGGCTCTGGGAACACTTGCGGTACGGTACACAAGGTCCCCGCGTACAGGAAAGAGAAGTCCATGAGGAATTTGTCTACCTGTCCATCTATCCATCTATAGCTAGCAAGGGAAGTAAGGGGGGAAATAGAGACATGAGGAAAGATGGGAGAAAAAAAAGGAGATCTTGTAACAAGGGATCCAACTGACTGGGGAAACATAACCAAGATAAAGGCCTCAAGTTAAGAAACAAAATACTACCCAATTGGTGTATGCCGAACACAATGTACAGGAACTTGTGAGTCTTCGTTCATAAGTGTTAGCCAATATCGGGAGGATTCGGAGCTGTATGTGTACATACATATGGGACTTCCCTAATGGCAGTGGTAGAGAGTTTCAGGATCATGATGAGGCTGGGGTAAATGTCACGCAAGGAAGAAAGAGGGATTGTGATGGCTGCAACAGTGTATACTGGACTTCCTGAAGCTGGGCAAGGCTTGCGCTAGGAAAGGAAGAATCTCTGGCGATATGAGGGTAAACAATCGACAACCCTAGGACCCTGCTTCGGCTTAGGGGGTTTATAGAGGACGTGGCTGCTGAGTATCTACGCTTTCCATGGGTTTCTGGGATTCTAGTAGCTTCACAATTCCTCCATGTCCGCTCCTGGTGGCATGAGAGAGTGGTGTATGACCGTGTTTGTCAGGGAGATTGGGGTCGATATCCTCCCGTCCTAACAGTAGTTTGGCCACCCCTTCATGTCCGCTGACAGCAGCACCCCCGAGTGGCGTTCGGTCATGCACACCTGGGCGATTGGGGTCAACATCTTCCTGTTCTAGCAGTAACTTGGCCACCCCTTCATGTCCCTCGTGGGCAGCCCACCAGAGTGGTGTTCCACCTTGATCACCAGGGCGATTGGGGTCGACATCTTCCCGTCCGAGCAGTAATTTGACCACTCGTTCATGTCCCTTGATAGCAGCCCACCCGAGTGGTGTTTCCT